>Ga0224523_1000089_pt1 | contig 63710 bp, 61 predicted proteins | sample CFST50metaG_FD_182732 | JGI IMG/M metagenome (GOLD analysis project Ga0224523, IMG submission 182732) | Peat soil microbial communities from Stordalen Mire, Sweden - C.F.S.T50 | ecosystem: Environmental > Terrestrial > Soil > Wetlands > Peat | place: Sweden: Norrbotten County, Stordalen Mire... | reverse complement strand
GGTTTTTCATGCGCAAGGAGGAGATCGTGCAGGACGCCGACTACGCGCTGGCGAAGGCGACGAGCGTCATGAAGGGCAGGAAGCAGAACGAAGTGCTGGAGAAAGGCAAGAAGGAAGAGGACAACATTAACAAGGAAATCGACAAGCTCAAACAGCAACTCCGGCAGGAAAAGAAAAAATAAACGGCGTATAGTAACCATAATAAATTTAATGACCGAATAAACGTAGTATATTTTCGCAGGAAACTTACTTTTTACGATGGCCCGGTAAGGGGGAAACTATGATGTTAAGGATAGTGACGACAGTGACGGCCGCGGCGATGATGATGTCGGCCGGCGGCGCGCATGCCCAGAAAAAGATCATTGTTCCAAAGGATTTCCCGACCATTCAAAAAGCCATCGATGAAGCGGGCGAGCACGATACGGTGCTGGTGCTCAACGGCGTTTACAGAGAAAGCATCACGCTCAAGGATTACGTGGCGGTCATCGGCCAGGACCCCGATAATACCGTAATCCGCGGCAACGGATCGAAACCCGTGGTCGAAGGCGCCAATTACGCGACAATCAAGAACGTCACGGTCGAAAACGGGGGCACGGGGATCCTTTGCAAAAACACCAATCCGCTCATCGAGCATGTCATCGTCCGCAATAATAAAAGGACCGGGATACACTGTCTTATTTCTTTGCCTGAAATCAAGAACGCCATCATTTATGGAAACAAATGGAGCGGCATTTACTGCGAATTGATAACCAACGCGCAGCGCACGTCCATTAACCACAATTGCATCGCTGATAACGGCTACGGCGGCATCATGCTGGCCAACCGAAGCGAAGTGCTCATCGAAAACAACGTGCTGTTTTCCAATAAGCAATATGGGATATATGTCAACGAGGATTCCAAGAGGTCAAGAATCGTGTACAATGATTTTTACGGCAACCGCAGCCCCTTCAATTCGTACGCGGTCATCAATGAAACGAATATCGACAAGGACCCGGGGTATGGCCTTGGCGACTTCACCGGCTTCACCGGTCTATCGGGAAAAGGCGCGTCTCTCAGGGCGATGGGTAAGGACGGCGCCGACATCGGGCCTCTTGCGGAGGCGGTTTTGATCAACAATGAAAAAAAGAAGGCCGAAGCGATCAACGACATGCTCAAGGACAGCGACAACGACGGAATTCCCGACAAATACGACCAGTGTCCCAATGAACCCGAGGATTATGACGGCTTTCAGGACGAAGACGGCTGCCCTGATCTAGACAACGATAAGGACGGCATACCGGATATCCGGGATAAATGCCCCAATACTCCCGAGGATATCGACGGCTACCTGGATGATGACGGCTGTCCCGACGGCGGGAAACCCGCCGTGAATCCGAGCCCGGGGCAAAAAACAAACGTTGACGGACAATCAAAGGCGCCCGAACAAAAACCCCTAGCGGCGCCGTTAAACGACGGAAAGAAACCCCAGGAATCGCCGGTGAAAAAATAAAGGGGAACGGACGGCGTTCCCCTTTATTGACCATGTTACTTCATTTGCTGAAGTTCGCGTATCACCATTTTGTATACGTTGAGCGGGCTTCCGCCCACGTCGAGGATGAACCAGTCGGGATTGGATGGCATCGTATTGAGCTTCCCGATGAATTCTCGGTTGTCGTCGGTGAGAATGCGGCTTTGGCGCCCGAACGCTTCCAGCGGCAGCGGCGCGGTTTTGGGAGCGAAGATCGCCACCCTTCCTTGGGACGCCAGGTAATCCCATAAGGCATGCGCGCCTTTCAGTTCCTCCCAATAGTACAGTACTTCACGGGGTTTGAGTTCACGTATGGCCGCGTCGATGAATTTAACGTCGCCGCGCACCGGATTGCCGTCCCTATCGACGTCGATGGTTATTTCCCGTTCGATGGCCAAAGGGGTTGGGGGATTTACTATTGACATTTTCGTTATTTTCCCCTGAACGTCGGTAAGAATATTCCAGGTGACGGAGGATTGACCGGCATACATAAACTGGAAAAGGAACATGCACGCGGCAATGGCCATTCCCAGCCTGTTTTTTAGAATAGTCATGGAATCGGTCTCCTTCCTTAACATGTCTTAATCCGGCACAACCGGACAAGCGTCTCTAAAAGGTAAGCCGTTTTTTTACCGGCGTTTTCTTTTGATCTTTTTCCAGCGGTCCGAAAAGCTGCGTAAAATTCGTCTTCTTGGTCCTGCCCGAGCCGTGCATATCGCAAGGTTCCGGGAGTTTCCCCATTAAAAAATATTCGTCATAGGTATCCGGACAGGAAGGGGATGCAAGCTTATGCGATATGGTGCAAACGCGGGCGCTGACGACGCTGTCTGGTTTTTCAAATTGCTCGATGGGCAATTTTCTGTGGAGCGCCGTCATGGCCTTGACGTAAATGGGGATCGCCGCCTGCGCTCCAGTCAACCCGTATCCCAGCGACCTGCGCTCGTCCATTCCCACCCATACGCAGCAGGCGATTTGCGGGGTGAATCCCACGAACCATGCGTCGGAATAATCGTTGGACGTCCCGGTTTTTCCCGCCGAAGGCCGGGTAAACCCCAAGCCCGGAACCGCGACCGCAGTTCCATGCTTAACGACGCTGGTCAGCAGATCGGTCATGATGAACGATGTTTGCGGTGAGAGGACCGAGGTCTGCACGGGTTCATGCGTCTCGAGGATTTTGTCGTCCCTGTCGACGATCCGGTTTATGAAAAAGGGCGCGCTTCGCATGCCTTTATTGGGGAAAATGGAATATGCGGTAAGCAGTTCAATCGGGATGACCTCGCAGGAGCCGATCGCAAGGGATGGTACCGGTTCCAAATGTTGTTTAAGACCCATTTTGCGGGCGTAGCTCACAACCGTATCGCCGCCAACCTGCATAAGCGTTTGTATGGCCACCATGTTAAGGGAATGAGCCAGGGCATACCGTAATGTCACCGGTCCTTTAAAGGTTCCGTCATAATTTTCAGGGTGCCACTCGCCCTGCGGAGTCATCAGCGTGATGGGCTGGTCCAGAAGCACGCTCGCGGGAGTGAAACCGTGTTCGATCGCTGCGGTGTATACAAAGGGCTTGAAGGCTGACCCGGGTTGCCGTATCGCCTGAATGGCGCGGTTGAATTTGCTTTCCAGGAAGTCCCTTCCGCCCACCAGCGCAAGCATCGCGCCGGTCTTGACGTCGATGGCGGTTATGGCCGTCTGCACGATCCTCCGGTGAAGCGAATCGGGCAGCGCATCGCATTCCGATTTGTAATAATTGTAGAGCGAGTCGAAATGCGCCATGAAAAAATCGCGTTGAATTTTATGGCGTTTGTTGAACAGCGTTTTATCGAGGAAGTAGCTGTTCATTTTGACTTGCAGATCATGTAATTGTCCGATAAGCCCCTTTTCTATTGAATCCTGCGCTTCGGCGTCCAGGGTGGTATAAATAGTCAGTCCGCCGTTATAGAGAAGGTCATCGCCGTATTTTTGTTCGCAGTATTGCCGTACGTATTCAACGAAATACGGCGCGCGCTGGGAAATGTCCTTTTGCGGATTACAGGGTACGGGCGATAGGGACGTCGCATCCATCGATTGCCGGGTAATGAAGCTCATTTTTTCCATGGCCTGCAATACCTTATTGCGCCTGACGACGATGCGCTTATTGTTCGCTTTTTTATCGGGCCGGTAGCGTTCCGGAAGCTGGATGATTCCGGCAAGAACGCTGCATTCGTTCAGATCGAGTTTTGAAACCGGCTTGTTGAAATAATGGTGCGCTGCGGATTCGACGCCGTAAACTCCGGCTCCGAAATACACCTGGTTGAGGTAGAGTTCGAGGATTTCCTTTTTAGTATAATACGCTTCGATTTGCACCGCGGTCATTGCTTCGCGGATTTTACGGATCATGGAGGTCCGCGATGAAAGATAAACGTTACGCGCCAATTGCTGCGTGAGCGTGGAGCCTCCCTGGGCGAAGCGGCCCCGGAGGATATTGATAAAACTCGCACCGATGATCCTTTTTATATCGACGCCCCAATGGTCGAAAAACTTCCTGTCTTCGATGGCGATGACGGCGTTGATAAGCTGCTGAGGAATTGCTTTCAGCGGCACCCATGACCGTTTTTCTATACTGAACTCATACACGAGCTGCCCGTTAGAGCCCATGACCTTTGAGGAAAGCGGCGGCTCGATGTTTTCGATTTGGTCCAACGTGGGCAAGGTTTGATACATCCGGTATAAAAACCATAGCCCGCCGAATGTCGCTCCGGAAAAAGCGACTACCATAAAAAGTAATACGGGGAAAATTATTTTTCCAAATTCAACGCGTCGCGAACCGGTGACGGGCGGATATTTTTCGGGAAGCGGGAGGCGCTGGAAATCGGGATTGGAATTCATGACACTGTTAAACTAAGGTTAAGGGTATGGTATGTTTTATATTTTGCAACCATGTATGTTCCCTGAGCGAAGTCAAAGGGACTGTTGCAAAAATACATGGCACCCCAAAGCGTGGAAAGGATTTCAGCAATAATCATGAATGTCGAAGTACGTAACCAACTCCTTATTCTTATCATCAGCGCGACGCTCTTTATCCCGTTTTTGGGCCGCGTTCATCTCTTTGATTGGGACGAAATCAATTTCGCCGAGGCGGCCCGTGAAATGATAGTAACGGGCAATTACCTGCAGGTGCAAATCGATTACCAGCCGTTTTGGGAAAAACCACCGCTGTTTTTTTGGCTGCAAGCATTGTCCATGAAGGCTTTCGGCGTAAACGAGTTCAGCGCGCGACTGATAAACGCATTGTGCGGGATTTTTACGCTGCTGCTTGTGTACCGCATCGGCCGCAAACTTTTCGACGCTTGGTTCGGGTTGTTGTGGGCCATGGCCATGGCGGGTACGTTCCTGCCCCACTTTTTTTACAAATCGGGAATCATCGACCCGGTTTTCAACCTTTTCATATTCCTCGGCGTCTGTTGTTTCGCCTACGCGCTCCACGCATCCGCGCCGCGAAAGCGGATGCTCAGGTACGCGCTGTCGGGCGTTTTCATCGGTCTGGCGATTTTGACCAAAGGCCCGGCCGCCCTCATCATCCTTGTTTTATGCGGCGTCGTTTATTGGGCGGCCGATCGATTCCGAAAAATCATTTCAATCAAGGACGCGGGCGTTTTTCTCGCGGCCGTCTGCGTGGTCAGCTTTTTATGGTACGGGGTTGAAACCATCGCCCACGGCCCCTGGTTCGTTGTTGAATTTGTCAAGTATCAGGCGCACCTTTTCACGCGCGGCGAGGCGGGCCACGGGCGGCCGTTTTATTTCCATGCCGTGGTCCTGCTCTTCGGCTGCTTTCCCGCGTCGTTTTTGGCGCTGCGAATGCTCTTTGGGGCGAAGGGCGCGACCGGGAACCGGCGCTATTTTACCCGGTGGATGGTCATTTTGTTCTGGGTAGTTCTCGTTCTTTTTTCAATCGTCAAGACAAAAACGGTTCTCTACTCCTCGCTGACCTATTTTCCCATCACGTACCTGGCGGTCTATCACCTTTATCTGGTGCGGCAGGGGACGTTGCCGTGGAACAAGCTGCATACGTGGTCGCTCGCCGTTTTCGGCCTGCTGGTAGCCCTGGCCATCACGGCGTTTCCCGTGGTCATGATGCATACGGAATGGCTCACGCCATTGACGAAAGACCGTTTCGCGCTCGCGTGCCTCAGCCGGCCCATGCATTGGTCCTACGCCGAGACCCTCATCGGCGCGGGCTATGGCGCTCTGCTCATCACCAGCTTCGTTCTGATCGCGCGGAAAAAATATACCGGCGCTTTTGCGATCCTGTTTTTGTCAACGGCGCTGTGCCTGCAACTTTTCATGGTCGACGCGGTCCCGAAAATGGAGCTTGTAGCCGGAAGCGCGCCCAGCGATTTCTATAAGAGCCTCAGGGGCAAGGATTGCTACGCGCACTCGCTGTTTCGAAGCTACGCCGATTTGTTTTATTTTCAAAAGATGCCGGGCGGCAACGCCAAGGGTAGTGATTCCGATTGGCTGCTCAAAGGCCCCATCGACAAACCCGCCTACCTGGTTTGTCGCATTGACAAGGCAAAAGATTACCGGGGGAAATACGGATTGCGGGAGCTGAAGGACGAGTATGGGTTCGTGTATTTCAGAAGGGACCCCGCGGCTACGGGCGCAGTTGATACATCGGCAGCTTTATCAACCCCGATTTCTGCAGGGCGTAGCCGATAGAGACCTTTATCACGCCCCAACCGTATGTAACGCTTCGCCTGAAATTGATCGAGGAGGCTTCCTTGAAATATTTGGTGGGGCAGGTGACCTCCGCAATCCGGAATCCGGCGTGGAAGATCTGCGAGAGCATTTGGTTGTCAAACACGAAATCGTCGGAATTGACCAGGTAGTTGATGCGGTTCAATACTTCGCTTGAAAACGCCCTGTATCCCGTATGATATTCGGAGAGCTTTTGTCGCATGAGTATGTTCTGCAGCAAGGTCAGCATCCGGTTCGCCACGTATTTATAGTAGGGCATTCCGCCCAGGAGCGCCCCGTTGCCCAGAATCCTCGATCCGAGCACCACCGGGTAGAGATCCATGCCGATGATGCTTGCCATGGCTAAAATAAGCTTGGGCGTGTATTGGTAATCGGGATGGAGCATGATGACGATGTCCGCGCCCAGCTCCAATGCCTTGCGGTAGCAGGTTTTCTGGTTGCCGCCGTAGCCCCTGTTGTTGTCGTGCCTGATGATGTGTCGTATGCCGATTTTTTTCGCGATACCCACCGTGTCGTCGCTGCTGGCGTCATCGACGAGAATGACCTCGTCGACGATATCGTGCGGTATTTCGTTATAGGTGACCTCAAGGGTCTTTTCCGCGTTGTAAGCGGGAAGCACAACCACAATCTTTTTATTGTTAATCATACGTTTTTTCTCCGGTCATACCAATTGAATACCATGAATCCCATATACATCACCCCAATGCCCAGCAGCGCGCCCGCTGCGACATCGGAGGGGAAATGCACGCCCATGTAAATTCGGGAATACCCGACGATAAACGCGATGATATAGGTCAGCCAGTACATTCCTCCAAACCGAAGCGCCACAAGCGTGGCTGAGGCAAAGGCGGTGTTGCTGTGGCCCGAAGGAAATGAATTGCAGCAAAGCCGTTCTCCTACCGCATGGACCGCGCGCGGTTGATTGGAATAGCGAGTGGTTTTCTTTTCGAAAAACGTCAAAGGCCTTGCCCGGTTATAGGACTGCTTTATATGGGAATTAATCAAGGCGCTTCCCACCATAAAGAGAGTCGCGCATACAATAAAGGAAATAAGCTTCTTACGGGGGACTTTTATACAAGCTATTATCAAAAGAACGGGGGTTACGACCCAGCCGTTTCCGAGGTTGGTGGCAATTAAAAAAAAATGATCGAGAAAAGCGCAATGATGCGAGTTTATAAGCCAGAAAAGGCCGTGATCGATACCCGATAAAAAGGGAAGCATAGTGCTACCAAAATAATTGCTTCCAGGCTAAAATTTCAGGGTCATCTGGTTTTTGTGGATGTTTCCCGAACAACTGCCGTAATTTGAAATTTGTCGATACAAGCGCATAGCGCGTGTTTCATTTCAAAGCGATATTTCTTTACTCATGGGGCTTTCGATTTGCATATTAATGTCATCCAAAAACAAAATGTGCCTAAAAATCAAGCGGACTTTTTACTTCCTTCACTTCTTTTTTTATGGTGTGCGTGTAAATCATGGTCGTGCGAACGTCGCTATGGCCTAAGAGTTCCTGAATCTGGCGGATGTCGTAACCTGCTTTTAATAAATGCGTGGCAAAGCTGTGGCGAAGCGTATGCGGTGAAACGCGTTTGGGTATTTGCGCTTTGTGGGAAGCTTCCTTGAGGGCTTTCTGAAAATTCGTTTCATGCTGGTGGTACCGATGCTTCTCTTCCGTTTCAATTACATCCGTAAGGCTTTTAGCGGGAAAGAGCCAATACCAATTGAATTCGGTCGCGGCGTTTTTTGCTTTTTTGTCGAATGCATAGGGCATGAAAACCCCGTCGAATGCATTCGTCACGTCGATGCGATGCAAATTCCTCACGCGTCTCAGATGCCCTTGCAGTTCGGGAACAATGGATTTTGGCAAAGGGATAACGCGGTCTTTCTCGCCCTTGCCCCGGCGTACGGTAATCATTTCAGTATCAAAATTCAAGTCCTGTACCCTGATGCCCATGCATTCGGAAAGCCTTAATCCGCACCCATACATGATCTTGGCCATGAGGTTGAAAGGATAGTACATGAGTCCGATGATGGTTTTAACTTCCTCTTTTGACAATACCGAAGGAATATATGCCTTGACTTTAGGGCGCGGGATATCGGACAAATCGCCCGGTTCCATTTTTAAAACGTGCCGAAAGAAAAACAGCAAGGAATTAAACGCCTGTCGCTGGGAGGAGGCGGACACTTTCAAACCATTGGTCAAATACGTGAGGTAGTTACGCAAGTCATCGTCGACAATTTCATTGGGATTTTTCGGGGTAATAAAACGGCTGAATTTTCGCGCCCAGATAGAATACGACTTCAGCGTTTTCGGCGAATAATGCCTGAGTTCGATTTCTTCCTTTAAAATATTAAAGGCGTTGTTCCATGGATCCGGATTTTGAGTATTGATATTATTAATGTTGAATTCAACGGGAGTATTGCGATTTTGCAAGATTTTGCCATTTAAATCCGTTTTAAAATGTTCCCGAAGGATTGAGCTGTTTTGAAAAGCGCCCCGCGTTTCGTAAAACTTTACATTCTGTTGATTCTTTACTGGACTTGTGTCCTGTGCGTTTATTAAATTGTAATAAAGAGTTATGGCATGTTGGGCTTGGGTGCAATGATTATCCGATTGATTCTTTGATTTAAGTTTTTCAATAAATTTAGGTAAGGATGATGGATCCTCAGATTTTTCCGAATATTTTTGACAGAAATCCAGATAAAACCGAAGCCATTTTAAATAAAAAAACTCATAGGCTTTTGCGATATTGCTTTGGGCCAGGAAATTGGTATAAGAATTTATTAAGGCGGTATAATTTGAAAAATTTATCATAGATATTCCGTATCAATATATATCTTTTTAAGATAGATATTAGATTTATTTTATTATTGTTAAATATTTTAAAGCTTTTAAAGTGAATAAATATTAAAATTGAAGAGGTAGCAGGGGCAGGTGACACACTGGTTGTAATTGACAAGGTGCGTAATAATAGGGTTAAGACAACTGACGATGTTCTGTCTGGCGATATTTATTTTATGACAAGATGATACCCTGCAAGTTGCTTTAAAAAGAAAAGACCGCACCTCGCAATACAACCAGATTGCTTAAGCAGTCACCGAGGCGGTGCAGCTTAGTTGGGGACAAGAAAAAGACAGGGGGCGGTGGAGAAAGCAAATTGAAGACAGCCCGTTCAAAGACAGAAGAGGCGGCGCAGGAATAAAACGAAGAAATTCAGAGGGGGGGGGTGCCGAATAAAGAAAATAAACAAAGACTGAAATGCAATTGCTATTTTAATAAAAGCCGCGCTCCAAGACACGCCCGGTCATCCTAACCGTGCGAAGGAAAAGCAAGAAAACATGGATGAAGATACAAAAACGCAATATTTGGCAGAAGTTAATGAACTGATACAATCCCGTCAGAAGGATATCTTCTCAAATTATCCAACAATCCGCGAATTATTCAAGAATCAGTACGATGGGGATACGGAGCTTAACCCACTTCGATACGAAATTTCAATCTGCATTATTTTCGGGCTATATCAAGCAGCCATTACCTTGACCAACCATATGATTGAAAAGTATCTCAAAATCGCCCTCATTTACAAAAATGCGGATTTCAACGCCGAAGGAATAAATATTGTAGAGAAAATAGCGAATGCGACCGCAAAATCGACAGCTACATACAATGCAAACAACATGGATAAAAATATCAATGCCGCATGTACTCAAGGGATTATAACAAAAAAAGATAAAACAGAATTGAACAGTATTCGAGAGTGCTTACGCAATTCATACAGTCATGCAGACGCATCAAAAATTCACGGCAATAAAAGTATCCCCTTAACAGGTGCAAGGTTGACAGAGCAAGGGTTACAGCTTGAAGACACAAATGTTGCAAAAATTGCACTATTGCCAATGCTTCAGGGAATTGCACAAGTCAAACATGCTGAAGCAAATGCAATTCCATATTTTCAATTTGTTGATGAGCTAATCAGACGTACTCGACCAAACATTTTTAAAGATCACAAGGGAAATAATTAATGTTCGAACAAACCTTCAAAAATATCGACGACATTCTCCATAAAGACGCTGGTTGCAGTAGTGAACTAGACTATGTAGAGCAAACGTCATGGATTCTTTTTCTTAAATATCTTGACGATTTCGAGGAAGACAAGAAAACCGCAGCAGAACTTTCCGGCAAGCCCTATTCAAAAATTATTGACTCGCTCTATTCCTGGGAAAAATGGGCAATGCCCAAAGGCAAAGACGGCAAGCTCGACCATCATAAAGCATTAACCGGTGATGATCTTAAAGACTTTGTTGACCACAAACTCTTCCCCTATTTGAAAAAGTTTAAAACCGATGCTGAGAGCCCCGACACCATCATTTACAAAATCGGCGAGATTTTCAGCGAACTGAAAAATAAGATTCAGAGCGGATACAATCTTCGCGAAGTCATTAATCTGATTGATGAACTCCGTTTCCGGTCTCATGCCGAGAAGCACGAAATGTCGCATTTATACGAAGCCAAAATCCAGAACATGGGTAATGCCGGTCGAAATGGCGGCGAATATTACACGCCGCGCCCTCTCATTAAAACCATTATAAAGGTTGTTGCCCCCATAATTGGGAATAGTCTTTATGACGGCGCAGGCGGTTCGGAAGGATTTTTATGCGAAGGTTTTGAATATCTCAAAGGCAGTAAAAACCTGACAACCAAAGATATTGAATCTTTACAGAAAAGAACATTCTACGGAAAAGAAAAAAAGTCGTTAGCCTATATCATCGGCACCATGAACATGATTTTGCATGGTGTTGAGGCGCCGAATATCATTCACACCAACACGCTTTCGGAAAACCTTGCGGATATTCAGGAAAAAGACCGCTACGACATTGTTCTTACAAATCCCCCTTTCGGCGGCAAAGAGAGGGCCGAAGTTCAGCAAAATTTCCCGATAAAAACAGGCGAAACTGCCTTTCTATTTCTTCAGCATTATATAAAAATCCTACGGGCCGGTGGCCGCGCCGGTATAGTCATTAAAAACACATTTTTGTCCAATACCGATAATGCGTCGGTCTCTTTGCGGAAAATGCTTCTGGAAAGCTGCGACCTTCATACCGTGCTTGATCTGCCCGGTGGTGTGTTTACCGGCGCGGGTGTAAAAACGGTCGTGCTTTTCTTTGAAAAAGGAAAACCGACCAAGAAGGTTTGGTATTATCAGCTTAATCTCGATAGAAACCTTGGTAAAACTAATCCGTTGAATGAAAATGATCTTGCGGAGTTTGTAAAACTACAGAAGACCAAAGCTGACTCTGAGAATTCTTGGACTGTAAAAGTTTCGGATGTTGATTCCGGTACGTTTGATTTGTCGGTTAAAAATCCGCACAAGAAAGAAGAGGCCGCGCTGAGGGAACCAAAAGTGATTATTGATGAGATGAAAGAGTTGGATAAAGAAGCTGCAGAGATTTTGAAGGCAATTCGGGGGCTTGTATCATGAGGCAATTGGCATGTGATTATTCAAATCTGAACCAGCCTGGTTCAGAAATTAGAACTTTTAAAAAGCTTTTTTCAGAGGTTCCGCTGTGAAACTTTCGACATCCTTTTTCAACGAGATCCGAGACTTGATTCTTTCCGCACGTGCTACGGTTTCGCGCGGCGCGGATATTGTTCAGGTGCATACTAGCTTTGAGATCGGTCGCCGGATTGTACAAGAAGAGCAACAAGGAAAAAGCCGGGCGGATTATGGAAAAGAAGTAATAATTGCATTGTCGGAGCGCTTGACAAAAGAATTCGGCAATGGATTTTCTAAGAGTAATCTCGAATATATGCGCCGATTCTATTTGGTTTATAAAGGCCGCGAGATTTTCTTTGCCCAGACGTTGTCTGGGCATTCGGCTACGAAGAAAATATCCCAGACAGCGTCTGGGCAAACTACCGTCAACAAGAAATCCGAGACATTGTCTCGGATTTCTCCAAAGGCATCTTCTCCGTTCTGTTTGAGTTGGTCACACTATGTCTTCTTGCTTGGAATCAAGAACGCGGATGAACGCAGCTTCTATGAAATCGAAGCTGCGAGCCAGAACTGGGCAGTGCGAGAACTCAAGCGACAGTTTGATTCCAGTCTTTACGAACGTCTGGCCCTGAGCCGCGACAAGAAAGGTATTAGCAAATTATCCAGGGAAGGCCAGATTGTCAGCCAGCCCAATGATCTGCTCAAGGAACCTCTGGTTTTAGAATTTCTCGGCCTGGACGAACAAACCCGGTATTCTGAGAGCGATCTTGAAACCGGTATCATCAACCAAATTGAAAAGTTTCTCCTGGAATTAGGAAAAGGCTTTTTGTTCGAAGCCCGTCAGAAGCGATTCACCTTCGACGGTGATCACTTTTTCGTTGACCTCGTCTTTTACAACCGGTTACTTCGCTGCTATGTATTGATAGACCTTAAAATCGGAAAACTCACCCATCAGGACATGGGTCAGATGCAAACGTACGTCAATTACTACAACCGTTACGTAAAGACCAAAGACGAAAACGCTACCATCGGCATTATCTTGTGCAAAAAAAAGAGCGAAACTCTGGTTGAGATAACATTGCCAAAAGACGCAAATATTCACGCACGGGAATATCAGCTTTATTTGCCGAGTAAGGAAGAGCTGCGGCTGAAGTTGCAGGAATGGGGCCGGGAATGAGTGGAAATTTGCCGAAGGGGCGCTGCCCTGAGCTTGTCGAAAGATGGGAAGAGAAGAAGATTAGAGAAGTGTGTACCGTGATTGCAGGCCAATCACCCGAAGGAAAGTACTACAACAGTGTTGGAAATGGTACACCTTTCTACCAAGGCAAGAAAGAATTTGGCGAAAGGTTCATTTCTGAACCGACTACTTGGACAACCGAGATAACAAAAGAAGCACTTGCTGGTGATATCTTAATGTCGGTTAGAGCTCCTGTTGGCCCTGTAAACTTTTCAACGGAAAAGATATGCATCGGTCGTGGCTTGGCAGCAATTAGGCCCGGCAAGGGCATTGAACCTGAATACCTTTTCAATTTTTTAGTGAAGCAGGAACCAGAAAATGTCGGCAATGCAGGTGCAGTGTTTCCTTCTATCAACAAATCTCAAATTGAAAATATAACAATTCCCCTTCCCCCTCTCCCCGAACAAAAACGCATCGTCGCCATTCTCGATAAAGCCTTTTCCGAAATATCCCGCGCAAAAGAAATCTCGGAAAAGAATCTTGCGAATACAAAAGAGGTGTTTGAGAGTTATTTGCAGAGCTTGTTTGCGAATCCCGGAGAAGGGTGGGAGGAGAAGACGTTGGCGCAAGTGTCATCTTTGTTTGGCCGTGGAAAGTCTAAACACCGCCCACGGAACGACCCGAAATTGTACAATGGTAAGTACCCATTTATTCAAACTGGCGATATTCGTAATTCAAATCATTTAATCACTGTGTATTCACAAACATACAACGAAGCTGGTCTCGCACAAAGTAAACTTTGGCCAAAAGGAACACTCTGCATAACAATCGCTGCAAATATAGCCGAAACAGGTATTTTGAATTTCGATTCTTGCTTTCCTGATAGCGTGATTGGCCTGGTAGCAAATCCAAAAATTGCGGATGTGCATTTTATTGAATACCTGTTGCAGTCCTTTAAAGCAATTCTACAAGCAAAGGGCAAAGGCAGTGCGCAAGCCAATATTAATTTAGCGACATTTGAAAATGAGCTATTCCCCATTCCGCCTATTTCTGTGCAAAAAGATTGCGTTAATAAACTTAATTCTTTGGCAGAGCAAACAAAAGAACTTAAATCCATCTATTGTCAAAAACTCGATGCCCTCGAATCCTTGAAAAAGTCTCTTCTTAATCAAGCATTTTCTGGCCAACTCTAAGGACAACATCCATGAAAGCAACGGAAGCCAAACTCCTTGAATTTTTAAAAAAATCTCCGCAGTTTGTTATTCCGATTTACCAGCGGACCTACTCGTGGACAGAAAAGGAATGTCGGCAGCTCTGGGACGATATTGTGCGCACGGGCTCAAACGACAACATTTCCGTGCATTTTATCGGTTCGATAGTTTACATCGATAAGGCAGATTCCAACGTAACCACGTGGGAACCATTGCTAGTGATTGATGGGCAACAACGCCTAACCACGGTGACCCTACTGATTGCAGCACTTGCCAAGGCATTGGGCGAAAACGAACCGGTTGATGGATTTAACGCCACAATGTTGCAGGGGTATTATCTCCAAAATCCGCTGGAGAAAGGTGAACGAAAATTCAAGCTCCTCCTTTCCCAGACGGATAAGTCGACGCTTATTTCTATCGTGGAAAATAGTGATCAACCCAAGGGATATTCAATACGAGTCGTTCAAAATTTTAAACTTTTTAAGGAGTTAATTACCGGATACGGAAGTGATTTGACCGCTATATGCAAGGGGCTGGCAAAACTCATGATGGTGGACATCAAGCTGAAGCGTGGTGAAGACAACCCTCAACTCATATTCGAGAGTATGAATTCAACAGGAAAAGAGTTGAGCCAGGCGGACCTTATCCGCAATTACATTCTGATGGGGTTGGAACCAGAATTACAAACACGACTGTATGATTATTACTGGCGACCGATGGAATTTGATTTTGGGCAGGAGGCCTACGGTACTCATTTTGACGCTTTCATGCGGCACTACCTGACCGTGAAAACCGGGGAGATTCCCCGCATAGATGAAGTATACGAAGCATTTAAGGCTTTTGCGGTAACACCCGCTATTGCGGTCGCAGGCGTGGAAGCCTTAGTAAAGGATATTCGTGATTATGCCCGTTATTTCTGTTCTATGGCTCTTGGTGCCGAGCCCGATACTGACCTCAAATTTGCCTTTCATGATCTGCGTGAACTGAAAGTTGATGTAGCCTATCCTTTTCTTCTGGAACTGTATCACGACTATAAGAATGATACTCTGCCGAAATCAGATTTCCTCGCAAGTGTTCGGCTAATTGAAGCATATGTATTCCGCAGAGTTGTTTGCGCTATTCCAACAAACTCCATGAACAAAACATTCGCCACGTTCACAAAGGCACTGAAAAAAGACCGCTATTTCGAGAGTGTCCAAGCGAATTTTATGATATTGCCGTCCTATCGTCGATTTCCTTCCGATGAAGAATTCCGTCGAGATTTACATACTCGTGATCTCTATAATTTCAGGAGCCGTATTTATTGGCTGCGCCGACTTGAAAATTGGGGTCGCAAAGAGCGTGTGGCGGTGGATGAGTATACAATTGAGCACATTCTTCCACAGAATGAGAATTTGTCTCAAAAGTGGCGGGACTCACTCGGGTCTGAATGGAAACGGATTCAGGAAACGTGGTTGCACACACTTGGTAATCTTACCCTCACTGCTTATAATAGCGACTACAGTGACCGTGTTTTTTCCGATAAGCGAGATATGCCGGATGCTCCGGAAAAGGGACTGAAACAAAGCCCGCTCAAACTGAACCAAGGGCTTGGAATTTTGGAGATTTGGAACGAGGATACAATAAAAACCCGTGCCGATAGGCTTGCAGACCTTGCCATCGGCGTCTGGTCAGCACCAACCCTGCCGAATGATATACTTGATGTATATCGTCCAAAAGTTGGGGCGGGGACCGGGTATACTATTGACGATCATCCATTTCTCTCAAAGGGCAGTGAAATGTATGGCGATAACGTGCGGCTTCTTTTCGATGCCTTTCGGAAAGCCGTACTTGCACTTGACCCTTGCGTAAGCGAGGAGTTCCTGAAGCTTTATGTCGCCTATAAAGCCGAAACTAATTTTGTTGATGTTATTCCCCAGGCAAAACGGTTACTATTATCGTTGAATATGCCATTCCCTGATATCAATGATCCGAAGGGTATGACAAAAGATGTCAAGGGAATGGGGCGTTGGGGCAACGGGGATGTGGAAACAGGGCTTGCCAAAATGGAAGACCTGCCGTATGTTATTGGGCTTGTTCGCCAGGCATTGGAGCGCCAACTTGGCAATAGCGGGGAAGTATGAACGAAGCAGAAACCCGCGCAGAACTCATTGACCCGGCCCTCAAGGCCAGCGGCTGGGGCGTTGTCGAAGGCTCAAAGGTTCTCCGCGAATACCATATCACTGCCGGAAAAATTCAAGTCGGTGGCGGTCGTGCCAAGCCGCTCATTGCCGACTACGTTCTTGTTTACAAAAACATCAAAATCGGGGTAATAGAAGCCAAAAGCAACGAACAAGAAGTTGGGGAAGGTGTTGCTCAGGCAAAAACGTATGCCGCGAAACTAAAAATTGATTTTGCCTACTCCACAAACGGCAAAGAAATTTATGAAATGTCTTTGGACTCCGGTAAGGAAAATACAATTGCCGTCTTCCCAACGCCAATGGAGCTCTGGAAAAGAATCTTTCCCGTGCAAAATGACTGGAAAGATAAACTGGATATTGTTCCTTTCGAGGATATTGGCGGCACAAAAACCGCTCGCTATTATCAGGAAATAGCGGTCAATAATACGCTAAAAGCTATTTCCGAAGGAAAAAATCGTATTCTCCTGACTTTGGCCACAGGAACCGGCAAAACCTTCATTGCTTTTCAAATTGCTTGGAAGCTTTTTTATACGCGCTGGAACCTGAAACGCGATGGCAGCCGCCGACCTCGTATCCTCTTCCTGGCAGACAGAAACATTCTGGCCGATCAGGCATTTAATGCATTTTCGGCTTTTCCTGAAGACGCTTTAGTTCGTATTAAGACGGATGAGGTTAAAAAACACGGCAAAGTTCCCACTAACGGAAGCATTTTCTTTACCATCTTTCAAACATTCATGAGCGGTAAAGATAAAGCAGGAAATCCGGCCCCTAATTTCGGCGAATACCCGCCTGATTATTTTGATTTTATTGTTATTGACGAATGCCATAGAGGCGGCGCAAATGACGAAGGTAACTGGCGTGGAATTCTTGAATATTTTGCCCCTGCCGTTCAATTAGGACTAACCGCAACGCCTAAGCGTATAGAAAATGTTGACACATACAAGTATTTCGGCGAACCTGTTTATGTGTATTCGCTTAAAGAGGGTATAAACGATGGGTTCCTTACGCCCTTCAAAGTGAAGCGCATAAAAACCACGCTCGACGATTACATTTACGTACCAGACGATCAGGTCATTGAAGGCGACATTGAGCAAAACCGATTGTACGAAGAGCCGGATTTTAACAAGATTATTGAAATTCGAGAACGTGAAGCCAAGCGTGTCAATATTTTCCTGGAAGAGGTGAATCAGAAAGAGAAATCTATAGTGTTTTGCGCTAACCAGGCGCATGCTGCCGTAGTTCGGGATTTAATCAACCAATTCAAAGAAAGCAAAGACCCAAATTACTGTGTGCGAGTAACTGCAAATGACGCCGGAATCGGTGAGCAATTCTTACGGGAATTTCAGGACAATGAAAAAACGATTCCTACCGTTTTGACCACTTCGCAAAAACTTTCCACAGGTGTTGACGCGCGTAATATCCGCAATATTGTCTTGATGCGTCCCATAAATTCGATGATCGAATTCAAACAGATTATCGGGCGCGGAACCCGCCTTTTTGACGGAAAAGAGTATTTCACTATTTACGATTTTGTGGATGCATATCACCATTTTTCCGATCCAGAATGGGATGGCGAACCTGTTGTCGATGAACTTTGTACCAAATGCGGTAATAATCCATGTACCTGTATTGAACTGCCGCGAAAGCCTTGCCCACACTGCGGAAAACGCCCCTGCATTTGTGAAAAAGAACCTCCTGAACCCTGTGAAGTTTGCGGAAAATCTCCCTGCATTTGCAATAAAAGAACAAAAATAAAAATCAAGCTCGGCGACGGAAAAGAACGCGAAATCCAGCACATGATTGCAACATCATTTTGGAGCCCGGATGGCAAGCCGATTTCCGTTGAAGAATTTTTAAAACGCTTATATGGCGCGCTTCCAGCATTTATTAAAAACGAGGATGAACTACGGAAAATTTGGTCTAAACCCGATACTCGAAAAGCATTCTTGGAGAAAATTGCCGATGCCGGATTTGGAAAAGATGAACTTTCAACGATCCAGCGACTTATCAACGCGGAAAAAAGCGATCTGTTCGACGTGCTTGAATATGTTTCGTTTGCGGTAAAACCGATTACCCGCGAGCAACGGGTGATACAGGCGCAAACGCGGATATTCAGCGGTTTGGATGCGAAACAAAAGGAATTTCTGGAATTCGTATTGTCAAAATATGTCGAAACTGGTGTCGAGGAGCTCGACCAAGAAAAACTGCCCGATTTACTGAAGCTTAAGTATCACGAAATCAGCGATGCAGCAGCGGTTCTTGGTGGGACAGACAGAATAAGGCAGATGTTTATCGCTTTTCAGAAGTATTTGTACGAGAAAGCAGCGTAGGCTTTAAAGACATGCGCATTCTTATCGGGTTCATTCGGTAGTTTCTTTCCTATCTTGATTGACCTGTGGTTTTGTTGGAAAACCACGGAAGACAAATGCAGGGTCTCATTTTTCTAAATAGGGAGGTTTTCAAATGTTTAAGATATTTCAAAATAGAAACTTGCCCAAGAGGTCATTAGCTGAGATAAAGCACGTAGCTCGCATTCTCTTTATTGACGACCACAAATTCAAACTTATCGACATATTGAAATCCAGTGGGTGGCAAACAGTCCAATGGATCAAAGATGTTGAAAGCATTTCATGCACCGAAATTGATGATGCTCATATAATTCTCGTTGATATTCAAGGTGTTGGCAAGAAAATGAACTTCCATGATGAAGGCTTGGGTTTAACAATCGCTATAAAAGAAAAATACCCTGAAAAAAAGGTTATTACCTACTCCTCGGAAGAAGCGGGTAAAATTGCTGCGTTTCACGAAGGATTATCTAAAGCCGACAGCGCAATTTCAAAGAATGCTGACCCATATCAATTTGAAAAGGCGATTGAAAAACATGCCCAAGAGCTTTATAGCTTGGACGAATGCGTGGCCAGAATTGAGAAAATTATCACTAATGAACTCGGCTATTCACCAGAGCATGCACAGATTAGGAAGGCATTATCAAAACTGAAAAAGAAAAAATCAATTGATCCTGAAACTGTTAATTCCGTTTTGAAGATATCGGGTTCCGCAGCAACCTTAATAACGAGCATTGTGAAGATATTCTTTACAAATTGATATCCCAATGAATTATTGCGCTTTTAACAAAAACTGCTCGATTTTCGCTTCCGCTGGTTGGCAGGAAAAGTTTCCTATTAGCGAAATACCTTATTCTACCATATTGACAAAACGAGTTTCAAAGAGACAAAAATTCTTTTATTACAGAATCAAATTTGGAACCAATGAGGCTGTATTTGAATTTACGAGTTCCGAGATAGATAAAAAAGCAATAGATAGCGTTGCTAATATTATTGACAAATTAATACCAACCTTTGAAGATGAGATCGAGCGAATAAAAGTCAATGAAACGCAGCGGACGAAGAGACTAAAGCATAATTTGATCACTCATAACACAATGATTCTTCAGGAGATTTTTAATTTAATTCCTCAAGACGTTATTGCGGACAAAATTTCGAACCAGCTTCAATATGTTAGCTCAGTAATTTCCGCCAACAGCAGATCAGTTGGACAGGCTTTAATAAGGATCCTTAAGAATGCGTCACTGTCAAAAGCGGAATTTGACGTTCATGAAGTCTTATACAGGTCTGATGTTCCGGCCCTGGAATTTGACACTCATAGAATGCACAAATTATTAAAATTAGCCTTTAGCTCATTTTGGCTTGATTTCCTGGAGAAGAAGATAACCATACAACTAAATGAGTCCTTTCTTAACGTCAGAATAGATTACAAAACCATTTCCGCCGTCCTATGCCACTTGTTAGACAATGCAACAAAGTACACATTGAATAATACTGATTTACATATTCACATTTCTCTCGAAGGCAATTATGTTGTAACTGAGTTTGACATGATCAGTTTAAGGATAGATGATGATGAGGTTGGTATAATCTTCCAAGAACATTATTCAGGAAGATATGCAAAGAGACTCGGTTTGGAAGGGCAGGGCATTGGAATGTATATCGTCAACAAATTTATTCGGCTGAATAATGGTAGGATCGAGTTACAGCGCAATTGTGTTCCGCGAAATGCTCGAACAATTGAAGATATAATCTACGAACAGAATCGCTTTAAATTGTTTTTACCAAAAGCCTAAAAATGGTTGGGCCGCCCGCGCACGTCATGTGTGCAGGCGGAAGAAGGGCGCAGCAAGAAATAAAACCAGAATAAAAGAAAAGGCACCCCCCCCAAAAAAAAACAAAACATGCGCCGCCTAATAAAAAAGAACGGACTGAACGGACTGAACTAAAACCCAGGACAAGCTGACGATGCCTTTTCGACACGCATGATGAAAAATGACACAGATATTTATTTTCGTAATAATAAAGACAAATGACGGTCGGCGGCCAGGCTGATGATGACCCAACGATGTTTAATGCTTTTTCCGGCAATGATGATTAGATTTCCCGCCGCCCGCAAAGACGCTCCACCGCCCCCAAGACAAAAGACAGAAATAAAGACGATTGACACCGCGGTCGAGGGCTTGAAATGAGAGCGTATCCGACGGTGCAATACAACCCCGCGGTTGCAGCCGATGACCGGCTGAACCGCATTGTTAGCGGTAAATAAAAGGAATAAAATGAAAACAATTTTTGCAATATTCATTTTTTGCTCTGTTGTAGCTTCTTATGGAAATGACACCATTTCTTTAACATATGAGCGTAGCATGCGTATTTCTCAGCATACAATTGAAATTATAATTGCAAGAAATAATTCAGGAAATGTAATACTTAAAATGCAAACCTATGCTGAAAAAGGGCATGAAAAAGAAGGAACGTTGTTGGAGTACAAATTAAGAAGAGAATTGAAGCCTGAAATATTTGAGGAAATAATGAAATCTATAAAATTATTAAATCAAAACGTAGATAAGAGCTCAACATTTATGTTACAAGACGAAACTGCATGGAAATTGGAATTAATTGCTAAGGATATTTGCGAATTTCAAATGGAGGTTCTATCTCCAGATTACATAACAGAAAAAAGAAGATTAACTCCATTCTATGAGCTTTGTTGTAAGATAATGAAATTAGGAAATGTGGATCCAAAAGAAGAAATTGTAAAACAAGGAAACCGCTAACAACGGCTTCAATTTTGACTCGGGGGCATTTGCCGCGAGGTTGCTTTTAGCAGGTTCTTGTTTCTCAGGAATACTTTTACCAAGATTGCGCGGCACAAATTGGCAGGCTTATCCCTCGCAAATCAAGCAGTGCGTTGTAATTGACAATTGAGGCACGCTCACGTTCGGTCTTTGATGGTATGCTAATGAAAATTAACTTAAATGCAAATAAATTAAAATATTCTTGCGTAATAGTTAACACGCATGTTAACTTTATATGAGTATGAGAACCATTGTCTTCTATAAAACGGCATCCGGCACAAGTCCGGTGCAACAATTTCTCGATACTTTATCGGACAAACAGGTTGAAAAGATTCTTTGGGTATTAAAATTGATCCAGGAAATGGATATAGTGCCATCGGTATATTTTAAAAAGTTAGTGAATACCGAAAGTATTTGGGAAGCTCGTATAACCATTGCAGGCAATATATTCCGACTGCTTGGTTTTTTAATGGATCGTTCATTTGTGATTTTAACCAACGGATTTCAGAAAAAAAGCCAAGAAACTCCGCGATCGGAAATTGAACTCGCAGAAAAAAGAAAACGAGATTATTTAAACAGGAGGTAATGTATGGATGATTTGGATAAATATATTGAACATCGGAAAAAGCGCAGCAAATCCTTTTCCAATTCGTTCGACGCGGGGTATCACGATTTTAAAATCGGGGCGATTTTAAAACTTGCTCGTGAAAAATCCGGTATGACTCAAGATGAAGTCGCTCGCAAGCTTAAAACAAAGAAAACAGCTATTTCCAGAATTGAGAATCACGCGGAGGACATGAAACTTTCGACAATTGAACGATTCGCACACGCTGTTGGAAAAGAAGTCAAGCTTCAAGTCGTATAAATGGAGGCAAAATAAGTTTTCCTACGAATCTTCATCAAATCCGACTTAATAAGGAGATTTTCTATGACTATATCATTGCCATTAGACCGCATGACTACCGTCGAAAAACTTCAGACGATGGAAGCCCTATGGGAAGATTTGAGCAAAAAAAGCGATGAATTTATTTCACCGTCCTGGCACGGTGAAATTCTATCGAAACGGGACAAAAATCTATCTGAAGGCAAGGATTTAATTCAAGACTGGGATGAAGCCAAAGAACGGATTCGCAGGTCAATTGAATGAAAATTAAAATCCTTGAATCGGCTACTCAAGATTTGCTCCAAGGATACCGCTTCTACGAGCAACAAGAGAAAGGACTTGGCGGCTATTTTTTAGATTCCCTTTTCTCGGACATTGATTCCCTTCAGGTATTCGCTGGCATACACAGTTTGCGCTTCGGAAAGAATCGCCTTTTAGCAAAGCGATTCCCTTTTGCGGTTTACTACACTATTGAAAATAACATAGCTCTTGTACATGCGATACTTGATTGCCGCCAAGATCCAGTTAAAACATCGAAAAGATTGAAGTAATTCCTTTTCAATAGATTCGGCTCCGGACATCAGGCCAAGGACGATCAGCAACGTTCTTACAACCAGAAAATTGCACGCCGAAAACACGAAGCGCGTTTCAGGTGAATTTTATTGGTTAGTGCGTCAAGCAAAGCTTGATGCTTCTTATATAGTGAAGAGAGAACAAGGACGTTCTCGATAAGTCTGTATCTGGTAAGGATTAGCCATCCACCAGTACCGAGTCTTGCGTTGAAGCCGGTGACGGTTAAACGAAGCGTAGACAGGGAGCCGGAGCGCAGCGGAGACGACGCCGAAGGCGCCCGAAGGGTGCGAAGTATCAATTACATAGGCCATAGGGAACACCGTGGTTCCCGAAGCACATTCAGCCCCGTTAACGGTATCGAGTAGACGACGATGGGGTTAACGATTCAGAAGTCAAAACCGAAGCACCGTTCATGGCGAGGTGTTGAGAGTCTACCGGGGTCAAAGCACGTGGCATGTGTAAAGAGAAGCATCTAAGAACTTGAGAGATCCATCGGGTGCTGCTTAGAACATCAAGCAGGTTTATTGACCAAGAGTAATGTCGAGGTCGGCAAACAACCGATGGAAGTCGGACTCAGTCGTAGTACTCCGAATGCGGGAAAGCCGCATACATGGGGAAGGTCTGAGCGCTGATACGTAAGCATGTACAAGGAAAACGGGAGAGGCGGGCATCACCAGCTCTGCCAACATCGCCGGGGTAGCGTCAGACCTCTAAAATCGTGATGAAAACCTCACTGCATGCAATAGCGAAATCAGAATAGGCTCCGAGTAACGGAATCTATTTTGATCACGGAGCGAGTATCAGAGAAGAGCCCGGTGCGGGAATTCCGCACGCCGGGATTCCGTGGCGGGGCTGGTTGGCGACAGCCAGTTTTTACGCCGACTCTCTGAGAGGAAACGAAGGTGGGTACATCACGTTATTTCGTGTGCAAGAAATGTAACAAGCGAGAATGGGCGGGAAGCTTGTTCGATGCCCTCCGGGCAATTGCAAATGACAAAGGGCCAGATTGTCTTCAATGCAGCTCGCCGCGCAGACTAGAGCTTGGTTTCACGTTCGGTCTAGGCCTTGGGTCATACGAGTACCATGTAGTAGACTGTTACTTACCGGACAGAATCACGACATGGAACGACAAAGAGGATTGCAAAGTAGAGTTCTTCCCTTTCCTCATAATTCTTAAAGGATCCCAGACCGAGGAAACAGACATCTGGCTTCCGTACTGGCATCTCCATCACCGATTAGGTGGAATTCGAACCAAGTACGGCCAATGGGCACCATTTATGAATATCATGACCTATAAGCAGTTGCAAGCGAAAGCCCAAAAAGATGGACATCTTTGAGATAGTCAAACTTTGAACTTGACACCTTGCTTCTTACGGCAAAGTGAAAACCCGAAATTTTTAATTCGCTACCTTTAGAAAAATTGGATAGTAATTAAAAATTCAACGAGTTATTTTCAAAATATGAGTGAAAAGGCCCAGAAAAAATCTATCTACATCGAATCCTCGGTCATTTCTTATTTAACGGCCAAGGAAAATCCGGATTTGATTATTGCAGCCAGGCAAAAGATGACTAAAAACTGGTGGAAACATACTTCAAACTCGGCAGAATTATTCATTTCAACCTACGTGATCGATGAGATTTCACAAGGGGATCATTCAGCATCCGAAATGAGACTTAAGGCAATAAAAATTTGTAATCTTTTGCCGGCATCCAATGAAATATCGCTATTGGCAAAGGAATATTTCCGAAAAATGAGGATTCCCGACCATGCGCTGTATGATAGTCTGCATTTAGCTTGTGCGGTTTTAAACGGGATTGATATAATTGTCAGCTGGAACTTTAAACATATAGCCAACCCAACAATACGACATATTTTACGGGAAATCAATGATAAACTCGGATATGAAACTCCTGAAATTACTACACCGGAAGAATTAATGGAAGGTGCCTTATGATAAATACAATAATTTCTGAATTGCGGTCTGTTAGAAAAAAGCTGGATAAAGCATTATCTAAAAATCCCTTGGGCACTAAAAGACGATGGACGGAGATAGAAAATAAATATAACTCCCTCATTGTCCATCGTGGCCCCAAGCTTCTTAAACGGAAAGCGGCATGAAGCTTTATCTATAATTCCTTCTCTTTGATACATTAAGGATAGGTTCATGCCCAAAACCTATATCCCGCAAATAAAGACATCTGATACTTCATTTACAAACCGATGATTCCCTGCCAGCATACAATACTGGCCAGGGCCGTCTAACCAGCCGGTTTCACTTGACGGGTGGGGCGGAAATGGTGGGCGTACCCGGCAAATGAACCGGATGGTTGGCTTGGCCAATGCGTTTTAAAGTAGCAATATTTCGTTTAACATCCGATAATAATCGTGCCGGGGATAAGATACTTCACGGAGTGATATGGTATACTACGCGGAGCGATAGCCATTTCTCAGCATTGCCATCATTCGCCAAACCGGCGGATGAACCAGGTCTTCACCAACTGGGTCAGCAGCGCGTAGCCTATCGGCATCGACGCGCGCCTTTGCCATTGCCGACTTCGCGGGTTTCGATTCGGAAGCCCTGGGCTGGTCGGCATCAGGTTTCAAAATGGGTACTCTTTGCAGGTTTGAATGGTGTTGTCTGTTCTTTTCATATTCTTCTACGTATGTTTCAGAAAAGACGGGGACGCCTCTGGTCAGGAGCGAAACTGCACATGGACGGAAAATGTCTCCTCGAAGAGGTTCTTTTTCGACTCCGCACCCCACACCTCGAGCGAGAGATGAGAGGCCGGTTTATGAAATAACTTTATCGCAAAATTCCATTAACCTTCAGCGCCCGATTCACTTTAGTTGGGCGACTTCCGACTTGCTGAGCTCGAGCTTCTCTTTCGCGAGTTTCTTCAGATACTTTTCGAGCTTCGCGGCGTCTTTCGCGACAAGCGCCTTGTGAATAACGGTTTCGAGTTCCATGATTTTCAGCCGCCTATAATAACCCAGCGTTTCCTTCAGATGCGCAATGACGATCTTGCCTGTCAGGACCGGATGGTTGTTCGTTACGTTTGCCTCAGGGTATCTCGTTCCGTGCTCAAGCTCAACTTCAAGCCCATCCCGAAAATCCTCGGCGCCGACCCTGATGTCCGCCGCTCCTATCGCCGCCTTGATTTTTTTAGCTTCTTCCACGCTCAACGCCACTTTCCTAAGAGCTGCCCAATTTCTGATACCCAATTCCTTGCACACTCTTTTCACTTCGTCTTTCGTGACATATTCAGGAAGTTTCATATCTCCACCTTTCTTGGGATGGCGTTCGTCATCATTTTTAGTATATATTTTTTTCTATTCCGTCGTTTTACCGTCGAAGTGTTCGTTGTCCGCTTCTGCTTCGGCGCGGGTATGGTGAACAACGCCGTCTCGATGATTCGGGGGCGAATAAATTGTATAAAGCTTCATTGGAGCAGTGCCGGTATTTATGATGTTGTGTTTCGCCCCGCCCGGAACTACCACTCCAAAACCGGCACGGACCTCCGTTGTAACATTATCGAGAACCGCTTTACCGGAACCTTCTTCAACACGAAAGAACTGGTCGGACTTGTGGACCTCCGCTCCGATCTCTTCCCCTGGCTTTAATGCCATGAGTACGAGCTGACTTTGTTTTGTTGTGTAAAGAACCCGGCGAAAATCGGTGTTCTTGGTTGCGATGCTTTCGATATCTTGCAAATATCCTTTCATAACGACTCCTTTTTTGTTCTTGTTAAGTGATTTTCCTGTCTCGTGTCCGTTCCCCCCGAAACTCTGGGCTAATAAAAGGACTATTCACAGTAAAATTACAACCATGACGCATCCAAAAATTCTCTTCATAAGACATTCCTCCGTCGAAAAAATATATTTATACGAGTAACCTCAACCTCCAAGGGTGACATCCTGACCTTTGTACCACTTTAATGCGTTGTAAAAATGACCAGGATTAAAATCGGGCCAATAATCATCCAACACGTAGAAATCTGAATAAATAGATTGAACTGGAAGAAAACCACTTAGCCGGTGTCGACCACCCCAACGAATAATCAGATCTATTCTGGAAACATCAAAAGATTTGATATTACGGAGGATGTTTTTTTGAGATGAATCAGATAGTTTCAATTTATTTAAGTCCCATTCCCAACCGTAGTTAACTAAAAAATTTACTTTAATACCTCCATTTCCGAAGGTCTGTCGAGTGGTATATTTGTTCAACTCTTTGGGAAACATCGACGATTCAGAATCTCCAACAACCAATAATTCAGCTTCTTCTTTTGACAAAATATTTACTGCATTTACACAGGCTTTGGTGAAAGCTTCACGCTGTTTTACCGGCCTTTTTACATTGTCAGTAGTAAATCCATAATAAGTTACTTCTTTAATTCCAGCCTCTTGGCACAATTTAAAAAGCACTAAGCCTGGATCCAACCCATTCTCATAACCCTTTTCTTTTGTCATTTTTTCTGCTTCAGCCCATCTTCTGTTCCCATCGGGTATTATTCCAATATGTTTTGGTGTTCTCATTGCTAATCTCTCATTATGATTGAATATTCAGATTGACGGACTGTCAATCTGCGCGCATTGTATTTCAGCCCTCTGAATTCCATTTTCTTACTTGATAATCAGCCATTCCCAAAGAAGTCTTTGCATCTTGAAAACATCGTTCGATCAAAAATCGCTGTTGATGTATTACAACCAACCGTTTCAAACTTGGCTGATAGCTGATAAGTAATTGCTTTTTTGGGTGTGGGAAGCTGTTTAGGAAAATATCCTTTACACACTCCATAATTTCCCGCTCTTTTCCCCGCCTTTGCCTCTTCTCAATCGACGGCATTCATGAAAAATATAGGTATTCCCGGGTGTTTTTGTCAAATCATGACCACGGATTCAAAGGATAAAAATAATTACCATAGTTTTGACTAAGGAATATTTTGTGTCGTTTTTTTGCCTTTGGCTTTTGGGCAAGCTTGAAAATTTACTGAAGGTTTTAAGCACAATTCCGTTCGAAGCCTGCACTGAGCTATTGTCGAAGTGAAATGGATGGTCCCCCGCCTCGATACGTACGGATGTGTCAACGCTAAAGCCGGAGTGTTTCCAATCGCGCATATTTGCCACGATTCCCTGATCGATTCTTCCGACATCCAACAAGAGGGAAAAGACCTTCTCCTGCAAAATCTCTATTGCGCGATGCAGTCAGATATCCGGGATAGGCACGAAATGGCCGGATTGCGTAAAAACGCCTTCGGCGACGGCTGTGAAAATGAACGAGATCGCCAAAAGTTTGCACGGCGCCCACCATTGCGGGCACACCGATGTCGTCATCGACCTCCAGAGCGTATACGTCACGTACCGTTTCCCAGGCTGCACGACAGAGGTTGTCACTCCGTTCTTAAGCATAAGGAACCTAATCACGATAAAAAGCATCGTGATTTTTTTATTGTAATTTTTGTGCTTTGCCCAACAGGCTTCTATCGGCGATGCCTCCGGGTTTCGGGGCGTATAGAACGATGATTGCCTATGAAGGTCGTGGCCCATTGCGGTCCCACATTCAGGATATTGTCGATACTGCTCGCCTGAGCAGTATCTAAAGATATACTGGAACCGCGTGATGGGGATGTGATGAGCATCACATTAAGGAAAAAAAGCTATAATGACAGAAACGAGGAAAACGAGGGAAATACCCAAGACAAAAGACGCTTGACTGCGAGGCGCGGCAAGACAACCAACCCGTTTAACGCTGCCTAATGCAGGTTAACGGGGTGGTTGTAATTGACTGAGTGCGGAAATATAAAGTTAAGACAACTGACGATGCTCTGTTCGGCGATATTTATATTATGACAAGCTATGAAAAAATTGCATCTCGCTTTGGATTTAAAGCGACGATATAAACAAGTAACAATAGCATTCCCCAAAAACGTCATTACAATAGGAAACCTATGAAGCCGCGCAATTTCTTTAAAGCCGTATTGTTCCTTCTTCTTGTTGCCTTTTCCCTGTGCCTTGCGCAAGCAACGCCGCAGGAGGAAAAAGGCAACGCCGAAACAAGCATCAAACTCCCTTTCATCGGTATGAGCGTGGCGATCAAGGAAACCTATAGAACACCCATTATATTGATTGTGATTTTGCTCACGGTCCTCTATTATGCCCCCAAAATTGTAGAGCCATTCAAGTCAACCTTCAGCAAGCATAAGTTCGACCTGAGGTTCCTTGAAAAAGAAAAAATGAAGTATGAAATCCTCAAGAACATGTACGAAATAGAGGCCCTTAAAAAGCAGCACGACCTCAAGGAGATCCCCATGTTGCCGGATCGCCTCATGGATGAGAAATACCACGAGGCCAAGCGGACAAAAGAGGCGTTTCAAAATACGATCATTCAAGAAGCGATCACCCGCCAACAAACCGATGTCTCGCAACGTCAAATCTTCGTTTTGAGGCGGCTTTTTGCCATAGTTATCGATTACTTTATGATCATCATTTTGTTCATGCCGGTTGTACTATGCTCCAATTTCCTGCAAACCTCTTTACATTTGTCTACAAAGGCAACAACCGATTTGCAGATGGTCTCAATCTATTTGATTGCGGCGGGCTATTTCATCCTTATGTGGAAAGTCAAAGGTGCAACTGTAGGTAAGATAATCGTGCGCCTTAAAATTGCCCGGCTCGACAATCAACCCCTCACTTTTAAAGATGTCTTTATCCGATTCTTCCTTTGGATTTTCACCAACAGCTTCCTCGCACTCGGGTTCTTTACACTATTTTGGAGTAAGTCAAAACAGACTTTATATGATAAAATAACGAAGACCGTGGTAGTGAAGGTTTAAGGATACAATGATCCACGGACTGAGCCGCGCTCAGCCGTTTTCCTTTTTCCTCCCCACGATTTGATTTCCCATAACCGCGGTAACGATAACGGGTGTGAGCTTGCCGATATACTCAATTAGTCGGCTGCATTTTAATATACTTAATCAAAGGAGGAATGCGATGAGTTACATTTCAAACAACCTTATGAATGGTGAAAATCTACTTTACAGTGCAAAGTTGCACTGGGTTATTTTTCTTTGGCCAGCAGTTTGGTTTATCGTCGCAATTATATTTTTTTGCGGTGGAAGTAATTACGCTATAGCCGGTGGAATTTTAATTTTTGTTGCTTTACTCACAGGTATCGTAGCGTTCGTTAATTATTCAACATCAGAATTTGGAATAACAACAAAACGTGTTATTGTAAAAGTTGGCTTAATTCGCAGGATTTCAATTGAAGTTTTATTAAATAAAGTTGAAGGAATTCAGGTAAATCAAGGAATATTAGGCCGAATTTTAGGTTATGGTTCCATAACGGTAAGTGGAACTGGAGGCACAAAGGATCCATTTCATAAAATATCAGATCCGCTAGCGTTTAGGAGAAAGGCTCAAGAGCAAATTTCTGCGGCTCAGGAATCAAAATAAGATTTTAATAAATTGTGTCAATGAAATGGACAATATTGGCTTTTGGATAACGCCAGATTGTTTGGCTATGTTTGACGATTTGCAGCGGGAAAGACAAAAGACATTGGCGCCAGGTTTAAAGCTGGGGCTTTAGGATAGATGACAAGGAAGAGAAGAGCCGGAGGAGGGAAGGGCTGCATCGTGTCAAGGAACTGCTGGTGGGCGACACGGGGGATGCGATGGAATCCATAGACGTGTACACGAAACAGCAACGGATAATAATTTAATGGGTTGGCACATACGAAAAATCAAGTATTTTAAGGAGTATATTGAAGCTTTTGGCTTAAACTAAATTATAAATAAAAACTGGAGGGAAATATGCGCACGCCAAAAGAACAAATGGTCGAGATGATAAATGAACAGCCGGACGATAGCTCGTACGATGAAATTCTTCGAGAGCTTGCTTTTAACCGTATGGTGGACAAAGGATTAGATGATGCTCGGTCTGGTCGTACCGTATCAAATGAAGAGGTATCTCGGAGAATTCGAACATGGCAGAAATAAGGTGGACCGACGAAGCTGTCCGCTTATTCCCAACGCTATTTTATCATAAACAATCAAGAGCCATGGACAAATGAAAACACCAGCCAAATCCGCATTCCTTTTTCTTCTCACATTTCCTCTTTCGAGTATTTACGGCCAGAATGAAAGAAGGCATCTTCCCGAAGAGCTCACGTTACTCTTAGACAATGAAGTAAAAATGGTCATCGAATCGAATGAGATCCTCAAAATCCCAACGGACAAAGAACAAGATACCATCTTTAGAAACCTGTTGGCAGATATTAACAAAGTGCAAGATTCATTGTCCAGGTTTAGCGTACCTCTGACAATTTCTTATTACATCATTGACAAAAACAACAGAAAACTGGAGGTTGTGGAAAATAGCGGAACCAAGGTCGAATTTATTATTAATGGCAATTCCAACACCATTGCGAGCAATTTCCGCAATTACACGATAGAATGCAGCTTAGGGAAGAACAACAGGCTAATCCTCTCTACAAACGAATTGTCTATGCTAAGCAACCTGAACGATATTGTATTCACGAAAATAATTCAACGGGCACAGTCGGACATTTCCGTAAGAAATATACCCGCTCGAAAAGTAAAAACGTGTTCATACAAAATAGAAAACGACACGATAGATATAGCCAGCGCTGATATTAGCAAGAGAGGGGTGTCTGTAATATCGCCTGGCGCGAGTTTTGGCATTAGCTATATCTACGATCGTTTTCTTGCCAATGTGTCGGCATCAGTTGGATATGTGTTTGCGCCAAAAACCGAGACAAGAAAAACGCTTGGAATATCCTATGAATGCTTTGCGAATATCGATCCCAATGAAGCTTATAACGTGCAATACAACTACTTTGTAGATGTCTTCTTTGGCGCAAAACAGCCACACAATGCATTTTACTTCTTAAGAGATACAAAAGTCTTTATAGGATATCTGTTTCACTGCGAAGGGGATGCCTTCCAAAAAAACACACTTCGTTGGGGCCTTGAAATGCCCGCAGGAAAGAACTTCCGGATAGTGTGTGTTGGTTACCATGCCAAATTGCAGGTAGGCAATGAAGGTCTGTTCGAAATAGGGATCAAGTACAAGATCTTCTAGGTCTTGTTCTGCGTGAGGCAATAGCTGGAGACACTTTAGCCGCAAAAACGCGAATTTCAGCATTACATCAATTTGCATTACTTGACATTACTGCAGATGTCGAGAAATTGGCGGATTGGTTTTTGCAAAAGAGCCTCATTCCAAAGAAAAAGTTGATCGATGCTTTGCATATTTCCGTGGCAGCCGTTCATGGAATTGATTATTTGTTAACGTGGAATTGTTCTCACATAGCAAATGCGGAAATGCGAACAGATATTTCATTTGCATGCGATGAAATGGGCTGTAAATGCCCGTCGACATCAAGGAAAATCCGGGCACAGAATAATCAAAATCACTCGCCATCGACCTCTGAAATCAGGGACGACAAAATCCTGACTGCGATTGAATGACGAAAATCAACGTCGGGTTTTGATACGTGGGCGCCAATTTAACAAATGTGCTGTGAACGGTTACAGGTTTTATAAATCGTTTCCCCCGCATACGCGGGGATAGACCCCCAACGCCAGGGCAGTGACGCCTCCGGGATGGGCGTTTCCCTGGATGCGATGGGAAAAGGGTAGATTTATGCGGTAATTTCAATTTAAACGTTCTTTGTTCGATGAAAGGACACTCTCTACGGGGTTTGGCATGAAACGCCAACGCTAAAAAAAAGTAGCGAACAACTCCTCATAATGCTATATTTAAATGTAATCACATTATGCATTCACTATGGAGTCACCATGCATTCACTATGGAGTCACCAATGAATACATTTACCCTCAGACAAATTCCATTACCCGTTGAACGTCGCCTTCGCAAACTTGCCCATGACTCCAGTAAAAGCCTCAATAAGACTGCCGTTGAAATTCTTGCCAATGCCGTTGGATTAGGAGAAGAAAGAAAGAAATCACCCAAACATCGTGACGTTAAAAGCGCATTGCGGCGATGGAGCCTTGCTGAATATCAGGAGTTCGAGCGCACTACGAAGGCGTTCGATTCAATTGATAAGGAAATTTGGCGCGCATGAAAATATGCATTGATACGTGCGCCTATTCCCAACTAGGGCTTCAACCGGAGGAATTGATAAAAAGTATTGATGAAGCGGAATATGTTTATGTTCCTTGCATTGTGCTTGGAGAACTCTTTGCCGGGTTTAGTATGGGAAAACATGAAAAGCAAAATTGTGAGGAGCTCGCACGGTTTCTTGAATTGCCGGCAGTTGACGTTGTAACTATAGATGCGGCAATTGCGGATCGATACGGAGTATTAATTAAAATTCTTCGCAAACAAGGAACTCCCATCCCCACCAATGACGTTTGGATTGCCGCAACAGCCCTTGAAACAGGTTCACGGCTTGTTACCTACGATTCACATTTTGCCGATATCCCGGGTCTTTTGATTATAGCTCCGTAACTACACCGCATTATCCAAAAGAAGGACCTCAATGCTCGAAGTCGATTTCCACTCCCACTCGCTGTTCAGCGGCTGCGGCCTGCATACCATTATAGAAATGCTTACCTACGCCAAAAGCATCGGCCTCAAGGCGCTGGCCATTACCGACCATGGAACCGCCCAGAACGGGCACATCAGCAGTCCCTTTTTCGACCGGCTTGTCGATCCGGTTGACGGCATACGGCTGCTCAAGGGACAGGAGTGCAATGTCGTCAATGATCAGGGCGGCATCGATTTTCCCGTCAGGTTTCTCAAGTTTACCGACATCGTCCTGCTGGGACTGCACCCCAATCTCGACGATTTGCCGCGCAAAGCCGATTATACCGACATGCTCATCAAGGCGCTCCGACAAAACCCATATATCGACATCATTACCCATCTTAACGACACTACCTATCCGGTGGATTTCGGCCGGGTAATCGCGGCGGCAAAGGAACTCGGCATGGCCGTTGAATTCAACAATTCAAAAACCCTCTACGCCAAGGTCCCCTCCGAGGCCACGCCGCGCCTTATTGACGTATGCAAACAGGCCGGTTGCCGCGCCGCCATCAACAGCGACGCGCATGCGCTGCGCGAAATCGGCCTTGATGGCGCGATCCGCCCGCTCCTCGATGCCGCGCGATTCCCACCCGAGCTTATCGTCAACGACAACGCCTCACGCGCCCTGGAATTCGTGGAGGAGCGCAGGGCGATCAAGCGCGCTTTTTTAAAGAACCTTAAAAAGTAGCGGTCTTTGCATCTCCTTATTAATCACAACAATTATTTTAAACGACCCATGATAAAAACATACGTAAAATATGCCTTCATTCTTCTCCTTCTGTTCGGCGGCTGCTATGCGGACCTGCTCTCCAAACAATGGGCCAAGCGGCATCTCAAGGGCAAGCATGAAATTGTTCTTGTAAAGGGATGCGTGGAATTGGGATTCACCGAAAACCGCGGGATGGTTTTCGGCATTTTCAACCACGATAGCCGCGCTCAAAAATACCTCTCGGGCCTTACCGTGCTCAGGGCCTTAATCCTCATCGTCGTTACGGTGTTCATCATCGTACAGCGAAAGCGGTCGATCCTCTATCTTTTACCGTTTCTTTTCATTTGGTCCGGAGCGTTGGGAAACCTCATCGACAGCGTCAGGTGGGGTCACGTCGTGGACTTCATTCATATGCATGCCGGTAACGCGCTTGATTGGCCTTTCTTTTTCAATGTGGCCGACGCGTACGTTTGCGTGGGAATGGCAATACTGCTTTTAAGCGGCATTTTCGCGCGAAAAAATTGACCCGACAGGTATGACTCGTATTTTTCTCCTCTTCCAAGCGCTTTTTTCCTTATATTGTAGAATTACTTTCACTTGGGAGAGCCAGTGAGCGGTTTACCTTTGTTTCACCCGGGCCAGCGATGCGTCAGCACCGCCGAACCTGAACTGGGCCTGGGAAAAATCATTTCCGCTAACAACCGATTCGTGGAGGTCGCTTTTCCCGGAAGCGACTGCGCCAGGAAATACGCGGTCGCCTCCGCCCCTCTCAAACGTATCATTTTTTCGATAGGCGATTCAATAAAAGATCTCCAGGGAAACATAGTTCAAATCACGGGCATCGACAACGCCAATCCTAACGGCGCAATAACGTACAGACACGAAAACGGCTCGCTTGCCGAGGACATGATCGCGGAGTCATGCAGCGCGTCAACGCCTTTACAGCGATTATTAAGCGGAACGGGAGACCGGTGCGAGGATTTTTTTCTCCGGATGAACCTGCTTGCGCTGCAATCGGAGATTCTCCAATCGCCCGTACGGGGATTCATGGGCGGCAGAATCGAACTATTGCCGCATCAATTGTTCATCGCGGGCGAGGTCGCGTCGCGCAGGATCGTACGCGTGCTGCTTGCCGATGAAACGGGCCTCGGGAAAACCATAGAGGCATGCCTCATCCTTCACCGGCTCATCCTCACGGGCAGGGTGCGGCGATGTCTGGTCTGCACGCCGGAACCGCTGGTCCACCAGTGGTTCATCGAACTGCTGCGGCGCTTTAACCTCCGGTTTACGCTCTTTACTGAAGAGTATTTCGCCTCCTGCGTGAGCGGCGCGAATCCCTTCCTGAGCGAACAATTCGGCATTTGCGCCATACCGATAGTATCGCACGATCAATCGCTCTGCGACATGGCCGCCGGCGCAGGATGGGACATGGTGATCGTAGACGAAGCGCACCATATACACCATGAAACCAAGGAATATGAATGTATTAAAAAACTATCCGGAAAAAGCGCGGGACTCATCCTTCTCACCGCGACCCCGGAACAGCTCGGTCACTACGACCATTTCCTCCGGCTTCAGCTCCTCGATCCTGCGCGGTACACCGATTTCAAGGCGTATGAGGCGCAGACGCTGCAATTCGGCGAAATATCTCAAATAGTCAACAATTCGACAATAAAAAACCTTCCCGATACGGGAAGCGTCCGGTTCGATGAATTGTTCGTGGATGTCCCGCCGAGCCTCATGCCCATGACGCCTCTTTCTCCTTCAACCGCTGAAACCATGAATATGCGGCGCATGAGCGTTATGCAGATCATCGACCGCTTTGGCACGGGCCGCGTCATGTTCCGAAACACCCGGCGCGTGATTTCAGGTTTTCCCAAACGCATCGTGCACATTGTCGCCCTGCCCGGCAACGTCGCCGACGCGGCCCCACATGATGAACGCCGGGATGGCGCTTTATCGGAAAGGCCTGTCGTATTAAAAGGAGACCCGCGCAGCGACTGGCTTATAGGCCTTCTTAAAGCCGACCCCCAGGAAAAATTTCTCTTGATCTGCACGACAAAGGAGATGTCCATTGCGCTACGGGAGGCGCTGTTGTGCGGCATTAAAATCAACATCGGCCTTTTTCACGAAGACATGACCTTGTTGCAGCGCGACCGAAACGCCGCGTGGTTCGCCGAAGACAATGGGGCGCGCGTCCTGATTTGCAGTGAAATCGGCAGCGAAGGAAGAAACTTCCAGTTCTGCCGTAACCTCGTTCTCTTCGACCTGCCGGTTGACCCCGAGATCCTCGAGCAGCGCATCGGCAGGATCGATCGCATCGGCCAGGGTTCCGTTATCCATATCCATGTCCCGTACGTGAGCGGCACGCCCCAGGAAATCCTTTGCAGGTGGTACCATGAAGGACTTGACGCATTCAATAAAAACGAGCCCGCCGCCGGAAGGGTAGGGGAAATGACGCGCGCGACGCTTATGGAACTGCTTGCCGCGAAGACGACGACGCCGGAGCGGGTGGACTCGTTCATCAAACAATCAACCGCTTTGTCGGGGGAACTGTCGCGGGAACTTTCAAGCGGCCGCGACTGTTTGCTGGAACTTTCGTCCTTCCGTCCAAAGAGCGCCGAACGTTTACAAGAGATGATCGTCCAAACGGACCACAAGAACCTCGCGGCAAAGGTCATTGGGCCCCTTTTCAAACACTACGGCGTCTGCGTCGAGGAGGCTGGCGTTGACAAATGGATTCTTCAGGCCGACTACGTGACCGATCACCGCTTCCCTCTGCCCCGCCAGCAAAACCCGCAGATAACCTATTCCAGGAAAACGGCCCTTGCCCGGGAGGACATCGAATACGTAAGCATCGACCACCCCATGACGCTGGGAGGCCTGGATCTGTTTTTATCGTCCGATTGCGGAACCGGCGTTTTTGCCGTATGGAACGATAAAAACGCCAGGGAGCTGCTGCTGGAAGCGCTCTACGTGCTCGAATGCGTAGCGCCTGATTCGCTATGCGTCAACAGATTCCTGCCGCCAACCCTTGTGAGGGTCGTCGTCAACCATACGGCCGCCGACGTAACGCCGGAGCATCCGCCGGAGCCCTTCAATGCCGCGCTGGCGGGCGGCGTCATGGACATGCTCCTGGCGAAAAAGAAAATTACGGACGAAGCGCTTCCCCGCATGCTCGCGGCGAGCGACATCTTCGCCCGCAAAAAAGCCCTGCCGCTTATCGACCGGTCGCTCAGCGCTATGCGCGAGCTTTTAGTCGAGGAACTGCTGCGGTTGCGCGATTTGCAAAAAATCAATTCGGCGGTGTCGGACGCGGAAATCGAGGAATGTGAGCGTGAAAAAGAAGCGTTGGAAAAATATCTGAAAGAAGCGCGGGTGCGTTTGGATTCGGTGAGGGTGGTATGGCGGGGGAATGTGTAGGAAATTGGTTATGGGTTATAGATAGACAAAGTCAAGAAAATCGGCATAGAGGTAAGTTTTTCGCCCCAATTTCCATGTACGTTTCCCTTCAATACAACTGGTTCATCACTTCCCACAAATCGCGCACCGACGAGGCGGTGGTGTCGCCCTTGAGGCAGGATTCGGCCTTGACGTTGGTTTGGTTGCCCGAAATCATGTTTTTCCCGGCCATGAGCTTCGCCCCGGTTTGCAGATAGACGCCCACCGTATTATCGGTGATGACATTGTCAAGAAGCATGGGGTTCGCGTAATCCGCCATAATGCCGTAGATGTTGCGGCGGAAGGAGCACCGCTTAACTTGCGGGATCGCCTTTTTAGTGCAATAGAGCCCGCAGTGGTTGCCCACGAATTCGCACGAATCGAACACGGGGTTGCTTTCCCACGCCAGATTGCGGTACGCGCCTTCCATCCGGCAATGCCGCATCTGCGCGAAGGCGTTTTTTCCGATAATGACCATCCCAAACCAACAGGGCTGGGCGGTTGATCCCCGCACCCTATCCACACAGGTAAAGGTAATGGGGCGATCCTCCGTTCCCCCGGCAATCAGCACTCCCCGAACGATGAATTTGCAATACCCCGAAAAGCGGAAGGTAACCCCTGGTTGGATGATTGCCGTGGCGCTGTCCGGAATCTCAATGTTGGCAGTAACGACCGTGTCCTTGGCGAAAAGCATTGACGGCGATTTCGCGAATGACGGAAGGATCGACAAAACCATCGCCAACCCGGCCATTCGGTTTTTCAATATCGCGCCCATGCCGTTTCCCCTTGCTTTTGAATATATCGGAACGTAGAATTAGGATAGGTCAAAAATACATACCGACACGGTCCTTAAGGCGGCCGGATAATGCAAAATTTTACGAAAACATATACATCGGGGATGAATCTTTTCCACATGCTGTGCGGGCTATGGCTCCTGCTTGGAGCAAACAACGCATATTCCGAAACCAGGGTGCACGGAATACTTTCCAAAGACGCGAAGTGGACGCTCGACGGCAGTCCCTATATACTCGACGGCGACGTCGTGGTGGCGGGGAACGCTCATTTGTCAATATTGGCGGGCGTGACCATTCTCTGCGAGCCGCATCCCCTCCGCGAAACCGCTATCCGGCAATACGATCATCTCGATTCGTTTTCCGTGGCGATAAAGGTGGAGGGAGGTTTTGACTGCGTGGGAAAAAGGGAAAAGCGCATCGTATTCCAACCCGCGTCGGCCGCGACGGGCGGCTGTTCATGGTACGGCATCGTTTTCAATAAAGCGCCGGACCACTACGCCGAAATCGCCTATTGCGACATTACCGGCGCTTATTACGGCGTTTCGGCGATCGGCTGCGGCCCGCTGGTGCGCAATTGCGTCATCGAACAAAACAACGTGGGCGTCAATTGTCTTGAAAACGGCGACTGTCGAATTTACAATTGCGACATCGTCCGCAATAGTACCGCGGGCATCAAGGTGCAGTCGGCCAACCCGGTCTTTTTCAGCAATATCATCGCCTTTAACCGCAATAACGGGCTCTGGTGCGACGGCGTTTCGCGCATTACGTTCCGCTACAATTGCGTTTGGGGAAATGCCGACGGGAATTTTCTCGAATGCGATCCGGAATTGGGGGTCTCGATTGTCGGGAAAAAGGGCGATTCCCTGGACAATGCCTTCAATATGTGCAAAAACCCCATTTTCGCCGGATCCGAATTCGACTCCCTTGCCGTGGAAAAGGATTTGAGCCTGCCTACCGAAAAATCGCGGATCGCCGATACCGCGCTGGCGAAGGTCCTTGTTTCATCGCTTCAGGATTCGCTTGCCGTTAAAAAACGAAGGTCCCTCTATGCGCGCCTTTCGTTATCAAAGTATTCACCTTGCATCAATGCCGGTAATCCCGCCAGGGAGTTCAACGATCCCGACGGATCCCGCAACGACATCGGCATTTACGGCGGTCCGGAATATTTTAGTTCGAAGACCAAGTGATGGTACGCAATCTTCCGTTTTTTACGTCCGCGCCGCCTTGGTGACGTTGATGAGCCCCCCGGCCAGCAGAATGCGCCTCTGCCGTTCCGTAAGTTCCACGCGCGCGGGAAACGAAAGACCCTTCGACGCATTCTTTACAGTCAACACGCTTCCCTTTGCCAAGGTTTCATGGATGTTTTCGACCGTAAGCCTGTCGCCGAGCCCAACGTTCCCGTAATCGGCATTGTTTTCGAATAACGCCGGCAGAATCCCGAAATTGATCAAATTGGCTTTGTGGATGCGCTCCATGGATTTTACGAGGATCATTTTGACGCCCAGGTACATGGGGCAAATAGCCGCGTGCTCGCGCGAGGACCCTTGTCCGTAGGATTCGCCCGCGACGATGATCGTCGCGACGCCGGTTCGCTTATTGGCAAGAGACTTTTCGGCGAACGAGGGGTCCTGCCGCTCGAACACGTAGTTCGCGTACTGGGGAATGTTGGAGCGGTATTTGAGACGGTTGCCGGCGGGCATGATATGGTCGGTGGTGATCTTATCGCCCAGAAGTATGGTTACCTTACCGTCAAGATTTCGGGGGAACGGATCGTTTTTCGGCGGGTCGCCGATGTTCGGGCCCCGGTAGATGACCACCTCGTCCGGCTTATCGGAGGGAGCAAGCAGCATGCCGTCATCGATGTCAAAGCGGGACGGCAAAGCGATATACGGGTAGGGCTCCGCTGAAAAATATCGCGACGGGTCGGTCAATTTTCCGGTCAAGGCGGCCGCGACGGCGGAGAGCGGCGACACGAGATAGACTCCTGCGCTTACCGTGCCGGTGCGGCCGTGAAAATTGCGATTGTTCGTTCGTACCGAAACCGCGCCGGTGCGCGGCGCCATGGAATTGCCGATACAAAACCCGCACGCGGTTTCCAATATTCGGGCGCCGGAGGCGACTATATCGCCAAGAGCGCCGTTTCGGCTTACCATCGCAAGCACTTGCCGCGACCCGCACGCGACGCCGAAAGAAACCCTGCGGGCTATCTTTTTTCCCTTGAGCAATGCCGCGGTTTGCATGATGTCTTGGTACGAACCGTTCGTGCATGAGCCGATGAGCACTTGGTCAACGACTACCGATTCAAGCTCCCGAAGAGGCTTAATGATGTCGGGCGAATGAGGGCAGGAGGCCAACGGCTCGATCGAGGCCAGATCGATGACGATGGTCTTTTCATACGCCGCGTCCGCGTCCGCCGAAATCGGCCTGAAACAACCCCGCCTGCCTTGCGCCGTAAGAAAGGCAAGCGTTTGGTCATCCGAAGGAAACACCGACGTGGTCACGCCGAGTTCCGCGCCCATGTTGGTGATGGTCGCGCGCTCGGGAACCGAGAGCCCTGTCGCGCCATCTCCGCCGTATTCGACGACGCATCCCACGTTTCCTTTGGTGGTGAGTAGTTCGAGCAATTTTAAAATGATGTCCTTCGCTCCCACCCACGGTCGCAATTTCCCACGCAATTCCACTTTCACTACGCGCGGATACGTGACGTAAAACAAACCTCCGCCCATGGCCATTGCCACGTCAAGCCCCCCCGCGCCTATGGCGATCATGCCCATGCCCCCGCACGTCGGCGTATGCGAATCGCTCCCTAACAAAGTCTTTCCGGGCGCGGCGAAACGCTCAAGATGCACCTGGTGGCAAATGCCGTTCCCCGCCTTGGAAAAAACGATCCCGAATTTGGCCGCCACGGTTTCGAGGTATTTGTGGTCATCGGCGTTTTCAAACCCTTCCTGGACGGTATTATGATCGACATAGGAAACCGACGCTTCGGTTTTAACCCTTGTGAAGCCCAGCGCCTCGAATTGGAGATACGCCATGGTGCCCGTCGCGTCCTGCGTGAGCGTTTGGTCGATGCGGATGCCCACTTCCTTGCCGGGCAAAGGCCCGCCTTCCGCGATATGTTCATCCATGATTTTTTGAACGATGTTTTTTCCCATAGTACCCGCGCCTTCTACTCCGGTAAACGGTCTTTACCGTATACGATGAATAACATTTATATTTCCTTATACCCCGCACGTATTTTATACTTATATAAACCATCTGCGGACGACGTTAAATATACTTGGAAAATAACACACGGAAGGACTTCCGATGTCTAAAGACAATCCCGATACATTCAACCCGCCCGCATTGTTCGCCGAGGAAAATGAGGCTGCGGAGGCGCTCGTGTCCGCGGGCAATCTGCCGGAGGCCGCGAAAAAGCTCGTGGAAATAGTCGAGCTGGACCCCGACAATCACCGGGCCTATAACACGATCGGCATTATCGCCTGGATGCGAAAGGCATGGAAGGACGCCTACGGAATGTTCATCAAGGCCGCGGCCATCCGGCCCGATTATACGGATGCGCTCATCAATGCGTTCGACGCGGCGCTCAAACTCCGCTGCGTGGACGATATCGAGCCTCTGTTTGAAAAAGCCAAGTCCCTGCGTCCGCGCGATGAGGAGATCGCCATCATCCACGAAAGCATACTCCGCGAAGGCGACGGCATCTATCAATCGGAACGCGCGCTGCGGATCGGAAGGTACAATCCGCGCATCGACGAGGCCCAGGCTTTGCTCGATGACGGAAAACTCTACGAGGCCATGGCGAAATACTTGAAGATCAACGACGAGGAAGGGCCTTCCGGAAAAGTGTTTTCCGGCCTTGGCGTGATATCGTACTATCAAAAGAGATACGGCGACGCGTTTTCTCTTTTTGTCGAGTCAATAAAATTGGACCCAACTTCCCTTGAAAATTTCCTTAATCTCCTCGACGCCGCGAAAGCATGCGGCAAGGAAAACGACGCGAAGAATATTTTCTCCTTGTATTTGAAGCAATTCCCGTTCTTGCGGGAGATCGCCAAGGAATTCGAGGCGTAAATACCGTTAAAGTTCCTTCTCGATGCAACCGATAGAGAATATAAAGGAGCCTAAAAACTCGGCACCTCCCTTGTGCGCTTCTGTTCACTCATAACTTCCCCAAAGTCTTCGAGTGCCGCAGAAAGAGTTGTTGGGCCTGTCCTTTCCCATAAAAACGGGTGCCGATAAAAAAGCATCCGTTTTTTGTTTCCCTCTACGTATTCTCCTATAAAATCCCTTTTCAAAATTATTGTCAAATTATATTTATGGGTATCATCATCGTCCAAGGAAACCCGGTTTGAAACTACACCGAACAATCATCGTGGTATTGAGCGCATGCGTTCTATTTTCGGCCATAGCGGCCTCCGGATATACCGTTAAAAAAAGCTCCTCCGTTTGGTCACGCAGCAGCGACCATGGCGGAAAGGTTACAACGGAACAAATCCGCGGTTTTGAACGGCAATTGACATCTTTCTTTAGGGTAAAATCCGACCCCAAAAAACTCCCCACCTCTTTAATCGCTTCTCCCCGGCCTACCCAAACCGATTTTTTTAAAATCGCGCGGTACTGGAATTTACTCAGCGCCGATTTCAGGAACGCCTACCTCGGCTCGGCGATTATTCCCTCGTCAATGAACATGTACGTGTCTCCGCGCGGAATGTTCGAAGTGTACTATGCGACTTCGGGAAATGATTCCGTCGATCAAACGGACTCCTATGGATACGGAGGGGGAAACCGGCGCACCTTGACGTCGGGTCCCAACGGCGTCCCTGATTATATCGACGAAGTTGCCTGGGCCTTCGACAGCGCATGGTCCATGGAAATCGACCGGTTCCAATTCGTACAACCCAATCCGTTCATCGATAAATCGCACCAGTCAACACGGTATAAAGTTATCGTCCGGGATGTGGATTTCCTCTATGGAGCGGGAACCTATGGAATGACGACCCCCACCGGCTCCGCCCAAGGCGCGGCAATGGGGCAACAAAGCTACATTGAGCTGAGAAATGAATGGCGAGACCCCGCGTGGGCCGCTTCCGACACGTCCACTCATACCGACTACCCGCGCCATCCCGAGTGGGGAGCGAGGGTCACGGCCGTGCATGAATTCTTCCACGGAATTCAATTCGCCATGACCAGATCCTACACCGGCGCGACCGAGGCCTTCGTGGATGACTTTCCCGAGACCTGGCTCGAAGCAACAGGGGTTCTGATGGAGCAATTGGGTTTCGCGGACATCAAGGATTACCTCCAGTACGCGGGAGGCTTTTTCGACGATCCGACGCTCGACATTTTCTCGGGGTACAATGACGTCTATACAACCTCTCTGCTGGCGATGTACCTCTATCAGCACGCGTCGGCCGCGCCCGATATAGCCTTTGTCAAAAACATGTTTTTCAATAATTACCGGTCCCCCGTCGGATTCGGCGACGACCTTCTGCATAGCGCCCGACAATCCGGCGGGAGCTGGGCGGATGTATTGGGGGGGTTCCATACCGCGAGTTTTTTCACGGGGGCCAGGTCCGGCCTGGTCGCGTTTCTCCCTGATGCGTCCCTTTTACCGAAGTGGTCCTATGCCATCGACGCTCCCGACGCGGGCTATTCCGTAAAAAAAGACGTCGATCCCTCCTCCATGCAGATGTTTTCCTTTGCGCATCGTAGCAACCACGCGGACGTTCTTCATCTGGAGTTCTTCGGAGACTCCCTGGCGAAAAGCAAAGCCGACACCAACCCCCTTTGGAACGTTCATTGCATCCTGCAAACCACGAATGCGTCAGCCGATTCCATTTTCGAGGTTCCCGTCGCGTATTCCGGCCAAGCGGACATTTCCATTGACGCCTGGTCCCGGTTTGATAACGCGCTGTTGATCGTCTCCAACGCCCACGGCGATAGCGCTCACGGAGCGACCCTGGTGTTCGAGCCGTGCCCCATAACGCTTAAAAACGGCGATTCCGCAACGTACCCATGCCGGATTATCGCGCCGCTTTCCCCGGGGTCCTTACTGGAAGCCACGGTGATTGCGAGGGAAGACCTGGCCTGCTCGCTTTCCATTTCCGCGATCCAGTTGACAGCAAGGCAAACAAGCGGCGCCGCGAAAAAACGCCTGGCGTCGGTCAATGGCTTTAGCTCACTGGGCTTTCCGATGTCGTGGACTAAAAAAGCATTCGTAGGGCTTTTAATGCGTGAGGATACCCTTGCCTGCGGCGCCTTGGAAAACAAGTATGGAGTTTCCTTGTCGGCATTTTCTATTTTTAAATGGGATGATACGGCCGCCGCATGGGGTAAAACGGGAAGCGGCGTCCTGCAAGACGGTTTGGTCGAGTGGCGCCTCGCGCCGGCCGCTCCGGGAGTATATGGTCTGTTTTGTCAAGTGCCGGTTCCCGCGGACTCGTTCCCCGGCGACAGTATTACGGCGTTTCCCAACCCCGTGCATCTGCGCAGCAAGGCGATTTTCAAGGTGCACGGCGCCGCGCTGCTGCAATTGCTGGTGTACGACGTCAACGGCGTCCTGGTCTTTCGCGCGGAAAATCGAAGCCCGGTCAGCGAGCTGCAATGGCCCATGATCTCGGCCGGCCGCTCCGTCGCTCCGGGAATGTACTACGCCGTCATCGGCAGCAAGGATACCGTTACCAAGGGAATGAAACAAAGGAAACGGAAGGTCGTGATAGTGCCATGAAAAAGAATTTCCAACGATTCGCGCTTTTGGCCGCGGCAACGGGCGCACTGCTGTGCGTCTGTATTCCTCCGGCAAACTCGATCGCCCGGCGTCCGGCTTTTCCGGTTGCCAATGAAAAAGTCTATCTGTACCCGGCCATCGATTCGTCTTTGCTGAGTCGGTTTTCCGGCTGGCCCTCCGAGGCGTCCCTCCAGGCGCCGCTGCGAAGGGCATTGCGGAAATTGGACAGCAACCTGTCGGTGGAATTCAGGCGGTGCGAAAAATATGGGCTGTACGAATTGGTTGACGATTCGCTGAGCGCCGGCGTTCGCGTAACGCCGGTCATCGGGCAGTATCAATTTAAAAAAGACACCCTGGAGATGCCCGTGCAAATGACCTTACGCAACAAGATGCGTAAAACGGCGTACATCGTGTCGATGACGGGACGCGGCATATACCGCGCCAAAACCACTCCGAAAAGTCCGTATCATTACATCGCCATCCTTCTGGCCGATTTCTGCCGCACTTTCCCGTACGAGCGGGCCGCCGAGGTTTTCTACCGGCCCGCGCAAAGCGGCAAGCCGGTTGCCCAACCGAAAAAGGCAACGCCATGATTTCCTCCGTTATTTTGCTTTTAATCAGCCTCATCGTCATCCTGGTTTCATGTTATGTTTTTGTCAATGCGATAGAGTGCCTGGGCAAAGCCCTAAAGCTCCACCAGGGAATCGTGGGGAGCATTCTCGCCGCGATCGGCACCGCGCTTCCCGAAACGCTGATCCCCATCATCGCCATTTTCTTCGCCAAAGGGGCGCACGCGGGCGACGTGGGGATCGGGGCCATCGCCGGAGCGCCGTTCATGCTGGCTACTTTAGCCTTTTTCGTTACCGGTCTGGCGGTGCTCGTGTATTCGCGCATGGGCAAACGGTCGAAACACATGGACGTCGACTGCCGCGTTATCTGCAAGGACCTGACTTTTTTTCTCATCATTTACGGCGTAGCGGTGGCCACGTCGTTTTTCCACCACATTATCTGGCTTAAAATCCTTATCGCCGTTTTGTTGCTTTTGTCGTACTTCATATACTTGAAACTCATCATTTCTTCGGAAGCGGCGCAGTTGGAAAACGTCGAGGATCTTTATTTAAAAAAGTACGCCAAACTGCCCGATACCGTACCGTGGATTTCCCTGCAGCTCCTTGTTTCGCTTGTTGTCATCGTTGCGGGCGCGAACCTGTTCATCACCTACGTGCAGGAACTCTCCCTGGCCGTCGGCGTCGCGCCGCTCATTCTTTCGTTGATTATAACGCCTATCGCCACCGAACTGCCGGAGAAGCTCAATTCCGTCATTTGGGTGGGCAGAAGCAAGGAAACCCTGGCCATCGGCAACATCACCGGCGCCATGGTGTTTCAAAGCTGTTTTCCAGTGGTTTTCGGCATGATCTTCACGCCATGGAACTTGCAGGGCATCACCCTGGTTTCCGCGGGCCTGGCCTTGCTGGGCGCGGGGATCAACCTTCTGGTTCTCAGGATATATAAAAAAATGAACCCTTGGGTATTAATGACGGGGGGCTTGCTGTACGCGGTGTTCATCGGGGCTCTTTTTTTGGGAGTGTAAGGGCGAATGCTTATTCGCCCCTATCCATCCCTATCGTTCAACCAATTTATTCACCGTCTTCCAGTTTCTCGTGGTGAACGTAGGTTTTCATGAATTGTATTGCCCCTTTCACGGACAAATGATACGATTATTACAACCTCAGTAAAGGAAATCGCCGTGCGACTTGCCGTGACCCCGCTTGAAAAATACGATATCTTCGACCTGCCGGTTGAAATTCGCGTCAATATCCTGCCGCTGATTTCGCCGCAATTGTCGAATTATATGACCGAGAATCCCCGCAAGGACCTCGTCCTCAACCTATCATCGGTAAAATTCCTCGATTCCAGCACCATCAAGCTCCTCGTCAACCTTCACAAGAGGATGGAATCGGACAAAAAACGGCTCTATCTGCTCAAGCCCTCCAATGATGTGATGAAAATATTTTCCGACGTCAAACTCGACGGAATTTTTTCATTTTTAAACGGATGCGAGGAATTGGACAAGGCGGTTTGCTCCGCCGATTACGCGGCCTATCTTCCTTTTACGCAAAAGGAAAACGGCCTGCGAAACCTTCGCGGCTCATGCCCGCTATGCGGATCGGAGAACATCGTCGGCTATCTTATCAATGTCAACGATTATGATTGGAAATGGGAAAGCGACTATCCTTTTCCCACGGCCTACCTCAAGGGAACCTCTACGGCCTTGGACGTGATCGGCCTTTGTCCCATCGTTTGCGCCGAATGCTTCATGTGTTCCACGAACACCGCGGATTTTACCGTAAACGATGGAAACGCCGCGTCCATTCGTTCATCGCTCGGCGAAGATGCCAAGCTCCTGCTTTTAAAAGACGTAAAAACCAGGAAAAAAATTGTGGAAGACATTGAATTGGTCGTCGGGCAGGATTTTTTTTCGCATCCGCGGAAACCGGTTATCGCCTACAACCTCCATGTACTCGCCGAATCATGCGTACGGTCGTTGACCGCCCTTAAATCCGCCGCCCTGCCGTTTTGGATAGGCTACTATAGCTACTTGTCGACGAAATACGCTCCGTCCCATAAAAAGGACGCTCTTATCGATAATTGCAGAACCTGGCTTACCCAGGTAATCAACGAAAAACAACGGTACAATTTTATTCACTTGTCAAAGACATATTTCATTCTGCTCATCGCCGCCATATCGCTCAATAAAGACAAGGAAGCCGGCCGGCTCTTCGTTGATTTCTCGGAGCTGATCGACGCGCTGCCCCCCGGCGTCAAATCCTACTCCTCGGGATTCAACAGTCCGGCTTTTTGGTTTACACAGGCAAAGTTCATTTTGGAAAAACAGCCGTTGAACGCGCAATGACATGGATTTCGGCTAGAGCCCGGTTTTGTGGGCGGTTACAATTACAAAGGCCTGCAATCCCTCTCCCCTGCCGAAGGCTGTCAGGTCTTCTCCCGTGGTCGCCGTAATGCCGATATCAGAGGACTGCATAGACAAGAGTGTTGCCAGAGATTCCTTGATTTTTCCGATATTGGGCGATAGGAGAGGGCGCTTCCCTTCAATGCTGATCGACACGTGGTGAATCCGATACTCTCCGAGCGTTTCCAGCGCCTTGGCAAGATACGCGGCGCTGTCCGTGATTCCCGCCCGGCACATATCGTCGCTGATTTTTCCCAGGATATTGCTGCCGGAGATTCCGGAAACGGCGTTGGTGAGGGCGTGCAGCACGACATCGGCGTCGCTATTGCCTAAAAGACCCGGACAGCCGGGAATGCGAACTCCGCCCAGCATGAGCGGCTTTCCCGCGTTTACGGAATCAAATCGATGCGAATCCTGTCCGATCCCTGTCTTGTCCATGCTATGACGCGCTTTCGTTTAATTTGTTCATCACACTGTTGACCTTCAGCTCCATTTCCCTGACCGATTGGTCGACAGTGTCCAGGAAAATATTGAAGCGGCTTTGCACCCGTTTCAGGTATTCCAGAAGACTCTCCGTTTGAGCTGAATTGAGATTGAAATACTTGTATTTCTTCTTTTCGTTTGTCAATAATGTAATCGTTTGAGCGAGCGAATCCAACGCTTCCACTTTCGATATCGAGGCCGCCAGGCCTTCCATATGACCGATAAGCTCGTTATATTCCGCTTGAACCGCTTTGTAGGTTTCCAAACGCGCCTTCGCGTCAATCTCGTTCTTATATTCCGCCATTCGCGTTTCCAAAAGAGCCGTATACTTTTCCTCAAGTCCGGCCTGGACGGCCTGAATCGTTTCCGCGTAGATTTCCGTTTTGACGCGGGCGTGCATGGCTTCCTTTTCCTCTTCGCGCAACTGGTCACGCACCTGCTGCCGCAGGGCGGGCGCCTCCAGCTCGGCTATCCGGGCGCGCTCGGCCTCGATAATGGCCTGCAATTCACGGGTGGCGATGAGCGTGCGCTGTTCCTCCGTGATCTCCGCGAGAAGCCTTTCGCGTATCTTCGGCTGTTCTTTTGTCAAAAGTTCCTCGCGCACGCGCAGCGCGACCTCCTCGCGCTCTTTTTTAACGATGCCGTCACGCTCCTCTTCCATGACCGCGCGGCGAAGCTCCCGGGTCATTTCTTCACGGATGCGTTCATGGATCGCCTCGGTTTCCGACAGCATCCGCGTTCGTATCCTGCCGGTCAGCTCCTCGCGCGCCTGTTCCTCAAGAGTCCGAACCTCTTTTTCCGATAGCCGGCGCATAAGCGACGCCCGCAACTTTTCACGTTCCTCCTGCAACAATAGGGGGTATTCGTCAAGCTGAAGTTTCTTCACGATTTCGGCCTTGAGGGCGTTACGCTCGTGCAGTTCGATCTGTTCGGAAAACGCGGCAACCATTTTTTCCCGTATCTCTTTGGACAGTTCGGTTCTGTGAGACTCCACCAGCAGCGGCATTTCCTTTTCAACCAGCTTTTCGCGTATGACTTTTACAAGGTTTTCGAGTTCTTTTTCATGGAATGTCGCATAATACTTTTCCTTTATTTCCTCGCGCCATGCATCGGTCATCTCCTGTTGCAGGGCGGCATGAATCGCCTCCGCCTCGTTCTTTTCAAGTTTTTGGCGGATGTCGGCTTTCAGTTCGTTAATCACGGCGTTTCGAATACTATTCGTTTCTTTTTCATTCACCTCCCGCTTAATTTCCTCAAAAAGCCCTTGGCGGACTTTTTCCTCCATGGCCGCGCCATCGTCCCGCCGCACCCTTTGCGCGATTTCCGAACCCAACTCCGAACGAACCTTTTTTTCAATTTCCACGGCGTCATCACCGGGTCCGATTTCCTCGATTAAAACACGTTCAGCGGCGGGAATTGTTTCGGCGCCCGCGGGGAGGATGACAAGGGATTCTTCAAGCGCCGATTCATTAGCAGGCGACGGGGGCGATTCTTCCTCATGGGGATCATCGGCAACCGATCGCTCCTGAGTTTCGTTTATTTCCGGGGCGGAGGATTTCGGTTGACTAAAAGGCGCAAATTCGAACGCGGGCGCTCCCTCGTTACCCTTTTCGGTAACCTTTACCGGGACGCGGCGCGGTTTCAATTTTTTTTGTTTCCGCGAAATGGACAGCGCCACGATAAAAATCAGGACAATGGCGATCGTACCAAGCCAACCCATTTTCCAGAGCGCGGCGTTTCCCGTTTCTTCCGGCTTTGCAATGGGTGTTTCCTTGGTTTCCAAGAGAAGCGTTTCCCGGACGGCCTGACTTGATGAGACACGCGCCCCGGCGATAGCGCGCGCCGCCGCCGTGTTTTCCTTGTTTCCTTCTTTGCCTTTGGCTGCCGACGCCGCGGTATCATTGCCCGACACGGGGGCGGCGGGAGCGTTTTTCACCACGATTTTGCAGGTGAGCCCCGACACTCCGGGAATGCGTATTGTTTTTTCCTCAAAGGGCGCGGCGGGGTCCCATGCGCGGTAATAAAATTCCTTGCCGTCCAATAGTATTTGAAACGGTTCGCCGTATACGGCGGCGAACCGTTTAAAGCATTCGGCGATGTTTATCTTGACGGCAACAACGCCGCCGAAACGCAATAATCCCATCGCGTTCTTTACCCGAATTGGTCTGCTCCAATACAGCGCGTAATGCTTGTTTCCTTGCCCGGGAAGAAGCGCGCTATAGTAAGGTTTCAGCGTTTTAAGCGGAACGCTATACCATGCGTTTCCCGAGACATCGTCCATGCGCGCGGGCGATTCATCTTCACGGGATATCGCATTGACGATCAAGCCTTTTGAATTTGTCCTGAGGACGCAAAGAAACTCCGGGCGTCCGGCAAGCGCGGCCTGAAAGAGGGATTCGGCGGGAGCGATCTCCTTCATGCGCGTTTCCGACCTGTTAACAATGTCTGCGATCGATGAGTCCGCGGCGATGAATTGCCGTTCTAAAAGCGATGATCCCGTTTGACCGAAGACGCTAAGGCCAAGCATACCGACCGTTACGGCACCTTTACGGACAAGCAATTTTATTTCCGCCATGTCGACCTTCGCCCTATATTCTTGTAAAATAAAATGCCGCACCCTCCGGTCCGGCGCGGCATTGACTAAAAACGCTCCATGCCCTTATTGTTGTGCGGCAAACCAGCGCGCGTTTTATCCAAGCGGAACTACATTCTTCGCATTGGGGCCTTTTTGGTTGGTGATGATCTCGAATTCCACTTTTTCGCCTTCCTTAAGATCTTTAATGCCTTCGGCCTGAATTGCTGAAAAATGGACGAACACATCGTTTGAACCGTCATCGGGTTTGATGAATCCGTACCCTTTCGACCTGTTGAACCATTTTACAACACCTGTCGTCATAAATAAACCTTTCTGAAAACGTATATATACTCGTACCGACGTTCAACGAACGTCCACTATAAAAATTATTTGTTGACACATTTCCAGTCAACGTAAAAATGATGGAGATGCGGATAATTTCCCCCAACCGGATTCGCCCGAAAAAACCGGCGCTACCGATTTTTCAAAATCTTTTCTTGTCCGCGGTAAAAGTTCATTGTATCTTATTAGCTGCTGTGCAGGAATTATCTACGCGGCGCGCGTAGATAATTCCTGATTACGGAAACTTATGTGCCTTGAGGCAGGTTCGGTTGGACGGGGTTATAAGAGAACGCGGGCGCAAGAGCGCCTTCTTGAGCCATCCTGATCCACGACGATAACAACATCCGGACAGGAACGCATGTCATCCAGATTACGGCGATACCTTCTTGACGCCTATGCGGGGAACCGCGAAATCCTTCCCGAAAAGGTACGGAAAGACTTTCCCATTCAGATTGATGACCAGGACGACAATGATTCGTTGTCCGAATTTTGCACGATTTTCGTTGTGGTAAAGAAAAATAATTGCTTTGAAATCGAATTGTTCGGAAAAATTCCCGTAACCGAAGAAATCGTCGATCTCGCGGAAATTTATGGAGGCCATGCCGCTCAACAAGAAGGAATAATCGTTTTAAACCTCGTGCCGCGGCAAATCGAGGCGCTCATCGACCTCGCGAAAATGATACGAAAAACCGCCGCGTCCGGCGACTTAGTGGGCAATCCGAACTGGCATCGGATTTCCGCCCGGACCATCAGTTCCCTGTACCGTTTTGTTAGAATCATCAAGGAATATACCCGCTCACGAAGGGCGCTCCTGTAGGACGCGTCGGAAATAAACATGCCGCTAAGCTATCAATCCTACGAATTCTCGGCCGTTCTCGGCTGGTCGATTTCCCGTTACGAGGTTTTTGACAAGTGCAAGAGGCGGTACTATTACACCTACTACGCGAAGCACGCGCGGGACATTCCCCCGTATAAAATCACCCAACTGAAAAACCTCACCTCGGTTCCCCTGGAAATCGGCAATGTCGTGCACGACGTCATCGAGGCCTTTCTGCGGCGCCTGCAGGTAAGCGATTCCAACATCGACGAAAAAAGGTTTTTCCTGTTCGCCCGGCAAAAATCCGAAGAGTACTTTACAACGAAAACATTTATGGAAGCCTATTACGGGACCAAACCCGTGTCCTTGGAGGACGCGCTGGCCAAGATCAACGCGTGCCTTGAGAATTTCATCGGCAGTCCGTGCTACAATTGGATTTTCATGAAAGCCATCACCAATAAAAACGATTGGTTGGTGGAGCCGCCGGGCTATGGCGAAACCAGGCTCAACGGCTTGAAGGCATACTGTAAAATGGATTTCCTGTTCCCCGTCGACGGGGCCGTGCATATTCTCGACTGGAAAACGGGCGGCAAGGACGTCTACAAGCATTCCAACCAGCTCATCGGCTACGCCGCCGCGGCGAACAGTAATTTCAACATTCCCCGCGCCGACATTTTTCCCAAAATCGTGTATTTATATCCGAAATTCGACGAGTTCGAATTGACCCTCCAGGAGGAGTTCTCCTCCTTTTTCGACAAAGTCAAGCAACAGACCGGCGAGATGTACGCGTTGTGCGAAGACGTTGAAAAAAACATCCCCCTCGGTATTGAGTCCTTTCCCTTGTCCCCGTCGCCGGGAACCTGCCCCTACTGTAATTTCCAGGAGTTGTGCTTTTCGAGAAAAGGCTTTCCCCCGGCGGGGGAAAAGACGTTTTAGCCGAATTAAAGAAAGAAAAGATAAAAAACCAAGGAATTTTAATAGGGACAAGTACAAAACCATGAAAGTTGCAAAATCAATAGTATTAAAGCTATTTTACTTGAATGAGTCCAGTTGTTTTCGAAGAAGGTCCTTTCCGATTTTTATTTTTCTCCAACGAAGAGACAAGAATTCATGTGCATATTTTGTCTTCGCATGGTGATGCAAAATTTTGGATCGAACCAATTGTTTCCCTATGCACATCAACCGGATATTCAGCAAAAGAATTAACTCGAATTCAACGGATTGTCGAGGAGCATAAGGATGAGATCAAGCATAGTTGGAAAAAGCACTTCAAATGCTGAAGTGACCAATATTTCCGCTCATGGCATATGGCTTCTTGTCAAACAAATCGAATATTTTCTGCCTTACGATATCTTCCCAGGATTTAAGAATGCCAAAGTTGCGGATATTCTCAATGTAAAACTCGAACATGGTGAATATCTTTTTTGGCCGTCAATTGGAATCGATTTAGAGCTCGAATCTATTGAAAATCCGGAAAAGTATCCTCTGCATTATAAATAATCTTCGATCAATTAATTTACATAGTGACAGTTTGTTAAGTGACTGGCTATAACCAAGACAAATTCAGGTTGCCGAAGCAATTGATTGCGACGTGGTATCTTAGATTCGAGACATGACGGGCTACAGAGCCCGTTTATTTTAAGAAAGATTTTTGAAGATAAACTATATGCAAAAATATATTAAAGCCTTATTGCCTTTTCTGCTTGGAATAACAATTTCGATAATTCTTGCGAGCCTTTTTAAATGGTGGGTGTTTTTAGTAATTTTTTCCTGGGTTGGATTTTCAATAAGCATTGGGGCCTTTCTGCGAATAAAATTAAAAGGCTTAAAAAAGCTTATTGGAAGAAAAATAACATTACTCATGATTTTACCGTGCCTATTGCTTTTTGTTCCAATAATCAATAATGAAAATTTCCAATTGGAAGGCGTTGTTCTCATTATCCTGGTGGGATTTTTCAGCAAAGGTTTTATTCACTATGCGGTTGCAAAAATATTCGGCCCGCTTATATGGCGTCGCGGATTTTGCGGATATGCCTGCTGGACGGCGGCTGTTTTGGAATGGCTTCCTATTAAAAACAAAAACAAGGATGTTCCACGCTCGTATAGAAACATTCGATATATTGCCCTTAGTTTTTCCTTGATGCTTCCGATAATTATGATTTTTTCTTTATCGTTTAATCCATGGGCTGATTACATTAACAAGCAAGAGATGAAATGGATGTTTATAAGTAATGGCCTGTACTATTTAATTGCAATACCCCTGGCATTTATTCTATCGGACAAAAGAGCTTTTTGCAAATATGTTTGTCCGGTATCTCTCGTAATGATACCTTCAAGTAAAATAGGCCTTTTGAAAATAAAACCTAATGTAAATAATGATTGCATTGAATGTAAAGCCTGCAATAAAATCTGCCCGATGGGCGTTAATGCGATGAACTATATGAAACAGAATTCGGCAATAACCGATTCGGAATGCATTTTATGCAATGATTGCGGCGTTGTATGTCCAACAAAAAAGATTGGATAATCAAAATGAGGTAAAACCGCCGGGTTGGGCAACAGGGGCAACCTTAGCTAATGCTTGAGCTACTTGATGGGAAACTATCACGATCAGTTTTTAGTTGGGAAGGAGGCTGGGAAGCCTCCGACCTACCCGATCATGAATGGGTTAATGACCGCCCTCGTACTCGTTTTGCAGTGGTTCTCTTGCGTTTACGATCCAGTTCCATTTAAAGCACGGGGATTCCGAGTGAGCAAGAATTCCATACCGTAATACGAAGCGTACGCTACATGGTACGCATCGCCGCCATACTCTTCAAAAACTTGGCCGCTATCCGGAAAACTAAAAAAGGCTCCCGACTTGCGCCGGGAGCCTTTCCCTTTTTAATCGCCCTTTGCGAATACTATTTGGCCTTTACCGGCTTGGGCGCGGGCTGGCCGGAATCGGGAATGGAGGACGTGTCCACCTTCTTCCCCTGGCGCATGGCCTCGGCGCGCAATTCCTCGACGCTGTTCATTGCCTCGCCGAGGTGGAGGCTCATGAATTCAGCGTCGTCGGACAGTTCGCAACCGGGGGTGTTTTTAAGGACCCACCGGTAGTTGGCCGAAGCGTCCTCCGGCTTATTCAAGTATTCGTCATAGATGAACCCGATCATGAAGAACGTGTTGCAGCGCTTGCCCTTGTCGTTTGACAAAACAAGGTAATCACGATAGTTTTTGATGGCTTGCGTGTACTGCTGTTTTTCGGTTTGGATCTTGGCGAGTTCGACGAACGACCGCATCCCTTCGGGGGTGAACGGGAACCACGAAACAAGCGTTTGATAGGAGGTTTCCGCCTCGTCGGTCTTACCCGTATCGCGCAGGGAGTCGGCGTGCGCGATCACGGCCACCGGGGAACTCTTCATTTCGTCCATGTAATCATTCGACAAGAAGGTGATGCTTTGTTTTTTCCGCAGTTCGAAAATCTGGCGGTCGAGGTCCATGTTGACCACCCGCTGCGCGTATTGGTCAAGCACCGCCTTGAAACCGGCCGAATCGGGTTTGGTCGCCGGATGGCCCTTATCGTCCCAATAGGCGTACATGCACATCGCCGTATCGACGGACGCTGATTTCTTGGCCTTGGGCGAGAGTTCGGTATTGACATAATTGAAAACGACGTTGAGTTTCCACGCCCAATCGAGCTCCGCCTTGATGTCATCCTGACCCTCGCTCCACGTTTTTTGGGCCTTCTCCGAAAAGAGCTTCCACCTCAGCAGCCATTTCGCCAATTCCAGGCTTCCCGCCGGATTGGAATAGTAACTTCGCTGCTCCTCGGGAATCCAGTTGAGGATGACTTTCATGTCGGCCGGCGTGACGGCCTTGCCCTCGCCGTATATTTGATTCAGGGAATCGGGCAATTGCGCCTTGTACTTTTCCTGATAGAATTTCTTTAAAAAGAAATCCGCCGCTCCGCGCTTGCATGTATAAATCCATTGGGACTTTATGCCGGCCGAATCCACCTTAACGGTATCCTTGGGATCTTTTTTACGAAACAGGGAATCCGGCGCCGGGTATTTCGCCGAAAACATGGCTTCAATAATCGGCGTCCTTACTTCATCCAGGGGTGTATACACCTTAATCGAATCAACCTTCGCGGGCTTGGCTATTTTTGTTTTATCTTTTTTCGACGTATCCGGAGGAGTTGTGTCGCGGGGAACCATGCGCTTATACGATTCCTTGTGGGCTTTGTAATAGGATTCGATTTCCTTGTCAAAAAACCCCATATTCCCTTGAAGCACATTTCTGACGAAAAGCGTTGCCGGAAAATACATTTGTTTCCATTTCCAATCCTCGCTCGATTTCGCGTGCGCGGCAAAGGAGGTCTTGCAGGCATTATTGTACAGCATTTCCATGGAAACGAAAAAGGTCATGTCGGAAAACGGCCGGGTAAAGAAGTCCCCCCGCGCCGACGGAAAGAGGCTTTTCGCGTCAACGAAAGCGTTAAACTCCTTGTGCGTTACCGTGGTCCCGCCGATTTTAATAAGCGGTTTGTTTTTTTCATCGGCTTTCTGACAAAAGCAATACAGGCAAATCGATAAAACAAGTACTCCAAAACGAATGATCCGGATATGCATAGCAACCCTTTCTACAATGGTAGGTGCAACGTGGTTTCGTGTCGTATTCGCAAACAAGTGCTTCATGTCTCTCCCCTTCAGGTATAATATGAATCGTTATTTCAAGGCGCCGACGGCCTCTTCGACATCGTCGTAAATTTCCAACAGCGTCGTGGCCCCGATGATTTCAATGATTTCATAGACGTTCTCATTAACATTAGCTATTTTAAAGCTCCCGCCTTTTTCCTTGGCGGATTTACTGAAATGCAAAAGTATCCCTAATCCGGTGCTGTTCACGTAGCGCAGCTTCTTAAAGTCCGCCACGATGGTGGTAAAACCTTCCGTAAACAGGTTGCAGATTTTTTCCAATACAGTCTCAACATTGGTGGCATCAAGGTCTCCTATGAAGCGCACCTTTTTCGCATTGGCCCGCCCCTTAATGTCCTCGTATTCCAGCTCGATTTGAGACTCCATATATTATTCCTCTCTCAATTTAGTAACATGCACGGTCGTACCTTTGCCAGAAAAATCTATGGATAGATCGTTCGACAACATTTTGATCAGGGACAATCCTCTTCCTCTTTCAAGTTTCTTTTCGTTGGTGCCGAGAATCGATTTTGAAATAGCCTTGAGCGAATTGATTTTTTTAGGGTCGCTCAAGTTGACTACTTCTATTTCGATTTTTTTGCGGTCTATCTTTAAAAAAAGTTCGATATCCCGCAGATTATCCGGCGCGCCATGTTCCACCGCATTGTTGCACACTTCGTCGACAATGGTTTCTATTCTGAAGGAATCCCGCTGGCCATAGCCTTTCTGCCGGGTGATACGGCTTACCAATTGCCGTACGGGCGGAACGAAATTAAGCTCGGGTGGAAACGACAACCATACTTTTTCGGGTTTTTGTTGCACTTCCCATGCATACGCGTTGACCGCGGTGCGAAGGTCACTATGGAATTTAAAAATTTTATTCGCCCCAAGGTGAGTCAATTTTGCTTTACAATCAAGGCTTAAGCCCGCGAAGACCAGATCACCGCCCTTGTCGGAAAGAACCTGCCTGCACCCCATGAGTTCGCCTACCGCGGCAGATGATATATTGGACACTTTAGACATTTCAGCGATGGCGTGGAACCTATTTCCCTCAAGTATTCTAGAAAAATGAACGTTCAAGGTTTCAATACTGTTGGAATCCAGGTCACCTTCTATGTACCATACGGTTACCTCAGGCTTGAATTCGCTCTGCCGTATCTCCATTTTCACTGATTCCATGAACCTGTATCCTTTGTTTTTAATCCGCGGCGCAAACGACGCTAGTTGTCTTCCCGTTTTCTGACTATGTGGATCGACGTTACATTATCTTTGGCAATTTTCAAGTTCATTTCAGCGGAAAGCATCCTGACGATCTCCAGCCCCAATCCTTTGCTCGACTTAAAATGCTCCATTTCCTTTTCAACTTGTTCGTCGGTGTTTTCAATAACGTTTTTAAGCCGCAGCACATTGTCTTTGGTGCCGCCCTGATCATTAATTTGAAACTCCACGCGGTCCGAGAAAATGGAACAAATAAGATCCACCGTGGCATCCATGGTCTGTGAACCGTATAAAACCGCGTTATGGCATATTTCGTCCACGATGACTTCGGAACGGAAAGCGAACTTGGGGTTAAAATGCTGGATCTGGAGGATTTCAGCGATGAATTTTCTGAGCGGAGCGACATAATCGACATCCGAAGGTATTTTTACTTTAAAGGTATAAGGAGTCTCTTTTTTCATTGTACTTTTTCCATTGCGGCTTGCCTCAAAGGCTTGAAAAACGTTCTATTCGAGGCTTCCGAGGTCTCTACCCGTTACTTTTCTCCATGGAGAATGAACGCTTCCTCTTTCGAACTTATTGCGCCTTTTTTAACCAGCGTTTCCACCAGTCTTGATGCTATTGACAAAAGAGTTGAGAAGGTGGGGGCTTCGTTGAGTCCCTTGATTTTGGAAACGGCAAGGGCGTCTTTTTCCGAGGCGCCGCGAAGGGAATCCAAAACGCATTCCAGAACGAACATGATTTCGCCATAGGTCAAATTGCCTTTTCGGTACGTCGAAAAATCCTGGATCGCGCCTAAGAGCAGGTCGTTGAGCTTGTTGAATTCGTTCTGATCATCAAAAACATTTTTATAGGAACCTATCTCTGACATGATCCCCCCTATTCGTTTCTGAGAATCTTAAGCGCTAAAGGTTTAATTTCCGGTTTTTTAACATGAAAAAAGCGTTCACCGGTATTAATGAAATGGGAAATACGATTTATTATTCTATTTATTTTCAAATAATATTTCAAGAGCCTCTTCATTTTTCGGGGAAAAAACCTTACCCCTTAATATACCTCAATTATAATGGAGGTATAAAAAAATAAATTAAACCACGAAAAGAGTAAATAAATTAAAAAAAACACTTTACGGCATCCTCTATTTTTAAGGATATGAATATTATCGCCGATTCCAACATCCCCTGTGTTGAAGAAGCTTTTTCCGCCTTCGGGAGGGTAGCGCCGGTAAGCGGACGCGAAATACGGCGTGATATTTTGACGGATGCGGAAATGCTTCTCGTACGCTCGGTTACCAAGGTCAACAGGGAATTAATCGAAAACACGCCCATCAAATTCGTTGGAACCACGACCATCGGGACCGACCATATAGATATGGCATACCTTAAAAGTCGCGGCATCGGTTTTGCGGCCGCTCCGGGTTCAAATGCCTGTTCCGTGGCGCAATACGTTGTTTGCGCGCTCGCTACGATCAGCCGGTCACTCGCCTTGGATTTGCGGGGAAACGTAATGGGAATCATCGGCGCCGGCAACGTGGGGTCCCGAGTAGCCCCTTTGGCACAAACCTTGGGGATGCGCTGCCTTTTTAATGACCCGCCGCTGCAAAAGACCCGCGGCAAGGGCTTCGCAAGCCTTGAAGAGACTCTTGCGTCCGCGGATGTGATATCCATGCATGTTCCGCTCAGCGCGGCCGGCCTCTATCCAACGCTGCATATGGCCGACGAATTGTTTTTCGATACAATGAAACCCGGAGCGCTCTTCATCAATACCAGCCGCGGATCGGTCGTAAGCGAGGAGGCGCTGCGCACGCGCCGGAAGAAACTTGCCGGAGTCATTTTGGATGTTTGGGAAAACGAGCCTTCCATCAACAAGTCAACAATGGCCATGGCGGATATCGCAACGCCTCATATTGCCGGGCATTCGTTTGATGGAAAAATAAACGGCACCTATATGATCTACGCCGCGGCATGCGACTATTTCCACCGCGCAATGACCTGGACGCCGGACATCGCCGGGCATCCCGTCGCGAATACCATTGACGCCAGGGCATCATCGGACCCCTTCTTTCACGCGCTGCAATCGGCGTATCCGCTTATGGACGACGACCGGTTGCTCCGGGAAATAGCCGTCAAGCAAAACGGTCCGGCGTATTTCGACCACTTGCGAAACACGTACCGCAAGCGGTATGAATTCAGGCATTATACCGTCCTCTATTCTCCACAACAATCCGGCGAAGCGGACGCGCTCAAGAGGTTGGGTTTTAACGTTCAAGAAACGCACCCATAGGGCGAATTTCCTGGGTCGCCCCGGTTAAAAACCTTCCTGTTATAATAAGCGTTACTTCGGCTTGCTTCCCGCCTTAACCGTGTCGATAGGCAGGCTCGGTTTTAAAGGAGCGGCGGAAGAAGGAACCTTATCGGGAACTTTCGGCGCGGTTTCAGTACGTGGAGCTCCGTTATCGGCGGGTTTGGATTTTCCTCGGTTTTTATTGACCGAGGCGGCTTCAACGCTGGGCATATTGAACATGTCCGATACCGAAGGAATTTCATATTTATTCGCGCCGCCCGAACCGCCTTCCTTCTCGGCGCGCAGCCGCTCGCTTCGAATAACCGAACCGATCATGCCGGCGCATTTCAACGCGGCCTGCTCCAGAAGCCGATCCGTTATCTCTTTTCTGTCAAGAGCTGAAATCATGATCTCTTCCTCGGCGGAGCCGAATACAATGAATCCTTTTGGCTTTTCCGCCTCCGTTTGAATGTCGCCTAAAAAGGCATACTCTTTATACCGTAAACTATATACGTTGAGCGAAATGGCAAGTTCTCCGCGAACGCGGCCTTCTAGTAGATACCGTCGAATCCCCTTCAGGACGCAATTTTTAACCGCGCCCCACACAAAGACGGTGGTGTCGGTGCAATACAGTTTCAACGATTCGATCAGTTTTCGCGAGACAACCGGGAACTCGTCGAAATGAACCTTTCTCCGATAGAGTTGCGACTGCGGGTAATCGGCAATGGAGAGATCCTGCATGGTTGAAAGATTTTCGCGCAGACGCTTATCAAAAGACTCCTCAAATGCGGGAGAGTCGCCGCGCGTTACCCCGATTAACACGACTTCAATATCCTTTGCCGACACTGCAACGGGAGCCGTCATCATAAGTAGTAAAAAAACCGTCGCCCTTTTCAGCTTCATTCAAGCATCTCCTTTTTTAAATGATCGTTGGCCCGATAGATCCAACTTAAGATTTCAGCTACCGAAGCGTAGAGCTCGGGAGGAATCGTGCGATCGATCTCGACCTGCGCTAAAAGCTCAATAAGATCATCATCCCTGTGAATGGGAATGCCGTATTGCCGCGCTTTTTGCTTGATCGCCGACGCGACGAACCCTTCCCCCTTGGCAATTACCTTAGGCGCGGCGTCGCCATCGGAATGGTATTTAAGCGCAACCGCTTTTTCACGTAATGGTTCTCGGCGTTTTTTCATAAAGTCATGCCACGATATCGATGGCGCTTTTTCCATTCGGCGGCGCCGGCGACGCCGCCGAGTCGCGTGACCGTTGGATATTTTTTTGCATGGTCATCCGTAATGTTTTAAACCCCAATTTTTGAATCGCCCCGCGAAGCGCTTCCCTGTTTTGTTCGAACCAATCCCGTGTGCGGTCTTTGTCAAAATACATGCGCACCGTTAAATCCCGGTTCATCGTATAGTCCATTTTTACATCGATTGGACCCAACATGGCTGGAGAGACATGCAGTTCAACCATCACGTTTTGCCGCGTGTTTTTTTTCCCGGCATGACGGTCCTTCACGAATTTTACCACCACATCGTTCCAACGTCCGTCGATCTTCATCGGCAGCAACATCACCTGTTGTTCGCCCTGCGTCGTGCTGACGGGTTTTGCGAGGATTTGCAGGGACTCGAAACGTTGTAACATGCTTTCGATGTGTTGTCGCTGTCCGTCGGACGTATGAACATCGTGCGCGGCGGGGCCGTTTGCCGCCGGCGATTCGGACAAACGCGTTGCTTCGAACAGTATACGATCGATCCGACGCGGGATGTCCCGAGTCGCATGCTCAATGGAAGAGGTTAGTTCCTTTATCAATGAATCGAGATCGTCACGCCGAGCGCGTGAAAACGTCCTGTCGGGGGCCTCACCCTCGGCCGAACCCGCGGCTCGTGTAAAAACGCTCTGAAACCGAAACACGATTCCATCAACAACGGTCTCCACGCTTTGGAGCATCCGTTGCAAGGATGCTCGCACGAGCATTTCCGTTTTAACAGCCGCGTCCGTCGTACCGCTCTGAGCGTGAAGCGGCTCGTTGCTTGAATCAACAGCCGGCGGCATCGCGCCTTCGGTCGATTTTAAAAGATTCGCGGCATGAGCGTTCACCGGCTCCGAAAGCGCCTTCATGACGAGGGATTGAGTCTGCGCCCCAAAACCGTCCAACCGTTGGCTGATTTCCCGGCGCAAGGTTTGCAGCGCTACGGGAAGTTCGGCGTTGAGTTTTCCGATTTGCCCTTCCGCTTCCGTCAGGAGTCGATTGATGGCCCGAATCATTTCCTTTCGCGCATTTTCCACGGACGCGGCCGTCTCCATGCCGATGGCGCCTCCCGATTCGCCCAAAGCCTTGAGTAATAGTAGTTTCAGGCTTGGCGGAGGCGCCGCGGGCGCGGTATCCGACGTGCTCTGAGCCAAGGAATGTTCGAAATCCAATCCGAGACCGGTAAATAGCCGCGGCACAATCCGTTCCATCGGCTCGCCAAGCGCCGCCGCGCCGGAGTTCATGGTAAAATCCCGTAAGTCTATTCCGGAAAAAAAGGCTGATCCGGACGACCCCGGCGACACGGCGTTTTCGAACCATTCGGGAAACTCAGCGGAGCCGGAAGCGGCGGGCGGCGCTGAAACCGCGGAGAGCGGCGTAGCGGGCTCGCACGCAATGTTCAACCATTGAACGGAAATCGCCTCAAGAGCGTCCTTAGAAAACGACGCGGCCGAAAGAGCGCCTGGAGAGGGCGCCATTCCAGCGCTCTGAATGGGGAATGGGGCGCTATCGCCCGTATCCGGCAAGGCGTTGTCGATATCGAGCAGTCTCTGGCGCGACAATGAACCACGTTGTGTCAAGAGAAGCATGAGCGCGCCGGGTGAAATGGAATCCCAAAACGAATTCGAAAGCCCGGTGCGGACAAAATGAAGCATCTCGGTATTCGCGCTTTCAATGGACATGAACGTTAGGCGACGCCCCGGGGATTCGTCCGGGCCAACGTATACTACCACCGGTTTGTTATCGAAAAGAATATCGAACCGCCGGATAGTATCTTCATCCACCTTCGCTCCGGCCGAGAAGGCCCATTTCAAGGCGCCCGCGATGGAGGAAAAATAGTAATATCCTTCAACAGGTTCCGTTCCCGCCCGATACTCCATGGGAAACGATGTTGGAGTTGCGGAAGCGGGGGCTGTGCGGGGGAGCGCTTCAAAGG
>Ga0224523_1000088_pt1 | contig 63977 bp, 42 predicted proteins | sample CFST50metaG_FD_182732 | JGI IMG/M metagenome (GOLD analysis project Ga0224523, IMG submission 182732) | Peat soil microbial communities from Stordalen Mire, Sweden - C.F.S.T50 | ecosystem: Environmental > Terrestrial > Soil > Wetlands > Peat | place: Sweden: Norrbotten County, Stordalen Mire... | reverse complement strand
GGTCCGCCCCCCCCCTTGGGCGCCCGCGAAGTCAAAATTATCCTTAGTCAATCTAATAAGCGTCGGAAAATCGACAACTGAGCCGGAAATGTTCGCTCCGGAGGCGGTTGTGTTGAAATAAAGCCGTTTCGAAGAGGTCCATCCGCTTAGCAAGGACACATCCTGGACGTCACCGGCGGAAATTTTTACCGATGAGACCGTCCAGGCCGTTTGCTGTTTAATTTTCGGAACGAATCGAAACGTATAGTCGCCAGCGGGAAGATCGGAAAATGAGAATGCGCCCGACATGGAATCTATCGATACAATCCGCTCGAGCCCATAGATCCGGGCCGCGCCGCCGGAAACATCGCGCGCTATTCCTTGCGCCGTGGCGGCTTTTTCAAGGGTTGCGATTCCAATATCGGAAGTTCTGGACACGCCGTCAACCGTAAACCTCAGAAGCTTCGCATGTCCCGTGTTGGTGTTAATCTCCAGGCAATAGCGGCCGGTGTCAATCGCCGAAACCGAAAAGCGGCCCGAATCGTCGGTGACCGCATCGGCGTTCGCGGCGGCGCTATGCGCCGAAGCTGAGCTGAGCGGCGAGAGGTAGGATGCCGAACGCAGGCGAACGGCGGCCTTTGCCGCGGGAGAACCGTTGGGCATGAGCGCCTTGCCGATCACGGTCTCCGAACCGCTCCCCCCGGCCATCTGCGTAGGCAGCCGGGAACAGCCGCACCACACAACAACCGTGATGAACGCTAAAAACGCCGCGATGTCTCCGCGCCGTGTCATACCTGTCCCTTCTTGTCAATTTTCGTCAGAGGGAAAAATTGATAATTAAGCTGGTAGACGCGATCGGGGGCGGGCTCCTGTTCCGCCTTGAGCAGAAGCTTTCTTCGAAGCGTGGTGATTTCCTCTTTCATTTCCCTGTAGGTCGCCTCGGAAATACTCAAAGTAAGCGACGACATGTCGAGCGAATCGGTGGAAAAACGGTCATAAGCATCCTTCCCCAAATCAGCCATGGCCTTTTGAAATCCCATCACGTTCATCGTTTGCACCGATGCGTCGGCCGTTAACCGGCCCGTGGAAATCAAAGCGTCGGATACTTGATAATATCCCTTTTCATCCCTGCCGATAAACCCCAATCGTTCCAGAGTTTCAATCGCTTTTCGCGCTTCATCGGGTTTGATCGGCGGGTTGAGCGATGCCGCGAGCGTTGTGTAATCGTCCTTGAACCGCGCATAGGAAAGCAGCGCCCTCAGAGCGCTGTAATACCACTTGGAATAGTACTCGCATCTGCTCGTGTCAACCATGACGGCCTTGACATCGCAGCAAGCGAGCATCCGCTCGAAAAAAAGTTTACGATCATCAACGGACCGCGCCTCATTGAAGAACACCATATTTTCAAAATATTCAGCCTCGCGTTTTGAATGTCCCAAGGCGCGTGAAAATTTAACGGTCAGCGCGCGGCCGAGCGATTGCCGTCCTTCAATAACGTCTTTGTAGAGTCCTACGGAATTAAAACCGGCCTTATTCGCGAAAAAACGATACGAAAAAGCGGACTGGGACTTCTTTTTCATTGTGTAATAATCAAGGAGATATTTACGGTAGTCCGTATAATCGAAAACCCGTATTTTATTCGCCCTGGACCCCATATCCGATTCCTTTTGTTCCTTTTGGCTTTTGACGACAATTTTTTATCGTTTGAAAGCTTAAAGGGACTTACCTGCCCTTCGGCAAGTGATACTTAAACGCCATAAGGATATTTGTTCATGGATAATATACGCGCAAAAGGAAGCTCTGTCAACAGGTAACTTGTATTTATTGTTCCGTCCAAACGGAACAATAACTATTTTCAAAGTAATTGTAACATATTAATTAATAAATAGTTAAAGAGAAAAAATAACAAACTAAAATTGAGTATTTTTAATTTTTCAGTATTTTAAACGGAACATTATAAGGAAGAAAGGAACCTATACGGGGTTTTTTCAGGATAAAACATCAGGATAAAGCAAGTGTCTACTACGAATTTGCATTCGAGATGATAGCATTCCGCAATTGTTGGGGCGGGTTCCAAACCCGCCTTTTTTTTAATCATCTTGAATGCCATTTCCGATACTATCGGATAGGAATTTCGGCGGAAATAAGCCGCGTTTTATGCAAAACGGCATGAAATCCATCTTATTTGACCATAACGGCATTAGTATATGTCGTCCCGCCCTTTTTCGTTACGAAAAAGTTGAGGCCCGAAGCGGCGCCGGGAACGCGGACCGTCGCATGATCGGATGCGCCGGACCAATCGCCCGTTTTTTTCCCGGCCATATCAAACATGCTTATATTCCACTTTTTATCGGACGCATTTGCTCCTGTCAAGGCAATCGAGAATTCACGGCGGCCGATGCTCCGGAATACGGGCGAAACGGCCAACGGAACGACGACTTTTCCGTCGGGCCGCGTCGCGACGCCTGACAAGGGGATTTTCAGCCAGGTCATTGAATACGGCGGCAGGGCGAGTTTAAATGAAGCGCCGGTGGCGATCACCTCCCCCGCCAATGTGCGAATCGTGTTTGCCGCGGGGCTTACGGCGCCGTTGATGCTGATGGCCGTGCGCTGCGGCTGCCACGCGCCTGAGCCCGAACTGAGCATTGTCCACCGCTCACCGCTCATTCCCACGCTCGCGGCGCCCTGAATGGCTACCTGCGCCGTATCGACGGCGGCGCCCACAGTGGTATTCGCCAGAAACATGGTCAGGTTTCCGCTGCTGTCCCGCGCGGCCCAGGCGCGTATATGTGGATTACCCGCGCCCCTTGTAACGCCTACCACTTGTCTACCGTAGTGATAATTGAACATCGGATGGACATACCATGTAGGATTGCCGTCGGGCGTATAATACGCCGCGCGCCATGGGTTTGACCCGACAACGCCCAGCCGGGCGAATTCCATGAGCGCTTGCGCGATAAACATTGCGCTGATGACCTGTGTCTGGTTCTGGGTTGCGTAGGACCCCGTGCTGTATTCGGTGTAGAAATACTCTATTTTGCCGACGTTGGCCGCTCCGAAGTAGGAGGTAACCCATTTGTTAAGCGTATCGACCGAGGAGGCTATCGTATCGACCCATATCCCGGTGGTCAACGTGTCCTTCAATTGCGTAGGGCCGGCGGGCAGCATGTCCCGATTGAAAAACGTGCGGTATTGGTCCATTTGAATATAGGGATAAATATGAACGATAAGGAAATCGGGAACATGTTTGAGTTTTGCGATGGTGTCCAGGGCTCGCACGGAAAAACGGCTGAAAAGTGTATCAAACGGCAGCGGCGGGGTCACGACCGCGCCGATTTTTATCGTCGGATCAGCCGCTTTCATGGAATCATAAAATGCGCAAAACTTCCTGCCGTAATTCGGTCCCAACGTATTTCCCGTTTCCCAGGGACCATAGCACTCGTTGCCTATTTCCCAGTATTTCGCGTTGAGTTTGCGCGAACCATTATATTCCCTCACCCAGTTCGCGGCCGCCTGGAACGTCTGCTGTTCAGTGTGCTGGGAGCCGCTCCAGGATCCGGAGAAATTAATGATGGGCTGCATTGTGCCGCCCACGGCGCTCAGCATGGCCAGGCTCTGCGCGTAGGTGACACCCGTGGTATTGCTCCATAAGACTCCGTCGCCGGTCGAGCCTCCCGGCCAGCGGAAATGTTTGATTCCCGCGTAGGTCATTTTATTATTGAAATTCGTGTTCGTTCCGTTTGTAATGTTGTCGGCGATGTCGGCATTAACGCCATAGAGATGGTCGCTTATGCTGTGGAGTACCGTGGCCGCATTAACGGTAATGTTGACATTTTGAGCATTGAGCGACCCCCATAATAAAAGCATGAGGCCCATTGCGCAAGCCGTTTTAATTGATTGTAGCATGATACATCCCCCCCTTGAAAAAAAACAAACTAAACTATACTAGATCTTGATCTTGGTAATATAATTAACAAAAAGCCGCCCGACAACTTTTTTTTCCGAGCAATACCGTATCGAGTAAGCATCCACCGGCACACAGACCGTGTCGCAATTTTCAAAACGGAATAATAGATTAATTATTACTAAGGTGAGGCGCTTCATGAAGCATATCGGGACTTTTTAACTGAGCCGGCAAAGCCGGAAAATGGATATTCAGTGGCTTCGCGGCATAAGTGTCTGTATGCAGGAATTATCTACGCAGCTCGCGTAGATAATTCAGCTACAGACACTAACCACCGCTTGCCGAACCCTTTAACAATGCGAGTCCGGGATTGAATCCGTCTATATTGTAGCTATAGAGGGTAAAGGTTATGTCCGGTTTTTCAGCGGATCTAACCCATTTCATGGCTACTTTGTCATTCCCAACAATGAGTTTTCTCGTCCCGCCGTCCGTCAAGGTCAGCTCAATCATAAGCGATGGCTTGTCGAAGCCCATGGTTTTTTCCGAGAGCGATGTGTCACCTTCGAATGCGTCGGCCTTCAACCCGACAAGCCGTGATACCATCAACTCCAGGCGCTTTCCATCCGCTTTCGCGCGCAGCGGCTTTACTATTTCCCATACTCCATTGTTTGCCGGGTCCGTGACGGAGGAAGCCGCCTTTACGAGTTCAACCGTACCGCTACCGCGGCTGATAATCGTAAGTTTTCTCACCGATTGTCGGTCGAACGCAAGAATCCGCCGGTCGCGCCACCGATCGGCATTGGCGAAAAGCGCGAACCGTATACTACCGCTTACGGAATACACGTTGTTGGAACCGCGGTCGCGTATAAAATAGGAATCCGAGGTTAGTCCGACCTTGCCGATATACACGGCGCCGAGCGCCGCGCCGCTATCATTGCGGCATTCCACGAACAGGGCGTTAGCGGTATCGACTTCGAAGGTTTCCCAGTTCGCCGGATTTCCCGCAACCATGTCCTCTTTACAAAGTTTTTTAATGGCGCCCAAGGCTTTTTGAATTGCCGCGCTGTCGGCCGGATAGTCCAGGGTTTCCACGCGGTTCAGGCGCCGCGCGGCAGTGTTGCGCTTGGCGCTACGCAAGGGAGTCACGTACCAGGAAGTTCCTTTTCGAACAAGGCGGGCGGTGTCTCCGCGATCGATTAATAAAATTTGAGAACACGCAACAGAGGAAAAACCCGGAAAAAACGGCGCTTGTGCGATCTCCGAACCGTTTTTCCCATGTCGTTTTGCAAAGTAGATTCCGCCGACGATAATCAACAAGACTATTCCTATGCCCGCTGTTTTCTTCATTTTTATTGAATATCCGCTATTTCCGCGTTTGCGCAGGGGCCATGAGCTGAACTATGTAAACACCGTTCGGCCTAGCATGCTCTTTGTTGATGAGTTTTCCACTGGTTGTATATATTTGCGTGGAAACCTTTTTCCCGCGAAATTCGATCGGATCGCCGAACCTGTTCCCTATAAATGTTCGGATCAATTGTCCCGACGAAAGCGATCGGCTCGATTGCATCGCTTTACTATTAGCAATGTTTGTCGTTGATGGAGGTCTGGAGCCGACGCCGAATTCCGAGGCGGTGGGCGTCCCGCTGTTTACGGCGTCAACCGTCAATTTAACGTATCGCGCCGTTGAACGCGCGAAAGTGTCGACCTTGGGACTATTGTTGGCGGCCCATGCGCCATTATTGACGACCGTCTTCCATGCGCTGTTATCGGCGCTTACGGCAATCGAATGCGTCGTTATTTCTCCGGCGGTTGATGTGGTTGTATAAGCGCCCGCTTGCGAGGGCAAGTACCCAAAGGCCCCGACATTCTCGTAAGCCGATCCCAAATCAAGCGTAATCGTTCCGCCGACAGTACCAGTCCAGTCGGTCTCCGTCCCGTAATCCATTTTTGCATCAATCGCATTGGCGGGACCACTCCCGCCCGTCGCCGACACCGGTACGATAGGATTTTCAATACGCAGCGGCTGAGCGGGCAAGCGTGCGCGCTGGGCATTCGGCGTCCAGTTGGTCCCGACTTCCGTCAGCCTTGACACGATGGCGGCATCCAGTTTTCCATGCGTATTGGGCGGGCAATTAAGCAGATAATTGCAGTATCTTGGCTCAAGGACGTTAAGATGGGTTTTAATAATATTGTCAACGCTATTCACGTTGGATGAACCATTATAAAACCAGGAACCGGTGATGGTCTGGTCCTGAGATGAAGCATAGGTATTGCCGGAAGGACAGAAGATCCCTTTCGGCTCCTCGACCATAAAAAAGTCTTCCCCGCCCCAGGGTCCGCGCATGAGCCCGTTATGATCGGTGATTAAACAATTGGGCTGCATTTTTCTTATGGTATCGCGGACGACGTCCATGGGAAAATTTTTATCGCCCATGCACCATGACCACCCATCAAAGCAAAAAAGAGGAATAGGACCGTATTTTGTGCAAAGTTCGGTTATTTGCGCCAATAAAAAAGCCTTTTGCACAGCGGTCAAAGTGGATGGACAACTGCCGCCGGGAGTGCCAATGCCCTGCGCAACGTCGTACGCCGAGAAATACAGACCTGGAAGCAACCCGTAAGCGCGGAATGAGTCGCAATAGGCCTGAACCACATCCAAATTGGGTTTTGAGCTTTGCTGGATGGTATACGCCGCACCGACAAGCGGCGTCACATTGGACTTCCAGATCACAAATCCGTCATGATGTTTACACGTTAAAAGGCCGAATTTCATTTTGGCCGCCTTGGCGGCGCGGGCCCATTGGCCGCAATCCAGGCTGTCCGGATTCCAAATCAACGGATTATGTCGCGCGTTTGCCCATTCGCTGGGGTAATAGGTATCCATGTTGAAATGCATCATCATGCCGAATCGTAAATCAACATAGTCTCTCAGCAGCGTATCGATATGCGTTTCCGAAAAACCGGCGGTCCACCATGCAAAAAGCATGAATAAAACCGAAAACAATCGTGTTAAACCAATATGCCCCTTGGTCTGTTGAAGAGGAAAATCGCCGCGGATAAGGTTGGAAGAAATCATTTAAACCCCCTCTTTCTACTGATTGGTTTCAATATATACCCCCAATTTAATATTTTCCCAAAAACAAAAGCTTCTAAAACTTAAAGGGAAACAAAGTGTATTAGTGTACTATTACAGAATATCCATCTATTTATTTTTTAAGCAACATATAAAAATATAACAAAAATTTGCGGAAATAGTTACTCTTTTTTTTCTCAAGGGGTTTAGTCCTCGAAACTTGCTTCGACTTCAGCCTCACTCCCGCGAAACGCTCCCTCTCTCCACAAATGGAGAAGGGGCAAAGGGGAGAGGCGGTTTTCAGATACTCCGAAGCTATTGCTTCGGAGCGTCCATTACAGCTGAAATCGCGCCATTTCCCGATATTAATGTTGCTTTGTTAAGGTAATCTGCTGAGATATAGTCAACTTGTCGTTTACTATTTGAGTATTCCATGTATTGCCAGTAGTGTCTATAGTAAGAGTATCAGGCGGCAAACATGATTTATAAATACCATCATCGACTGTCCATGGGTGGGTTTCGTTTTTCCAAAGACATGAATCCGTTGGTGTAAATATGGCCTTATTTCCGGCTATTTTCCATGAACCGACCTCTTTTGAAGAATCCCTGCCATAATCGCTTGAACCCCAATTCTTATCACCGCGGACAATGGAATATTTTGTTTTGGTAATGGTTAAAACAACCCCCATTGAATCATAATTCCATAGGGTATCGCCGGAGGAAACCGTGCAGTTGCCGGCGTCGTCCTTGACGCACCCTCCGCCTCCCGTTCTGCTGGTGGCGCCTGTCCAGACGCCGACAAGGCCACTTGCGGCCGGAGCGGTCGGATTGCCGCTGTTATTACAATAAACGGAAAGACCGATGATCGCCATGGCGATACAGCAGGCGAAAATGCACCTTTTGTTAAACATACATCCTCCTTGAAAAAATGGTAAAATAATAAAAATTACATGTTATTTATTTGTCAAATTACCCTTGAGACGACATGGCATGACGTCTCTACCCGAAATTATTATTACGCCAAGACATGGCGTCTCTACGGTTGAATGACTCCTTGCTGTATTCCAACAGTTCCGATATCATTCATGGCCTGTACCTGATACTGCGGAATCAACCCGCTCGTATCGGGCGTCAGGTCGAGTAAATACGTTGTATTAACCCCGTTGGCCGAACTAATTCTTTTGAGAATGAATTGCGTGCTTTTCGACGCGCTGTTCATGGGATGCCAGAACCAGCAATCATCGAGACGAAGCGGTTCATTACCTTCCGATGAAAGCGTGTTTCCGGCAAGCGGCGGCCCATCTCTGGGTATTTCATATTGAACAATCTCCGTGTTCCAAAGCGCTTTTTGATGGTTGTTTTCGGAAATAATTGTATGATGACCGAGCTTTGCGTTAAGTTCATGCACAAGATTCGCAACCGGTGCGTAAGGAATTTGGTGATACCCGACATACCATCCCCATCCGTCGAACCAGATTATCTTTATGTCGCCGTAATTGGTCAAAAGTTCGGTCAACTGCCCTAAAACCATCGGAAGCGTCGGAGGATTGGCCTCATCCCTGACGGAATAATAAAACCCCGGCTCCATTCCACGGGAACGAACGGAATCAACGAATTCCTTGAGAATATCGCGTTTGCCGTTTTGTTTATACCAGGCGCTTTGCTCTATACCGTGGGGTTTTATCGACCACGGCCCTTTTGACGGCCACAAACAAAAACCGCCGTGGTGTTTTGCGGTTAACACGACGTATTTGCAATGGGCCGACTTGGCGACGTCCGCCCATTGCCCCAGGTTGAGCGAGGAGGGATGGAATTGATTCTCGTCTTCGTTGCCGAACTCCCATTCCCCGCCGGGAGTGCTGTATTGATACCGCGCAAACGTTGACATATTAAAATGAATAAACATGCCGAATTTCTGCGCCACATAGGCGTTCTGCAGCGGCAGAAGGGGTTGTGTGGTGAAATGCGACACATTCGACCACGCTTCCCGTCCGTTCGCGCCGACGGCGCATACCACCCAATAATAGCTCGCGCTGTAGGGCAGCGCGCTTCCAACGGTATCATAATTATTAGTGGTCAAATCGTTGACTATAAGGGTATTTACGATGAAGTTTGAATTCCCGGACACAAAAACGCGATATTTCGAAGCTCCGTTCACGTTGTTCCAACCTAAAACCGGCAGGAGCGACACGCCGGTATCCGAGCCGTTCGGATATTTTAACGCGGGGATCAGCGTTGAGTCCGTTGTTTGCATTGCCAGCGGCTCGGCCGACCCCACGGTATCGATACCCGAATTCCCGGCCGACCCAAACCCGAATGGCGAGCCGCAGCCGGTTATGATGCAGCACCCTAACAAAGCTAACAGTCCCGTTAAACAACTATTTAAAATCGTCTGTTTCATGCCCGTTCTTCCTTTGAATCCAATGTATAAAAATTCCATAATGAGCGTGCGCGATGCTATGGCGGTCCTCGGCTGACTAAAATCCCGCCGTGCATTTCAACATATAATACCACTGATTGGTGTTGTGGAATATTTCTTCAAAATCAACATTCTTGTCGTTCACGGCAAGCGGGCGTAAATGATCGCTCGCCGCTTGCGCCATGATCGTATAGTTTGTCGCGATTTTTTTTGAAGCGTATACGCTCCATTTCCATTTGTCATAGCGATATTCGCTTATTCCCCAATAGTTAGTGGCCCCCGTCGCGTTAACCGAACCCGGAATAGGCAATCCATAATTAGTGAGGGCGCCCACGTCATTGGGGAATGGACACTTGAAATACTCCACTTCAACGCTCAGCACGTCCAAAAGTTTAAACATTGGGACATTAAACCCGGCCATAACCGGAATTCTTTCAAGGATACTGTCATAACTTACTCCACCGAGTTGATTTTTCGGATAATCCGTCAACCCCAGTATGGTCGCTTCGCCGTAAAACCGGAGATCCTGCTTGCCCAAAAGTTCGCACGGAATAAATTTTTTAAAATCAATGGCCGCCCTTGCCATGAGCTTTGCGCCCCTGAACGTATAGAACGAGGAATCGCTCACGCCGGTCGGCGCATTATAGGTAACATGATAGAGGGTGGCCGGATTATGGGGCGTCGTGACGGCGCTATCCGCCGAAAGAATGCTGTTCAACGTTACACCCAATCCCACATCAATAAAATCAGCCACTCTATCCGAAGCGACAAAGGCAAGGTTCCAGTCGCCAACCGCGTACCACTGGAGATTGGAATATGCGATAACATCTATTTTTAAGTCATTTAACGGAATATGGGGTGTTAAACTCGCATGAAACCCGAGCAGCCGCGCGAGCGGGAAATCAAAATCATTGAAGATATATTGAGGATAGGTCCCGGTTCGGAAAAGATATTCCCCTAGGTTCTTCACGTCGCTATTGTACTTAAAAGGGAAATAACCGGCGCTTAACGTTAAATAGGGGTTTTTAACGTCTCCAAATAAATGCGCATACTCCGCTCTGCTGAAATAAGGATAAAAATATAAATACCGGAATTCAGGATAGGTTAAAAGCGCGGATGTTATGGGAAAATCGTTATACATCTGCATTTCCATGCCTATGGCAAGGGAATTTCTGTCGCTCAATGCGGCGCTTACCGACAGACCCGCTATGAGATTTTTAATCCAGGTATTATCCATGGCCAAATTGCTTTTTGAATTCACGCCGCCCTTGACTATTTCACCGAATTCCATTGACGCAAACCCGGAAGGCTTGATCTTTAATTGCACGGCGCTACTGTCTCCGCCATGGCACAAACCGGCGCTCAGCGCGATTCCCGTGATTGCAGTCAGCAAAGTCCTTCGACAAACCATATACCCGTCCTTTCGCGATGCGCGAATAAAAACCATTATTCCTTCACCACGCCCTTTTTAAGTATGATGTTCGCGTATAACGCCGTTTCGCTCGTGGCAATCACCGCATACGCCTTTTTCGCGCGTTCATAAAACGCGAATCTCTCGATATTCTCGATGTTTTTTGATTTGTTATCCGATTTTTGAATGATCGCTTTGTACGTTTCCCATATTGTCGGCTTGTAGGTATCGCCGGGAACCACTTGCATAAGAGCCACGGGATGGTCTACGTACGGATCAAGCGGAAAAAATTTCAAGACCGCCTCAAGGAGTTCGGGGACCATGTTTCCATCGCTGCGCACCAGGCGCTGCGCGATGGAGGCGGCCGGGAAATTCCCGTCGGCGATGACCAGTTCGTCGCCATGCCCCATTTCCATCAGGATTTTAAGAAGTTCGGGTGAGAGAATCGACGGTATTCCGTTTAGCATTTTGTTAATCCTTTCAATTGTTAAAATCAAACCACCGCGTCGCTGCGTTCAAGTTTCTGCCACGATGCCGCGTATATCCCGACAACTGCAAAACAGACCAAAGGGACGATGAAGCCTACCCGCATGGATGCTTTGTCGGCTATCCAACCCATGAGCATCGGTATAAAGGCCCCGCCAACGATTGACATAACGATAAACGAAGACGCCCTTTTCGTTTGTTCGCCGAGTCCCTTGATACCAAGGGAAAAGATCGTCGGGAACATAATGGACAAAAAGAAAAAGCACAACAGCAGAGCGCCCGCCGCGATTTTCCCATGGAGCACAATGACCAGGAGCATCAGAAAAACGCATATAAATGAATAGAGGGCCAACGCTTTGTGGGCCTTCATGACGCTGAAAATCATGCTGCCGGAAAACCGTCCAAGGAAAAACAGACCGAAGCCGCCGAAAGCAAGCCACTGCGATGCCGCCCGGTCGGGAATTCCTGAATTCTCAACGAAATAATTGATGAAAAAGCTGAAAACACCGGTTTGGCCCGCAACATACAATCCCTGCGCAAGAATTGCCAGAGTAAAGTGCTTGCGTTTCCATATTGATTTTACCTGAACTTTGCCTGAGGAATCCTTAGCCTGGGTTTCTTCTTCAGCCTTTATTTCGGGCACTTTTGAGAAAATAAACGCAAGCGCGATCAAAATCACGACGCCGCCGATAATCATATAGGGCATGTATAAGGTGGAATTGTTCGTATTTACTTTCGAAGTCGCGGAAAGAATCATTTGTCCGCCGATAAACGGACCAAAAATCCAGCCTAGACCGTTACAGGATTGGGCCAGGTTAATACGGGCGGCGCCCATTTCAGGTGGTCCAAGCAAGGTGGTATACGGATTGGCCACGGTTTCCAGACACGTCATACCCGTGGCGATTACAAAGAGTCCAAAAAGAAACGCGGAAAAAGTGTTTATCCCGGTGGCCGGAATAAACCAGAATGCGCCGGCGGCGATTAAAAAAAGTCCGATGATGATGACCGCCTTGTAGCCGAATCGCTTTGCCATGATTCCCGCGGGCAGCGCCATTAAGAAATAACCTATATAATTCGAGAATTGAACCATCGCCGATTGGGCTTTGGAAATGTGCAGCGAATTCTGGAAATGCTTGTTGAGCACGTCGATCATTCCGTTACACAATGCCCATAAAAAGAACAGCGTGCACACCAGCGCGAAGGTAACGGCGTAATTCTTGCCGGTTTCGGTTTTAAACATCTGCGAAAACTTCATGGCGATTCCCTTTCGTTGGATTTACGCAACCACGTAAATCCCGTGATTATTCTTCGTTCCTTACGGAGGAGTAATCTCCCCATTGAGGTCCCATAGCGCTTCCCAGTTTTGACCCGACTTCCATAAAAACACCTGCCCTTTGACAAGACGGCAATTCTTGTCGATTCCCGCGATTTCGTTCATTTCTCCCCGGGTCAGCGGGGCCGATACCGCGGCCTTTAAATTGGCCAGATATTTGCTTCGATTGACGGAAAGAGGTATCGGCACCTGGCCCCGCCGGATGGCCCATTTGACGCATACGACGGCCGGATGCACGTTTAACAGACGCGCGATGCGAACGATCACCGGGTCCTCGATGTCCGCCGTGTCCTCCGGGGTCCTGTCGCGCTGCGGCCTGCAGGGCGAACCGATCGGACTGAAGGCGACGGGAACGATTCCCCTCTCGATAAGGAAATTGAAAAGCTCCGTTTGTTGAAAATGAGGGTGCGATTCGAATTCGTTGCTGACGGGTTGTATTTCCGCGTCACGCAGCAGTAACGTTAGTTTTGGAATGGTCATATTGGATGTGCCGATATGCCTGACCAGCCCCATTTTTACGAGCTTTTCCAATTGCCTCCAGGTTTTCATGTACTGTTCGTGAATATACGGTTTCGCGTTCGGATCGCGCGATGAAACATCAACGCCTTTTGCGTGAAAGTTGGGAAACGGCCAATGAATAAGGTACAGGTCGAGATAGTCGAGCCGAAGATCCTTGAGGGTCTTTTCACATGAAGGGATAACGTCCTTTTCGGCATGTTTATCGTTCCAGAGCTTTGAGGTTATCCATAATTCCTCACGTTTACAACCGCGTTTCATCGCCTCCTGCAGGGAAACGCCGATGTAGTCCTCATTCCCGTAAACGGATGCGCAGTCGATATGCCGGTAACCGACCGATATCGCGCCTTTGACCGCCTCAGCTATCGTTTCGCCGTTGTAACAATCGTTGCCGAAGGTTCCTAATCCTATGCACGGCATTTCGGCTCCGCTCTTAAGGACCTTCTTGGGGACTATACGCGGATCAACGCCATCGGGGTCTCCAACAAACCCATTTGTTTTTTCAACATTCATCATTGTAATTACTCCGTTGTTATTTTATTTCCTCATCAAACACAACCGCCACCTTGCCGCATTTGCCCTCGTTCATGAGTTGATAGGCGTCGGACACGCGATCAAGGGTAAAACGGTGCGTGACCAAGTCCTCGGGGTGTATGCCCCAGCGCACGATCCGCTCCACGAGATCCTCCATGAGCCAGATACTCGTGACCCATGAGCCGTAAATCGTTTTCTGATCGTGAATGATGTCCGGGCTCGGGTTGAACTCCACAGTCCCTCCCTCGCCCACCATCGCGACTTTTCCCCACTTGCGGGTCGCCCGTATCGCAAGCTGACGGCCCTGGGTGTTGCCCGAACAATCGATGGCGCGCTCGACTCCGCTACCGCCCGTTAATTCAAGGATTTTTCCAAGCGCGCCGGGGCTGGAAACGAAAACGGCATCCGCCAGTTTTTTATCATAGGCTATTTTGCATCGTTCCTCCGTAACGTCAACACCGATAAGTTTCTGCGCGCCCATGGCCTTGGCAAGCATGAGCGTGGCAAGACCGACAGGGCCTAGTCCGACCACCAGCGCCGCGTCGTTGCCCGATACGCCGATCTTTTCAAGCCCTTCGTACACGGTGCCGAATCCGCACGCAACCTGCGCCCCGTCGGTATAGGACAACGAATCCGGTAAAAGGACCAGGTCCCTTTCCTCGGCCAGGATATACGGCGCCATGCCGCCGTCCCGTTGCCAACCGTAGGCGGCGCGCAGCGGACTCGTGCAACTGATCATGTATCCTCTGCGGCAATCATTGCACAGTCCGCAGCCTGAAATGTGATACACCACGACGCGGTCGCCTTCCTTGAATCGTCTCATACCGGGTCCGCACTTGACAATTTGACCGGAAGGTTCATGGCCGGCTATTTTGTTCTGATAGCCTTCGGGACCTTTGCCGAGATGTTCTCGGTAAATAGCCCGGATATCGCTCCCGCAAATGGTGGATGATTTTGTTTTAATGAGAACCTGACCATGCCCAGGCTCGGGAATTTCGACATCTTTAATGATGACCGTGCTGTTACCGGGCAGATAAGCGGCTTTCATTGTTTTATTCATCGGACGACCTCCCGCAACTGTTATAGTACACTAATACGGAAATATACATATTTTTCTTACGATGTGCAAAAAAAAATCATGTTTCCCGTTCAATAAGTTTCGTTGGGACCGTAACGACGGTTCCCTTTGTCCCGACTCCTTTTCTCAAATTTTGTATGGCCTCAATCGCCTTGATGCCGATCAATTTCAACCGTTGGTCCATTGTCGTCAAAGGGAGATACGACGTTACCGTATCGATCATATTGCCGAATCCGATAAGGGCGACATCCTTTCCCACCAGTATCCTTTTTTCAAGAAAAGCTCCGATGGCGCCCATTGCCTCGTAATCGTTGGCGCAAATGACGGCATCGCTTTTCTGTAAGGAAGGATACGATCTTTTAATGGTCTCATAGGCCGAGATAGCGTCAAAATCGGTATCGACAAAGACAATGGTCTTGCCGTCGACAAGATGATACGCATGGGCGGCTTCCCGCATCCCCATGATTCTTTCCCGCGCATTGTATTGTTTTTCACGGCCTTTAAGCACTAAAATAGACGACGCGTTTCTTTTAGTAACGAGGTATTCAACCATCGCATACCCGGAACGTCGGTAATCGTTGACAATGTTGATTGAATGCTCAAGAATCCACTCAATGGTGACGAACGGGACCTTTTTCGCCGTGTTCAGACATTCCCGACGCATCTCGCCGAAGGCCTCTTCAATGAAAATAACGCCGCACTTGTCCCGACGCGCCTTTTGCAGAAGTTCAATGGTCCTGTCGTTCCAGGCAAGCTTGTCCGTATCGAGGCTGTAAATCTGAAGCGAAAGGTCCTTGCTGCCGTTGGCCTCGAACATGCCGTCGAGAATATATGTATAAAACGTGAGCCGATTACTTGGAAGAAACACGAAAACGTTGTTGGAAATCGACGATTGCCTGGCAACGAAGTAGCCGGCGCCGGCCTTTGAATAAATGAGCTTTTCCTGTTTCAGCTCGCCGAAGGCCTTTTGCACCGTGGCGACGGAAACGCCGGTTATGCGCGAAATTTCCCTTACGGAAGGTATGCCTTGATTTTCCTTGTATTCATTATTGTCAACAAGGTCCTTGATATGCTCCTTGATCTGCCTGAAGGGAGGCGTCAAGGAATTTCTGTTGATGAAAATATCCATGGTCGGCTGTTAAGGAAAGCGTGATAGTATACTATGACGCAATAATATACTCATTGGATGTCCATAATTGAAAATAATTTCATACGAATTACTTGTCGACAAAGAAGCGGCGCCATCGTTTCCATTGTAATTGCGTACAATCTAATTTTGTTCTAAAATTTTATTATCATATTACCAAATTAAAACGGATAATTTTTGTTTTTTAGTTAATAAAAATGCTATTGTTCTAAAAATATCGGAAATATCTTACTATTTTTAGTATATTACCTATTAATAAATTGCTGAAATTAAACCCGTTAAAAATTCACGCAAGGAGTAGGTGATGAAGATTAAATCGCTGGTGGTCGTTTCCTTGTTTCTCTTGCAGCAAAACGCTTTTTCCGCTACGCCCTGGCTGCATGTGGATGGAAAACAGATTAAAGACCCGGCGGGCAACCGGGTAATTCTTAGAGGGGTATCGACCGAGAGCATCGGCGCCGCCAATGCAAGTTCGAAAAACATCAAAGCGGTCATCGACATCGTTACTAATATGAACGATAATGCGTCTAATTCCCAGGGATGGTACACCAAGATCGTTCGTCTTCCAAACGGACCGGGAGATTTTACCAAGGACCCCAACGGTTACGTAACGGGAACTCTGAAAGCGGCCGTTGACTATGCTACAAGCAAGGGTCTTTACGCCATCATCGATTTGCATTACATCGCGGAAACCTCCGCGAACACCGCCACGGTAAACGCATTCTGGAAAGCGGTGGCGCCCGTTTTCAAGGATTATTCCAATGTTTTATTCGAACCGTTCAACGAGCCCATAAATCAGTCGCAATCGTGGTCGCAGTTCAAACCGACCATGCAAGCATGGGTCGATCTTATTCGTACCTATGCGCCCAAGAATTTGATATGTTGCGGAAGTCCGGTTTGGTGCCAGAGAATGGGCGACGCGGCGACCGACCCGCTTAAGGGTGACAATATCGTTTATGTCGTGCATATGTACAATGCCCATTGGCACTCGGCATCAAATAAAGCGGAAGTTGAAAAATGCGCGGCCGCGCGTCCTATGATCATGACCGAATATGGCTTTCATGCAATTCCCAGTTACCCGACGGAAACCGTAACAAATTACGGTAAGCCGATTACGGATTGGATGGAATCGCTGGGCGTGAGTTGGACCACCTGGTGCGCTTCCGACGACTGGGCGCCGGCCATGTTCAACGGAAGCTGGGGCCTCTTAATCGGCGATTGCTGTTCGGGGGGCTTTACCAAGGACCTGCTTTTCACGAAAAGAAACAGCGACCAGCCCTCCGCCTCCTCCCCCGTCACGTTAAAGCAAAGCACGGCCATCAATTCGCCATTTACCGACATACGCATTAACGGCTCAACGTATCAAATTCGTACGGCAGGGATTCGATCCACCATGAAATTGGTTACTCTCCGCGGGTCCATTGTTAAAGAATTCGGCGCTTATGCGTCAAAGCCGATTATTGCGACCGAACGAATCATTCCGGGAGTTTATGTCCTTTCGGCGGTTTCCGGAAACGAAATTATACAAAATAAAATATTCATACGCTGATACTATTAACGAGTCGATTATTTCCACAGTAATGTAAGGATTCAAAATTTGAATCCTTACATTGCATTATTTCTCGATTCCCAGGTTTTATAATAAATCATTAATTAAAAGTTCATTTTAGAACAAATATTGGTTTTTTTTAATAATTTTAACTTTTCTATCATATTTAAATTTATTTTCATTATAATATCATTAGAACAATTTAATTTCCTTTTTTAAAGGGAATTAATAATGTTATCATCCTCCCTCCAGGGGGGAGGGAGGAGATAGCATTAATAATTTGAAAATTGCTAATTTAGTATTAGGCTGTAGAGCATAACCCGGATGCTAACTACTTCAGCGCCAATATTGCATATAAAACCAATCAAAAAGTTGACCGGAATCGCTTTTTTTTATTCATGATTTAGTATAGTTTGGTTTATATTAAAACACATTAAACTGGGAACCGAAAAAAAGGAAAGTTGTATGAAACAAAGAAATTTTGTTTTGTCTGCCTTTATTATCTGCATGATCTTTTTCTTTTCCAACGCCAATGCGCAAACGACCGAGTCCTATGTCTGGAAGAGCGTTGCAATTCGCGGAGGCGGATTTGTTCCCGGTCTTGTTTTCAGCACGGTTGCCAAGGGTATGCTCTATGCCAGGACCGACATGGGCTCCGCCTATCGCTGGGACGATACACACTGTAGTTGGGTTCCGCTCATGGATTGGCTCTCCAGGTCACAAACTAAATACATCGGCGTGGAAGCCATTGCTCCCGACCCGGTGGATTCAAATACGGTTTATATGGCCGTTGGAACGTATACCTCCTCAGGCAACGGCGCAATTATAAAGTCAACGAATCGCGGCGCCACATGGACATTTGAAACAATCGCCGCTCCCATGGGAGGCAACAATGACGGCCGCAGTTTCGGAAACCGCATGATGGTCGATCCTAATAATACCGACATTCTCTATTTCGGCTCACGGACCACAGGCCTCTGGAAAAGCGCAAATGCCGGCGCCACCTGGGCAACGGTCGCAAGTTTCCCGGTGAAAGGCACGAGCCCCTTCGGTTTAAGTTTTGTCGTGTTTGACAAAAAAAGCGGGACACCTGGCGCCGGTTCGTCAACGATTTATGTCGGCGCGGCTGCCGCAACCGCGGGAACGAATCTCTATCGGTCAAAAGATGCCGGCGCAACCTGGACGCTCGTGGCCGGGACGACCCCTCCTTCGGGAATGATGCCCAACCATGGGGTGATCGCGTCGGATGGGACCATGTGGATTGCGTATACCAATGGCGCGGGCCCGAGCAACGCCTCCTCCGGTGCGGTTTGGAAAGTGAATACCGCTACCGACGCCTGGACCAATGTCAATCCCACCGGCCATGGCGGCGGCATCGGCGGAATAAGCGTGTCGGCAACCGATCCGAATTACGCGATTTGCACGACCATCGACTGGTGGAATCCCGACGAAATCTACCGCACGACCAACGGCGGCACGAGTTGGACGGGCATAGGCAAAAGCGCCCAGCATAATATGCTTGGCGCCTATTATTTATGTTTCGGCCCGCCCACCTGCGCAAGCCCCAGTTCAAACGGTTGGGATTCCGACATTCAGATCGATCCGTTTAATCAAGCACGGGCTTTTCACACGACCGGTCAGGGAGTCTGGTGCTGCACGAATGCCGATAACGCCACCGCCGGCCAGGTCGTCTGGAGCTTTACCGATAAAAATTTTGAAGAGACCGTTGGCATGAGTTTGACCAGTTCGGTAAAAAAATCCCTCTTTGCCTGTCTGGGCGATATAGGAATACAGCGTTTTCCTACCGATAGTCTTGACACACCTTCGGTACATGGCATAGTCGCCAATCTTGGAAGCGGCAACGGCAATTATGTCGATTTCGCCGGACTCAATCCCGACATCGTGATCGATTGCGGCGCCGGCGGCTCCGGCTATTCAACCGACAACGGCATAACCTGGAAAGCCTTTGCGAGCAAGCCTTCGAATGCCTCCATGGCGGTTTCGGCCGATGGATCGGTGTTCGTCGTGGGTTCGAGCTATTCCACCAATAACGGCGCAAGCTGGGCGACCTGTTCGGGAAATTCGGGCGGCCGCATCGCATCCGACCGCGTCAATCCGAAAAAATTCTACGCGTTTGCAAACGGCACGCTCTACGCCAGCGCCGACGGCGCGGCAACGTTTACAGCCGCCACAACGGGGCTGTCCGGCAGCGGCCGCGCGGCAGCGGTCCCCGGCATGGAAGGGGAAGTGTGGGTGGCCGCGGGAAGCAATTTGTACCACTCCAAGAGTTCCGGCGCGGGCGCCACCCGCGTGACCACGGTAACGTCGGTTACCTCGGTTGGTTTTGGAAAGGCCGCGCCTAACGCGACCTATCCCGCTGTTTATATCATCGGGACGGTAGGCAGCGTTATCGGCGTGTTTCGCTCCAACGACCAGGGAGCGACCTGGGTGCGGGTCAACGACGATCAGCACCAGTACGGACAAATGGATAATGTTGCCGGCGATGAGGACCATTACGGCCGCGTGTTCGTGACCACGCAAGGCCGCGGCATTCCCTACGGCGAGCCGGGAACGCCAAATTCCATCGAACAAACACCCCTTACTTTGCAGCATAAAGCGCCCGGCATGAAATTTTTAGGAAACAAGCTCACGGCCGATTTCCCCCGGCCCATGCAATTACTGGATGTGCGGGGACGCGTGGTGCGGGAGTCGATGCCCATGGGAAATAAAGTCGAAATGAATTTAGCAGGCTTAATGCGCGGAGCCTATATCGCCCGTTGCGGTGATGTGGCAATGTTTGTGGGACTGGCAAACTGACACTATTAAATTTAATCCATGAAAATCCTTCGAGGGGGGGGGATTTTTATAGATTAAATTCTTCTGGAACCATATAATTGTCGTGTGTTTTTTGCCAGAGTCCTGTTTTTTAATGAAAATATGGATAAAAATGACATAAAATGGAACCAAATAATCAAGTAAATTAAGTAAATATTTAAGCCAAAACCATTTTTTAAAGGTATATTATTGAAGTCAGAATATTCAGAATTCAGAATATAGAGAGAAAACCTATTAACCGGAAAAGCGGGGAAAATATGAAAAAGCTTTTCGTCTTTTTAGTTATTTTTTTAATGTCTATGTCGGTCGAGGCAGCGGTCACCCTTAAGGAAGTGCGCACTGCTTCCAACAATGTCATTACGGTTTATTTCATGAGCAATACCGTCAATGTAAGCGAGGTCAATACCACTGCCTCGCAATGGACTGTCAACGGCCAGGCGGTGAGCGCGATCAACAAGTATGTCATGCAGTCCAACGGGACCGGGTGCGAACACCATATCTATCTTACCGTACCGACGCTTGTCAATGGAACGACGTACGCGATACACACGCCTATCAAGGACACAAGCATTGTTTTCGACGATCATAAAATATTCTGCGAATCCATTAAAACGAACCAATCCGCCTATAGCGCGAAATGCAAGAGCAATTATGCAAATTTTGCCATCTGGCTCGGTGACGGCGGAATCAAGCAGATAAACGAGGCGCTTCCGACCTATGAGGTATTCGAGACTTTTACCAATAAGGTAGTTGCAACGGGTACGCTTACCCAAGTCAATACTGCGGCGGACGCCACTTCGGGCGATTTTGTCTACCGCATCAATTTATCCGCGGTTCCCGGAGGCGGTCCCTATAAAATCGCCGTCAAAGGATACGGATGTTCGTATCCGCTCGGGGTGGGGGGAGACTTCTCCAGGCGACTTGCCTATACCATCATGCGCGGCCAATATTACCAGCGGTGCGGATGTCCGATACATGCGCCCTATGGGTGGGACATCCGGACGAACCCATGCCATACGCTTATTTACAATACCAACTCTCCCGATGCTGAAACCATCGCCAATCCCACCGGAAATGAGCCGACTTTGTTTGTTGTGGGCGGATACCACGATGCCGGCGATACGGATCGCAGGAATTATCATATTGAAAATCCGGTTGTAAATCTGATGATTTACGAGGCCTTCCCTGAATTGTTCACCGATGGTCAGTTCGACATACCGGACAAGTTCGACGCTAAATACAATATCCTCGGGAATGGCAACGGAGTCCCGGACATCATCGACGAGGCGGAATGGGGAACGCTGATATGGGAGTACCTTCAGAAGAGCGACGGCAGTATCTACTATGGCACCAACTGCAGCGGGTATGCAACTGGAGCGCCCTATGACGTAGCTGATGCTAATAAAAAATATGGGACCATGGCGGCCGACGACAAGGGCCCCGCGGTAGCGGCAGGGCTGTTTCTGCACCTTGCGCGGCTTCTCAAGCCGTATAACGCAGCGCGCGCGGACAAACTCGCACAAGAGTCCCTGCTCAGCTATAATTACATGAGCGGCCGGACCTGGGCGAACCCCGAAAAGTTGTATTACTACATCCAGAAATATCTCTACGACGGCGATACAGCCGCTCATACGCAGGTCAAATCGCTTGCGAGCACCGTGGACAATTATAAGAACAATGCGTCCGCGGTGCCGGGATATTCGATTAACAACAGCGCTTTCGATAATCCGGGTTATATTATTTCCTACATGGTTGAAAAGACACGGCCGACCGATCCTACAGTGGTAGCGCGATTTACTACTGCAATAAAAGGGGCGGCCGACGCGAACATTGCCCAACTCAACGCCCATGCCTATCCGGTCGGTACTAGCAGCGGCGGATGGGGACACAACGTCCAGCAGGGGATCTTTTCATGCGCGTCCCTCCTGTACTGGCGCTTTTCAAAGGACCAAACCTATTTCGATGCTGCAGCCAGCTTGCTGAATTACGTCCTGGGCGTAAATCCCATCGGGATAAGCTACGTGACCGGTCTGGGCTTTCACAGCGTCCTCGATCCTCACGACCGACAGAGCTGGTACACCAGGAGTCAAGCAAAGTGGGGTCTTCCCGTACCGGGCATCTTGGTGTTCGGCCCGGGCGGAGGCACCGGTAACACTACATTCCCCGCCATTGGGACCTTGCCCGCCGAGCGTAGGTACGCTGATAGCCATAATGACATCCAGGAGAACGAATTCACTATTTTCGAAACCATGACCCATTATGGTTTATATGCTGTGCTGGCAAACGGCGGGAAATGGGATTCGACAAAGGACCCGTTTGCTTCGCAGCAAGTAGTTTCGGTTAGTCCGCAACCCGAACGATCCTTGGCGCTCGCGTCCTCGGCAAGGGTGGGGTCGGACGGTCGCAACCTCAAAGTTTCCTTGATAGTTGCATCCGCGGGTAACGTTTCCGGAGACCTTTTTTCATTCAATGGAAAGCGACTGGTTCACTTCGATCTGGGCATGCAGGAAAAGGGCAATCATGATTTTTCGTTCCCCCTTGACAATTACCTGTCGAGCCGGTTGAACGCGGGGGCCTTTATCTGCTCCCTGAAGTGTAACGGCGTTCAGAGTTCGAAAATGGTAAGTGTCATTAAAATGTAGCTCATTATTGAAAGGATGCGCTTCATGAAAATAAAATCAATCGTCGCGCTCATACTGTTTTTTTGTTTGGTCCAAACAGCTCCTGCCGAAAATTTCTTTTCCGCATGCCGGTTCCATTATGGCGCGGGCAACGCCAGCGGGGCGCTTATGAATGAGATCGATTACATGACCGGGTGGGCCGGCAGCGGAGAGAGTTTCAACATGCAGAACTTATTCACAAGCTGCAAAACCAACAACAAGACGCCCGTCATCATCTCCTACATTATTGCCTTCACCGCACGGCGTGATTGGAAGTTGCAGGACTGTAATGTAGGGACCCCTAACCTCTGCCAGCAAGGCGCTCTCTACATGCGGGACAGTATGCCGCGCATATTGAGGCAATACGCGAAATATGCTATCGGGGCAGAGACATCCTTCGGCTCGGCGGGAAAAATGATCTGGTGCATGGAGCCTGATTACGTCCAGTACCTCGGGGGCACACAGCCGTTGACAGTGCCGGAAGCCGGAGCGTATATGAACCAAATGCTCGATACGATACTGGCGCACGCTCCCAACTCGATATTTTCCATGGATATCTCTCCGTGGAAAGACACGGCCTTTTATAACACCTGGTATGCCGCGATGAAGGTGAAGGAGCGGTTCACTTTTGTCAATACGTCGGGAGGCCAGAGCACGCCCGGCTCGATCTACTTCAGCAACCAGGGCGCGAAGCTTCCCACATGGAAATGGGTTTTTACACGATTTGGAACGCCCACGATCGCCGACGCGGGTTACGGGGTCGGGGGGGCAGCCGACCCCACCGGTTATGCTCCGTGGATGAATATAACGAACCTCAAGGCGAGGATACCCGAGGGTTGTATTGCCGTGTGCCAAAACGGCGCGCCCGCAACCTACGCCGCCGACATCATCGCCCTTCGTTCGCAACTGCCTACGCCGCCCAAATGTCCATCGGGAACCAACGTAATAGCTCCCTTCGAAACGCCGAATGGAGCGACTATGCAACTAAGCATGCCGTCAAAGGGGATTTTGGAACTTGTCGATTTATCAGGCAGAATAATCTACTCGAAAAATGTTTCGAACTATACTTTTTCATGCGACTCCTGGAAAGGCCCCGGAATGACCGTACGTCCGGGAACCTACATTATCCGAATGCGGGGCAATAACCAAATCGTACAGAAGAAAGTTTTTATTAACAAGTAAATAATTCATGGTAAAACGGCGTTTCAATTATTTTCCATACCTGTATGTAAAGCAGTATGAAAATAAGCATGATCGGATAACAGATGCGCACGTGGAAATACCTGAACTGATGAGATGAATATCATACCAATACATTAATCACACGAGGAGGGGAAGTATGGTGCTGCATTCGAAGGATCGATTGCTCGCAAGCGTTTTTTTAATCGCCGCGGTGTGGCTTAGCGGCGTGGGTTACAGTTGGACCTGTCCCGGTTCGGAGATGGAAACCAACCACGCCACGAACTATCCGCTCGGATGCCCTATGGGAGGGATCGGAGGCGGCAACTTCAATTTTTTGCCGAATGGAACCTATAACACGCTTTTCTGTCAGGTAAAGGCGGACGACGGAGCCATGCCGACGTGTTATGCTTTTGGAAAACATGGGGCCACGGCCGCATCTGCGACTTTACAGCACGGGGTGGGAGGCGTGACTACCACGTATATCGGTTACTGGCCGACCGTTACCATGCAATATGCGGGCACCGGCATCAATGACGCCTTAACGCTTAAGTGTTTTTCGCCCATTATCGCCGGGGACGGTATTGCTAGCGACAATGAGAACTCATCGTTGCCCATTGCCATTTTCAAGTTCACCTTCACCAACGCCACGACCTCCTACGATACGGCGGCGATAGCCCTTTCCAACGGGTCAACATCAAGCGTCAGCGTGGGCGGAAAAGTGGTCGGGATGAATTCCTCAGCGAGCTGCATCATGGTCGATACCGCAAGTCCGGACCCGGCCGACATGATTACCTGCGCAAGCGCCAATGCAGGGTTTTCGACCACCGGAATGCTCAGCGGCTCCGGGGCTGGTTATCTTGCCAAGCGTGTTGTCGTGGGACCTAATTCGTCCCGCACCATTACCTTTTGCGTATCGTGGACGAATATTGCAAATGGTTACTACCGCAATTATTTCACCTCAGCCCAAACGCTGGCAACCTACGGCAGAGATAACGCCGTCACTCTCGAGGCCAAGGTCGACAACTGGCACAATAAGATCTTGAATTCAAACCTTCCAACCTGGCTTACGGACCTTGCCATCAATTGCCTCCATGTCTACAATAGCATGACGGACTGGACAACCGCCACATCCAACGGCATATCGGGTACCTATGGCATGGCGGAATCCATGAGCAGCGGTAATTACGGTACCAACGATCAGGCGTACCATGCCCACTTCGCTCTGGCGTGCTTCGCGCCCCAGGCCGAATGGTCCCAGGTCGCCCGTATGTCCGGCACGCAGTTGGCAAGCGGATTGTTCGGGCACACCTATGGCAGTACCGATATCCGCAGTGATTGTGGACAGAAGTTCATGCTGGAGACCTATAAAACTTACCAATGGACCGGAAACACCGAGTACCTTAAGACGATGTATCCTTTTATGAAAAAAGCGGTAGCCGGTGTCATCTCCGAGGACAATAACGGCGACGGTCTTACCGACGACAATGCCCAGACCACCTACGATAACCCGTTCAGCGGCGGGTGGACCTTCCCGTCGAAAGAGTATGATAACGAATTGTATCTCGGAGCATTGAAAGCGGCGATCAAAGCCGCGGTGGCAACCGGCAACACGGCCGACACCACCGCCTATAGCGCCGATTTCGCCAAAACCTCCGCCGGCTTTGAGCGCGCCAATAACGCAACCATCGCCAATAGCGGCTTCTGGAACACTTCCTGTCAGAGTTCAAGCGGGAAAACAGGCTATTATACCGGATCGTCGAACATCGCTCCAGGCGCTTCGACCCCTTCCAAGGGAACGTGCGTATGGGACGGCGCGCTCATGGGTCAGTGGTGCGCCGATGTATGCGGACTTGGCCCGCTTCATCCGGAAAACAGGATAGCGAGTACGCTCGATATTATCAATGACGCCTGCGTGGATCAGCATAATCCACCGATCTATACGATGATGATGGCTTACCCCAATGTTAATAATACCGGCGCAACCCCTACGTCCACCTTTTTCGGAGCTCCAAGCTCCTATGTATCCTATGCTTCTTACGGGCCAGGCGAGCTATGCGGTGCGTTCTACCACAATAAGCCGGATCTCGCAATGCGGGCGCTGCACTCTTTCTGGAACCAAACGATGGGCAAGTTTTTGAGAGTTTACAATGTGGAGTGCAAAATGACCCTTACGGGCGCCGCCAGCACGGACTGGGGCGCCGATCGGTACATGAACCCGCCTGTATGCTTTGCCGCGCTTTTCGGCATAACGGGTTTTAGCATCGATGTAAACGCAAAGACGTTCCGCATCAAGCCGTCACTGCCCACAATTTCGCCCTATGCGCTCACAGGGGACTCGCTGAAGGCTGCGCCGCTCATGAATCCGATTTCATGCGGCACCGTGGATTACAAGAAGAACTCGTCGAACGGACAACGCTTTTTCGTAAAATTCGATTCTCCCATGACGTTTAACACCTTTTATTGCGGCAAAGAGGGCGGGACGCAAAAGGTTTCAGTCCTCAAATCGGGCGGCGCGACCGTGCCTACTACAATAGCGGTCAATAGCGCCGATACCTCTGAATACACGGTCTCCTTCGGCAGCGCGCTGTCTATTGATAACACCGGCGTCGCGATTTATATCGGAGATTATACCGTTCCCGTTAACGTCCCTCCGAGAGCCCTGAAGATCCGGGATTTCCTGGTCAACATGAAACAGGGAAGGATTTTCTATTCGCTGCCGGAAGGCGCCTCAGTCAAGATTTGCCTGGTTAATGCTCAGGGCTCGGAGAGGACGCTTTTCCAGGGGCAACAGACGTCGGGGAGTCATAGCGTGAAACACGATTGGAAAAACGAACCCGCCGGGATTTATTATGTGACCTTGACGACAGGTGATTCAAAGACCGTGCAGCGATTGGTGCGCGTGCAGTAATACTCGTATCTTTAACGCGGAAGCAACTTTTAAATCCCTTTTCCTTCTTGTGCGAAAAAGAAGGAAAGGGGAATTTTTTTGTAACTTCGTACCACTATGATAAAGTTTTCATCGGCAATTGCCTCGGTAGTTTTATTTTTTAATTGTACGGAACTTCCGCCGGCTACGGATTTGGATAAAGAAACGGAAAATGTCGTTACTATCCGGCTTTCCAAATCTGCTATTTACAATAAAACTTTGCAATGGATGGCTGCCGCATTGGGATCATCAACGCGCGCGCTTGAATCCCAGGATAGCGCCAAGGGCGTTATTGTTGAAAAGGGGATTGTTTATGTACCGTGGCAAATCATAACATTTGAGGTACACTTTACATTAAGAATAGACATTAAGGACAGCGCATACCGTTTTAACGCATCACAGTATGTTCTTTATTGGCATGATCAGATTTCCAATTCAAACAAAATGTCAAAAGAATTGGCGCTTAAAATCAGAGAAAAAATCAATGAAATGGAAAAATCTCATTATCTTTATCTTATTCAAACCAATAAACCAAAAGATTTTCGTAATGAAATAGGCGAAGGGGGTATGATACAATAGTTTGAAAAAGAGTAATTTTTTTTACCAGTTTTAAATCAAATCTTTTACGATATCCTCCTGAAAATTATCTTCTATCCAAGCCATAACATCGCCGAACTCATTCCCATCAGTTTGCCCGGAGTTTCGACGCCTCAATAAAGAACTCCTTTAAAAAACGGTCATCGGGCAAATACCGCTGCGCTTCGCTGTAGTAGCGGTAGGTATCGGTATAGTATTGAAAAGCTTTATTGACATCAACGGGTCTATCCGACGCTTTCGCGTCCTCGGCCAGCACATTGCAAAGGATTGTGCCGATATGTCCCAGTATTCTCAGACTGTCGCCTTTACAATATGCCGCCATCTTCTCTTCCAGCCCCGCTCTTTCCGAATCGGGAATATTCACAACGTAGGCCGAAGGATTTTCCTTGAAACGAAGAATATCCGATAAAATCAAGGCAGGGCATTCCCGGTTCTGCCTATAAATTTTCCTTCCGATCTTTCTGTAGAATTCCGCAAAGGGCAGATTGTCGGTGTTGATGCGGGTAATGTCGGAAGTGAATTCACGAAGCTTTTCCTCACCCATCGCGCACTGACCTATGAAATCGAACCCGTTTGCAAGGGTTACATAATCCAACTTGTCGGCGGCCACCGCGCCTTTGCGCAATTCTTCATTGACCCTCTGATAATCTACGGCAAGGGGTTGGTTCGATCCGATCAGATGCGTATGCATGATGGTATTGGGCGAATTAGTAGTCATCCACAGCGAACTGTGGGGGTATACCCGCTGAAACGTCTTGACGATCACCTTGTAATCCTCCGGCGCTATATGCATGGGCAGCCACAGGCAATGGATTCCACCCGTGTTGAGCCGCTTTCGGCAGTCAAGGAAAAAATCCTTGGTGTAAAGAGCGGCGCTTCCCTGGTTGGACTGCGGGTGGATGGGGCCGGAATAGATGAGGTCATAGGTCTGGTTAGTCAATTTGACGAAATTTTTTCCGTCTTGAATGATAAGGTGGAGCCGGGGGTCGTTTAAAACGCCGTTATTCATTGTTGAAAAATATCGCCCGGCAGGCTCGATCACGCCGCCGCATATTTCAACCACGTCAAGCCGCTCCACTTCATCGTATCTGAGGATCGATCCCGCGGTCCCGCCCGCTCCGAAAGCGATAAGCAGCGCTGTTTTCGGGCGGTCTTTCAGGAATACCATAAGGTGCGCCGGGTATTTATGGGAGGCTACGTCGACTTGCCCGTCCGATGCTACCTGCCTGCCGTCTATTCTGAGTATTCTTCCATAATCAACCGAAGGGTTTTCGGTTACCTGAATGTCGCCGGTGATCGTCTCCTTGAAATAGAGCAGCTTCTCACCTGCGCTGAGTCCTTGCGTCAGCGCGTCCCTGAGGTCCGGCGTATAGCCCAACATCAAACTGAAACTTAAGGCGGCTGTTGCGATTGCCCCCGCTACCGCGGTTTTTCGATACCGTGAAGCGGTTATGAAGAGGATTGCCGCAATCAAAAGAAAAATACAGCCCGCGATCACGATACTTCTCATGACGCCAATGAGAGGGAGCGCAACAAATCCAGCCAGAAGCGCGCCGAAGACCGACCCTATCGTATTAGCTGCGTATACGGCGCCAACACCGGCGCCGATATTCGTTTTGCCGTTAAGGATTACCTTGAGCGCGAGCGGAAAGGCCATGCCCATGAGCAGCGTCGGAAGAGCCATAATTACAGCGGCAATTGCAATGAGGTAGACAAATGAGCCCCAGAAGGTCGTGATAGCGAACGTATTTTCAAGATTGTGGGTAATGCCGTACATATTGTTGATCAGCCCGATGGAAACGAGTACTGAAATTCCGATCAGTAGTTCTATTACGGCCAATTTCTTGATTGCGCCGTTCATGTTCTTGGCAAGATGGGATACCAGAAAGCTTCCCAACGCAAGGCCGAAAAGAAACACCGCAAGCATTGAAGCAAAAGCGTAGGAATCCATGCCCATGACCCATACGAGCGCCTTGGTCCAGGACACTTCGAGAAACAGGCTTAAAAAACCGCAAAGCGCATACAATACAATGACCGTTGTTATCTGCGGATTTTTATAAGGGCCGCTTTCACCGGGTTGCGCAGGTTTATCGGCAATCCCGGTATTTTTATCGTCAACTGTATTCGAGAGGGTCTTCAGCCGTTTGCTATATAAAAAGACCGTGCCGCCGATTGTAATGTTTAAAACAACCGCGCATGCCGTTGTGCTGAAAAGGCCTATTGTGCCGATTAAAAAATATCCCGAGATAAGACATCCGAAAACCGAGCCCAGCGTATTTGCGGCATATAAGCGGCCCGCCCGTTTTTCCGGCATTCCGCCGAATGTCTCCGAAATAAACGTGCTGATTACCGGCAGGGTCCCGCCCATGAGCGTGCAGGGAACAATCAGGATCAGGAATGAAACAAAAAGCCGTATCAAACTGATCTGATAAAAGGAAGGGTGAAAGTGTTGGTAAACGAATGCATACAGCGGCGAGGCGCCGTTAATGCACAAAGGTACTAACAAACCGCTCAAGCCGATACCTAATTCCAGGAAAGCATAGATTTCAAGGGCATTTTTCCGGCGGTCGATCTGTTTTCCCATGAGCCAACTTCCCAGCGCAAGGCCGGTCATGAAAACGGACAATACGGTAGTCGACGCGAAAATGGTATTCCCGAAAACAAGGCCGAAGGACCTGACCCAGATTATTTCGTAAACAATGCCGCTGATGCCGGAGAGTACAAACAGGGCGGTAATGAACCGGACGCCGTTTTTTGTGGGATACAAGGGTCGCTCCTTACTTAGTTTGAACGCATCAAATGTTTACAGGCGATATTTAGTCCGAGATCACATGCTTTGTTAAAGTCCGCTCCGGCGCGGCCATCGTCGCCTTTGGCCTTAAAGGCAAGCCCGCGGTTGAAATATGCCATACCGTATTCCGGATTGAGAATGATCGCTTGAGTGAGGTCCTCTATGGCGCGGTCATGATCGCCGAGGCCATTATAGGCGACGCCGCGGTTATTATAGGCTGCCGCAAACCTGGGATTGAGCGCGATGGCCCGTGTATAATCTTCGATGGCGCGGGTGTTGTCGCCTTTGTTCTTAAAGGCGATCCCCCGGTTTCCATAGGCCTTTGCATACCGGGGATTATGTCCGATCGCCTGCGTATAATTTTCAATGGCGCGGTCATAGTCGCCTTTGTCCTTATAGGCAACGCCAAGGTCGTTATAGGCCGGGGCATAGTTGGAATCGAGCATGATAGCCCGGGCATAGTCGTGCATAGCCTTGTCATTGTCGAAAGCGGCGCTATAGGCCAGTCCGCGGTGCGTATAGGCGACGGCGCAGGGAAATTTACCGATGACGTCGCTCCAAAGCGAGAGACTGTTGTTCCAAACGCCGCACCGCTGTCGAGTCATGCAGGTGAACATGATAAGGGACATGCCGACGCCGGCCGATAGAAACACCCGCGCTATCTTGTTGCCGGAAATCTTTCCCTCAAGTAAATATCTATATAATTCCGCGAAAATATAATAGGCGCCCAGCATCGGAATATACGTATATCGCTCGGCGACAATCGCGTCTCCCACACGGACTATTTGGAGCATCGGCAGCATCGTAACAAGAAAAAACAGCGAACCGAAAACAAGTTTCCTTGAACGGCCGCGATTATAAAACATCGCAGCGGCGACGCCGATAACTAAAAAAAAGGACGCAAACAGCGCCATGTTCATGCTTCCGTCAAGCCTGGCGGGAAAGGGATATAAGGCACTGAGATGGAAGGGCATGATCGATTTAACCACATAAAAAACCATTCCGTAAAACGGCGCGCAAACCCTCGTTATAACCGATAACGAGGAATACTCCGTGATTGACCCCGCACCCGCGCCTTTTTGAGTAAGAATCGTTAGTGCCGCGAACAGTGCGGCAACGGCGAAAAACGGTGCTTTCTCAAGCAGGTTTTTTTTGTCGATCTTTCGATTGCTTACATAGTCGATAAGGAGCAGAATAAAAGGCTGACTGACCGCAGTGGGCTTTGACAGCAGAGAAAGCAAAAGCGAAAGCAGGCAAAAGCCATAAAACTTCTTGTCGGCTTTTTTCACGTACCGAAGATACGATAAAAGGGAAAGGAAATAAAAAAAGGCCGACAGTACGTCTTTTCGCTCCGCTATCCAGGCCACGGATTCGACCCTCAGGGGGTGGACGGCGAACAGCAGGGCGACGAGCATACTTGTCAAGTATTTTCCCGACAAACCATACATCAGCGCGAATACAAGAAGGCAATTGATGATGTGCAGCAGCAGATTGGTGCAATGATACGCCGTGGGGTTCAATTGAAAGAACCGGTACTCCGCCATGTACGAAAGCATGGTAATCGGCTGGTAATTGCCGACATATACCGATGAAAAAACTTTCGCCACATGGTTAAACGTGCATCCTTTTATATCGGGATTCTCGACGACATAGCCTTCGTCGTCCCAGTTGGTGAAGCCGTTGCCTAGCGAAGGCCAAAAAGCGAAGAACGTTATACCTGCAATGATACCGCAATAGAGAAGCGCCCGGCGAAAGGCCTTTTTCGCCCATGGTTGTTTGTTGCCATTAAGGTTTTGATTTGACATAAGTAACTTGGTCATGCCATCATTGCGGTCGCGGCCTATATCCCAACTTTTCCGCGCGTTTCCGGGCGGCCTGCGCTATTTCTCTCCTGCCCGTTTCATCGTACAGCATGCCGAGAAAATAGTGAGCGCGACCGTATTTTTCATCGATGCCGATGGCGCGAAGCAGTTCGGCCTCCGCTTCGGCCGTTCGATTGAGGTTCATATAAACGACGGCAAGATTGGTGCGCATAGCCGGATCGTTGGGCGAAAAAACAACCGCTTTTTGCGCATGTTCCAAACTCTTATCAACCATGCCGAGCGTGGCGTAGAGCGTTGCCAACTCGGTATGCGCGGGAACGCACGAAGAATCGATCGCAAGCGCCCGAAGGTACGTCGCTTCAGCCGGGGAAAGAAGACCCTGGCTGCGGAGGCCACGCGCTCCGTTCAAACATAGGAGCGTGGCGTTATCCATGGCCTCACGCCGAATCATGCGGGCGGTCGTATCCCCCGGCATGAGCGTTAAAGCGGAATCCGCTGAAATCAATGCCTGAAAAAACTGTTGCCGTGAATTCATCATTGCAGCTTTCATGATCATCGATGACGCCCTGGAACACCGTTGGATGCCTTCGGACGCGGCAGCATCGGCGCCACTGACAAAGGGTAAAACTGAAACACGCCGTACAAGCAATTCTTCCATATTTTCAAGCCATGGGAGATCGGCGGGTCTTACCAGGTTGCGCGGCGCCGAGAATTCGATGCGGGGCCGGTCGTCGCTCAGGGCCGGGACATCCTTTACAAATTCATGTATCTGCCGTTCGCCCATGAGAAAACAGGACAGCAGCCGTTCGGGCTCCGCCACCGATATTTTCGCCAGATCACTCTCCACGCCGTCGGCCGACATGTTCCGTTTCAACGCGGGGATATCGATCCGCAAGGAATCGAGGCTGCCGATAAGTATCCCTTCGGTGCCCAAAAACCAGAGCGACGTGTGCGAAAACACCGATGCAAAACCGGCTATGAGCATGCGGTATTGAGTCGGCGACAATACATGGAGCGGCGCCCACTGCGCCATGACGCCGTGCGCGGCGAGCCGCGAACGGCAGAGCTTGTAAAAGTCGGCGGAGTAGAGGTTGGTTGCCGAGGCCAAATACGGGTGCATGGGTTCAAGCGTAATGACGTTATAACGGCGTGGTGAGCGCAGAAGATAGTTACGTCCGTCGTCGATAATGAATCGGACCTTCGGATTCTCCGCGGCGTGATAATTGACATCGGTAAAATATCGCGCCGACGCGACGACCGCCGGCGAGATCTCAGCGCAGTCCACGCGTTTCACCGAAGGACTGACGGCAACGGTCCCGCATGTCGTGCCGGTGCCGAAGCAGATCACCAAAGCGGTGTCCGGCGACGGCGAAAGGAGTATGGGCAAATGGGCGAGCAAATGCATGTATTCGTAACGATAAGTCCCCGCGGCGTTGAAGCCGTCAATATTAAGCGTGCGTCCCCGATCGTTTTTGATCACCGCTACGCTTGCGACCCGGTCTTCTTTATATGATACCAAGGAAACGGGACCTTCGGCGTCGCTGATAGCCCGGCTGTAAAGAACCATGGGGTGATATCCGGAAAATGTCAGGCACGCGACGCCCATGACAAGGGTCGCCACCGCGCCCGCGATGGTCCGTTTCCGGGAATTCCTGAGCCCGCTTCCCATCACCGTCAGTCCGCCGATGCAGTTGATTATTGCGACAACAACCAGCGAACGTTGGATGCCTATGGCCGGAATGAGCAGGAACGCCGCGGCCAGCGATCCCGCGATACCGCCGAGCGTGTTGAGCGACGACAGTGAGCCGATGGCGCGGCCGGCGGTATCGACGGACCGGCACGAAGCCCCGATGGCGAGGGGATATATGGCGCCCATGCAGAGCGCCGGCGGAAAAACCACGGCGAAACAGACCGCGTACCTGACCGCTATCCATTGCCACCAAACATGGACCAGTCGGCTTTCGGCCACATGGATCGCCGGATCAAGGGCATGCAGAAGAAACGGCGAAGCAAACCCCCATACGCCTATGCACAGCAGCAGCGCCGCGAGCCATGCGGCCGGATCCCGGCGTTTTTTTGCTATGGCCGCCGCGATGAGCCCCCCGACCGCCAGACCGGCAAGCATGACGCTCAGCACCGTTGTAAAGGCGTAGGTCGTGCTCGTCAAAAAAAAGACCAGCGCGCGACTCCACAGAACCTCAAACGCCATTGCGCAGAACCCCGAACACACAAGCGCCGCGGGGAAAAGCCATGCAGGAAGCGGACGCTGCACAGCGTAATTTTCCATTGACTTTACCGAGGCATCAATTGCGCCCGCTCGCGCATAACGGCGTGCAAGGAAAATCGCCCAGCCCGCCACTGAGCAATTTATTATTGCGGCCATTAAAAGCGAAACCGACATTCCCAGGGCCGGCAGGAGAAAAAAACCGGCCGCCATCGTTCCGAAGATCGCTCCGATTGTATTGGCCGCGTAAATGACGCCGAGGTCACGTCCAAACGGCCGGTCTTTTGCCGCAACGACCCGGCTGATAATGGGGAACGTTGCGCCCATGAGCATGGTCGGTATGATCAACACGCCGACGGCAATGATCAAGCGGGTCACGGAATACGCTCCCGTCGAAGTTCCAAACAAAAGCGGCAAACCGGCGCACAATTTTTGGACAAGGTGCAGCATCGCGGGCGAAACCGCCCCGAAAATCCCTATACTTGCTTCACATAAAGCGAAAACAATCAAAGGCCGTCTCGCCCGGTCGGCGATCCGTCCTCCGAAAAAAGAGCCGAGCGCCATGCCGCCCATATACGCGACAAGTACCGCCGCCCATCCGCCCACCGCGGCGCCCACGATCAGGCCGAGCATGCGCGCCCACACGATTTCGTAGACAAGCGCGCTTACGCCTGAAAAAAAATAGAGGGGGAGAATAGCGCGGCGAGGCATCATGGTAAACTTAACGCTTTTAAAAATGAACTACCCCGCAGCAAGCTTGCTTCGGGGAATTAAACCTGTTGAGAGCAAATACTATAAAAATACGCTCGGGTCACTCATTGCGTCCATGATTTCAGCCCATCGCCGTACAGTTACACACTTTCTTTATAGGCTTTGCCGGTTTTAATATTCTTTCCCGGAAATTCCGGATCATCTATTTTAACTAGTTCTTCCGAAATCTTGTGCGAAACTGAGGAACGATTATGCCGGTTGGACTGCGACGTGCGATTTTCGCGATGTTTTTACTATCCGGCTTCTGCGGATTGCTCTATCAGATCATTTGGATCAGGATCGCTTACGCCTCTTTCGGCATCATCACTCCGGTACTCTCACTTGTTATTTCGGTTTTCATGCTGGGTCTTTTATTAGGTTCGGCCGCCGGAGGGCCACTGGTAAAAAAACTGGTTCAGCGCTTTCGAAGGTCGGCGATTCTTTTCTATGCACTGGCGGAGCTGGGCATCGGAGTCGGCGCATTCTGCGTCCCGAAATTGTTTTCGCTGGAGAGGCATTGGCTCCTTGCGCTCGGAAACATGGACTCCTTCGGCTATCTGGCTATTTCGGCGTTTGCGATTGCCGTCGCTCTGCTTCCGTGGTGCCTATTAATGGGTTTCACGTATCCTTTCATGATGGCCTTTATCAGACAAACCGATAGGGCGGCGGCGCCGTCAAGCTTCAGCTTTCTGTATCTGGCGAATGTGATCGGCGCGATGGCCGGGACAATCGTTACCGCGTGCGTTCTCATCGAACTCTTCGGTTTTACGAATACCCTAGCCCTTGCCGCCGTCTGCAACTTTACTATTGCGGCTATCGGCATCGTCATCGGAAGAAAATTTCAAGGAGCATCCGATACGACAACGGCATTCGAACGGAAAGTCAGCCCGGCGGCAACTGAAAAAATACGCTCTCCCGTTCTCATCTTGCTTTTTATCAACGGCTTTGCCGTACTGTGCATGGAGATCATCTGGACAAGGAATTTTACGCCGATATTGAAAACCGCCGTTTACTCCTATGCCGCTCTGCTGACAACCTATCTGTTTGCCACCTGGACTGGTTCTTATTTGTATAGAAACCCTCCGGCAAAATCAAAATGCCTGTCCGTCGAGTCGCTGCTGGGCGCCATAGCGCTTTTTTCCCTGCTTCCGCTGATAGTCAACGATCCGCGTCTGCCGCTGAGGGGGCCTATCCTTGCGCTTCTGAGCATACTGCCGCTCTGCGCAGCCCTCGGCTATCTGACGCCTCGACTGATCGACGCCTATTCAAAAGGATCGCCTTCGAGGGCGGGGCGGGCTTATGCGATGAATACCTTCGGGTGCATTCTGGGACCGCTTTTTGCTTCCTACCTTTTTCTTCCCGCGCTAGGCGTCAAGGCATCGCTCTTATTACTTTCCGCGGCGCTCATGGCATGTTTCATGGTCTATTCCCGTCGCTCTCTACTGCGGAGGAAATGGTCAATCGCGATAACAACGCTTTTTGCGGCGCTGTTGACAATAGGATTGTTTTTCAACGACACCTACGAAGAGTATTTCCACTTGTATGTTCACGGCAAAATGCGAAGAGATTACGCGGCCACAGTGACCTCCATCGGCGGCACGATGGCCGACAAGCAGCTTCTGGTCAACGGGCTCGGCACGACCTATCTGACGCCGATTACCCAATTCATGGCGCACCTCCCGCTCGTCTATTGTGAAAGACCGCCCACCTCCGCCCTGGATATCTGCTTCGGTGCGGGCACCACGTTCAGGTCCCTTGTCAGTTGGGGAATCGCCGTGACCGCGGTCGAGCTGGTCCCGAGCGTTCCGAAGGCTTTCGGATACTATTGGCCCGATGCGGATACTGTGCTCGGCAATCCCGCGGCCGAAGTGGTCATCGATGACGGCAGAAGATATTTGATGAGAACAAAGAAAAAGTATGATGTGATCACCATTGATCCCCCGCCGCCGATGGAAGCCGCGGGGTCGAGCCTGCTCTATTCCGTTGAAATGTATGCATTGATTAAACAACGCTTGAGCGATGGCGGGGTCCTCCAGCAATGGATCCCAGGATGTGAAAAATCGGAGTTGCTGGCGGCGGCGCGATCTATCGCCGTTTCATTTCCCTATGTTAAAGTTTTCCGTTCGGTTGAGGGCTGGGGTTTTCATTTTCTGGCGTCAATGAAGCCTTTCGGTCAATTCACCGCCGACGACCTCGTTTCCCATATGCCCGCGAAGGCGCGGCGGGACCTTCTGACCTGGCGTCCGGACGGTAATCCGGAAGCATACCTGCGGGACTTACTATCAAATGAGTTTTTGCTGGATCCCCGGCTTTTGAACCATGGCCCGATGATTACCGACGCGAGACCCTATAATGAATATTTCTTATTACGGCGCATGGCGGGAGAGGGCGGCCGACCGCGTGTTCATGCTCCCGGGCGATAAGAACGGCGTAGCGTTGCACCGCCATTTCCCATGGCGATTTCTCCGGATTAATAGCCCGCCTTACCGAGCGCCGCAAGCCTTCCGGTGATTTCTCTTGCTTGCGGTCCATCACCCGCGGACTTCGCCAAATGACTCACATTCCAGCGCGGATACATAAACATCAAATTCATCGGTACGAATATTTTGCTTAAGTAAAACCATGTCGTTCGTCCCGCGATGAGGCATCTTTCAATAATTGTAAAGGTAAACGCGCCTCCTTCGGCGCCGATAAACGCGCGTTCCACCCAAGCGGTAAACAAACCGTAAGCAATTCCCGCCGCAAAAAAGGGAATCAATGGAATTACATCGTTTTTCCAGCTTATCTTCCCTCGTTTCCACCAGAATACGGCAAGGAGCGACATCGGTAAGGTTGCAATAACGGATTTTGACATCATTCCCAGAATAAAAAGGCCCAAAGCGTATGTGGCGGTCATCGTCCCAGATCGGTTTCCCGTTCCAGGCGGGCTGGTAGGCCGATAGCGTGACTATAAAAAGGCCAACGGCGAAAATCCAATCACGGTTCCATGAATGATGAAGCATCGGTTTCATTACTGAGTGGCCCTCTGTGACAAGAGAAAATAAATTTTGGGCTTGGGTTTAACTGAATTTATCACCCGGTTTAGGGGTTTAATCGGAAGTCGTGATACCGGTATTTCCCACTAGGTGCAATAATCTATATTTACTCTAAAGTTCATTCTTACGAAGTGTAAAGATACCACGTATGGCGACACGACGTCTAAATTTCCTTTTTATTTCCGTGACGGCGGTCGTGACGCTTTTTAGTTCTCCCTCGTTCGCGCACTATCCGGGATGGCAAAATTATACCTGCGGTAACCGGATACTCGCCATGGCGATACGGCGCGACGAAGTCTGGGTAGGAACCACCGCCGGACTGGCAAAAATCAACAAAGCAACCGGCCGGACCGTTTTTTACAACAAAGCGAATTCCGGTCTGCCCGATAATTACGCCAATGCGGTTATGGTAGACGACAGCGGCGCCGCATGGATCGGTACGGGCCATGGCGGCGTTGCGAAATTCGACGGCGCCGTCTGGACCGTTTACAACCAATCGAATTCGGGCCTGCCGCGGGATTCAATCTCTTCCTTCGCGCAGGACAAATCAGGGACCATGTGGATCGGCGCCTGGAGCGGCGGACTTGCCAGGTTCGACGGAACGAACTGGACCATTTACAATGTTTTTAATTCCGGTCTCACCGACCCGAACAGCCATGTCCACTTCCTTGCAATCGACGACAGCGGCGTTAAATGGATCTGCGTGCAGGAAGGCGGTATTCAAAAATTTAACGATACTTCCTGGACAATATACAATTCCGCGAATTCACCCGTGCCCAGCAACTGGTGTTCTACCGTGGCCATCGACCGTCGCAACAGGAAATGGATCGGGACAAATAGCGGCGGCATGGCGCTGTTTGATGGCGGGACGTCGTGGAGCATATTCGATACGATAAACTCCCCTTTGCCTTCCAAATGTATCTACTCCTTGGCAATCAACGACAGCGGCAACGTTTTAATCGGTACGGCAAACGGCCTTGCCCGCTGCAACGGCGCGACGTTGCTCATCGATACTCTTTACACTTCAACCCTGTCCGGAAGAGCGGTCCGCGCCCTGGGGATAGACGACAGCAACAATATCTGGACCGGCGCCGACAACGGCCTTGTTGAATTTAACGGCGACGCCGTAAAGTCTTATCCGGTTTCTTCCAATTCCGGTTTGCCGGGTAATACTATTTATTCGATAGCGATAGACCGGGCGGGTATGAGGTGGATCGGCACCGACCGCGGGCTAGCCTCGTTCGACGGAAACAACTGGGCCTCCTATGACACCGCGACTTCGCAGTTGCCAAGCAATCACGTCTATGCGCTCGCCTCGGACAGCGGCGGGAACATCTGGGCAGGCACCGCCGGGGGTCTGGCGAAATTTAACGGCGCCGAATGGACCCTCTACAACACGGCAACTTCGCCCGGTCTCCCGAGCAATTACATCCGGGCTCTCGCCGTTGACCGCAACTCGAACGTATGGATAGGAACCAACGACGGGCTCGCCGAATATAACGGAACAACCTGGACGGTTTTCAATGTCGCCGATTCCGCTTTGCCCGACAACGAGGTCCTTTCCCTGGCTCTTGACAGCGGCGGGAACATCTGGGTCGGCGCCGCAGGCGGGGTCGCACGTTATAATGGAACCGCGTGGACGAAATTCACGGCGGAAAACTCAGGGTTGCCGTACAAGTTTACACGGGCGATTGCAGTTGACAAAGACAATACCGTGTGGGCGGGCACCGCCGCGGGCATTGCGAAATATAACGGCGCCGGCTGGACCGTATTCGCCGCGGCGGGTTCCGGGATCGCCGATGATTTTATCTGGTCAATCGCCTTCGATCACGTCGGCGCCCTCTGGGCCGGCTCTGAAAGCGGCCTGTCGATATACGACGGGAAATCATGGACGACGTATACCGTTTTTAATTCGGGACTGCCCGCCGCCGGCGTGAACGCCGTGGCGATGGACCGCGGCGGTCTCGCATGGATCGGCACGAACAACGGCCTAGCCTCCTTTATTCCGCCCACGGCCTCGCGGCGAGGGCCAGGCGGGCTTAACCCGCTTCAAAGTCCCCTTTTTTCGGCGCACGCTTTTCCAAACCCTTTTACCCGTTCGGCTACCATCGAATACACGCTACCTGAAAACGGCCATGTCATTCTACGGATCGTTAACGCGGAAGGCGAGGTCGTCGCTACCTTAGTCAATGGAATTATGCGAGCGGGAATGCATCGCATTCAATGGAACGGCGACTCCGGCTTGAAGGACCATACGCCTCAAGGACTTTACTTATGCGACTTTGCGTTTGAAAAGAACCGCCTCGTGAAAAAAATGTATCTCCTGCGATAAAGAAAAAGATTTATTTTGACTATGACTTACAAGATTTTCCCGATTTCACCGGAGAAAAGTTTGTTTTATCTCACAACAATAATATTGACATAAAAGGAGCATGCCATGTCTCATCCATTACGAAGTTCGACAACGGTCCAAGGACGTCGGATGGCGGGCGCCAGGAGCCTGTGGCGCGCCAACGGCATGAAGGAAGAGCAGTTCGGCAAGCCGATCATTGCCATTGCAAATTCGTTCACCCAGTTCGTGCCTGGGCATGTCCATCTCCATGAAATCGGGCAAAAAATCAAGACCGTCATCGAGTCGCAGGGCTGCTTTGCGGCGGAATTCAATACCATCGCCATCGACGACGGCATCGCCATGGGGCACGACGGCATGCTCTACTCGCTGCCGTCGCGGGAACTGATCGCCGACAGCGTTGAGTATATGTGCAACGCGCACGCGGCCGACGCCATGATCTGCATTTCCAACTGCGACAAAATCACCCCCGGCATGCTCATGGCCGCAATGCGTTTGAATATCCCGGCTATTTTCGTTTCGGGAGGCCCCATGGAAGCGGGCGTGCTCAACGGTAAAAAATACGACCTCATCGACGCCATGGTCATGGGCGCCGACGCTTCCGTGCCCGATGCCGACATCGCGGCCCTCGAAAGAGCGGCGTGCCCCACGTGCGGTTCGTGTTCCGGCATGTTCACCGCCAATTCCATGAACTGCCTGACCGAGGCCCTGGGCCTGGCGCTTCCGGGAAACGGCACCATCGTCGCCACGCACGTCAACCGGATGAAGCTGTTTGAAACCGCCGCGGTTAAAATAGTTGACATGGCGCGGCAATGGTACGATCACGATAATGAGGCCGTGCTTCCCCTTTCCATCGCCACCCGGCAGGCGTTCCTCAACGCCATGCGCCTGGACATCGCCATGGGCGGGTCCACCAATACGGTGTTGCACCTGCTTGCCATCGCTCACGCGGCAAAAGTTCCCTTTACCATGAAAGACATCGACGGCCTTTCCCGGAAAATACCCGTGCTCTGTAAAGTTGCTCCCAGTTCCTCCTCCCACCTTGAGGATGTCAATCGGGCGGGCGGCGTGATGGGGATTTTGGCAGAGCTTGCGCGAGCGGGACTTGTCGACACTTCGGTTAAACGCCTCGACGCGCCAACGCTGGCCCGGTCCATTGCCGCCAACGACATCATGAGCGCTGAAGTTACTGATGAGGCGCGAAACAATTACCGCAGCGCTCCGGGGGGCGCGGGACGCAACCTCGTTTTAGGATCGCAGTCGAACATGTACCCAATGCTCGATATTGACCGCACGGCCGGATGCATTCGGGATGTTGCGCATTGTTACAGCAAGGACGGCGGCCTGGCGGTATTATTCGGTAATATTGCGAGTAAAGGCTGCATTGTCAAGACCGCGGGCGTGGACGAATCGATCTTGAAATTCCGCGGCAGGGCAAAGGTATATCAGGGACAGGAGGAAGCCTGCGAAGGGATTTTAGGGGGCAAGGTCAAGGCCGGCGACGTCGTGGTCATCCGTTATGAAGGTCCCAGGGGCGGGCCGGGCATGCAGGAAATGCTGTATCCCACGTCGTATATAAAATCCATGCACCTTGGCACGCAGTGCGCGCTTATAACCGACGGCAGGTTTTCCGGCGGAACGTCGGGCCTTTCCATCGGCCATGTTTCGCCAGAAGCGGCGGCCGGCGGTGAAATCGGCCTGGTTAAAAACGGTGATGGTATCGACATCGACATCCCCAAGCGTACGATCACGCTGCAATGTTCGAAAAAGGAACTTGACGCGCGTCGCAAACTGGAAAAAGCCAAAGGGAAAAACGCCTTTAAGCCCCGGGGCCGCAAGCGCGCTCTATCCGAGGCCCTGCGCGCCTACGCCCTTTTCGCGTCATCCGCGGACCTGGGAGCGGTAAGGGTCGTGCCGGAAGAAGGAAAATAAAAAATAACCGCAGCCGTGAAATCAGCGGGTCAATTTCTCCGCTTGAGCGATCTGCTCCTTGACGCTTCCGCTCCCGGTCCCGCCGGCAAGATCCCTATGCGCCAAGGCAAGTTCCCATTGCAGCGCATGCTCTACGTCGCTTTCGAAAAGCGGCGAAAAGCCCTTGAGGGTCTCCACGGTCAATTTTTGGAGATCGAGTTTTTGACTGACGCACTGCGCCACGATTTTGCCGATTACCTTGTGCGCCTGCCGAAACGGCATCCCCTTATTGACAAGGTAATCCGCGATATCCGTGGCTAAAAGAAAAGGATCGAGGTCGCGCCGCATGGAATCGGCATTGACGGTAAGCGTTGCAATAACGTGTCGAAACACTTCGCATACGAGGCGCATTTGATCGAGGCTGTCGAACAGCGCCTCCTTGTCTTCCTGGAGGTCTTTATAGTATGCCAGCCCCACGCCTTTGAGCGTTGCGGCAAAGCCGGTATAATTGCCGACACAGCGGCCCGCCTTGGAACGGATAAGTTCCAATGAATCGGGATTTTTTTTCTGCGGCATCATGCTTGACCCGGTAGACCAGGCGTCGTCAAGTTCGACGAAATTGAATTCCCTTGACGACCAGATAATGAGATCCTCCGCGTAGCGACTTAAAAGCAGCGCAAGCGAGGCGCAGCACGAAAGAGCCTCGAGAACGAAGTCGCGGGACGCCACCGCGTCGATGCTGTTGGGGGAAACCCGGCTAAAACCCAAGGCCTCGGCGAGCTTGGCGCGGTCGATGGGAAACCCCGCGCCCGCGAGGGCGCCGCTGCCCAAAGGCATTTCGTCGGCAAGGGCGCACGCGTTCGCGCAGCGCGTTTTTTCCCTTTCAAGCGCGAAGAGCAGGGATAGCCAATAGTGCGGCAGCAGGATGGGCTGGGCCTGTTGCAAGTGCGTATAGCCGGGCATCACGATGGCGTCGTCGGCCTTGGCCCGGGCAAGTAATACTTTTTGAATGTCCTGTATTGATTCCCGCAACGCGGCATACGCATGTTTAATGTACAACCGGACATCCGTAACCACCTGGTCGTTGCGCGACCGTCCCGTATGGAGTTTTTCGCCCGCCTCCCCTATCTTGGCAACCAGCAAACGTTCCACGGCCATGTGAATGTCTTCGTCGGCGGGAAGGAATTTCAACCGGCCATTGGCGTGATCTTCAAGTATTTCCTTCAACCCCACGACAATGCTTTCGCGTTCCGCTTCCTTAAGAACACCGCACTCGCAAAGCGCTCCAGCCCAGGCGATGCTGCCCACGACGTCCTCCTCGATGAGTCTTTTATCGATGTGCAGGGAATTGTTCAGGGCTTCCATGGTTGAATCGGAGGGTTTGGCGAAACGACCGTCCCACATCTTCATACGTCTACTCCCTTGACCTTCATTTGGAGGGTTTTGCGGCCGTTCCACTCGTTTTCATCCAGGGAAAACGCCAACGAAAACGTCCGCGCGTTCTTTACGTCGTTTATGCGATGACCGCAATTGAACGCAACCGCGTCCATGACCATGCCGTTACCGGCCACCATCATTTTCAGATGCTTCACGCCGACGATCCGCGGTTCATATTTATTGGTTAAATTTCTGCATAAGAACAGGGGGCGCGGGTTGCCCGGACCAAACGGTTCAATGCGTTGTAAAAAATCGAAAAATGGATACGTGCATTCCTTCAATTCAACTTCGGCGTCGGCGTTGATACTGGGGACGAAATCGTCCGGAGTAACGGTCCGTTTGACCACGTCGTTGAGGCGTTCCGTAAATCGCGCCAAATTACTTTCCTTTATAGTCATTCCGGCGGCCGCGGCATGGCCTCCAAAGCTTTCCAATAAATCGCCGCATTCCGCCAATGCCTTATGCAAATGCACGGCCGGAATGCTCCTCCCGGAACCCCGTGCAACGCCTTTGTCGTTGATGGTGAAGAGCAATGTAGGCCGGTGGTATCGCTCCACGACCTTGGAAGCCACGATGCCCACCACGCCGCAATGCCAATGCGGTTGAGCGATAACGATGGCATAGTCGCGCACGGGATCAAAATGCCGATCAACCCAGGCAAACGCCTCTTCCTGCATGGCCTTGTCGATGGCACGGCGTTCAAAATTCGCCTGTTTTAATTCCCGAGCGATGCGTGCGGCCATTGCCGGATCCTCGGTAAGCAGCAACTCCACGCCTCTCTTCGGATCGCCTAGCCGTCCCACGGCATTGATGCACGGAGCGATCTGAAAGCCCACTTCACCCGTTGAAAGCGGCTTGCCCGAAAGGCCCTGTTCGGCGATAAGCGCCCGAAGCCCGGGATTTTTCGTATGCCGTAATTGATCAAACCCTAATTTGGCGATGACCCTGTTTTCTCCCACGAGCGCAACGATGTCCGCCGCGGTCCCTACTGCTGCTAAGTCAAGATATTGCGTCCAAAACTCATGAGGTTTATTTGCCTTGATCGCCAGAGCATGGCAGAGCTTCAATGCAACGCCTACCCCCGCGAGGTTATCGTCGGGATACCCACACCCCGGCGCCTTCGCATCGAGCACGGCAACGGCGTCGGGCAACGTTTCCTTCGGCTCATGGTGGTCGGTAATAATGACATCCATACCCAAGGACTTGGCCAACAGCGTCTCTTCGCGGGCGCCAACGCCGCAGTCCACCGTAATGATCAATCGCGTCGCGTCACGCGCCAGCTTGTTTATTCCTTCAGGGGAAACGCCATAACCTTCTGTCAACCTATTGGGAAGGTAATAATCGCAGCGCGCGCCAAGGCTTCGAAGCGCTTTTACCATGATGACCGTGGCCGTGATGCCGTCCACGTCGTAATCGCCGTACACGGCCATGCGTTCGTCTTTCTTGATCGCTTCCAGAATCCGGGAAACGGCTTTGTCCATGTCGGCAAAGAGAAAGGGATCGCGCAAGTGGGATAGTTCCGGTTCGAAAAAAGCTTTGCATGCGTCAATTGTTTTGAGGCCGCGCAAGGCAAGAACCCGAGCTATGGCGGGAGGAACCGGCAATTCCGCGGACAAATGTTTGACCACATCGCCGTTTGCCTCTCGCATAACGATTTTTTCACGCTGTGGCGTCACGATATGCTCGCCCCGGAAGCGATGGGTTTATCCGGAGTCACGAGCGCGAGCTTTCCGCCGTCTTTGGCGGCAAGCAGCATGCCCTCCGAAAGATGTCCCATGAGCTTTGCCGGTTTCAGGTTTTCCACGACCACGATGTGCTTTCCTACCAGCGATTCCGGCGAATAAAACTGGGCTATTCCCGCGACGATTTGACGAGTGGCATCGCCGATTTGCACCTTCAGTTTAATGAGTTTTTCCGACTTTTCAACCTTGGTTGCTTCCAAAATGAGCGCGGTTTTCAAATGAACTTTTTGAAAATCGGCAAAATCGATGAGGCCCGATGCGTCGTCCTTCTCCGCCTGCTTGGTCGGAACGGGCTGCCCTGCCGCGCCTATCAGTTTTTCAAATTCGGCAGGTTCAATGGGCGTCACGATTTTCCGCGTTACCCCGAGCTTCTGATTTCTCATTGAAAACGAATAATCGGTCCACGATAATGTCAAGCCGAGTTGTTCTTCGATGCTTTTTACGATGTCGGGAACTATCGGTTTTAGAAAAACCGCCAGGGCCTTGATAAGGTTGACGCAGGTAACCATGACCCGCGCGGCCTCCTCCGGGTTGTTTTTTATCAACTCCCACGGTTTTGAATCCTGGTAATACTTATTTCCCATGTTACCCAGGCCGTGAATGCGCTCGATTGCCGACTTGAACTCCACGGTTTCGAAATCCGCGGCAATGGCCGCCGCCGCTTCTTCCACGGCTTTAGCAATGGTCTCATCCCAGGGAGCATCAGGAACCATTGAACCGAAACTACGGTCGCAGAACACGAAGGTTCTATGGTGAAGGTTGCCGATATTATTGACCAGCGTTGTATTGACCCGGTTGCAGAATTCCTCTACGTTAAAGTCGATGTCGCCCGCGTGGTTGGATAGTTTAGCGCCGAAATAAAAACGAAGATAGTGCGCGGCTTGGGGATGCTCCATTTTGTCGAGGAAATCGCGCGCCAGGATAAACGTCCCTCTCGATTTGGACATCTTTCCCCCCCCAACGGTTAGGAAGCCGTGGACGAATATCCGGGAGGGAAGTTTGAAATCCGCGGCATTGAGCATCACGGGCCAGAACAAAGCGTGAAAATAGACGATATCCTTGCCGATGAAATGAATGAGCTTTGCTGGGCTTTCCTTGCCCCAAAAGGTTTCGACTTTTTCGCCATTGTCCTTGCACCATTTTTCGGTTGAAGACAAATATCCGATGGGCGCGTCGAGCCAAACGTAAAAAAATTTATTGACGGTCCCCGGAATTTGAAAACCGAAATAAGGACCGTCGCGTGAAATGCACCACTGCCGCAGCCCCTGGTCGATCCACGTCTTGACGAAATTCCGCATTTCGTCCGTAAGAACGCCGGACCCCAACGTATAGTCCCTGAGGAACCCTTCACATTGGGCAAGATCGACGAACAAGTGGGTTGAGGGTTTCAGCACGGGCGTTTTTTTACAAATGATGCAGACCGGCGCGATAAGGTCTTCCGGATTGTATGTTGATCCGCACGATTCGCAAACATCTCCGTACTGGTCGATTGCTTTGCATTTAGGGCATGTTCCCGAAATAAACCGATCCGGCAGAAACCTCGCGTCGTGTTCGCAATAATACTGCATGATCTCTTTTTCAACCACCAAACCCTTTTCGCGTAGTTTCCCGTAAATGTGTTCCGCGTACTTCCTGTTCTCAGGGGAATTCGTGGTATAAAAAATGTCGAAGCCTATGGAAAATCCCTCGTAATCCCGCACATGCCGCTTCCATATTTCGGCAACCAGACTTTCCGGCGACACGCCTTTTTTAAGGGCGTTGAGTTGTATGGGAGTCCCGTGCGTATCGTCCGCGCATACGAACAGAGCCCGATTACCGAGCATTTTTTGGAATCGCACGTACATGTCGGTCTGGACTGCCTCGACAATATGTCCCAAATGAATATCGCCGTTCGCATAGGGCAAAGCGCAGGTGACACAGAGCGTTTTCCGGTCCTTCGCGCCGGAGGAGGAATTATTTGTCATCGTGTTTTTTACCTTCCTTGATTTCTTCCGAGGTCAGCCAGTCTTCAGTTCCGTCTTGGTAGCGCACCTGCGCAAGGCATTTGAAAATATTGATGTACGACAGCGTTCCCTGCTTCCCATTGACCGCGCAGGGGCACCCGGGCTGGGGAAAATGCTTGAATACGTCCAGGTAATGGTCTTCCTCATAGCGCAGGCAGCACAATAGCCTTCCGCAATTTCCCGAAATTTTAGCCGGATTAAGGGAAATCTGCTGGTCCTTGGCCATTTGCGTCGTGATCTGTTCGAACTCGTTTAAAAAAGCGCTGCAGCACTGTTTGCGGCCGCATACGCCGTATCCGCTGATCCGCTTGGCCTCATCGCGTACCCCGATCTGCCTTAGTTCGATGCGGGTGCGGTAGGCGGCGGCAAGTTCCTTGACTAATTCCCTAAAATCAACACGCTGCGAAGCGGTGAAAAAAAACGTGATTTTGCTCCCGTCAAACTGCATTTCCACGTCGATAAGTTTCATTTCCAGATTATAATCCTTGATTTTCTGCTTGCACGCCTTGTATGCTTCCCGCTCTTTATCCTCGTTGGCCTTGAGCATGGCGATGTCTTTTTCAACCGCCTTGCGTATGATGCCCCGCGCCTCGCCCTTGCCCCGTTTCAGCTTGACCAGCTCGCCTACCAGCGACACTCTGCCGAAATCCTCTCCCCTCTCAGCCTCCACGATGACGCTGTCGCCTTCGTCGATTTCCAAGTCGCCGCGGTTTCTGAAAATGGAGCGTCGCTCCCCTTTAAAAACCACTTCCACCAATTTACTGTTTTTGCTCATGCATGATCTCCATAAAGGAAAAAAGACAATTGACAAGTATGATCGACACGTTGCCGTAGGCCCTCACGCCCGCGAGCGCCTCTTGACATATAGCCATGCAGCGCGACGCTGTTTCGGGATGCGCGATACACAGAGAGCTCGCGCGGTTTTCGCCGCCGCCGGATTGGACTCCCCCGTCATCAAAATATGTTGTAGAAGGGACTATTTTTTGTAAAAATTCGCTCCGGATACGATAGATCAGATGCAGGAACAGCTGCTCGCAGCTTTCATAGTCGCCCCGCGCCAATGCATCCACCCGGGCGGCGATGGCGAGCCAATCTCCGTTCGCGCATTTTTCAAGCAGCCCCTTCGCCTCATCGGCAACCTGGGCGGGCGGGTTTTCGCATAAATCGAAGGCGCGCCCTAATGAGCCCCCGCAATACCTCAGCGCATCCGCTTGGATGTTTTCCGTCACCGAGGCGCCATAGCGCCGGCCGACAGCCTCGCGGATCAAGTCCGGCGGCGCCCATCCGAAGCGTACCGTTTGACACCGGGAAACAATCGTCGACAGCACCGCGTGCGGACGGGCGGTAATGCAAATAATGAGCGTGCCGGGCGGAGGCTCTTCAAGGGTTTTCAGCATCGCGTTGGCGGATTCCTTATTCATTATATCAACACCGTCGATAAGGACAATGGCGGTTGCCGCCGAAACGGGCCCCCGCGCGACGGCATGGTTGACTTCCTTTACCCACTCAACCGGTATCGATGGAATTCCCGGATGTTTGAAAGGCCCGTAAGGGTCGGCTATTTTTTTAAGCGCCGATTCCGAAAGGAAATTCCAGCCGTCCCGGCTGAGTTTCCCGTCCGCGCCTTTATGTTCTTTTTCCAAACAAACCGGCAGGATGACATGAAAATCCGGGTGGGCGTTTCGCAACGCCTTTTGGCACGCCTCACATTCGTAGCAGGGCGCTTCCCCGTCGTTTGAACACAGAAGGGCCATCGACAATTCAAGGGCCGCTTGAAACGCCCCGGTTCCCGGATCGCCGCAAAAAAGGTAGGCGTGCCCCAAGGCGTCTCCGCTCAAAGCGGCGGCAAGCATCTCTTTGGCGTGCCGCTGCCCAACCAGACGTTTCCATGTCAATTTCTTTTTCATCATCGTTTTCTTTTTTCAAGCCAGTCCAAGGGATCGAGCGCCTCGGTGGACTTGCGTATCTCGAAATGGAGTTTTGTTCCGCCCGCTATTCCCGCGTCTTCCACGGTGCCGAGCAGCGAACCGCTCCTCACGTCCTCGTCTTTTTCCACCGTAACCTCGTCCATGTGCGCGTAGGTCGTATAGTAACCGCCATGGTCGATAATGGCGAATTTCCCGAATCCCCTCATCCATCCAAGATAAGCGACCTTTCCGGATGCGACACAATGGATTTCTTCGCCTTTTTGAGCGCCTATATCGATCCCCGTGTTCATTACCACTGTTTTGTAAATTGAATGGACCACTTTACCGAACTCCGTCAATACTTTCCCCTCCAGCGGCCACGGCAGCGCGCCTTTTCGCTTTTCAAAGCTCAAGAGGAGTCCATGTTCTTGAGCGCTTCTGGCTTTCTTTCGCTTGCTTTCGAGCATGGCAACGATATTTTTCAGTTCCTTTTGCGCGGCTTCGAGCTCTTTAATCATCGAGGAAAAGGCGTTTTTTTGCGATCTGACGTTTTCCAAAAGGTCCCGGCGTTCCGCCTGCTCTTTCACCAATGCGCCGTATTCTTTTTCCTTTTCCTTCCTGAAAATCGACAATTGCGCATATGTTTTTTCCAAGGATTCCTTGCGTACCGCTATGTCGCATCGCGAGCTGTCGATCCTGACGACCAGTTGCCGGTCATAATGATTAAGAACCTCGAAATACCGTACACGATGCAAAAGGTCGGACATGGTCCGTGAGGTCAAGAGAATCTGCGGAAGGTCCAACTGTCCTGTTTTGTAAATTGAGCGCAACCGCTTGCGCATTTCCTCCTGCCGTAGCGCCAGCCTGTCGGTTTCAATCGACAGCGATGCCTCAAGCGAATGTATCGAGCGGTCTATGGTATCGATTTTTACGCTGAGCCGCTTAACATAGGTCTCCGAGATGATGATGTTTTTTTCCACCTGCTCCAATTGCGATAGATAGGACCCTTCCTCCCGCTGCAAAACCTTCAATTTCTCCCTGCCTTTGAGCAATTCAGCCTTGATCGAATCCAGCGCAAAATGCTTTTCCTCTATTTTTTTATCGTAGTCGTCACCGGCGTTGTTCGCGCCTTCTACGGCGGCAAGCATGGAACAACATCCCGCCATGCACAGGGCGAGTACTACACGAGGAATTTTCGTACTGCGTCCACGCTTCCGATGCAACCGAACAGCGCCCCTACCGGAATGATAAGAAGGAATGTGTACCAAGGCCCCCAATACATATGCACGTGGGAAACCATGATCTTTATAGCAAATAACCCGCTCACGGCCAGCAGACCGCCGATACAACCCTGCAGCATGCCTTCAAGGACGAATGGCGTTCGAATATAGGCGTCCGTCGCGCCGACGAAATGCATGTTATGAACGAGTTCACGCCGAGCATAGATCGTCAGCTTAATGGTATTGGCGATCATGAAATGCAGCGCGACCATAAGCAGCGCCGCCATGCATAAGGTCGCGGCGATGAAATACCGTTTAAACCGCTGCAACAATTGCACCCATTGCCGGGAAATCCTTATGTCCTCTATCGCCGGGATTTTCTCGAGTCGCTTTTGAAGTTCAGCGGTCGCGGCAAGCGATTGCGCTTTATCCTTAAGCATGATCTCGATCGACGCGGGAAAAGGGTTATCGTTGACCGCATTGAGCATGGAGGCCCCATAAACCTCTTTGAATCGGTCCCAGGCCTCCTTTTTCGTCACGGAGTGAACGCCGGCGACTTGCGGAAAACCGCGTACATGCTCGACCGCTTCCGCTATCGCCGTGGAATCGATTCCCGTCGAATCCTTGATAAATGCAATTACTTCCACCCGGTTGGACGCGTCTTTCATCCAGACCCGGATATTTAAATAGCCGATGGCGACTCCTCCCAATAAAAACAGGGCGAAACCGATGGTGAGGATGGAGACGAAGGTTAAGAGTTTCGCCTGATACAACCCACGCAGGGCTTCTTTTACAAAGTAGATTGTGGTGCGTATCATGGTTGGAATCCGCCGATGCCCCGGGCAGGTTGTAAACCCGCTCCAGCGCCTCGCATTCTACTGCACACGGAGAAACTGCTTATCCTTTATCTTCATGATAACGGCCTCGGAGTTTACCCGTGTAACGGGGTCAAAGGAAATAGTACCCGAAGCTCCCTTGTAATTTTTAATCGCCGCGAGCGCTTGGGCGATTTGCGACGCCCCGGCATGATCTCCTCCCTTGTCCTTGATCGCTTGCAGCGCAAGCATCGTAGCGTCGTAGCCCAGCGCCGCGATACGGTCGGGCTCGGAAGCGTAACGCGCTTTGTACACTCCTTTAAAATCAAGCCAGTCCCGGTCATTATCGCCGCCGGCCTGAAAATTAGTGGAGATAAGCGAATTGCTCACGTTGTCCTTTCCGTCGGCTATGGTTTTGGGATTATACCAGCCCGTGGACCCAAGTAGTTGCGCGTGAATCCTGTGGAATGATAACTGCGAGGCGATCATGACCGCGTCCTCGCATTCGGCCGGAACGAACAGTCCGCCAACGAGGAGCGTCGTGTCTTCCGGAGGAACATAGCGCTTATCGGTTTTCGGATCGGGCTTTTTAACTTTGGGGTCCGACGACGATTCTCCTTCGAGGCTTTTTTCAATTGCCGTCCTTTGCTGTTTCCGAAGATTCAATTTGAGCCGCAATTTCTCGAATTGCTCCCTAAAATCATGCGTTCCTTCCTCATAGGTAACCGTTTCTACTATTTCCGCGCCTTTTTTTTCAACCTCCTCACGGAAACCTTTGGACAGAGCGGCCCCGTATTCATTGAAAGGCGAAAAAATGACGAAATCCCTTATCATGCAATTGTCCATGGCATAGCGCGCGATCCGTGCGCCCAGAACCCCGAGCGGCACATTCATTTGAAAAATGTTGGGACCCAGGGCGGCTATTCCGTCGTCGGTTGCGGTCGGCGTAATCATAACAATATCTTTTCCCACGAGCGTGGATGCCGCTACGATGGCGTTTTGGCTAAGAACCGGGCCGATGATGACCGGCATTCGGTGTCCATTGATCAATTCCTGCACTTTACGCGCGGTTTCGAGCATGTTGCCGCGCGTATCGCACATAACGATCTTTACCTTAAAATCCGCCAACACGCCGAATCGGTCGATGGCCAATTGTATTCCCTGGACGATTTGCTTTCCGATATCCGCATCAACTCCGGAAAGCGGCGCCAGCACGCCGATCTCCACCGTTCCCTTTTGCTGCTTTTCGGCCTTATCGAGCATGTCTTTGACCAAGGATACATATTGGGAATGGGAAAACTTCTTAACGAAATCGGCGGCCTTCTGCCGGGAGCCGTACATTCTTCCCGCCTGGTTCAATTTGACAAGATCGTAGTATTTGACGATTTCCTCCACAGGGGAATGCAGGTCGTTTCTGGCGGCCAGGGGCGCGCATTCATCGCCGGTAAGCGCTTTTTCGCATAGCCGCTGCACGTTCATGGCGATAAGCGAGTCGATTGTGGCCGATACCCCGGCGTTGAGCGCGTTGGAAAAAGCGCTCAACGCGTTATCATATTCCTTTTCCTTGACTAGGGATATACCTTCAAGATACCACAGACGGGGTAAAAAGGGAGACGCCGGATATCGCTTGATGTAAATTTGAAAGAGCCGCCGTGAAAATTGAAAATCTCCCTTTCGTACAAGCGCTTCCATGAGCAGCGGGACCAGTTCCAGGGACGATTTGTCTTCTCCTCGGTTTTTCAGGAATCCGCGGATAACGGTGACGGTGGAATCGTATTTGGACGCTTTGTAGCACGCTTCGGCCTTTCGCAATACCTCTGCCGCTTCATCAAAGGCGAACGCCGCGGGCGCGTACGACAGAAAAACGGCAATCAAATAAAAACGAAAATGCTGCATGATCCTCGTTCCGGAAAAATGTTTAGGATAACATCATTGTAAATAATAGGTTCCAAATTCAAGCGTTGCGGCGGCAGCGATAGCTTGCCGCAGTATTTCCTTCTCGGAAAGCCGGCTGTTGACCTCGTTGGCCAAAAAAAGCCCCTCATCAACGAAGATCGGCGCATTGGAGCGCATGGCGAGGGCAATGCCGTCACCGCAACTGCATTCGACGGCATGAACCCGCGTATCGGAAAAAATATGCAGCCGGGCCGAAAAGTCATTGCCGGCGGCGCGGATGACCACTTTATCCAGTTTTCCCCCTAAGGACTCGACCACGGTTTTAAGCACGTCAATGGTCAGCGCAGTCTCGCAGCGGACATTAAGGGATTTTATCGCGATCGCGCTCGCTTCGGGCGTAGCGATAGGCGCCGCCAAAGTGCGTTCGCCTCCGGTTTCCTTAAGAATTATAAGAGGGGTGTTTTTTTCCGCGTGTACGGCGAATGAAGCTATTTCAACGGCAATAAGCATGGATAAAAAATACACTCAACCAGCGGCCAACAGAATACAATTTTCGTTACTTTGCAAAAAAACCCATCTCCCGTAAAAAACGGTCGTTATTTCTCCAACGAGGAGATACTTTAACATGGCACATGACCGCGGCTTCCACTCCGGTCAATTGTTGAAGGTCCCGGGCCGCGTCATTCTGAATTTTTTTAATAAGCGACCCTTTTTTACCGATGATGATGGCCTTTTGTCCATCCGTTTCAACATGCACCTCCGCGTCGACATAATGACGGGTTTCGGTTTCCCTATATCTGAGGATTTCCACGAACGCGGCATGGGGAACTTCATCCTTGGTATGGGCGATGACATGCTTGCGAATATACTCGGCGGCAAAAAAACGCATGGTGGCGTCGGTCAGGTCGTCGGACGGGAAAAGAGGCGGTCCTTCGGGAAGCAACGGAAAAATCGCTTTTAAAAACCGTTCCTTCGCTTCCTTCTTTACGGCGGAAATGCTGCAATGCGTCTTTGATCGCAGTTCAGGATATCGCTCGAAAAAAGCCGCGATGGCCCGGTCCATCGACGGGCAAAGGTCCTGTTTATTGAATGCGATGACCGCGGGAATTCCCGAATCCTTTACCATGCGGGCAACGAGGTCTTCCTCTTCGCCAAGGGACCGGGAGCAATCGACGATGTACCCGACAGCATCGACTTGCCGCCTTCGCAGGAGTCGGGAACTTTCCTCGACCATGCTTTCGTTGAACGCATACCCTCCCTGGTGTATCCCCGGAGTATCGACGAAAATAATCTGCATGTTTTTATCGGTATAAATTCCCTTGAGATTCTTGCGCGTCGTCTGCGGTAGCGCCGTGACCACGGCAAGATCCTCGCCGAGGATGGTATTCATGAGCGTGGATTTACCGCAATTGGGCCTGCCGATGAGCGCGATAAAAGCGCAACGGTGTTGTTTGACTTCGTCGTTCGCCGAAGGTTCTTTATTCATTGCCGTCCTCTCCTTCACTAGTGTCTTCTTCCTGATCCATCACAGTGTCGGGTTCCTCCCGGCGCTTTGCCTTCGCCGGGGGCCTGACACCACGAAAATAGAGCCTCAACAGCTCTTCGCCTATAAAACTCGAATGGACGGTCCAGTATTCGTCATGCACGGTAACCACTCCAACGGCCATGCGCAGGCGCACATTCTCGGCGCCGCGCGCGAACCCGATGAACCAGTCTATTTTCCCTAATTCTTCGTCGTCAACGGTACCGGTTTTCCCGCCGTATTCGACCCCGCTGAAACACTGAGAACGTCGCGCATAGGTAAATGATTTCCTCGCCGTACCCCGCAGGACGACGCGCGCCATCAACTCCTTAAGCCGTGAAGCCGTGCTTTCCTTGAAGGGTGTGCGTAAAACGCGCGGCACGGCCTTGTACGCGAGGCTTGAGTCCGGCAACGTGATGCTGTCGACCAACGTGGGGACCGGCATGACTCCCTTTTCCGCCACCGACGCCGCGATGAGCGCACCGAACAGCGGGGATATTTTGGTAACGCGGTTGAAGCCCGAGGCCGTTTCAGCTATTGCTAATAGAGAGTCGGGAATCGTCTCTTGCGCGAACGGCTTTTCGTTGTCGATATCGAAGGGAATCGGTTCGTTGAAACCGAATTTCCTCATATACTCCCGCAGCCCCTCCGCGCCGAGTACGTAGATGCCGATCCTTCCGAATATGGGGTTGATGGAAAGAGAATACGCGTCTTCCAATGAAACGTTTTGCGAAGACTGAAGATTGGGAGCGAGCTGAAACTTATAGAGCGTATAGCGCCTGCCGGCGAGGGCGAACGTGCTCTCGGGGCCGACCTTCGACCGTTCAATCGCCCCCGCGGCGGTAACGGTCTTGAAAACCGATGCCGCCGGAAAAATGCTTTTACAATAGAGATCATTCCCTATCGGCGTTTCTCCATCGCGCGTATAGGAAATAAGCGCCTTGACCCTGCCGGTAGCGGGGTCGAGCGCGACAACTGCGCCATATTTCGGATGGTACCGGGCAAGCAGCTTTTTACCATACGCTTGCGTGGCGGTATCGAGGCTGTAGTAGACGACTTTTTTAGTTTGGTCTTCTCGTACGGTATCACGATCCGATAGGAGTAATGGCGGATATTTCCGTAAAAAAGCGACAACCTGTTCGCGTGAAAGGAAGGAAGATGCGGACCGGGCTTTTTCAATGCCGGCGGGCGTTTTTTTTCCTCTAAAAAGAACCACTTTAAACCCCGTGGCCACCAGAAGGATCAGGATGAGGAAACGGATCCTCCCTTTTCGCGGAACACGCCACTGAAGCGGCAATATCTTGAACCCCGGCCGTGCTTTTCCCGAACGCACCCGCCGCATCATTGGCGATTCCGTATTCAATGCCGCTATCGTGTCCTTCCCGTGCTACAGGCCCTTCATTAAAAGGTAAAAGCGGTCCCTATGATTATATTATTATTGGGAGAAAGTCTGGGAATATTCCCGGTCCAATCCCATTCATACCCATACCGCGTTTCCCAAATCAGCGACGCTCCCTTGGTTATTTCAAAGCCTACGCGATAACCCCAGTACAGCGATGGGGTTTGTTCCAGGAAATCATCGTAAATCGGCTTTTTGTTCGGAGGATACGACACGCCTTGCGATGTATAAACGACGATCGTGCGGTTGATATTTGTTTTGTAAAAGAACGCTTCCAGTTTCGTGATCTTGGGAATTCTTTTTAGAAGCGCGTCGCCGATGTTTCCGCGAGCCTCAAAGCGCTGGTCAAGACAGTCATCGGCGCCCGCCATATATTGATAGCTGCCGCTGATGGTGATGAGATTGCAAAAGTTCATTCCGAGTTTACCGAAAATTCCGTCCAAATCGACCGAATCAATGGTTTGCGAACGCACGACCGGATTCGGATATCTTTGGAGCCGTTCATCGAAATAATAGGGCCCAAAGTATCCCGGAGTAAATTTACCATGCACATGCCGGTATTCCGCCTGGGCGGTAAGGGGTCCCACGGTCAGCCGCGCCCCCGGCGCGCCGAAACCCCATCCCGTTCGCTTGCCGCTGAACATGTTGGTATCCGCCACTATGCCCGCCTGGCCGTAAATGTCCAATCCGAGCATCGCGCTTTTTATAATGGGCATCCCGATGTCGCCCCCTAAAAGCGCATACCGCTTGGTTGAATCGCGAAATACCGTGTCTATTTTCGGATAGGTGATGTTCCCGTCGACGATCCCATTAAGGGTATCCCATCGTACCATCGCCGAATCAGCGGCGTTACGGGCGCGCTGATTTGCATAGTCCCAATCCACTTTCCCGTTATTGTTCTTGTCCCATATATTTCCCGTATACTTCCATGAACGCGCGGGTGCGTATTGATTGACGTCCATGGCATAGGTCGCTCCCACGAACAAAGCGCTCAGGAGCGGCAGATTCATGGTTTTTAACGGACACACGGCAAGCCTTCCCGCGAAAATTCCGCCATCGTCCTTGAATTCCGCTATATCCGGCGTCATTGTTTGGAGAGTAAGACCTATAGGACCGATGTTATTAAGATATACTTGTACACCTAAAAGTTTTTCGTCGGGATAATGAAGCAAATTAGTGAAATCATCGACGATGAAACCATAACCAAGCGTCACATTGCTTAATCCCCCCACCTTGGCGAAAAACGGATCGTCTTCATAACCAAAACGAAGATATTTGATTTTTCGAGTGACCGACATAAGCCACGAATCATTGTCGAATTCCCATCCCTTTTGGGAAAAATTTCCTTTTTCATCAAGAAAACATTCGATGTCCAGGCCTATGCCGAATTTCCAGATAGGAATATCGGGGGAAAAGGCCAAACGGGTCCATTGCGCTTTGTCAACGGTAACGTTGTAGGCCGAGAATTCCCAGGAAATTCCCCGTGAGGCGCCCTTTTCCCTGCCGGGCGCTTCACCAAATTTATCTTCAGACGCCGGGGCTTTGTCCTTTTCAGGCCCGGCCGGTTGAGAAGCCGGTTGAGCAGCAGACGCATCAGGCGCGCCGGACGGCTGTTCTTGAACGGTCTTTTTTTCCGGCGCTTCAGGAGCGGGCGAGCTTGAAACCGCCGGAGCGCTTATAGCGGCTGCGGATACCGGCGCGGGCGCGGTTTTTTCCAAATCCTTTTGGGCTTTAGAGGAATCAATCGAACCGGTTGCCGCTCCTGCCGAGACGGTGGATGGCTGTTCAACGGCAACGCCCGACCACTTTTCAAGCGCCGCAAGCGCATCGGGAGGAATTTTCCCTTGCTTGAACGCACCGGTTGCGGGCGTATACGTACTGAAATCGCCCGGTTCAACATCTACGGCCTCGCCTTTGGGGGATTCCATGCGCATCTTCCCGCGCACGACCGCAACGCTGGGCTCTCCTGCCTTTGTCAATTTAACCGCCGCCGCTGTGCCCACGGGGGTAACCGTGCAGCCCTGGACCGCTATCTTGACTGATTTGAGTTGCGAGCTTGACGAACTTTCATCCCTTTTCAGGAAAATCTGCCCGCGATCCAAATGCACGGTTACCGCCGTGTCGCTGCCTTTCAGGCACAATCGGCTTTCTCCGCGCACCAGGAGCGATATTCCTTTATCCAATTTGACCGTCGCGTTGTATTTATCATCGATGTAGAGTGAATCGGTCGGTCCGACGGCGGCGCTGTCCTTTATCGCGGCCCAGTATCCCGTTTTACTCTGCCACAGCAGGACCACTCCCGTGTCCGTCTTGACGCTGAAAGCCGCCGCCCATCCGCCTTGCAAGAACGCTATAACGCACATGGCGGAAAGAAAAACCCGTGAAAGCATAGACTCCTCCCCTTGAAAAGTAGTTTTCCACAATGAATATAAACTAACTTACCCCCTCAATAAATATAGTATAAGGGAATCCAACAGTCACATTCAGGATATCATTATTGCGGTTTTGATGCAATCGACGAATTAAGCGTATGTTCGATCCAAGGACGCAGTTGCGCCCACGCTTCCTCCGCGCTCAGCGCTTTGAGGCTTGCGGCCGGATCGATTCCCTTGGGCAAGGACCGGTTGCCGACGCTTTTGGCGGTCCATACGGGAAAGCCTTCCATTGGTTTACTGATAACAATCGTCGACGCGCCGAAAGGACCGTTACGCCGTTGGTCCGTGGGGCCGAATATTCCCGCGGTCGGCGTACCGCCGCATGCGGCGATGTGCATTAAACCTGAATCGTTGCAGATACACAGGGTACACTGAAAAAGCATGGCTGCCGTGCGCGGGAGAGACGCGGCGGGAGCGAGGTGCACTTTCGTTTTCATCGCGGAGGCGACGCCATGCTGAAGGTCTCCTTCGCCGGGACCGCCGAAAATGTAGGCTTCTCCCTTGAGCGCTTGGCAAACAAGGTCGGCGAGTTGACCGAATTTGGAAGGCGACCAGCGCTTTGCGTCCATGCCGTGTTCAGCGCTCGAACCGGGGTGAATGCCGATGCGCACGCCGTTAGGCGAAAGCGCGGTTAACTCCCGTTTCGCCCACAATTTGTCCTCTTCGGAAAATAAAACCGGGAATTCAGGCGTTGTCCTATCGATATCTTTTTGCAAATAAAAGCCGATGAGCGCGAGATTCTGATGCACATCGTGGAGCGTTTCATCGACCGCTAATTTCCGGTTGCAAAGCCACGGCAATTTCGACCACGGCGAAACATGGTAACGAAAGCCGTACCGTCGTTTGATGCCCGCAAGCCGGGGAAGCAGGTGGTACTGCCAGGTGTTTGAAGGAAAAAAATTGAGGCTCGCGTCGAATTTTTTACTTCGCAGCCCGGCAATGATCGCAATCATTCGCGAGGGATGGTTGCCGATTTTCGTAGGATCGAACGACGTTATCCCCTCCCAAAGAAAATCGCCGTGCGCGAGCTGGGCCACGCCCTCGCGAAGCGCGAGCAAATGCAGGGAAGCCGAAGGCATGGACTTTTTCAACAAAGCAAAGGCCGGGTAGCACAGCAGGTAATTGCCGATGCCGATGGGACAAATGCAGAGGATTTTCATGATAGTCTGGATCAGGCATCCAGCGTATCGCGGATGGTATAGGTGTCGTGGTGGGTAAAATTGGTCAGCATCTCGCCGATGAGCCCGATGGAAATGAATTGAATCCCCATGATGATCGCGCCGATGGCCAGCAGCACCAATGGTCTCATGTGCATGTGGCGTGTAACAATCCACTCAACGCCGAAGTACCCCAATATCCCTCCCCCGATGCAGGCGAAAACGATGCCGAGCATACCGAAAAAATGCATGGGGTTCTTCATGTATTTGCGTAAAAAAAGTATGGTCAGTAAATCGAAAATACCCTTGTAGAATTTGCTGAAACCGTACTTCGACTTCCCGAATTTGCGCGCATGGTGCGTGACCGCCATTTCCGTCACCTTATAGCCGTCCCAATGCGCAAGCGCGGGCAGATAGCGGTGCCGCTCCCCGTAAATTTCCAAACTCTTGGCGACTATGGCTTTGTATGCTTTAAAACCGCAATTGAAATCATGCAGCTTTACTCCGGCAATGACTGATGTAACCATGTTCCAGAGTTTTGACGGGAGAGTAAAGGAGAGTGGATCGCGCCTTTTTTTCTTCCATCCCGAAACAAGGTCCCAGCCCGCGTCGATCATCCCCGCCATTTCGGGGATGGCCGCCGGATCGTCCTGCAAATCCGCGTCCATGGTCACGATGATATCGCCCCGTGCCTTGTCGATGCCTACGCTGAGCGCGGCTGATTTCCCGTAGTTGCGATTAAAGCGGAATACCCGCACTCCGGCCGGATTCTTTTCGTGCAAATCTTTCAACACATCGTAGGAACCGTCGGTGCTGCCGTCGTCGACGAAAATGATTTCATGGGACATGCCCGCGCAGTCAACCGTTTTTTCAATGGCTTCGGCAAGAGGAGCCAAACTGTCTTTTTCATTAAGTAGCGGAATGACTATGGACAACTTCATGGCTGACCGCGCTCCTTCTCTTTGCAATGAACAAAAGCCCGCCCGGTAGTGTCACGATGATACCGACGATGGACGATAGAAACCCCATGATGAACGCGGCCTGCGGATGGAATCCCGCCATGGTAAACAGCGTGCCGCCGACCCCTTCGCGCACGCCGAAGGGCAGCGGAACGATCATCAGCAGCGCCAGCATGGGAACGAATATGAAAAAATAATGCGCATTAGTCACTGTCAACAACCCCAGCGCCGCGGCGCAGGTTATGTTGCCGCCGATCCTTAAAAATTGTATGCATACCGACAATGAGGCCACCGGCATAATGACGTGACGGTCATGCGACTCCAGGATAACCTCGGCGATAAGCGAGGAAAGGCCTTCCTTCACGGTTGTGGGCAGAGGGCTTTTTGAAAGCAGCGAAAAAAACAACTTTTGCAAGCGCGTTGACACGATAAGCGCCAGAAGCCCGAGCAAAAGTCCGAAGGTGCACAGCACCGCGATGAGCGCGATATCCAAGCTCCTGCTCTCAATGGCCTTTTGCTTGAGCAGCAAAATACTGCCCACGACGGCGAAAGCCAGCATGGCGATAAGTCCCGCGAAACGGTCTAAAAACGTCGCGGCAAACCCGGCTTTGCCGCTGCTTTTACCCAATTTAAGGTACGTGACCCGTACGGCGTCGGCCGCGGCCATGCCGAAAATGAAATTGCTGAAAAACATGCCGATAAAATACATCCGTAGACTTTTCGCATAGGAAAGGTCGATGCCCTTGTTTTTCAGGAGAATTTGCCATTGGAATGCGCCGATGCAATTACTGATGAAAAAGACCGCGGCGGTAACCACAAGCCACTCCGGACGGGCGCTTCCCATAGTAGCGGATATGGCCGTCCATCCCAATTTTTGAACGATATACCAAATGATACCGGCGGTGACCAGCAGTTTGCCGAGCGTGGAAAGAAATCGCTTCATATAATTTTTCAAAATATATCGTGCAGGCCGATATTCATACAGTGACATTGAATTGCCACCCCCTGTCCAGGTTGAGGTGAGAGATTTTGTTCAGTTTTTATTGCGAAAAGGTAAAAAAAGAAAAGCGATAAAATTGAAGCAGAATTGGGCTTGAGGCTTGAATCAATTCAAGAAAATATTTTCCTCATTGGATTTGCAGAAAAAAGCACTCGAATAGCGCAACGATTAATGTTTATAATAGACACGAATATTTGGCTTGAACGTTTACTTGACCAGGAAGACTCCAAGGATCAAAAATAGTTGAAACGGTAAAGAGAATGCAAAAAGAATGGGGATTTCCAAGGTTCAGACATTTTTTTCAGTAAACGAACTTCATCGACCGGGTAATGGTTCCCGATTTCACCCGAACAAAATACGCCCCTCTTGACAATTTCGAAATATCGAATTGGGTTGAAGAGACCTCACCCCGGCCGTTGGCCACCCCTCTCCCACAGGCGAGGGGAAAACGTTTGCCCGAAACATCGAACAAAGAAACTTCACCTATCGCCATACCGGGTGTTTTACACGATACTACAAGCTTTGCCCCGACAACATAAACGCTGAAACCATTCATCGATTCGGATAAAGAATTGCTCCGCGAAACTACCGCAGATACCGTTTTGGGAATGAAATGCGCCACCAGCGCGTTTGTACCCCCTAAACTATCATACTCTCTCTTTTCCCCTACAACGGTAAATCCGCCATCATCAGTCGCGCATACCGCAAAACCGATGGCATTATTGGCATTGATGTTAGAATTTTTATAGGTCACTTGTTGCTGTTTTTCCCATAGAAATTTTTTCCCTGTTGAATCGGTAACAAACATCCATATTCCACCGATATCCGTAGTTTTATTATCACGTACTCCAATAAACACTAAATTTCCATTCGTAAGCTGGGTAAAATCATATATAATGTCATCGCCGCCTTGCAATCCAGCCGTGTCCTTTGTCTTATTCGAGCCGCTCGCATAATCCACCGGCGTCCACCATGCATCGTAGTACAAATGCTTATAAGCATTCCAGCAGTTGCCCTCATACGCTTGTCCCGCTACCATCAGCGTATTGTCGCGCAACACCTTTGCTCTGTATACATTGTTCGTTACCGTTCCTACGCCATCCAGCCAAAACGTATAGGCTTTGCGCCATATCGGGTTGCCGATCGTATCGGTATAATACACGTTTTGGTTCCCGGCAATTACATAATTTTTGCCAAGGGTCTCATCAATGCAAAACCCATTGATATTGTATCCGGCTTCAGGGGTAAACTCCGTTACATAGCATGCCTCTCCGTCTATGTACGGACTGCGACCCAGAGAATCGAATTGCAGCAGTGCGGCGTAATTATGGATAGTATAACCGTTATTGTTCGGATACTCATCGCCTGCCGCACAAATAATTATTCCACGGCTGGTTTCGCGGAGGTAGTTAATGATACCTCCACCATTTAAGTGGCTTCCTGAAACACCTCTTGTAGAATCATAATACCATGTTGCCCATTTTAAATTGCCTGCAGAATCAGTACGCATAACATAGGGGCTACCGAATCTAGCTCCGCCAATAATAAAATCTCCATTTTTGGCAATATATAAAGAATGAGATTTTTGCGAATTATAATAGGTATGCAAAGTATTATTTGTTGTATACAATTTTTTCTGCAATACTTTTCCATGACTATCAAACTTCATTAAAACTGACTGATCGGAATTAGAAATATCTCCAGATATCCCTACACACACACACACACCATTTGTTAAGCATTTTACGTCATAAAAAATATCATACATTGCATTTCCACCAGCATCCTTCCCCCCATCATACACAAACGTCCACGCTGTGTCGTAGTTCACCAAGGTGTCTTTCCCCGGCGTGGAGGCAAAAGCAGCCGTAAGCAAGACAGCAGTGAGTAGTGAGCTGACAGCGGCGAGCGGTAAGCGGCGAGCGGTGAGCAGTGAGCGGTGAGCAAAAAGTAGAGAGCGAAGAGTTTTCAA
>Ga0224523_1000086_pt1 | contig 64481 bp, 60 predicted proteins | sample CFST50metaG_FD_182732 | JGI IMG/M metagenome (GOLD analysis project Ga0224523, IMG submission 182732) | Peat soil microbial communities from Stordalen Mire, Sweden - C.F.S.T50 | ecosystem: Environmental > Terrestrial > Soil > Wetlands > Peat | place: Sweden: Norrbotten County, Stordalen Mire... | reverse complement strand
GTGTTACATTTACTGCAACACCTGTTAATGGTGGTACTGCAACATATCAGTGGAAGAAAAACAGTACGAATATTTCTGGTGCTACTAATTCTACTTATACATCTACTGCTCTTGCAAACTCTGATGTTATAACTTGTTTGATGACAAGCAGCCTTAGCTGTGCTACTGGATCGCCTGCTACTTCAAATGCTATAAACATGACAGTAAATACCAGTGGTACTGCTAGTGTCAGCATTGTTGCAAGCCCTACAGGAGCAATTTGCAGCGGGTCTAGTGTTACCTTTACAGCTACTGCTACCAATGGAGGAACAGCGGCATATCTATGGAAGAACAATGGTACTGCAATCTCAGGTGCCACAAATTCTACGTATACTTCTACAACTCTTGCAAATAGTGATATAATTACCTGCATGATGACAAGCAGCCTTAGTTGTGCAACAGGATCGCCCGCTACTTCAAATGCTATAAACATGACAGTAAATACCAGTGGAGTTGCAAGTGTCAGTATTGTCGCAAGCCCGTCAACCAGCGTCTGTGCCGGAACACAGGTCTTCTTTACTGCAACACCAGTCAATGAAGGTACTTCACCAACATATCAATGGCAACTTAATGCAGTAAATGTTGGCAGTGATGTTCCTGCCTATTCAAGTACAACATTGAATAATGGTGATGTTATTACCTGTATTATGACTTCAAATCTTGCCTGTGTTACTGCAAGCCCGGCAACTTCCAACGCTCTGACAATTGCTGTATCATCAACTCTTCCAGCATCAGTGAGCATTTCGGCAAGTCCTTCTACTACTGCCTGTCCGGGTACATCAATCACATTTACTGCAACTGCCACAAACGGAGGAACTACGCCCACTTACCAATGGAAAGTGAATGGAAGCAATGTAGGAACGAGTAGTTCCACCTATTCCACATCTTCACTTTTAACCGGAGATGCTGTGACCTGTGAGATGACTTCATCGAGTTCATGTGCAACAGGAAGCCCTGCTACTTCAAATGCACTTACAGTAACCATCGCCTCATCAATGACAGCAAGCGTTTTGATCTCGGCCACACCCGGAATAAACATCTGTTCAGGTACAAATGTTACATTCACTGCAGCAGCATACAACGGCGGAACGCCAACATTTCAGTGGATGCTAAATGGAACCAATGTTGGCAGCAACAGTTCGACATACGTAAATAACAGCATTGCAGATAATGATGTAATTACGTGTACCATGACTTCATCTGAATCATGCGCGGTAAATAACCCGGCAACTTCCAATTCGCTGACTATGCACCTTGTATCCACATTACCTGTAAGCATAGGCATTGCAGCCAATCCTTCAGGAAGCATTTGTAGCGGAACGCCGGTCACTTACACTGCAACAGCAACCAACGGCGGCACAGCACCTGTTTATCAATGGCAGTTAAACGGAGCCAATGTTGGTACGAATAGTTCAATTTATAGTTCGTCAACATTGAATAACAGTGATGTTGTTAACTGTTTTCTGGTTTCTTCTGCGACATGTACAACAGGGAATCCCGCCACTTCAAATTCAATAACTGTAAGTGTAAACCAGACTCCGGCCACACCCGTAATTACGCAAAATGGAGATACTTTAATCTCATCTGTCGCAACAAATAATCAATGGTATTACCAGAATGTATTAGGAAGCTTCGCGATTTCAGGTGCAATAAACCAGATCTATATAGCTCTTGTAACTGGAAATTATTATTGTATTGCAAGCGGTCAGGGTGGTTGTATGTCCGATACTTCAAATACAGTGTACGTTGTAATTGTTGGAATTGATGAATATGAAACTACCTCTGTACTTATTTATCCAAACCCTGTTTCCAATATACTCAATATTGAATTCACACAGGCAATGAATGGAAATACCGAACTCGATTTACTAAATGGCATAGGGCAACTGCTTCACAAAGAAAGTCTGGAAAATATTTCAGGACATCTGACGAGAACCATTGATATGTCAAAATACACCAAAGGCCTGTATTTCCTTCGTATCAGGAATAGTCATTCCATAAGAACAGAAAAGATAATTGTAGATTAAAATTAATTTTCATGCTTTCCAAGTCCCCGGCAAAACCGGGGATTTTGTTTTGTAATTTTTTGTAGTTTTGTTGACAATAAAATTTTAAATGAAACATTTATTCATATTTTTTTCTCTTCTAATATTTTGCTTTATAGCAGATGCCCAGTTTGCGACAGGAGTTGCAAATGATTCCGTCCTGAAAGAAAGCAACCTCAAAGGAAAACAGCGGACTGAATGGTATACGCTTGATTCTACATGGACGCATCATATTCTTCCTGCCTGCTTGAATGAGAATCATGTTACACTTAGCTGTGCCGCATGCGAAAGCGTATATCTTACGGTACAGCTTAAAATAGACTCAGCTGGGAAGCTTACAAGTTACAAGAGAATTGCCGGCAAAATGTGTGGCACTGATCTCAGTAAAAATATGGAAAAATGCATGCTTGATTTTTTATTCTTTATAGAATTTCCTGCTGAATTAAGAAATATCATTTTGGAAGTAAAGCTCGGAAATGGTCTGAAATGCTAAGGTTTCAGCAAAAACAATTTACATTTCTATCTGGAACGCACCTGAATCAGCAACAGAATAATAAGGAACCTTTAGCTCATCACATTCCTTTTTCCATTTTTTTATTTTCCATACTGAATTTGAAGCATCGAAAATAATTTCGTCTGGATTGTAAGAATCAAGCAATTCACCTATTTCCACTTTGCTATTTCCACAAAGAATAAGGTAGTCGACTTTTATAGGAATATCCGATGTTAATTTAGAATTTGTAGAATTTATGATCGCCAATTTTTTATCATAAAACTGAATAAAATTATTTTCAGCAAAAACATTCTCCTTTGCACTGTCTGCGCTGTGAATATCCATCTTGCAGTAATCCGGCTCACTCAGTTTTAACAGATTCCAGTTGTTCCTAAGATGCGTGGATATGATCTTATTATTATCTTTTAGCAATGAGTCGCAAATTAAAGTATGCTGCTGGCCGGCTATAAGGTCGATTGCGGACGATTTATTCAAACTGTACACAATTATTTTCTTCTGCATAAGGGCATAATAATTTTTCAGACCCAGCGAAGAAGCAATAATAATAGCTATTATAAAGGACAGCTTCAACATATTGCTTTTTTTGAAAGCGAAAAAATATATAAGTGAAATAATAAACATATAAATAAAAAGCATTTCCAGTGATGTAATCTGAATCCCTTTAGTTGCAGAATACGGCATGCTTTCTATAAATCTGATAGACTGATTAAGCGCAAAAACCAGGTATACCAGCATTTTCGACACAAATGCAGCAATGATATTAAAGGGAGAAAGCACAAGCACAAGCATTCCACTGTATATAATGAAATTCGAAAGCGGAACAACAATCAGGTTTGTAATCAGGAAATAATTCGGGAACTGGTGAAAATACAAGAGTCCCAGCGGAAACGTTGCAAGTTGGGCAGCTATCGAAACAGTAGTGATCTGCCAAACCTGATTCAATATCCATGTTCCTGGAGTCCAAAATTTACAAATGCTTTTCTGCAGAATTACAATCCCAATAACAGCAATGTATGAAAGCTGGAAGCCGACATCCATAACAAGCAACGGGTCAATGAGCAGTAAAAAAAGCATTGATGCCGCAAGTGTATTGTAAATATTGGTAACCCGCCCTGAAGCTTTTCCAATAATGACAAATGTAATCATAGCTGCAGCCCTGTTCACCGCCGGAGAAAACCCTGTGATAGCCGCGTAGAACCAGATAAGCAGAACAAGAATTACTGGTTTCAGGTATTTTCCCTTTTTAAATTTATCAAGAAAAACCAACAGAAAATTCAGCACAATAAAAACCACTCCCACATGCATACCCGAAACACTCAGTACATGCAATGCACCCGTGCCCTGATACACACTAATCAGATCTGCATCTATTTTGTCAGTATATCCAAGGATCAATGCGCCGGCAACAGCATACTCATCACCGCTAATATTATTTAATTCGAAAATTTTGAGAAATTTTTCACGAATTTCAAGCGCAAGCGATTTTATTATTGATCCATTTCCTTGCGACAGTAAGGTCCAATTACCCGATTTTACAAATGCCTGCGAATAAATTGAACGCATAGATAGATACTTTTTATAATCAAACTCTCCTGGATTCTGCGGTGCTTTTACATCAGCAAATCCAGCACTAACAATGAGTTTATCACCATATTTCAAATGAGTTGCATTGCTGTCCTTTTTAAAATAAGTCATTGCCTCGCCTTCTGTGTTAAGCCATTCACCGTTCCTCCATACTGCATCAACCGAAAGTAATACCCTGCATGTATTTTCACGTTCATTGACAGGATCAATGATTGTGGCGATTACAGTATCGCTCAAAGAGTGAATATTGCTGAAGTCAGAAGGATGGTTTCTAAGTAACCGAAATGATGTTATCTGATAACCGCAGCAAAAAACAAGGGCATTAAGCAATAGTCCGAAAATCCAGCGTTTGCTGTAGCTTCCTATAATTCGTTTGTAAAAGAAAATAAAAAGTGCAGTGATACAAAAAACAGAAATGATAAGTAAGAATGGAATATTTACGTCAACGGGTAAAGAAAGTGCAATAATTATTCCCGTTAAAAAGGGAAGCAGAATTCTTAAAAGAGGTAATTGGTTCCAGATATTCATCGGGAAGTGTTTACTGGGTCTTCAGTTCCGCAATATTGATAATTGATACGTCCTTATAATAATATTTTATAATTTCCTTGAAGGTCCAACCATAATCAACCATGCGCATGGCTCCTTCCTGGCAAAGCCCAACGCCATGACCGAATCCCCTGCCTTCGAATACCAATGTGTCGCCTTTACTTTCAATAGAAAAAAAAGTTGATTTTAATTTCCAGTCGTTTCGCACTGTTTTCAATGGAATATTCGGATTGTCATCAAAATTAATTTTTCGCGCTAACTGCGAAAACGTAGTCGCTTTTTTTACCATCGCAGAATCAGTGATCGGGTAATTGAATTTATCAGCAAGATAATCGAGCCATTCTTTTTTCAGAATTTTTTTCACCCAAACTGCTTGCGATTGCTTCAGGCAGAATGTGTCTTTAACAGATTTAAGGTAGGTGGTGGTAATTGACCAAACATCCTCAGAATTCACTGTCTGTCCACCGCAGTTGGAATGGAAAGCTGCAGAAATAGGTTTGTTCGATTTATCAATAATAATATCACCCATTGTCTGTGAAGTGGCCATCATAATCATGCTGTTAGTGCACCGGCCTTTGTATAGCTGGCAGTGAACATTGTCGCAGAAATTATAGCCATCGGGTTTCACATGTTTCTTAAGATTACTAATTGCATAGGTGCGGGAAATGATAGCCTGCAATTTTAAAAATTCCAGGTTCTTTTTTATTCCTCCCTCTGATTCCACAACTCCAGCAACATAATGCTCGAGCTCCACTTTATTGATGACTCTAAGAAGTCCATCGTGTACGGAAATTTTTATTCCATCATCATACACTCTTTCTTTAATATCAGGATCGACTGATTTAAATGTGAATGTATTCAGGAAGCCTTCGGCTGAAAAATAAAGACTGGTATATGATCCCAGGTCATCACCCTGTTTGGTAACAGATATTTTACCATCTTTAACAATAAGCGTAACCGGATTATTTTTATATAAGTCCACAACTTTTTTATCATCGCTGTACACTACGTACTTTCCAGAAAGCGGAGTTATTGTTACAGACTTAAGCTGGGATCCACTGAAAATGCATACATCAAAATCAACTGCAAACACGCTTGCGGCAATGTTTACAAAAAACAATAAAAATATCAGCCTGATTTTCCGCATCAAAAAAATTTAAATTTTACTCACTGCTTGATTTTTCAAAAGTAAAGACCAGCCGTGAGAAATCAAAGTATTTTTTCTTAAAAAAGATTAAATTAGATTACCATAGTAATTCTATGGCTGCAAAGCCTTAATTATCAGATCGGCGGTTTTTGCCGATGCGCCAATGCCGCCAAGCTTGTTTTTTAATTCAGTGAATTTTGTTTTCATTTCATTTGCAAACTGTGGATTCAGTATTTTTTGCAGTTCAGCATTTAATTTCTCCTTATTGAAGTCCTGCTGAATCAGTTCCTTTACAACTTCCTGATCCATGATAAGATTTACAAGTGAAATGTATTTAACCTTTACAAGTTTCTTTGCAAGCATGAATGAAATGGCAGAACCTTTATAGCACACTACTTCCGGAACATCAAACAATGCTGTTTCAAGTGTCGCGGTTCCGGATGTAACCATAGCCGCTGTTGCATTGGAAAGTAACAAATATGTTTTTCCGTAAATTATTTTCACATTCGAACCTTTACAAATGGTTTCGTAAAAATCTTTAGGCAATGATGAAACACCTGCAATCACAAATTCATAATTCGCGAATTGCTTTTGCATATCAAGCATTACGGCCAGCATCTTTTGTATTTCCTGCTTCCTGCTACCGGGAAGAATTGCAATTATTGGTTTGTCTGAAAGCTTCTCGGATTTCCTGAATTCCTGTACATCAACTTTATTAGAACCATCGCCAATAGCATCAAGCAAAGGATGTCCTACAAAATCAACTTCGTAATTAAAACGTTTATAAAATTCTTTTTCAAATGGCAGAATGACAAACATTTTATCTACAGTTCGTTTTATTTTGTGAACCCTGTTTTGTTTCCATGCCCAGATCTGAGGGGAGATATAATAAAAAACTTTCACTCCGGCCTGTTTCGCAAATTCAGCAATACGCATATTAAAGCCCGGATAATCTACAAGAACAATTGCATCAGGCTTGTACTGCATAATATCGCTTTTGCAGAATTTTAAATTTTTTGCAATAGTTCTTAGGTTCATAAGAACTTCAACAAAGCCCATAAATGCTAGATCTCTGTAATGTTTTACAAGTTGGGCTCCCTGTGCTTTCATCAGGTCACCGCCCCAGCAGCGGAAATCAGCGTTGATATCTTTCTTTTTCAATTCCTTCATCAGGTTGGATGCATGAAGGTCACCGGAGGCTTCTCCTGCTATGATATAGTATTTCACAGGCAGATTATTTGATCAGGTAATCATTAATAAAATATGCAAGGATATAAACAAACGACATAAGCAACAATCCTCTGCCCGTTTTATCATACTTTTTCTTCACAAGATAGTTCCGCATCAGCAGCACATTTGCTACAATTGCCACTAGTTGCATTGTGGAAGAACTTATCAGCACATCTTTAGTCAGCATCAGTCGCAATGCATAATCCAGGCAATAAATAATTCCCAGAAAAATCAAAGGTGTAATGGCACCAATGGCGATACCGAATAAAAAATTGTCTTTATTAAAAAAGTTTTTCATTCTTCAAGGTCTTTAATTTTAGCAATTGCATGATGTGCAGTAAAATCGTATTGTACAGGAACAACAGAAATGTAGCCATTCTTCAGCGCCCATTCATCCGTGTCTTTTCCCTTGTCACCATTAATAAATTCACCGGTAAGCCAGTAATAATTTTTATGATGCGGATCTTTTCTCACATCATAATCATCAGCCCAGTATGCATCGGCTTGACGGCATACCTTCACGCCTTTCAGTTTTTTCACTAGCGGAATGTTCACATTGAGGCAGGTCTTATCAGGAACCCCGTTTAGCAACACTTTTTTCGCAATAGAAAGTATATAAGGATTGGCTGGCGTGAAATCAGCATCAAACCTGTAATCCAGTAATGAAAATCCTATACTGGGTATGTTTTCAATAGCTCCTTCAACGGCTGCTGACATGGTTCCTGAATAAATAACATTTATTGAAGCATTGGAACCATGGTTGATTCCTGACACAAGTAAATCAGGTTTTCCAAATAAAATTTTACTTACTGCCAGTTTCACACAATCAACGGGCGTTCCGCTGCAACTGTATTCAATTTCCTTATCATCAAGTATAACTTTGTCAAGCCTTAAAGGCGTTGAAATTGTAATGGCGTGTCCCATGCCTGACTGAGGTCTGTCGGGTGCAACCACTATCACATCACCAAGTGTACGCATCAACTTTATCAGATGCCTGATACCAGGCGCCATAATGCCATCATCGTTTGTAACAACAATAACAGGTCGTTTACCTTTCTTTTTTTCTTCCTTCATTTTATTATCCTTCATGAAACAAAGATAACTGAAATTTTATTTTACTTCTTCTGACCTCAGTTTTTTATTAAGAGAATTATGAACACGAAAATTCTGCATTTAATGTTTAAATTTACAAAAAAAATGATTCAATGAAGTCCATTTCAATTCTTATATTCAGCATCTTCATTATAAATCCACTGTTCAGCAAAAACCTTGACTGTACAAGGTTTCACACAGGTGTATTTAAAATATCATCTTCAGATTTTGGTGATTTTTATATTGTACGGTCAAAGCGGCACCAGACTGAAGAAAATAAAACTATGAAAATAAAAACTAGGTACGACATCACCTGGAATTCCGACTGTTCCTATACATTAAGCCACAGGAAAGTAATTTCAGGAAGCAAGGACCTCACAAAAAAAGATGCTGAATTGTATGTAACTATTACTTCTGTTGATGGAAACTCATGTACAGTGGTTGCTACATCAAACTTCAGTGATGCATCCATGACAATGACTTTGGAAAAAATAAAATAAATTTAATTCAATATATAATGGATACAAGATACAAAGCCCTGATTACTGGCACCAGCGGATTAATTGGAAGTGAATTACTGAAAATTATTCTGGACGATGAAGCCTTCCAGGAAGTGGTATCATGGAGCAGGAAAGCTTCGGGTTTGTCGCACCCTAAACTAATTGAAAAAGAAATTGACTTTGATTCAATAGAAAAATTTTCAATCGAAAATTTCGATGCTGTTTTCTGCTGTCTCGGAACCACTATCAATAAAGCAAAGACCCAGGAACAATTCTATAAGGTTGATCACGATTATGTGGTTGAACTAGCCAGATACGCTGAAAAATCAGGTGTTTCAAAATTTATTGTAGTTTCTTCTATAGGTGCAAAAAAAGAGTCTTCAAATTTTTATCTGCGTACTAAAGGAAAAATGGAATTCGATGTGAGTCGATTCAAAGTTCCTTCCATCATTTTTTTACGCCCCTCAATGTTACTGGGAAAAAGAAAAGAGTTTCGTTTTGGCGAAGTGATAGGAAAAGGATTTATGAAAGCGATGGGTTTTATGTTCATTGGCAACATGAAAAAATATAAAGGCATTCAGGCAAAAACAGTAGCAGAAGCAATGGCAAGTCTTGCAAAGAAAAATATTGAAGGTAAAATTATTTACGAATCGGATCTGATTGCAAAAATTTCAAAGGAAAAATGAACAACTCAAATTCAGAATGCATTGTTGTGCTGGCTCATTCATTTTATGAATATGAAATTGCGAAAGCGCTATTTCTTGAGTATGCGGGTACTCTTGAGTTTGATCTTTGCTTCCAGAATTTCGAAAACGAAATGGAGAATATATCCGTACAATACAATTATCCATCCGGAGGAATTTTACTTTTAAAACATGATAGGGACTATGCAGGATGCGTTGGAATTCGCAAATTCGAGGATACCATTGCTGAACTAAAAAGGATGTATATACAACCTGAGTATCGTGGTAATGGATATGGAAAGATTCTGTTGAATGAAGCTATTAAGCTTTCTGCGAAACTTGGATACACACTGCTTCGGCTCGATACAATTAAGACAATGAAAGCAGCAATAATGATATACGAAGAAGCAGGATTCAGGGAAATTCAGGCATATCGACATAATCCAATAAAAGATGTAAAATATTACGAATTGAATCTGGCAGGCATTATGTAGTTTTTCAATAAAGTAACTTATAAGTATAAGATGAGAATAGGTTTTGAGGCAAAAAAGGTATTTACAAATTATACAGGTCTCGGCAATTATGCCAGGAACCTGCTTTCTGGTATTGCTCAATATTATCCTGAAAACGAATATCATTTGTATATGCCCTCTGCTAAAAGAAATAAAGAAACAAGTTTATTTCTTGACAATGCTACTTTCCACATACACACTTCGAATGCAGCAATCAAGGCGTATTGGAGAAGTTTTTCAATTTGCAGTCAGTTGAAAAAAGACAAAATCGAATTATTTCACGGACTGAGCCATGAGCTTCCATTGAATATTTATTCATCGGGAATTAAATCAATAGTTACATGCCATGACCTTATTTCATTGCTATTTCCGGAATGGTATCCTGCATTGGACAGGATGATGTACAATTTCAAATTTAAAAGCAGTTGCAAAAATGCTGATACAATCATTGCTATAAGCGAGAATACAAAAAATGATATTATAAAATATTATAATATTGATCCTCAGAAAATTCAGGTAGTCTATCCTTCATTCGATAACGTATTCGCACAAATTAAGGATTCGTCATCTAATGAAATTATTTTTAAACAGTTATCATTGCCAAAGGAATATCTACTCTATGTTGGTTCAGTGACAGAACGAAAAAATCTTCTTTCTATCATAAAGGCAATTGAAATGCTTTCTTCAGAAAACCGGCTACCGCTTGTGGTTGTAGGAAACGGAAGAAGCTACAAAAAGAAAGTTCAGGAATATATTTCAGAAAAAAAACTAGATTTAAAAATAATCTGGTTAGAAAACATTTCTGAAAACGGTGTATTGAGAATTATATATCAGCAAGCACGGATATTTATTTATCCTTCATTATACGAAGGCTTTGGGATGCCGGTGATGGAAGCCATGCTATGCAAAACTCCCGTCATCACTTCAAATACGTCAGCACTACCTGAAGCAGGCGGGCCTGATTCATATTATATCGATCCGAACAATGCTGAACAAATTGCTGAAGGAATTGAAAAAATTCTTACAAACGAATCTTTGCGAAACACTATGATTGTAAAAGGATTTGATTATGTGCAGAAATTTTCAGGAAAGAAAACAGCATCTGATACTATTTCAGTTTATCAAAAAACTTTAATGCTTTAACCATGCGGCTTTGGTCACTGCATCCCTCCTATCTCGACTCCAAAGGTATAGTTGCACTTTGGCGTGAAGCACTGCTGGCAAAGCATGTACTTGAAGGAAAAACAAAAGGATACACAAATCATCCTCAGCTGATCAGGTTTAGAAATGCTACAGATCCCCTATCTGCGATTAACGCGTATTTACTAGAAGTACAGATTGAATCAGTGAAGAGGGGTTATAAATTTGATATAATGAAAATCGGTGAAATAAAAGCTAAGCAGGAATTGAAAGTTACATCAGGGCAAATGGAATATGAATTTGAACATCTGAAGAAAAAACTTTTTATAAGGGACAAAAACTTATTTAAAAAGATATGCAACTTAAAAACATTAAAACCTCATCCCTTATTCAAGATAATCAGCGGGAAAGTCGAAGTGTGGGAAAGAGTTTGACTGGTGCTAAAACAAAATATTATTTCTCTTATAAATTATTCTGCTCCAAAATAAATTCCAGTGTTTTAAAAACAATCCTTATCTTCGTATAAATAATTAAAGAAATGGCCGGAAGTATAATCCTTGAATTTGTATCTGCTATAAACAAACATGATCTGGAAGCAATGGCAATGCTGATGACCGATGATCATAAATTCATTGACTCCCACAATAACAGTACAATAGGAAAAGATACCATGAAAGCTTCATGGAAAATTTATTTTGAATGGTTCCCTGATTATACTATTGAAGTTTCAGATATCATCCAGGGTGAAACCTGCATAGCAGTATTTGGCTTTGCCAACGGCACATTCCACAATTTCCATAACCCTGAAAACAGCAATCACTTTCATTTGCCTGCTGCATGGAAAGTGGTTGTTGAAAGTGAAAAAATAAAAATATGGCAGGTGTTTGCCGATGCAAAGGTTCCTACAGATATTATGGAAAGGAACAAACCAAATCCCCAGAATAAAAATTGAATTTTCTTATCTCATTTTTTTATTCTACAATTATTTTGTGCGATTCACTGAATCCCGCAGCCTTTATAAATATAAAATAAGTTCCTGCATTCAGATCTTTTACGCTCAATTCATAAGAATCAGCAATATCAGCCACTTCAGTCTTTACCAATTTTCCTGTACCACTGTATACTTCTATTGTTGCACCGGTTAATTTTTCTTTTACATTAAGCGTCACAATGTCCTTAGCCGGAACAGGAAATACATCAACTTTCATAACGAGATTTTGTTGTTCAGTCATACCAAGTGATGGATTCAGGATCTCAACCACAGCACCGTTTGAAGGTGACCAGATTGAAAGATTTGCAGGCAATGTGCATTCCGGATCATTTGGGCCAACCTGCCCGACAGCTGTTACAACATCAAATTTTACAGTACGTATTTCTATTTTACTTTTGGTTACACATATCAAATGGAATCCATCAGTTGAAGCCTGGTTGCGTGTCCAGTTATATGCAGCTGTTGTATTGTATGTAGTATATAAAGGACGAACCGGAGCACCCCATGCACCTTCTCCAATATACACGGTTCCATTTACATCATCACGGATAAATCCATTATCACTTCCAACCGCCGAAGATGGAACTATAGGCCATGTATATTTCAGAACATGGCTATGCCCTTCAATACAAAGATTCACTTTTTTTGGCCGGAACAAGTCTGCCCAGCAATCAATCATATATTGGTTAGGCGTTGTTTCCGCATGAGGAGCCATGGGGGTGTGATACTGGCAGATTTTCCAAACAGGCTCGCTTGAAGTGCCGGTATAATTATTCAGGTCGTTTGTAAACCAGTTTAACTGTGTTGTATCAGTACATACATTAGCGCCATCAGCCGTAACGTTTAGCGAATAAAAACGAAAAAGATTTCCTCCAAAGGATAATGCATAATAATCATTAGAATTCGTTATGTCAAAAAGGTTCACGATATCAGCATTTACCTCATGATTGCCCATCGCGGTCATAAAAGGAACAATAAGGCCACCGTCTGCATCCGGGCCATAGGTAAGTTGCCAGTCAGTGAACCAGTCGGACCAGTAACTTGTAATAATACTAGTCAAAATAAAATCGCCGCTGAATGCAACAAAATCAGGACGTATTTTTGAAACAAGTGTATTTCCGCTCTGTCGTATTATCCTGCAATCACCCCCAGTACATGTTCCTGTTTCACCAATACCAAAAGGTGCAAGAGTGCGGCTGTCACCGCCAGCTATGAAGGATATTGTACTGTTAGGGTCATCAGTAATTGTTTTAAAAGAATAACGGGCACTCACTCCCTGATCATCTTTAACCACGAAATAATATTTTGTGTTTGCAGTTAATCCGGTAATACGTGCAAAATGATTTGTTAGTGAAACATAACTGGTTGTAGTGTCAATGCCATGACTGAATGGGTATGCAGCAGCATTTGTTCCAAGGTCAGTTGTACCATAATAAACTCTGGCATTGGTTGACGTACCATTATCACACCACCCAATAACAATGGTTGTAGAAGGATCATCACGGTATGACAGACGGTAGAATCTTGTGTTCGCCATTAGCTGACTTGAAATCATTAGCAAAACAAGAACAAAAAGTGTAAGATTCTTTTTCATAGGAACAATTTTAGAACTATTTCAATGATGATAATTTATGGTAATGATCAGAAAAATTTGCAAAGACAAATATAGACTTACCTTCTGAATTAATTTCGCAAACGACTGTCACAATATTGCCACGTGCATTTAAACGGGTAATACATTATTAATACATTTAAAAGAATCCTTTAAAATAGTTGTAATAAAATATTTTATCAATCTAAATTGCAGGCAGGATTATTCATTGCAGTTATTTTATATCATCAAGTTTTTTCTGAATAACGTCAACTGCTTTCTTCTGCTCTTCTATCAGCTTCGCAGCTTTCTCCTGATCCGATTTGTTTGTCACAATATCTTCTTCGTCATTTGCGATTTTCTTTTTATAATCCTCTATCTCTTTTTCAAGTTTTTCTTTTTTCTTTACAAGTGATGCCAGATTATCCTCAAGTTCTTTTTGCTTATCTTTAGCATCTTCCAATTTCTTTGCAACAGCTTTCTTTGCCATATCAGTGGCGAATTTCTCAATAATTTTCTCGGCAGCTTTATATTCAACTGAATGGGTAGATTCACTTATAAAAGCCCCGCCAAGATCAATCGCAACCATCAGTTTAATACCGTCATCCTGCTTCTTGGTGGAAGCATACACATCAACAGTATTTGCTGAGATATCAGTAATTGCAGCATTGTCAGCGAAGATTCCATCCTTGCTTGATACTTTTGCATTGTATTCTTTCATAAGGCTTTTCCACGCTTTCTCAACATCCGATTCATCTGCTTCAGGTATCACCACAGTTAATACAGGGTTCTTTCCCCCGCCCAGATCTTCTTTGTCTTCTTTCACTTCAATTTTCTGTGCAGATACGTATAATGAAAATACGATCGGAAGCAACACTATAAGTTTTTTCATAGATTTGATTTTATTTGCTAAAAATAATTAAAATTTTAGATAACCAAATGCTTTATTTCGAATAAGTTATTTTGGATCAGAAAAAAAATCCGCATTTTTATTATCTTCGTTTATGCAATTTTATGAATACTGCATCTTAATGACAAACCTTTAAAAAATTTAACTATGAAAAATATTGCATTAACATTCATCATCCTGTTCAGTATTACGTTCGCCGTGAAAGCTGATGATGACAAGACTCCTGTTAAATCAGAAATCAAAAGCGTAACTGTTTTCCTTAGCGGAGCACAGGTGAGCCGCACAGGGACAGCAACCGTACCTATCGGTCAGACCTATTTTGTTTTTGAAGGATTGTCGCAGTACATCAATGCCAATAGTATACAGGTAAAGGGAACCGGCGACTTTACAATTCTCTCTGTAGCTCACCAGCTGGATTATGTAAATACACAGGAAAAATCGAAAGAAGTTCTTTTAATCGAAGATTCACTGGAATCGCTTAATGCACAGCAAACCTTTCAACAGGCAATGCTGGAAAATTATATTGCTGAAAAAAACATGATCATTGCAAACCAGTCCATCGGCGGCAGCCAGACAGGCGTAAAGATTGATGACCTGAAAGCAGCTGCGGAATATTTCCGCACCCGGCTCGCCGATATCAGCACAAAGTATATTGCTGCAAATGCCCGTATCAAAAAAATTCAGGAATCCATTACTAAATATACCAATCAGCTTTCAACGCAAAATGCTAAAGCCAATATTCCAACAAGTGAAATTATTGTTACTGTTTCTTCCAAAATTAGAACTACCGGAACATTTGAAGTTACCTATACTGAAACCGGAGCAAGCTGGTATCCATCATATGATCTGCGGGCTACCGACACTAATAGCCCTATAACACTTAACTACAGGGCCAATGTAACTCAGTATACCGGCGAAGACTGGAAAGGTGTAACGCTTACACTTTCTACAGGAAATCCATCACAGGTTGGAACAAAACCAACACTAAATCCTTGGTATCTGTATATATATAATAACAATTATGATTACAGAAGTGCGACCAGCGGAAATGTGCAGAAACCTGCTGCTGTAAATGAAGTAGCAACTACTGAAACAAAAGATAAAGCTAAAGAGGAATATTCGTGGACAGCAGCTGACTACACCACAGTTGATGTGAATGCAACCAATTTTGAATTCGATATAAGCATTCCTTATACAATTAAGACTGATGGAAAAGCAGTTGTTGTAGAAATTCAGAATTATACATTGCCTGCAACTTACCAGTATTATGCCGCTCCAAAACTTGATCCTACTGCATTTCTGCTTGCTAAAGTTACAGGATGGGAAGATTACAATTTACTTTCCGGTTATATCAATCTTTATTTTGAAGGAACCTATGTTGGCAAATCGTACCTGAATGTAAAAGACGTTAAAGATACTCTTGACTTCTCATTAGGTCGTGACGAAAACATTGTAATTGAACGCAAGAAACAAAAAGAATACAACACAAGCCAATTCATTGGATCGAACCGGAAAGTAAATTTTGCATGGGAAATCAGCGTGCGTAACAAAAAGAAAACTCCGATAAGCATTGTAATTGAAGATCAGCTGCCGCTCTCCACTGACAAGGATATTGAAATTGAAAAGGGCGAAACATCTGATGCTGCCTATGATGAAACTACAGGATTCCTGAAATGGAAACTTGAATTAAAGAGTGCAGAAACAAAGAAACTCAATTTTAAATATACCGTGAAGTACCCTAAAGACAAGAATGTGTATATTGAATAGAAGAAATAATTATCATAAAAAAAGCAGGAACTTAATTCCTGCTTTTTTTATTTATATGTTTTTAAAATTTCAGCAACTCATCATAAAGCAATCGCGTTGGAAGTCCCATCACATTAAAATAAGAACCTTCAATATGCTCAATGGCCACATAGCCAATCCATTCCTGGGCGCCGTAGGCGCCCGCCTTATCATAAGGTTTGTAATTGGTAACGTAATAATGAATTTCTTTCTGCGAAAGCTTTTTAAAATAAACTTTTGTCAGTGCATAAAATGTTTGTGTCTTTGCCTTTGTTTTCAGGCAAACACCAGTTATCACCTCGTGCATATTTCCTGACAACTTGGAAAGTATATTTACTGCATCATCGAAATCCCTTGGTTTATTCAGCACCTGGTCATTGATCCAAACAATGGTGTCGGCAGTAATAACTAATGTTTTATCATCAATTTCATTATTGAATGCAGCCGCTTTCAACTGGCTCAGGTAAAGCGCTATCTCTTCCCTTTTCAGTCCCACTGGAAATTTTTCTTCAACTTCTTTAACTATAACTGTGAATGGTATATCTAATCCCTTTAGCAGCAATTGTCTTCGTGGCGACTGTGATGCAAGGATTATTTTATAATCTTGAAGTTTTTCAGGTAGTAACACGGTAATTAAAATTTTAAAAAAATCAGTAACATGGATAGTACACCGGCAATCATGATGAATTTTGTAATACTGCTAAGGAATGTAAAATCACTTTTATTTTTCGCAATAACAATAACATATCCAAGGTATATTAAGGGAATAATTACAACAATGATCATATACCAGAATAATATCTTCATATTTTCCATTCCAAAAACCTTAAATGCAAAGTACGATAGTATAGCAATTGATATTACAAGTAAACCAATAAGAATGTACTTTGTTCCCCGTGTACCAATAACTACAGGTATTGTAGAACAACCGCATTTTTTATCACCTTCAATATCCTCAATATCTTTTATGATTTCCCTTATCAAAGAAATAATAAACGCAAACACTGCATAAATTAGGAGAAATAAAACAACAAGATTCCTGTTCACAATAATCACTTGTCCTGAAGCATGCAGGGCAGACATATCGAAGAGCCATACAAGAATAATTGTCATTGCTGTTGCAAACGATACAAGAAGATTTCCAACCAGAAAATATGCTTTAAACTTCAGCGAATAAAACCACATGAGCGTTACCATAAAAATATTAATGACAGCAAATTTCAAAGAACCAGCTTTATAACTTACATAGACACCAATTAAACAGGCGAGGACATTAAGCACAGTATGCATCATCATGACTTTACGCCTTGATATTATTTTACCAACAATAATTTTATTCGCCCGATTGATCCTGTCCACTCTCAAATCAAAATAATCATTGATAGCATAACCAGCTGCAGCAATCATTACAGTCGACAAAACCAGCAAAGCAAACGAAACATCACTGAATATTGGTGTAATATTTTCAAGCCTCATGATAGGAATTAAAATAGCATACCTGAACAGATATTGCGTAAGCGCCATTATCAGCAGGTTTTGTGCACGTATAAGTTTTAAAACAGCTATCATTATTTTTTTTGTAAATATACAATTTGAAAACGCAGAATGAAATTAAACATATCACCAGATGAATGCCACTTCTTTGTCAAACCATTTTCCCTGCACCTTTAAAACCTGCTCAATCACTTCACGCGCACAGCCTTCACCACCATTCAAAGTAGTAATATAATCTGCAATACTCTTTATTTCTTCTGCTGCATTGGCAGGACAAGTTGCCACCCCTGCCCTTGACATCAAATGATAATCTGGTATATCATCGCCCATAAAAAGGACTTCACTATCATTAATATTATTTTTCACCAGATAGTCTTCATACACTTCAAGTTTATGACCCACGCCCATGAACACATCAAAAACATGGAGTGCTTCAAATCGTTTCGTTATAGCTTCGGATCTTCCTCCGGAAATTATCACAACATGATATCCCTTTTTTACTGCATACTGCATGGCATAACCATCACGTACATGGGCCGTGCGAAGGCCTTCACCGTCATTCATCAGAATAACTTTGCCATCAGTCAGAACGCCATCGTAATCAAAAACAAAAGTGGTTATTTGCTTTAATTTTTCAAGGTAATCGGCCATCTTATCAAAATTATTATTGATATTTTTTTTGAATAAGTGAACTTATTTTTTCATACAACTCACGGTGATTACCATTTTCAAGCATTGAAATATGTTCACGCATAGTTTCCACATCCATCCGTCGCGCAGGACCAGTCTGGGCTTCCGCGGGATTAAGCTGCATAATTTTATCAGCGGTTTCGCGGATCAGCGGTTTAAGTATATCAAAAGGAATATCTGCATTCAACAGAATTTCTTCAGCAACTGCATACATTGCATTTGTAAAATTACTCGTAAACACTGCTGCAAGATGAATTATTTTTCGTTTTTCAGAATTAATATATCGCACATCCGTTGTGAATGATCGCGCAAGATCTTCAAGCAGTTTCAGATTATCTTCATTATTGGCTTCAATGCAAACCGGTATTGTCAGAAAATCAACTGATTTATTTTTTGAAAATGTCTGAAGCGGATAAAACACCCCAAAGTTTTCTGACACATCCTTAATGGTAGACATTGGCTCAAAACCTGAGGTGTGCACAACCATGCCGCCACTGACGCGCAATTCTTTCGCAATAATTTCAATAACCGAATCAGTCACGGAAATTATATAAAGGTCAGCTGTTTGAATTATATTTTTTAAATCGCAACACCATGGGACACCTATACTTTCGGCCAACTGCCTTGCTGAAATTTCACTCCTGCTGTATACCTGCAATATTTTGCGCCCGGTGTTCTTAAATGCTGCAGCCATATGCGTGGCAACATTACCGGCACCAATAAGGACAATGGTATCAATTGAGTTTTTATTCATTTACTTATTAGTTGCAATTTCAATTTATGAATACAAACCTAACGAAAATAGTTCTATTAAAAAAAATATTTAATCCAACCCTCAAGGGTTATTAAACAACAAAATAAACTGAATTCTATTTCGGGTTTACAGAAAGCACAGGAATTTTCGACTGGCTGATGAGTTCGATTGCATTTGAGCCAAGGAACCTGTCGCGTAAATTCACTTCCTGTTGAGTCATGATCATGATAAGATCGCCATCGGTTTCATACGCATAGTCAAGGATAAATGAAGTCAATCCTCCCAGAACCCTGTCACCATGAATAATATTGGCAGTAGTAAAAATATCTCTTTTCTCAATATATTCTTTCACCTGTTTCAGCTGATCTGTCAATTGTGTAACCACTTCTGTTTCGCTGGTAAGCAATATCGAAACCACACGGATAGTGGCATTGTAATATTTGGCTATTTCAATGGCTTTGGTAACTTTCTGCTGGGTTTCTTTGGTAAGATCAAGCGGAAGTATTATTGTTTCAAAATGTTCACGGATATTTGTGCCGTTGAAGGTGAGCACAGGACAAGGAGCTTCACGAATTACTTTCGAAGTATTCGTTCCAACAAATGCCTTTTTTTGTCCGGGATCGGAACTGTTTGTAGCCATCACAATAAAGCGTGCATAAATATCCTTTGCAAGCTGTACAATTTTTTCATGCGGCTTTCCATTAAGTAAAAGCGGATTTACTTTTATCCATGAATTTTTTGAAGCACTTTCTGCAATCTGCCTGAGACGGGCATAACAGCTCTCTTCATAATCAATCCGATCCGTTTCCGAAGGTTCTTTCGAAAAAAGTCCGAACGCAAAATTAATTCCGCCTTCCGGAATCACATGCAACAGCGTAATTTCAACATTCAGCAACTGGGCCAATGCATATGCCTGTTCAAGCGCGAGCAGCGACTGCTCCGAGAAGTCAGTGGGGACAAGTATATTGCTGTAATGACCTTTCATCGCTATTTCGAAATCAGCAATTTAATAAACTGCCGAAACAATAATTTCATTAATTTTGCATTTCTAATTAATATGCAAATTAACGTATTTTGTTTAAAATAATCTAAATTCATCATGAAAAAAATTGGCGATTCAGAATTAATATTAAATCCTGATGGCAGCATTTACCATCTCAACCTTCGTCCTGAAGATATTTCGGATCTTATTTTGGTTGTTGGCGATCAGGACCGGGTGAAAACCATTTCGAAACATTTTACCAATATTGAATGCCAGAAACAGAACAGGGAATTTGTTACACATACCGGAACTTACAACGGAAAAAGAATTACTGCATTATCCACAGGTATCGGAACTGACAATATTGACATTGTTGTAAACGAACTTGACGCTCTTGTTAATATCGATCTTGAAAAACGCGAAATAAAAGAAAAGAAAACAAGCCTAAACATTATTCGCCTAGGCACATCCGGTGCGCTTCAGGGTGATATACCGGTTGACAATTTTGTAATGTCGGAATATGGACTGGGTTTTGACGGCCTTCTGAACTTTTACCAGGCCGGTAATATTTATGACGATGAAATCACTGAAGCTTTTATAAAGCATACAGGTTATGATTCCAAGCTAGCAAGGCCTTACACAGTTAAAGCATCTGAAGTGCTGATAAAAAAACTCGGTGATGGTTTATTCAAAGGAATTACTGCAACTGCCTGTGGTTTCTATGGACCTCAGGGCCGGCAGTTGCGTATTGTTCCAACCGACCCTATGCTGAACGAAAAAATGGAAACTTTCAATTTCAACGGACACAGAATCACAAATTTTGAAATGGAAACTTCTGCACTTTATGGACTAGGTAAAATTTTAGGACATCAAACAGTTACAATCTGTACTATCATAGCCAACAGGGTTTTGAAACAATACAGCAAAGATTATCATCCTGCTGTAGAAAAAATGATTCAGACAGTTCTCGACAGAATTACAGCTTAATTTTATTACAGGCATACACGAATGGACCAGCATGATGAGCGCGAAATAAAGGCACTGATTAGTCTTACTGATGAGCCAGATGATCGCGTATTTTCAGAAATTGCTGAAAAGATTTTTTCATATGGGACAACGGCTCTTCCTTTCCTGGAAGAACATTGGGAAAACTCTTTTGATCCTGTTATGCAACAACGCATCCTGGAAATCATTCACAAGATTCAATTTGAAAATGTTTTTTCTGAATTAAAGCATTGGGTTAAAATCGGAGCCACGGATTTGTACGCTGCTTATATGCTTATCACCAGGTTTCAATACCCTGATGTGAAAGAAGAAGAAATTAATAATAAAATTGAAGCAATCCGCAAAGATATATGGCTTGAGCTGAATAATGAACTCACTTCCCTTGAAAAAATAAAGGTTGTAAATCACATTTTTTTTGAAGAATATAAATTTGGCGGAAACTCGGTTGATTTTCACGCGCCGCAAAATTTATACCTCAATACTTTGCTTGAAACGCATAAAGGAAATCCGCTTTCTCTTGGCATGCTGTACATTATAATAGCACAGAAGCTTAATATGCCTGTTTACGGAGTGAACCTGCCTGAGCATTTTGTACTTGCATACACCAATGAACTTGACGAAGAAAGTTTAGAGTTCCTTGATAAGAATGAAGTACTTTTTTATATTAATCCTTTCAGCAAAGGAGCTGTGTTTTCAAGAAAAGAAGTTGAACTATTTATTACACAGTTAAAGATTGAACCTCGGGAAATGTTTTTCCAACCCTGCAAAAACATTGACATCATCAGAAGGCTTATCAACAACCTGATTTATGCATATGAGAAATCAGGTCATGTTCAAAAGAAAAAGGAACTTGAAATTTTGATTAACATTCTGAATCCCTGATGTGATATATACTTTGCGCCTTAACATCGCTGAGCGAAATAAAAGTACACACAGTAACTTCCATATTAAAATTTTTATAATTTTACACGCTATTAAAACAGCACATACCATCAGAACTGACTGCTGGCAATAAAAAAAACAGGATTTTTCACTTTCAAAAAAAAATTAAAATGATGAAGAGAGCATGCATTTATTTTTTATGCTTAGTTGTTGTGTTGATGTTCAGCAGCAATTTACATGCACAAAGAGGAGTTTCAACAGTTGACTCACTGAACAAAAAATATGTAAATTGGTTTAACCTGGATTCAAAATCAAATAAAGTTGCGGGAGTAAGTGTTGACAAAGCTTATAAGGAATTGCTCAAAGGCAAGACCTCAAAAAAAACAATTATCGTTGCTGTTATTGACGGTGGTGTCGACACTTTGCATGCTGATCTGAAAGGAAAAATATGGAAAAACATTCATGAAATTCCGGGCAATGGCATTGATGACGATAATAACGGGTATGTTGATGATGTGTTCGGTTGGAATTTTCTTGGCAGCAAAGGATATAACCTAAACGTTGAGAACCTTGAATGCACAAGGATCCTGAAAAAACTAAAACCCATTTTCAAAAATGTAAAGTCACAAGATGTTGTTGCAGCTGACCAGATGGCTGATTACAAATTGTATCTTGCCTGCACACAAAAATATAATGAAGAATACAAAACAAATCAGTCAGAACTGAAAGGCATTGAAAAATTTGAAAGTAATCTGAATGATGCAGAGACACATATAAAGGAGTACCTGAAAAAAGATAAAATCACCGAAGAGGACCTGAAGGGAATAACTACAACAGATGCAAAAATTTCAGCATACAAGGATTTCCTGACCAAAGTTTATAAACAGGGCATTACAGCTGAAGTATTGAAATCAGCGAAAGAACAAAGCGAAACCTATCTTGACAAATACCTCAATTTTGATTTCAATCCACGCGACAGTGTGGGCGATGATCCTGAAAATATTTCTGACACAAAATATGGGAACAATGATGTTGAAGGCACACATGCTGATCATGGAACACTCTGTGCCGGAATTATTGCAGCCAACAGAGATAATGGAATTGGCATAAACGGAATTGCAACAGACGTTAAAATTATGGCTTTGCGCGTAGTTCCTGACGGCGACGAACGCGATAAAGATATAGCCCTTGCTATCCGCTACGCAGTTGATAATGGAGCAAAGATTATCAGTATGAGCTTTGGAAAAGCATTTTCTCCGCAAAAAAAATTTGTTGATGATGCGATTAAATATGCTGAAACACGGAATGTGCTGCTCATTCATGCCGCCGGCAATGATGGTATGAACAACGATTCTACTGAGCATTATCCCTCGAAGAATTTTCTTGATGGTACAGTATCAAAAAACATGATCAATGTGGGTGCATCCAACCTCAAACTTGACAAGACTTACCCGGCATTTTTCTCAAATTACGGCCAAAGTGTTGATCTTTTTGCACCTGGTATGAATATAGTTTCCACCGTTCCCGGAAGTCACTATGATAAAGCAAACGGCACCAGCTTTTCATGCCCTATTGTTTCAGGAGTTGCAGCATTAGTATGGTCTTATTATCCTGAACTATCGGCATTGCAGTTAAAAGATGTATTGTTAAGTTCTGTAACATCACAGGCAAAATTAAAAGTGAACCTGCCTGACAAAGAATCGGATGTAAAAAAAGTTGTTGCGTTTTCCACACTATGTTCAACTGCAGGAACTGTGAATGCATATAAAGCACTGAAAGCAGCTGATAAATTAGTGAATGCTAAAAAATAATTTTAATGTTCAAACGATCATCCTTAAAATATCATCATCTTGGAATTCCCACACTTACTTCAAAAGAAGGTGAAGTGTATTTGGCTGAACATAAAGTGTATGCTGCAGGTTTTGAAAACAGTGAATTTGGAATTGAATGGATGCGATATGAAGAAGGATGCAATCTTCCCGAAATAGTGAAAACTATTCCGCATATTGCCTTCCAGGTTGATGATGTATATGAAGCAATAAAAGGACGCAAAGTTATCATTGAACCTAACAGTCCTTCAGAAGGTGTACTTGTTGCTTTTATTGAGGAAGACGGCGCCCCTATTGAATTTATTCAGATAAAAAAATAATATGGATGCAAATGCATCCGTATTATTTTTTCACAACAAGGTTAAGAAATGCATTTATGTTGTTTTCAACGCGCTTCAGCACATCATTTGAATCGCTCTTTATAAACTTTTCTCCAGTAATGTTTTCATAAAGCTCAATGTATCTTTCAGAAATTTTCTGTACAAAATCATCAGTAAGTTCAGGCATTTTCTGATTAGCTTCTCCCTGAAACCCATTAGCCATAAGCCATTCACGGACAAATTCTTTTGACAGCTGCTTCTGCGCTTCACCTTTTGCCTGCCGCTCATCATATCCTTCAAGGTAAAAATAGCGTGAAGAATCAGGTGTGTGAATCTCATCAATCAGAAAAATCTTTCCATCTTTTTTTCCAAACTCATATTTTGTATCCACCAGGATAAGTCCCATTTTATTGGCTATCTCACTTCCCCGTTTAAAAAGCTCAAGAGAATATTTTTCAAGTAAAATATAATCTTCTTCTGAAACCAAACCTTCATTGATAATTTCATCACGTGAAATATTTTCATCATGCCTGCCTTGCTCTGCCTTTGTTGTAGGCGTCAGAATAGGTTCCGGAAATTTCTGATGTTCTTTCATTCCATCAGGAATTGAAACACCGCAAATCTGCCTTGCGCCTTTTTTATATTCTCTCCATGAACTGCCGGTAAGATATCCACGTACGATCATTTCCACAGCAAAAGGTTTGCACAAGATTCCAACAGTAACCATCGGATCAGGCGTGGAAATTTTCCAGTTCGGAACTATTTCTGATGTTGCATCCAGAAATTTAGCTGCAATTTGGTTCAGCACCTGCCCCTTGTAAGGAATTCCTTTAGGAAGCACAACATCAAATGCCGAAATTCTGTCGGAAACAACCATCACAAGCATCTGATCATTTATATTATATACATCGCGGACTTTTCCTTTATAAAAACTTTTCTGTCGGGGAAAATTAAAATTAGTTTCAACAATCGCATTTTTCATAATTGATGGAGTATTACTTTTTTACTTTTAACTAATTCTTTTTACTTTTCGCTTCCTTATCATATGCCTCAACAATTTTATTCACTAGCCGGTGACGCACAATATCTCGTTCGTCCAGCATAATAAAATCCACTCCTTGTATATCCTTCAAAAGACGCATTGAATGTATTAGCCCTGATGACTGGTTCCGTGGGAGATCTATTTGCGTGACATCACCAGTAATAATAAATTTTGAATTCCTTCCCATTCGTGTGAGAAACATTTTCATTTGCGGTTCTGTTGCATTCTGCGCTTCATCAAGGATTGCAAAAGCATTCTCAAGTGTACGCCCTCGCATAAAAGCTAATGGCGCTACTTCTATTGTTCCGTCTTCCATGAATGTATATAATTTCTGAGAAGGAATCATATCGCGCAATGCATCATACAAAGGCTGCAGATATGGATCAAGCTTGTCCTTCAGATCCCCGGGCAAAAAGCCAAGATTTTCTCCTGCCTCAACCGCCGGCCTTGTAAGAACTATTCTACGCACTTCTTTGTTTTTCAGCGCACGCACTGCAAGGGCAACAGCAGTATAAGTTTTCCCTGTGCCCGCTGGGCCTACTGCGAAGATCATATCATTTTTTGCATAACTCTCAACCATCCTGAGTTGATTGACAGTCCTTGCCTTGATAGGCATTCCGTTCTTTCCATGCACAAGTACATCTTTATCAGCAACCTGTCCGTTGTATGTTTGACGAGCATCCATGATGTACTCAATATCTTTTTCAGTAACCTTTCCAAATTTCTCATAATGCTTGATAAGCACTACAAAGCGCTCCTCAAACTGCGCCAGTTCGGTTGCATCTCCGATTGCTTTGATAATATCACCCCTGGAAATAAGTTTTAATTTGGGATAAAATTTTCGCATTACATCCAGATTACACTCATTCACACCAAAGATTTCTACGGGATCAATCGCTTCAAGAGCAAAAACTTTTTCATTGTCGGTATAGTGTTCTTTATTCATCATTTATTCCTTATGCTCAAATGGCGGAAATATTCTTAGTGCTTTTCAATTTCATAAAAGATATTTATTACTTTTGAAGAACAAAAATAATAACATTTTTCAAATAAGTAATTGCTCAATTATCAACAATGGCAATTATTACGCTTACAACTGACTGGGGACTTAAAGACCATTATACAGGTGCCGTAAAAGGGGCTCTGCTATCGCTGATGCCTGATGTGACTATTGTTGATATAACCCACGAAATTCCCACATTCGATATTGAACCTGCATCTTTTGTAATACGCAACTGTTATTCAAATTTTCCTGCCGGCACTATTCATATTCTAGGAATCAATACCGAAGCATCCATCGAAACACCGCATATGCTTGTACTTTATGATGGCCATTATTTTATTGGTGCCGACAATGGAATTTTTTCACTAATCTTTTCTAGGAAACCTGAAAAAATAATTGAACTTAATATAACCCAAGACTCCGATTATTTTACATTTTCAACCAGAGATGTTTTCGTAAAAGCTGCATTCATGATTCTGCGTGGCGACAAGCCTGAAGGTCTTGGATTTGTTAAAGATTCTGTGAATGAAATGATACAGCTGAAACCCGTTATTGAAACGAATGCAATAAAGGGAAATGTAATTTATATTGATGCATACGAAAATGTGATCACAAATATTACTGAAGAACTTTTTCGCGAAATCGGCAAAGGACGAAAGTATTCGATTTCGTTCCGCAGCGGTTATGATATAAGCGAAATAAGTCAGGCATACAAAGACGTGGACCCAGGTGAAAAACTTGCACTCTTCGGTTCCAGCGGATGTCTTGAAATAGCTATCAACATGGGAAATGCAAGTAGCCTGCTCGGCTTAAAAATGAAAGATTCTGTCAGAATCGATTTCGAAGAAAATTTATAACAACTTATGAATTCCTGTCCTAACTGCAATGCCGTCCTTAAACCCAATGCACGATTTTGTCATGTATGCGGATACCAGAATTCAACAGCATACCATGGCTCTGAACAAATCAGCAGTTTTGAAAAACCAAAAAACAAACAGACTAGTTATGCTTTCATTTGGCTCTTTGTAACACTTGCTTCGTTACTCTGCGCTGTGCTGCCCTTCATCACCGACATTGACATAATGAATGGCGGAGGAGCCATGATAATGCTGGGCTTCGTGATGTTCCTTACTGGTGCAATTGTTACACCTTTCTTCTTTAAAAGGGCTAAGCGATTCAGTAATATTGTTTCGGGGAAAAACATGCTCGCCTGCTGGACTTACGAACCCGAAGAATGGGGCGAGTATGCTGAAGCAGAATTCAGAAAACGCAAAAAAGAAAAATGGAGCTTATTCTGGCTCATCAGTATAATAGGCATAGTTGTAAACACCATCATGTGTTTCGCTCATCCCGATGGTATTGTAATTTTTGTATTCGTTCAGCTGGGGCTCATGCTGATTCTTGGTTTTACAGCATTTCTGTCGTATTACTTGCCAAATCAGAAAAACAAAAAACACCTTGGCAAAGCTATCATTGCACCTTATGGAATTTATCTGAACGGATCTTTTCATTCGTGGCAGGGATTATCAGCACGTTTCGAAAGGGTTGAATTTACTGACAACAACACCATTCTCTGTTTTACATATTCCGCATTGGTGCGTTATGCGCAAAGGGAAAATTACACTGTAAATGTACCAATACCAAAGAATGAAATTTCAGCTGCTGTAAGGGTTGTGGAATACTTCAGGAATAATCCGGCAAAATAAAATAATTAATTAAGGCATTCAATTTTAAGAACAGGATGAATCTCTCTGCCATTAGGTGCATGCCCTGTTTGCCCATGATTGAAATCAAAAAAACCAATGCCAGTCAGTCTCACTTTTATTGGGGGAGTGCATTTTTTAAATCTGTCAGAAGGAACACCTATATGTTGTTCAAACCAGTCTCTTACTCTTCCGAATTCTGCATAATGGCCAGATTCTTTTAACTCACCACATTCAACCGGACTTGGGATTTCAGCAACCATTGTATTATCAGTATACAAATCCTTTATAACAACATGATAATCTTTATCATCTTCTTTCTTGTATTGCATAACATAGCAATCGAGCTGAAGCAGATAACATTCATCATCCTGCCTTGAAAGTTCTTTGGTAATTTTATGCGGCGGTGTAAGCTTTCCCTGCGCAGCAATAGTTGTTTTAATTGTATCGTTAAAATTAATTCGTGAAGTGTCAGAATCTGCAAGTGTCTTTACTTTCCATCGTTCAACGCCGCAGGGCTTCTTAGAGATATACCGCTGAACAAGGACAATAACAAGGACCAAGACAACTAGAAAAATAAATTTCTTCATAAAGGGAAAATAGTTATACAAGCAAATGTAGTTTTATTCCGAATGAGAATCAATTCTGAAACTCAAAATTTTTAGAATTAAATAAATCATTGCTTCAACAGACTTCCTGTGAAGTCAGGTTACTAAACCGCCCACTCACATAGAAATTAAGGATTTTTAACGAAAATAAATTCTAGTCACACTAAATTTAACTTAAATTTGTGCGTTAGATAAAATGTGCAAATTCTGATTTTTTAAAAACTAAAATTTTATGAAAACAAATCTTAATAAAAGGATATACATTTATTTCCTGCTTTCTTTTCTGGTATTTCCAATAGCATCTTTTTCACAAAAGACAAAGAATAACTTTGATGTTGACAGTAAGAAACTCACATCAGCTTTACAGGTTATTGATCTTTTTTATGTGGATACGGTAAACAATGAAAAACTTATTAGTACTGCAATCACCGAAATGCTGAAAGATCTGGATCCGCACTCTGTATATCTTACAAAGGAAGAAATGAAAGAAGCAAATGAACCTTTGCAGGGGAATTTTGAAGGTATAGGTGTTCAGTTCAGTATTGTAAAAGATACTATTATGGTTGTGACACCTACTTCTGGCGGACCTTCTGAAAAACTTGGAATCATGCCTGGTGATAAGATTGTTAAAATTGACGGGGAAGATGCAACAGGGTCCAAACTGAACAATAGTTTTGTGGTTAAACATTTACGTGGAGCTAAAGGGACTACGGTTAAAGTAAGCATTCTGCGCAGGGGAAAAAAGGATCTAATTGATTATGTAATTACCCGTGACAAAATTCCTATTAATAGTATCGACGCTACTTTCATGGCATCCGATAATATAGGATACATTAAATTGAACCGTTTTGGTGCCACCACCATAGAAGAATTCGATGCATCACTCGCATCCTTAAAAAAATCAGGAATGAAAAATCTTATTCTTGATTTACGCGGGAATGGAGGTGGTTACCTGAATACAGCAATTGACCTTGCCGATGAATTTCTTGGTAAAGACAAACTGGTTGTATTCACACAGGGCCAGAATTCAACTCAGCAAAAATATTTTGCAACAGATAAAGGCAATTTTGAAAAAGGGAAATTAATTATCCTTATTGATGAAGGATCAGCATCGGCCTCTGAAATTGTTACAGGTGCCATCCAGGATCTTGACAGGGGTTTGGTAATCGGAAGGCGATCCTTTGGAAAAGGGCTTGTACAAAGACCTTTTACCTTGCCCGATGGTTCAGTAATCCGCCTCACAACTGCCCACTATTACACTCCTTCAGGACGTTGTATTCAGAAACCTTACAACGAGGGCACTGACAAATATTTTAGAGATCTCACTGAGCGCAGCAAACATGGTGAATTTTTTCATGCGGACAGCATACATTTTCCGGACTCATTAAAATTCTACACAACTAAGAAACGCCTGGTTTATGGCGGTGGTGGAATTATGCCCGACATGTTTATTCCAGCTGACACATCAAAAATATCAGACTATTACAGGGATTTGCTTAGCAAAGGATTATTGTATAATTTTTCTCTTGAGTTCCTTGATAGGTCAAGAGACAGTTTGAAAGCCAAATATCCGGATGTTGCTTCATTTGTGAAGAACTTCACTGTGGATAGTATTTTCCTGAGAAAATTCGTAAGCTATGGAGAAAAAGGCGGAGTAAAAAAAGATGCAGCAGGATTGGAATTATCGAAGGAGTATCTTTTAAATCAACTGAAAGCTAACATTGGCCGGGGACTGTTTGATATTCAAACATACTTTCTTATTTCTACAGAAATTGATGACGCATACCAGGAAGCAATCAAAGCCATGAACGATAAGACGTTTAAGCAATATAAGATTGAATAGATCTATTTAACTTCTTTTGTATCCTGCTGCTTAAGTTTGTACATCTCGCGCAACTTGGCATATTTTAAAAGTGTTGCGTAAGCTGATATTTTGCATACAACAAATCCTTGATAACCATCAAGAAAACCGAACTTTAAAATATAATCCTTAAAGAATTTAAAATAAGGATTAAGAAATATTTTTAAAAAACTTGCTTTCTTTCCCTTGTCATATGCTGCTTTCGCTGTAAGGTCAGTAAATTTGTTCGCCTGTGTTAAATGTTGTTCCAGGCTGTAATATGAATAATGCAACAGATCGCCTTTCAGAAAACCGTTTGTTGATGCAGCCTGCATCACCACCTCTTCGTGAATCTCCCCTACCCACTGACCTTTGTTCTTGTTCCAGAGCCTTAATTTAATATCAGGATACCAGTCACCGTGGCGGATCCATTTCCCGCAGTAATTTGTACATCGGTTAAAGCTGTATGAATCTAAAACATTTTCTGTTATCCTGAAATAATTCAGCGATTTACACAATTCATCCGACAATGCTTCATCAGCGTCAATTGAAAGGATGTAGTCATTTTCAGCAAGAGAATTTCCAAAATTTTTCGCAGTCGAATAACCTTCCCATTTCCGCTGAATGAATTTAACGCCCATTTCTTTACACATATCAGAAGTGCGGTCGGAAGAAAATGAATCAATAATGATGATTTCATCTGCAATAGCTTTCAGCGAAGTAATGCAGCGCTCGATATTGCGCTCTTCGTTAAAAGTTATTATGACAGCTGATATTTTTTGCATCTAAAATAAAATTAGATTGTTTTTAAAAACTATTCACCTATGATTTTTATCAACACCCTTTTTCTTCTCTTCCCGTCAAACTCCCCGTAGAATATTGCTTCCCATGGGCCAAGATCAAGCGATCCATTGGTAATTGCAACCACTACTTCCCTTCCCATCACCTGTCGTTTCAAATGTGCATCACCATTATCTTCTCCCACATTATGATGATATCCGTCACGACTATAAGGCGCCAGCTTTTCAAGCCATTCCAGGTAATCCTGGTGAAGCCCGGATTCATTATCATTTATAAAAACACTGGAAGTAATATGCATTGCATTTACAAGACACAGACCTTCCTTTACTCCACTTTCAAGCACTGCATCTTGCACCTGGCCTGTTAAATGAACAAACTGATAACGCTTCTCAGTATTAAACCAAAGTTCCTTTCTGTAACTCTTCATGACACGATTTTTTTCAGTACTAAAATACAATTGTTTTCTTCAAATAAACAAGAAGTTGCATATTTGTTTTATTGTTATTAAGTTTGACCTTTAAAATTATTATCATGTCAAAAATAGGAATTATAGGCGGTTCAGGGCTTGAGAACCTTGATTTATTCTCAGAAAAAAAAGAAATAAAAGTTTCAACAAAATACGGCGATCCGTCTTCTTCATTATTTTCAGGACTACTGAATGGAAAAGAAATTGTAATCGTATCCCGACATGGCCGTGATCACGCAATTCCTCCTTCTCAGGTAAATAACCGTGCAAATATTTTGTCATTGAAAGAAGCTGGATGCACGCATATCCTGGCGAGCACTGCCTGCGGTAGTCTGCGGGAAGAAATCGGGCGCGGTGATATTATAGTACCCGATCAGTTTATAGACTTTACAAGGCACAGACCTGTTACTTTTTTTGAAACATTTGCTAATGGAAATCTTGCTCACACCCCAATGGCCGATCCTTTTAACAAAGAATTGCGCAATATCCTTTGCAATATGGCAAAGTCGCTTGGATTAAGTTTTCATGCCAAAGGAACAATTGTTACTATTGAAGGTCCTAGGTTTTCAACACGGGCCGAATCGCATATGTTCCGCAGTTGGGGTGCCGACATAATTAATATGTCAACAGCACCTGAAGCTATTCTTGCAAATGAAGCAGGAATTCCTTACGCTGCAATAGCACTGAGCACAGATTATGATTGCTGGAAAACAGACGAAGAACCTGTCACTTGGGACGAGGTTCTTCGCGTTTTTAAAAAGAATGTTGAAAATGTTACTAGTCTTTTACTTAAAGTAATTGAAATACTTTGAACGACACCGGCATACTAAACGCTGCCAAATACTTTCTTCAGAATATCACTGATTCTAGCTGCTGGATCTTTCCTAATTTTATATTCTTCATCGGCAATAAGCTTAAATAGCCCGTCAATTCCCTTTTCCGTAACATAAGCATCAAGGTCAGGATTTACTTTTGTAACAAGTGGTATCTTGTTATATGCCGTTGCCAGAGGATTCCAGTACTTGGTCACTTCAACTTTCGTAAGAGCAGTTTTTACAATTGGCAGAAAAGCTGCTTTGAGTTTTGTAGTGGTATTTGTTTTCAGAAATTCTGTTGCAGCATTGTCATTCCCTTTTAAAATGGTAAGTCCATCTGAAATTGTAAGATTTGTAATAGCATCCAGAAATATTGATGCTGCCGATTTTGAAGCTTCCTCTGCACCCCTGTTTAATGTTTCAACAAATTTATCACATTCAGTACCCATGCCCAATGCACGAAGTTTCGTTTCCATTGCCTGAGCTTCGGTAGGAAATGGGATTTTAATCTTGGTATTTTTATAAAATCCATCAAGTTTAGATGCACTTGTCACAGAATTATTGGTGCCTACCTTTAGTGCTTCTTTCAATCCTTTTACAATATCAGCATTCGATAAAGTACCTGAGTTCATAGTGGAATTTACAGTATTTATTACATTATTAATATTCTGAGCTTTGCATGCTGCCAGTCCTGCAATTATTGCAACGACTGTCATTAAACGGATTGCTTTCATAATTTTTGTTTTTAACAGAACGTAAAGTTAGTGAATTTCGTCTTCCGATAGCAAGAATTGTACCTTTTTTGAATTCATTAATTACTACTTTTGATTTCAGAATGTCATTATATCCTAAAATATACGTAGCACTGCCAGTATTGAATGAAGCGATACTGCTTGATTCATGCATTAAGTGTATCGAAAATCAAACCTATGCCAATTTTCAGGCAGTGGTATGTGTGAACCAGCCAGAAGACTGGTGGGATAATGAAGACAAGATTGAAATCTGCAGGAACAATTCAATTACACTTTTATATTTAGCTGATTTAAAAAAAACAAATTATACCATCATTGATAAATCTTCAAAAGGCAATGGATGGATAGGAAATAAAAAAGGAGTTGGATGGGCCAGGAAAATAACCATGGATCATGTTGCTGAAAATGCTGAACCCAACGATATCATAATAAGCATTGATGCAGATACTACTTTCAGTGAAAATTATTTCGCATCAGTAGTTAAACAATTTTCTGAAAATAGAAATGTAGTTGCATTATCAAATCCCTACTATCACAAAAGAACGGGGAGTGATGCAGAAGACAGGGCTATCCTGCGCTATGAGATTTATATGCGCAATTATGCTATTAATCTTATGCATATAAATTCACCTTATGCATTCACAGCTCTTGGAAGTGCCATAGCTCTGCCGGTTTCATCGTATAAAGCAATTGGCGGGCTTACACCTAAACTAAGTGGTGAAGATTTTTATTTTTTGCAGAAACTCAGGAAATATGGAAGAATACTGGTGTATAACAATGAAAAAGTCTTTCCGGAAGCTCGGTTTTCCGACAGGGTCTTATTTGGTACAGGACCAGCAATGATAAAAGGCAATACAGGCGACTGGAACAGTTATCCTGTCTACCACCATTCCCTGTTTGATAAAATTAAAATTACATTTGAAGGCTTTGAATTTTTATTTAAGAATGAATTAGAAACACCAATGTCAGGCTTTTTAAAATCCCAATTTGCTACCAATGAATTATGGAAACCACTGCGGGATAATTTTAAAAATCCTGAAAATTTTATCCGTGCATGTCATGAAAAAGTTGATGGTTTAAGGATTCTTCAGTTTTTAAAACTTGAGCAAAATCAATTGTTAATTTCTGATGAGCAGTGCCTTTATGAAAATATTGTAAACTGTTTCTCGAATTATTCACCTTTTGCCAATCTGCACCAGCTTGAGCATGTTGATTTTGGAAAATGTTCCATAGATTTGCTCGATGAAATCAGAAATTATCTTGTTTCTATTGAATCACTTTTACAGGAAAAACAAAAATTAGTTTGAAACTGATCACTATTCTGGGCCCCACAGCTACGGGCAAGACAAAACTTGCCGCTCATCTCGCTGATCAAATCAACGGCGAAATTATCAGCGCCGACTCAAGGCAGGTTTTCCGCAATATGAATATTGGCACAGGAAAAGATTATGATGATTACATCGTTGATGGAAAACAAATCCCTTACCACCTTGTGGATATAGCCGATCCCGGTGATGAATTCAGCGTGTTTAGTTTCCGGCAGAATTTTATAAGTGCATTAAATAAAATTAAATCAGAATATAAAATTCCGATTTTATGCGGTGGCACCGGTTTGTATATTGAATCTGTTCTCAGAAATTACAAACTTCTCGAAGTCCCGCAAAACAAGCTTCTCAGGGAAAAACTTCTTAGAAAATCAGAAAATGAACTTACTGAAATTCTTTCCGGTTTAAAATCATTGCACAATACTACTGATACTGTAAATAAAGAAAGGCTTATCAGGGCAATTGAAATTGAAACTTTCTATAAAAAGAATCCAACTTCCGGCCTTTCCCTTCCTGAATTTACTTCTTATGTATTTGGCTTGAATTATGATCGGAAAATTGTAAAGGAACGCATTACAGCAAGGCTCAGACAACGACTGGAAGAAGGAATGATAGAAGAAGTGCAGTCCCTGATTAAGAAAGGTGTTTCACCCGAAAGGCTTAAAGCTTACGGCCTTGAATACCGCTACCTAACGCAATTTCTGATGAATGAAATTAGTTATGAGGAGATGTTCAACTTTCTGAACATCGCTATTCATCAGTTTTCAAAACGACAAATGACCTTTTTCCGTCATATGGAAAAAAATGGAATTAAAATAAATTGGATTGATGGAAATTTATCTCTTGAAGAAAAAATAAAAACGATCATCAAGTTGACAAGCATTTGATTTTTTCTTCTTGTCAATTTATTCCCTTGTCAACTTGTCCACTCATTTTACAAATAACCTTTCTGATAAAGAGCAGCAAAATCCATAGCAATAGCCACACTGTAATGAATCAGAATACCCGGAACTATCGATTTGCTTTTAAGGCTAAGAATTCCTAATGCTATTCCGGCCACAATAGCTGCAATGGTTTCAGCCATCGGCTTTCCGAAATGTATCATGCAATAAGGTATAACCATAAAGATAATTGAATAGAATCCCAGTTGTTTTTTTGTTCCGTGAAGCATAAATCCTCTAAAGAAAAATTCAACTCCGATGAACTGCACAAAATACATTCCCTCCCACAACCAGAAATTCGGATAAAGCTGTTCGCCCGGCTTCAGATTATAAAACGGGTATCGCAGTTGGAACGAATGTGTCTTCGACATGAAGTATACCAATGGAAGCATTATTACCAGCATTACAAGGTAAATTCCATAATCCTTTTTAATATTGCCTATCCTTAAACCATAGTCACGCAATTTCTCGTGAAAAACAAATTTTATCAGTATAATTGGTATTGCAAGATAGAACGTCAGAACTATTGAAATCCAGAATGCCAGTCTGTTTAATTGTGTGTTGCCGCTCAATTCAAGATGGCGTGTAAGAAATTCAGAGAAACTAGTAATCCCGATTTTATTAGAAAAATCAACCAGTAAAATATATCCGGGATCCTTGCCTATATATTCAATAAAAACCAGCGAGATTGCTGCTATCACTGCAACTGACAAAACCCTGAAATCGGGTGATTTAAAACCAAGTTGTGTCTTATATGCTACTGACTCTAGCTCTACAGTGCGATAAGTTTTATTTATAATATTTTTTATTCGCTTTAACATATAGCAAAAATAAGAAAGTCCCATTAGGTAGGGACTTTCTTCAAAATAATTATTGATGAGAATTTATTTTTTCACAAAGTTTAATGAGCCAGAAACAACAGATGAGCTTTGATCAGTAATACTTCCATCATATATTATTGTAAGTTTCCGATCACGTAATTCATCCAACTTCATTGAATAACTAGGACAGTCTGTTCCCGAATAAGCTGTAATATCAGTAATTCCATTGCTATTATGAGTATCACTTAGTATACGAACAATTACAACTTCTTTCGATTTTAATTCGTGCCCCTTATCTCCGAACATCCAACCACCTTCGATAATCTCTTTCGAATTATCGGTAATAATTTCCTCTGAATAAGCACCTGATTTTTTAAAATTAAGTTTTTGAGAATATGTTCCCTGAACAAGACTGCCATTAAGATATTTCATATATATACTTCCATTATATACTGTCGAATCGGTCAATGCCCCGCTTTGAGTGATTATTGTTCCGCTTTTCAGTTCCCATTCACCTATTAGTCTTGATCTGCGTGATCGCAAAGAAAACAATGGATCGTTGTCGCCTTTTTTGCATGAGACAACTTCCAACAAAATAAAAATTACCAGAAGTAATAATAGATTATTTCTTATCGCCATATATATTCGTACAAATATATACTATTTATTACAAATAAAAATCTCCCCCGTATTGGAGGAGATTCCTTTTATTGAACAAACAATTATTGTTCGTATGTCATTGTTCCGGTAACTGACGAAGTAGAAGAACCAGTTGAAGATCCGTCAAAAATTATAATCATTTCTTTTCCCTTTAACTCATCAATATTAATGGTATATGATGGGCAGTCTGTTCCGGAATAAGTAGTAGTAGATGTAGTTCCGCTTGAGGTCTGAACATTACTTGTAATCCTGAAAACTACACTTTCTTTATTTTTCAGATCGAGCTCTTTACTTTTTCCTGCAAAGAACCAGATACCCTTTTCAGTTGTCAGATCACCATTATCGTTAATGTCTGATTCATAAGTACCATCTTTATTAATAGTTGTTTTCTGGGTATAAGCCTGGGTAAACGACTGGCCAGAAATGGTATAGGTTGCTGTTGTACCATTGTAAACAGTAGTGTAAGTTGTTCCACCTGAAGTTTGTGTTGTGGTACCATCTTTCAAAGTCCATTCGCCAACTAATCTGGCTTTTCTTGATTTAAGGCTAATGAATGGATCGTTTGCTCCTTTTTTACATGCAGGCAATATTAAAACTGCTGCCATTAACATGATTAATGCAAATTTTACTTTTTTCATGACTTTTTTTTTATGGTTATTAATTGGTTTTGATTCAAAATGTACGACAAAAGTAAAAAAATATTGCATAAGCAAAACAAATTTTAAGGATGAATATACATTTGAAGTGTTAATATGAATTTCATATTCCTGAAATACAACACTTAGAGTATGTGAATATCTAATGAAGGCAATTTTCTGTTAAGGATGTGTTAAAGTTATTGTATTTGCTTGGAATTATTCTAAATAATGCAATATATTTGCTGGAAATATATGAATATCACTATGAAAACAAAATATATAATGCCAATTTTATTCCAATTATTGCTGCATCTGAGCACATATTCCCAAAATGGAATAATTAAAGGCACTGTTTTTAATGCATTAAATAACGAACCAATTGCTTTTGTAAGCGTTGCTGTTCAGGGAACCACTTTTGCTTCTTTAACTGACGAAAAAGGCAATTATGAAATAAAGAATCTTCCAATAGGTGAATATAATCTTACTGCATCATATGTTGGATTCGAAACAATGACCACATTTGAAATACAGGTCATGAATTCAAAACCTGCGACGGTTGACTTTTTATTGAAGGAAAAATCAAGCAATCTTAAACAACTTGAAGTTAAAGCAAGTCCCTTTTCAAAAAATATTGAAAGTCCGGTATCCCTAAGAACTATTGGCGTTGCTGAAATTGATAAGAATCCAGGAGGCAACAGGGATATTTCAAAAGTAATACAGTCATTACCAGGGGTTGCTCCAACCTCAAACTATCGGAACGATATAATCATACGTGGTGGTTCACCTAATGAAAACCGCTTTAACCTTGATGGAATAGAAATTCCAAACATCAATCATTTTGCAACCCAGGGTTCTTCAGGCGGACCTGTAGGAATGATCAATGTAGATTTCATCAGGGAAGTTGATTTCTATTCAAGTGCATTCCCTGCCGACAGAAATAATGCATTGAGTTCAGTGATGGAATTTCATTTCAAGGAAGGGCGCACCGACAGGATTGGTGGTAACTTTACACTTGGGGCTAGTGATATAGCATTAACGATGGAAGGCCCTGCGAATAAAAACGCGACATTTCTTGCATCTGCAAGGAGGTCGTATTTGCAATTTCTTTTCAAAGCATTGGGACTGCCTTTTCTACCTACCTACAACGACTTCCAGGTAAAATATCACTGGAATATCAATGCAAAGAATGAACTTACTTTTATTGGGCTCGGGGCAATTGATAACTCCACATTAAACACAAAACTTCAGGAGAATGGAACCCAACAACAGAAATATATTCTTGGTTACCTGCCTACTTATAACCAGTGGAATTATGTGAATGGGTTAAAATTAGTGCATTTCAATAAAAACGGTTACCTCACTATGGTTGCCAGCCGTAATATGCTAAACAATGAGTCCCATAAATACCAGGATAATGTGGAGACACCGGCGAACAAAATTCTAGAATACAAATCGCAGGAAATTGAAAACAAGTTCAGGGTTGAAGAAACTCTGAAAATGAATGAATTCAGGCTGAACTATGGAGCAAATTATGAATATGCCGAATACAATAATAATACATTTAATAAAATATCGTCGCCTTATGGAATTGATACACTGAAATTTTCTTCGCAGTTCCATATGAATAAATGGGGAATGTTTGCACAACTTAGTAAACCTTTTCTGGCTGAAAGGCTGAACCTCTCAATTGGCCTGCGCACCGATGCCAACGACTATGATAAATCCATGAGAAACCCAATCAATCAATTGTCACCAAGGATTTCTTTATCATACAGTATTACATCTGAACTTTCATTCAATGCCAATACCGGAATCTATTACCAGCTACCACCTTACACTGTTTTGGGTTACAGGGATAATTCTGGTGCGCTTATCAATAATCAAAATGGGGTAAAATATATAAAAGCAGTTCATTATGTTGCGGGATTTGAATATGTAACATCTAAAAACCTGAAATTAAGTGCAGAAGGATTCTTAAAGCGTTACAATCACTATCCATTTTTACTCAGGGATTCTATTTCGCTTGCTAATTTAGGAAGCGATTTTGGCGTCATTGGTAACGATGCGATTGTATCTACTTCAATAGGCAGAAGCTATGGCATTGAATTGCTGGCACAGCAAAAACTCTATAAAGGTTTTTACGGCATTGCCACTTACACCTTTGTACGCAGTGAGTTTCAGGATAAGCACAACAACTGGGTTCCGTCATCATGGGATAACGTGCACATTATAAATTTAACTTTGGGAAAAACATTCCGAAAAAACTGGGATGTTGGCATCAAATGGAAGTTTTCTCTAGGCAATCCTTATACACCTTATAACGTAGCATTATCGAGCAATATGAATAACTGGAATATTACACACCAGGGAATCCCTGATTATAATAATCTGAATTCAAAACGTCTTCCATCCTATCACGAGCTTGACCTGAGAATCGATAAAAAAATCAGTTTAAAGAAAATGGATCTTAACTTTTACATCGATGCGCAGAATATTTATATGTTCAAAATGACAATGCCCCCAATCCTTGATGTAGTAAGGGATAACAATAACAATATTCTTACAGACCCAAATGATCCGACAAAATATCAGACTATATTGCTTGAAAATAAATCTGGAACAATAGTACCAACTATTGGAATAGAAATTGCCTTTTAATTAATGAGCCTTATTACCGAGAAGTGGTACAAACCGAAATGTGCCCCATTCCTTTTTCTCAATTTTTGTTTCTGAGATTTTTGTTATGGTTGTCATTACCTGTATTTCACCGTCACCAACAGGAATTACAAGTCTAGCCCCAGTCTTCAATTGGGCAATTAGATCTTCAGGGATATACGGTGCGCCCGCAGTAACAATAATTCCATCAAAGGGAGCATAGGAAGGCAATCCTTTGTAACCATCTCCAAAAAACATTTTTGGGTTATATCCAATGGATGGAAGAAATAATTTTGTTTTATCGTAAAGATTTTTAATTCTTTCAATCGTAAAAACTTTGGCACCCATTTCAATAAGTACACAAGCCTGATAACCGCTTCCTGTACCGATCTCCAAAATCTTGTTTCCTCTTTTTATATTCAAAAGTTGCGATTGAAAAGCAACAGTGTAAGGTTGAGAAATTGTCTGTCCATCACCTATAGGAAATGGTTTATCCTGGTATGCAAATTCAAGAAATGATGAATCCATAAATACATGGCGTGGAATTCGTTCAATGGCTGCAAGAATGTTAACATCTGATATTCCTTTATCCTTTATCTCCTCAACCAGCTTCTTCCGTAAGCCCTTATGCTTGTATGTATCAATCACATTCATTTATCAAATCCCCATTTACGAACAGTTGTCAAAATCTTTTGCGAAAATAATGAAATCAGCTAAGCATAAAAAATTACTTTTGCACTAAATCAGAAATTTATGTTAAAAATAGGCGTACTTGGAGCAGGACACTTAGGAAAGATCCATATTAAGTGTATAAAAGAAATTGAAAATTTCGAATTCATTGGTTTTTTTGACCCGGATGAAAAAATTGCCGCTGCTGTTGAAAAAGAATACGGTATCCGCAAATTCTCTTCAGTTGAAGAACTGGTGGATGTTGTAGACGCAGTTGACATTGTTACACCCACAGTTTCGCATTACGAATGTGCAGCGAAAGCACTACGGAAATCAAAACATGTCTTCATAGAAAAGCCACTAACAACTACCTTAAAGGAAGCAAAATCATTGATTGAACTTGCCAAGGAAGCAAATGTCAAGGTGCAAGTGGGACACGTTGAGCGTTTTAACCCAGCGTTCTTGTCAGCACTTCCCTTTTTCGACAATCCTATGTTTATTGAGACACACAGGCTTGCGCAGTTTAATCCGCGCGGCACAGATGTGCCCGTAATATTGGACCTGATGATTCATGACATTGATATTATCCTTTCGGTGGTGCAATCAAATATTAAAAAAATTAGTGCCAGTGGAGTTTCGGTAGTAAGCGATACGCCTGATATTGCCAATGCACGAATTGAATTTGACAATGGTTGCGTTGCTAATTTAACAGCCAGCCGAATATCACTGAAGAATATGCGTAAATCAAGGTTTTTTCAAAAGGATGCTTATATTTCGGTCGATTTTTTAAAGAAAGAAACTGAAATTGTAAGAATGAAAAATATTGTAGGAGAACCTGACCCTTTATCAATCACAATTGATCTTGGACAAGGCAAAGGAAAAAAACAAATCTTCTTTGAAAAACCTGATATCACTCCGGTCAATGCTATAAAAATGGAACTTGAAACATTCTATGATGCAATTATCACCAATGCAAATCCACCTGTGACTATAGTGGACGGATATAATTCACTTGATCTGGCATATAAAATTATTGAAAAACTGAGTCTTACTCCAAACATGCTTTAAGAGTAAGGCATGAAGCAAATTCTCTGAACATTTTTAATTTACTCATCGTATAAAATTATTTCGTTCACAATAAAAACGATTAATGCTCGTTTAAATTAACTGTATTGAAAATTTCTAGGCCTATTGATGATGTCTGTACAAAAATTTCTTTCTACTCTATTAGTTTTTGCAGTTGCAGGAATGTTTTCATCGTGCGAAGTGTTTAATCCTGCAGAACAAATTCCATCTTATATCCACATCGATAAAATTAGTCTCACCACAACATCTGACCAGGGAAGCAATTCCAGTAAAATAACTGATGCCTGGGTATATGTTGATGATCAATTAATTGGAGCATTTGAATTACCTGTTACTCTTCCTGTTCTTAACAGTGGGAAACACAATGTTGTAATTAAACCGGGAATCAAAGTCGACGGAATAGCTGCAACAAGGGCTGTGTACCCATTTTACCAGCCATATTCTGCCAGTATTAATCTTATTCCCGACAGTGTTATAACCATCAATCCGACATTGACATATAATTCCTACACTGTATTTGAATGGAAAGAAGCTTTTGAGGATGGTGGCATCTCTATTGCAAAAACTCTTTTCAGTGATACCACAATTGGCAAAACCTCCGACACTTCTAAAGTGTTTGAAGGGAGTTATTCAGGTGTTGTCCATCTTGATGCAACACACGATTTCTTTCAGGGTCTTAGTCTTGGCTCTTTTATTCTACCTACAGGTGATTCACCGGTATTTCTGGAATTGAATTATAAAACAAATGCAACCATAAGAGTGGGTCTTTATGCAAACAGCACTTCATCTGTTATGAAACTGGATGTACTGTATATTAACAAGAGTGACAAATGGAACAAAATTTATATCAATCTGAACAGTGCTATAGCAAGAGCGACAAACAGTCCCGATGATTTCCAGGTTTGTATTGAAGTCCAGAAAGATTCTGACGTTTCATCAGCAGAAATACTTTTTGATAATATAAAACTTGTACACAATTAGCAAATGAACAAGAAACTCCAGGTAATAAAATATGTGATTGCCGATCTTTTAGCGGCTTTCCTTGCCTGGGGCTTATTCTTTTATTCAAGAAAGATAACTGTCGATCATCAGAGTTTTCATCTGAAAGAACAGATTCTGATTGACAATAATCTTTATCTGGGCCTTATTCTGATACCAATATTCTGGCTTGCACTCTACCTGCTGATAGGGACCTACTATAGAATTTATCGAAAATCAAGGCTTAAAGAACTGGGACAGACCCTTCTTATCTCTATTATTGGTGTTATCCTAATTTTCTTTGTAGTACTTCTGGATGATGATGTAAGATCCTATAAAGATTATTACTTATCGTTCTTTATTTTATTCCTATTACACTTTGGTTTTACATTTGCTTTCAGACTAATACTAACATCCATCACTGCTTATAAGATACATCACAGAAAAATTGGCTTCAATACACTTATTGTCGGCAGTGATAAAAATGCCATCTCATTATATAAGGAAATTGAAAATCAGAAAACATCATCAGGCAATATATTTATTGGATTTGCTCATGTTAAAAATACAGGCGATTACTTGTTGAATGAATTTCTTCCTCACCTTGGCCATTACAAAAACATCTTAAATATTATAAATAAATATCAGGTCGAAGAAATTATTATTGCCATTGAACCATCAGAACATAAGAATATTGATAAAATACTAACAGAAATCAATGGTGCGAACGTTGTAATAAAAGTTATACCTGATATGCAGGATATTTTACTGGGATCAGTTAAAATGACTGCTATTTGGGATGCACCGTTAATCCAGATATCACCGGAACTGATGCCGGTATGGCAGCAATCATTAAAAAGAGTGCTGGATATAGTTGTTTCATTTATTGCTGTGGCGATTCTATCGCCGGTATTTATATTTACCGCAATCATGGTAAAGTTGTCCTCAAAAGGTCCGATATTTTATTCGCACGAAAGGATAGGGCTTTATGGAAAGCCTTTCACCATGCATAAATTCAGGTCGATGTTCGTGGATGCTGAAAAGAACGGGCCCCAGTTATCCAGTAAGCTGGATTCAAGGATAACAAGTTTTGGGCGCTTTATGAGGAAAGTTAGACTTGATGAAATACCACAATTTTTTAATGTGTTGAAAGGACAAATGTCGCTTGTAGGCTACAGGCCGGAACGACAGTATTTCATTGACCAGATTATTAAAACGGCACCACACTACAAACTGCTTTTTAAGGTAAAACCCGGGATTACATCATGGGGACAAGTGAAATTTGGCTATGCTGAAAATGTAGATCAGATGATACAGCGATTAAAGTACGACATTCTTTACCTTGAGAACATGTCGCTTTCAGTTGATTTCAAAATCATGATTTACACCGTGCTAATTATTATACAAGGTCGCGGGAAATAATGCTTCCTTCTCGAAAAATTTATTTCCTGAAGCAGATTTTCAGGAAACAGAAGAGGTTCACATGAGATCATCTTCAATATAAGACTTTTTAAAAAAACCCTGATAATCATTTAAACTATCAGGGCTGTATCACTTAGAATAATTTGCTTTTATTGTTTTATAAGTTTGTAGCATGTATTATCAACCTTCATTATGTAAATACCCGGAATTAATGCACTAACATCCAGCGATTCATTCAAAAGTAGTTTGTCAATTAAAAGCTTTCCGCTAATATCGAGTACCTGAATCCTTAGCGTTTTGTCACTAGTATTTGAGAAAGCTATTTTATCAGTTGCAGGATTTGGGCTGAAACTAAGTGGTTTTGCTGCTGAAATATCATTTACAGCAGTGAAATTATCAGCAATCAAAACATTAAAACTTGCACCTACAGGCATAGGAGTATACGCATCCTGATTATAAATTGCCCACTGAGCACCCGTATAATAAACACCAATCGGTTTATCATTATATACACTGCCTACTCCTCCTGGATTCCAGTTATGAGTTACAATAATAGTAGCATCTGGATTCCCATTTAATAAAGGATTATCAATATAGGTTACCCAATCTGTAATATTGGATGCGGTAGCTGTATGCACAAAAGCATGTGTTCCTGGGTCCGGTACGAAAACATTATAAGCTGCTCCATCTGGGAATGCACTTCCATCTTCATTATAAATTGCCCACTTGGTACCATCGTACCAAACTCCTGTTGGTTTATTATTGTAAACATTATTTGCATCTCCAGAAGCGCCCCAGTTATGGGTAATAAAAACTAGGGCATTCGGATTATTATTCGTTGCAGGATTATCAATTGTTGTCCAGTTGCCTATAATATTTGAAGCAGAAGCAGTATGAATAAATGCACTTCCATTGCTGGAAGGAAGTAAAATATTATAAGCAGAACCCACCGGTATCGCTGTACCGCCGTCTTCATTGTATACTGCCCAATTGTTATAACCGCTCATATCATAATACCAGATTCCCGAATTGAAATTATTGTAGACATAATTTGGATCCCAGTTATCTGTAATCAGTATAATAGCACCTGGTGTGCTATTCAATCGTGTGTCATTAAGAATGGTAAAATCCCCAATTAAAGTTGAAGCAGTAGCAATATGAGTGTAAAATCCACCATAATAACCTTGCGCTTTCAAATTTTTTGTAGTTCCCATCAACAGCCCTATAGACAAAACAGCCAGGGCCCATCTCCATTTAAGTATCAAATTTTTCATTGCTTTTAGTTTTAGAAATTAAATTATTTGTTAAAGTCCTGATTTTAAACCTTTTCAAATTATCATTTATCTGATTAGTTTTTTAGTATACAAAATTATATATGCTTTAATAGAATTAAAATAAAATTAACAATGAATTAACAATGAATTAAAAGCCATTCACAGTAGGAGAAATTAATTTGGAATTAGCTGGAATAGATTTAAAAATGGTAGGTTGTAACTATCGTAACATTTTTTATTGCTTACCGATTGATAACATCTAACCTTGTCAACCTTACAAGTTGTATCTACAAAGTCCCGTTTTCAATTTTCTGCACAATTTCCTCTATGGCTTTATCATCGCCGGTGGGATCGTAATCTTCTTTAAGGTTAGCACCAAAAACTTTGGCCATTGTATTCCAGAATATTGCTCTGAGAGAGCCACGAAGTTCTTTCACAATTTCATAGGATGTAACACCGGTTTGCCTGTATATAAGCTTTAAAAGAATTTTACCCTGCGCCAGTGTCATATTCTCAACATCATCAGAAAATTGTTTTTTCAGATCTTCTTCTGCCTGCTTGAGTTTCTTCTTTTTTTCTGCAGGATCGGTGGTTGCAGCAATCATATCATTGTATTCTTTGAGTTTCACACTTGCAATAACTGCATATGGATAAACTTTCTTTACATCCCTGATTAATTTGCTGTATTTAACTGGATTCTTCGGTACAGTAACAGAATATGCTGGAGTAATTGTAACTTCATCCAGTACAAGCAAAGGCATGGTGTCACCATCGGTAACCTGGGCAGGTACAATATAGCCATCGGTCGTTTGCGCTCTTAATTCTGCAAACATCAATAAATTCAAGGCTACTATGTAGATTATATGTTTCATTTCGATTAACTGAGGCAGTTTATTCAATATCTGTGCCACATGCTTTACAAATTTACAAATATAAAATATGCAAAATAAAAAGAAACTTCATTTCTGTTATAAACTTCAGAAAGCATTGATTATTATAAAAAATAATGGAGATTGGAATCTCAGGCTACTTTAAGCCGTTCAGCATTTGTTTTACGAAGTTTATCTTCAGCATAAGGAACTGTAATATGAACTTCTGAAGCCTTCCCGTCGGATGGAATATCAAACATAGCATCCATCATTATGGCTTCGCAAATTGAACGAAGTCCACGCGCACCAAGCTTGTATTCTATTGCTTTATCAACAATATAATCAAAAACCTCTTCATCGAAGGTGAGTTTTATTTTATCAATCTCAAATAAACGGGTGTATTGTTTGATGAGTGAGTTTTTTGGTTCACGAAGTATTCTGCGCAAGGTGTCGCGGTCGAGTGCATGCAGGTATGTAACTATAGGCAAACGTCCAACAAGTTCAGGAATAAGGCCAAAGCTTTTTAAATCCTGTGGTGCAACATATTTTATCAGGTTATCCTTGTCTATTTCTTCGCGGTCCTTAACACCATAGCCCACAACATTGGCCTGAAGCCGCGAGGCGATTTTTTTATCAATGCCATCAAATGCACCTCCGCATATAAATAGAATATTCTGAGTATTGATCTGAATCATTTTCTGCTCGGGATGCTTACGGCCGCCTTGTGGTGGAACATTCACGACAGAACCTTCAAGTAATTTTAACAAAGCTTGCTGAACACCTTCACCAGATACATCCCTGGTAATTGAAGGGTTATCACCTTTGCGGGAAATTTTATCAATTTCATCAATGAAAACAATTCCTTTTTCAACGGCTTCTACATTATAATCGGCCACCTGGAGCAAACGGACAAGAACACTTTCAACATCCTCGCCAACATATCCTGCTTCTGTGAGTACGGTTGCATCTGCAATACAGAAAGGCACATGCAGCATTTTAGCAATTGTTCTCGCCAGCAGGGTTTTTCCTGTTCCGGTTTCACCAACAAGTATTATGTTCGATTTTTCAATTTCAATTTCCTCCTTGCCTTTTTGAGCAGGCTGGTTTATGCGTTTATAATGATTGTATACAGCAACAGCTAAAACCTTTTTTGCCTCATCCTGTCCGATAACATACTGATCAAGATGCTTCTTGATTTCAGCTGGCTTAAGCAGTTTGAAGTTGGGAATGAATTTACTTTTTTTGGCAAACAATTCTTCGTTAACAATGTTATAAGCCTGCGTTACGCAATAATCGCAAATATGACCCTCTAGCCCGGCAATAAGCATATTGGTTTCTTTCTTATCGCGTCCGCAAAACGAACATCGTGTTGTATCTTTTGCCATTGGTAAGTTTATTTCTTGCTTGTACGTACAAGAATTTCGTCAATCATTCCGTAGTCTTTTGCTTCCTGTGCAGTCATCCAATAGTCGCGGTCAGCATCTTTCCAAATTTTATCATATTTCTGTTTGGAATGAAGTGCAATGATTTCGTATAGTTCTTTTTTAAGTTTCTGAATTTCTTTGGAAACAATTTCAATATCGGTAGCCTGTCCTTCAGCACCACCCATGGGCTGATGTATTAAAACACGTGAATGTGTGAGTGCCGTTCGTTTTCCTTCTTTTCCTGCACAAAGAATTACAGAGCCCATTGAAGCAGCCATACCTGTACAGATTGTAGCTACATCGGGCATGATATATTGCATGGTATCATAAATACCGAGACCTGCATACACCGATCCACCAGGAGTATTCAGATAAATCTGGATGTCTTTTCTGGAATCAACTGATTCGAGAAACAGCAACTGTGCCTGTATAATGTTTGCAACATAATCATCAATTGGTACTCCAAGGAAGATAATCCTGTCCATCATAAGGCGCGAGAATACGTCCATGGTAGCGATATTCAGCTGACGTTCCTCGATAATGGTCGGAGAAATATAACTGCCATAAACTGAAGTGTATCTGTCGAGCGTAAGGCTGCTGATTCCCCTGTGCTTAATAGCATATTTGCGGAATTCATCATTATTATGTGCCATATATGAAAAGTTAAAAGTTGAAAGTTAAAGGTTTAATGCTGATGATCGTGGTCGTGGTCGTGGTCATGGTCATGGTCGTGAGTGTGCTGATGCTTTGCAGATGCCAGTTTTACAAAGTCATCATAAGTAATATCTTCGCTTTGTATCTGAACTCTGCGATTGAAAAGATCTCTCATTTTATCATCGTACAATTTATCGTAAATCCGCTTTGATTCTTCTTTGTTCTGAAGCATACGGTTCGCAATATCATCGAGTTTATCATCAGGAAACTCGGCGTTATCAGCCATCGGCATCGATTTTTTGAAATAATCTTTTATATAGTCTTTCACTTCTTCCTGAGTAACCTCAATGCTGTTTTCCTTCATCAGTTTATTTTCAATTAACTGCCATTTCAGGCTATCAGCATATACTGAAAATTCTTTTTCAATCTGTTCTTCAGTAAATTTTTCCTGGTTGGTTTCAAGTAGCCAGCGTTTTAGAAATGCTTCCGGTAAGGTAACTTTGGCATGCAGAAGTTCATCCACTATATCACTCACGAATTTTTTATCAGCTTCCCCTGCAAAAGAAATTTCAGCATCCTGCTTGATACGCTCACGCAATTGTTCTTCGCTTGTAATATTATCGTTTTTATAAACCTTCTCAAATAATTCGTTATTCAATTCAGCAAGTTCAACTCGGCTTATTGCCATAATTTTTAAACGGAAATTTGTTTTAATTTCAGCGACCTTTGCCTCATCAACGCCGAGCAAATGAGATACTTCATGATCATCGCCGATAATTTTACGTATGTCAACATCAATTGTGTTGTCTTTCTTAAGCCCAATGAATTTTTTCTTCGACGTTTTATTTTTTATAAGGTCAAGTGCGATTGAACTTTTATTGGTGATACCACCTTCTATGACATTGCCACTTTCGTCAAGTTCAGTAAACTCCGCATATATGAGATCTTCATCTGCAGTTACTTCAGGGTTAGAATATTTTCCGTACCTGCGGCGGATATCATTCATGTATTTATCAACCAACTGATCATTGATAGCAATATTATACTTTTTTACTTTGATATTTTCAAGCGGTTCAAGCGTAATGTCAGGACTTAAGGCCAGATCGTAATAAAATTCAAAATCTGTCTGGTTGTCCCAGTCAATGGTGGCTGATTTTTCCTTGTTAGGTAAAGGATTCCCAAGTATATCAATATTGTTTTGACCAAGATAATCGTACATTGTATCAATAACCATTTTATTGATTTCATCCAGCATTGCAGCTTTTCCGTACATTTTTTTTACTACAGAAGCAGGAACTTTTCCAGGACGAAATCCGGGGATATTCATTTTTTTCTGATAATCTTTCAGAATTTTTTCAACTTTTGGCTGATAATCATCTGCAGTAACTTCAACTTTAAGCAAAGCATTTAAGTCGTCAATTTTTTCCTGTGTAATATTCATTTTAAAATTCTGTTTTAATTCAAATGATGTTCTTAATAATTCATTTTATTTCAATAATAATCACTTCCTTTTTTACAAAAAGCCCACTTTAGGTGGACTTTTTCCATATTATGTGCGGATGAAGGGACTCGAACCCCCACGCCTCACGGCACCAGATCCTAAGTCTGGCTCGGCTACCAATTACGACACATCCGCAATTTTACTAATTAAGAATTATTTGTACAAGAACGCCTTATCTCAAAATAGTGTGCAAAGATATGCATTTTTTCACATCCTATAAAAAATAGTGGCATCTAATCGTACGAATAATTACCAATAAAATTATATATTTGTTTCCATCATATAATTTTGATCGTTATGAATGTAATAATTCGAATTGTCCCAGTGTTTTGTATTTGCGCAATAATGTGCGCTTGCGCCTCTTCTTCAAAAAAAATTGTTTACGATAAAATACTTTTCGGCAAAGGCGGCGGATTCACTGGAAAGTATGACGAATATTTTCTGAGCAAAAATGGAAATATTTACAAAAAAGATGCTACCACGAATTCCTTTACAAAAATAAAAGATCTGTCACGGAAAGAAACCATAAGCATCTTCAAACAGGTTGATACGGATGCCCTGTTTGAACTGGGTTTTAATCATCCTTACAATTTAACCTCTTATATTGAAATTGTAAAAGGAAGTGTGACCAACAGAATTGCATGGGGTGATGCGAAAACCCCACCGCCAGTTGCTGTGACGATTTTGTTTGATAAATTGATGGGGTATGTAATTGTTACAAAGCCTATTTCCAATAATATGAAAAAATGATTTGGTTGAACTAAAATTCATAAAACTAAAAAAGCGGAAATAATTCCGCTTTTTTAGTTTTAATCACATTTTCTATTGCTTAACAATATTCTTTACTGCATAACCTTTGTCAGAAGAAAGTTTCAACATATACAAACCGGCTGGCTGATCATCAAGATTGATATTAATATTGTTCGAGCCAATATCAACTGTCCATTGTTTTTTTGATATAATTCTGCCAAGCATATCTGTAATCACAAGATTTACATTTTCATTCTTGTCAGCATCAAACTTTATAGTAAACTGGTCGCTGAATGGATTCGGGTATACACCCATGTTCAATGAAACTCCGTATTCTTTTACACTCTGCTGAGAAAGTGGGCTGAAACAAACATTATCAATGTATGCGTTATCAAGAGGGAAACCTAATGTATCCTTTGCTATGTTTCGAGTTTCAATGGTTACAGAAATCTGCTGTCCTGCATAGGAATCAAGATTTATGAAGTGAGTAACCCATGGATCGGAACCATCTGTTGTAGGATTGTAGGTTCCACCAATTTGAGTTCCGTTAACAAGAATTCTTAGGTTGCTTGCTTTTGAATAATCACCAGGGCCGATTACCTGACTATAAATAACACCACCATCGGTTTGCTTCAGATCGAAACGCATATTCAACGTGCTCCAAGCTGATGCATCAACACAGAAGTTAACTTTTGCAGATAAGAATTCGTTTATATTCCAAGTATTCACACCATCGGGAAACTGAAGTATATCAAGATAATCACCATAGGCATTGCCACCAGTCATTTGGAATCCCTTTGCCCCAGTATGATGAGCAGCGGTTGATATTAAAGCATGTGAATAATGAGTAGTCTCAATAAGTATAAGACTATTGATATTTGATTCTTCAAACCCAATGGTATCAAATCCAATATCCGTAGGATTCTTGATCGCAAATCCAGCAAACATATCATTTGTGTTCAAAGTATCCACATCATATTCTGTCCATGCGTCAATAGTATAATTCCCACTGGCAGAAAGATCAACAGGTGTTGAAAATACATGATTGAAAGTTCCCAAAGGCATAATGGTCTGTGGAATTTCCACAGTGTCGCGAATGGCTGCGCCGCCATTCACGCGGTAAGCAAGCACTATGGTATCACCTGCTGCCAGTGAATCGCATCCAAAAAACTTTACATCGATATCAACAAGTTCAGCATTTGTCATATGGCAAGTCGAAACAGGACCATTGATTTTGCTTACACCAACATCAACATTCTGTTGAATATTATTTTTGAATGTATATCCGATAATACTGTCATTGGCCGCTTGTCCGTCATGAGCATATTTAACCCAGCAATCAATTTTGTGTGTTCCAATAGCTGAAAAATCAGCGGTTGCAGCAAAGGTAAAATCAAGTGTATCGCCACCGTTTAAAGTACTTGCAAGAATGACAGTGTCATTCACAATGGCGCCGCCATCGACCCTGTAGGCTACAGGTATTGTATCATTGGCCTGAATAGCCATACTGCATCCGTTATATTTTAACTGTGCAAAGATATATTCTGCATTACTGTATCCGCAGGCTGTCTTAGGAGAGGTGATATTCAGCATTTGAAAATCGTTATCTGCAATCGGAAAGCCAATGCCTACGGCATACCAAGCTGTTGATGTTTGTATCACCGCAAAAGAACATGCCCCGTACAAGTCTTCTGCAGACTGTATTGCAGCCTCCCTTGCATCAGCATAGGTTGATGAAGATGTAAGGTATACTGTTAACGCTCTGTAAGCAATTTGTGCGGCAGAATCCCTGCCAATACCGGTTACATCATAAACATGACCTATATCATTAACTCCTGTATCTCCAACAGCTAGCAGATAAAACCAATAATTTAGAACTCCACTGTTAGTATGTACACCACCATTATCAATGGCTGGATTGGTAACCCAATATTGCCCCTTATATGTATCAGGATTTTGCATTGCTTTGGGATTTGCCAAGCTACGAAGGCCTGCATGATTTACCATAATATCTTCACCTTCCAACCAATCAGCATGAGCTGAATCGCCAAAAAATTCTATACACGTACCAAAAATATCACTGAAAGATTCATTCATCGCTCCAGATTCATCCTGATAAACAAGATTTGCTGAATGCTCTGTAACAGCATGTGTAATCTCATGACCGCCTACATCGAGGGAGGTAAATGGAGTGTATTGCGTACCATCTCCATCTCCGTATGTCATTCGGGTTCCGTCCCAAAAAGCATTATCATAATTCACATCATAATGTACATAGCTGATTAGTTTTGCACTGTCATTATCATAACTCGCTCTTCCGAATGTTTGAAGATAGTACTGATAAGTCATTTCTGCTGCAAAATGCGCATCAGTAGCTACTTCATCCTTGTTCGCATTAACATTGTTCCAAATATTATCAGAGTCAGTAAAATCGACGGCGGCAGCATAGTTCGTTCCTTTCAACATATTGTAAGTTTCAACTCCGTGGCCATAATGAACATTTCTCAACCGGTACACATTGGCTGAAACAGAATCAGTCCAAATTGTCTGCGTCCCTGAGTATTTTGTAACTGCTGTTCCGGGAACATCAGTAGTCATGAGCCTGTTTTCAGTAAATAAAACTTCGCCGGTACTTGCATCTACAAAAACGAAATTCCTACTTAATGGCTTGCTGGCATAGATGTCCACACAGTAAACAAGTTTATAATTAGCAGTTATTCCATCGCAATTTAAATCAGCTATCATTAATTCTGGTTCAGGATAATATGTCGCTGAAGGATTATTTTTTATTTGTTTAAGTAAAGCCTCTTCACCTGCATTTTCCCACATATAACTTTGTGCACCGGTATATGTAATGGCCTTTTCCCTCGCGGCATCAATGTTGAGTTGCGGAATAACAGTTAATGTGAGACCCTTTACAAGTTTTCCGTTTCCACTTACCGCAATTCCATTCCTTGAATGAATTAAATAATTTGCAGCTCTTACCGGTATACCCTTATAATACTGTTGGAAGCGATAATGTGTATATTCAAGCTTGTCAGACTCCTGTTTTTCAAGGGTCATTGCATCGTTCGCTGATAGTCCGAAAGCATCCTTATAGTAGGAAAAAACCTTAAGCGGATCGAGTTGCTTTTCCTGTTTAAATTTTACCCATTCGGTGGAGGTTCCGGACTGGGCAATCTGAGCCAGTTTAGCATTGTTGGTCTGTGCATTCAGTAGTGAAGCAATAAAAATGAATATAATGCAGGATACAATTCTTTTCATATGGTTATGGTTTTGTTTTAGTGTTGTTGATTTCCTTATTGAGTTTGCTTTTACGGATTCCGTATGTAAAATAAATTATAAAACCTATTGCCATCCAGATTATCAAACGCAACCATGTATCTAAGGGAAGTGATGCCATCTGGGCAAAACAAATCAATGCTCCAAGAATTGGAATCAATGGCACCAAAGGTGTTCTGAAAGGGCGTGGAAGATCGGGTCGTTTTTTCCTGAGAATGATAATACTTATACAAACAATAGCAAAAGCCAGCAATGTACCAATTGAAACTAGCTCTCCAAGTATACCTATTGGAAGCACTCCAGCAATTATCATGGCAACAAATCCTGTTACAATCGTACTGATGTATGGAGTTTTAAAACGTTTGTGTACTTTTGAAAATACCGGTGGGAGCAATCCGTCCTTTGACATCGAATAAAATATACGGGGCTGACCCATCAGCATAACAAGTATTACAGAGCTTAAGCCGGCAATAGCAGCTATTTTGATAATAGGTCGTAACCAGAACATGCTATCGCCCATTGCATTTACCCCAACTGCAACAGGATCGGGAACATTTAAAAAAGTATAACTTACTATACCGGTCAAAACTATTGCAACCAGAATATATAAGACAGTTGATATAGTCAATGATCCCAGAATGCCAATAGGCATATGTTTTTGCGGGTTCTTCGCTTCCTGCGCAGCAGTGGACACTGCATCAAATCCAATATATGCAAAGAATATTACTCCTGCCCCCCGCAAGATGCCACTCCATCCGAAATGCCCCCACTCACCTGTGTTCTCGGGAATAAATGGATGCCAGTTAGCGCTTTTAACGAACGCAAATCCAATTGCAATAAATAATACAATAACTGAAACTTTAACGATAACCATAATATTATTGAAATTTGCCGATTCTCTTATACCTATTACAAGTAAGGTAGTAAGTAACGCAACAATTGTCATTGCAGGGAGATTCATAATTGCGGTAGCATGTGGTAAGGTATCAACACTTATATGAAGACCTGATAATTGTTTTAAAAGATTCTCCGAAATAGGTTTCCATCCAATGTTTGGTACATCAACCAATACACTTCCTGCCGCAGCGCTAAGTTGTGCCGGAATATGAACGCCAAAGTCATTTAAGAAACTAACAACATAGCCTCCCCATCCAACAGAAACAGTAGATGCCGCAAATAAATATTCAAGAATAAGATCCCATCCGATTATCCATGCCAGGAATTCTCCCATTGTTGCATATGAATATGTGTAAGCACTCCCTGCAATTGGTATCATGGAAGCAAACTCAGCATAACACAAACCTGCGAAAGCACAGGCAATTCCGGAAATCACAAACGAAAGTACAATTGCAGGGCCGGCATACTGTGCAGCAGCCTGACCAGTGAGTACAAAAATCCCGGCACCGATTATAGCTCCGATTCCGAGTGTAGTTAAATTGGTTGCAGTAAGTGTTCTTTTAAGCCCTTGACCTTTATCAGTGGATTCTTCCATGAGCTTTGTCATGGACTTTGTAATAAATAATCGTTTCGCCATTGTTCAGAAAATTGATTAATTCGAATAATTTCCTCACAATATTAGGAAAATATCAACATGAAAAAAAATTTTGATTCTATATTTCTGATATTTAATATAAATTTGCTTTATATCAGTCGCTGAATTTATAAAAGTGAAACAATTCATTAAGGATTATTTTTCTTTCAACAAACGGGAACGCAATGGTATTTTTATACTGTTAATTATCCTGATAATTGTGATTGTAGTTCCATTTCTACTGCCTTATTTTATTCCAAAAGAAAAAACTGATTTCTCGCAATTTAAAAAAGAAATATCTGCTTTTGAAAAATCGCTGAAGGATAATAGCGATACCAATTATACAAAAGATTTCGATTTTAATCATATTGACAAGTCATCAGCTGAAACAATTTTACACCCTTTTCCTTTCAACCCCAATGATCTCCCTGAAGAAAAATGGAAAGAGCTTGGCTTTGATGACAAGCAAATTAAAATCATAAAAAACTTTGAATCCAAAGGCGGAAAGTTTTATAAAAAAGAGGATCTTAAAAAGATATATGGCATCAGTGCAAGTGAATATGAAGTTCTCGAGCCTTACATCCAGATTCCTGACGAAAACAAATCATACACAAAAAAAGAAAAACAAAATTATAAGAGTGATAAAAACACAACTGTAATTGAACTCAATTCCGCTGATACCACACAATTAAAAAAACTAAAAGGCATTGGCACTTGGTTCGCAAAAAAAATTATTGCTTACAGAACCAAACTTGGCGGCTTTTACAGGAAAGAACAATTGCTGGAAGTGAAAGGCATGGATAGTACGAAATATGCGGGTTTCAGCAATTATGTAAGCGTGAACAAATACCTGATCAAAACAATAAATATAAATACAGCCGCATTTGATGATCTGAAATCACATCCTTACATTGGCTATAATATAGCATTGTCGCTTACAAATCTAAGGCAGAAGCATGGAAAATTCAGCAGTGTAGCTGATATTAAACAATCTGTTTTGGTGACAGAAAAAATTTATGAAAAAATTTCACCTTATCTTTCAATTGACTGATAACATTATTTAACAAAAACCTTTCAAAGAAATTTTTACATTAGCAAAAAAATAAATATCGACTTATGGAAGAAACAATAAAACTACGCCACCCAAAAGGTCTATTTTTAGTATCGTTTGTAACATTATGGGAACGCTTCAGCTTTTACGGATTAAGTGCTTTCCTTATACTTTACATGACAAATAATGTTGACGATAAACTTGGAGGTTTACAACTTCAACAGGGAATGGCAAGCTTTATAGTAATGACCTTTATGGGCCTGTGTTATCTTTTATCGCTGCCTGGTGGCCGTATAGCTGACAGGTATATAGGTAAAAGACGTTCCATTGTGATAGGAGGAATACTTATTATGTTAGGGCTTTGTTCACTTGCCTTAGATCTTGGCGCCGTATCCTTATTTGGCGGACTTGCCCTGATATGCATTGGTAACGGGCTTTTCAAACCCTCTGCTTCGTCGATAATCGGCGACCTTTATGAACAAGGAGATAAACGTAAGGATTCCGCTTACACTATATTTTATATGGTATTCAATGGAGGAGCATTTGCAGCACCTATTATTTGCGGGTATGTAAATAACTGGGGATATAAATACGGATTTATGGTTATCGCTATTGGTATGGTGCTGGGAATGATCATATATTTGTTTACAGCGCAGAAATTTCTTGGTGATATAGGAAGAGAAACTATACACAAACAGAATATTCAGAATAATATCGAAAAGAATCCTTTAACCAAAGAAGAAAAGAACCGCATCACTGTTATACTTGTTTTGATTGTTTTTGTAATCTTTTTCTGGATGGGATTCACACAGGCAAGCAGTTCTTTTAATTTGTACACCAGGGATTTTGTCAATCGGAAGATCTTTAACTGGGAAATTCCCGTTGAATGGTTCCAGTCGGTAAATCCTTTCCTTATCCTGATTCTCGGTGCACCTGCTTCCGCATTATGGCTCTATCTGGCAAAAAAAGGCAAGGACCCTTCTATCCCCGTAAAAATGGGATTGGGTATGCTGGTGCTTGGAATAGGTTTTATGTTTATGGTGGCTGCTGTTATGCAAAGAGGTGGCGATAATACGAACCCTGCTGTTAAAGCAAGTTTGATTTTCCTTGTAATGACCTATTTATTCAATACCATTGGTGAATTATGTGTGTCACCCATCGGATTGTCAATGGTTTCGAAACTAGCCCCTCAAAGAATGACCACTTTTTTCATGGGCACATGGTTTCTGGGCATTTTTCTTGCTTATTTTGTTGGAGGATTCATGCAATCATTTATAGATAATTTCGGGGCATTATCGATCTTCCTAAGCATAGCTATTTTTGTTTCATTGCTTGGAATTGTAATATTATTGATTTCAAAGAAACTCGTAAGAATGATGCATGGTATTGTTTAATCAAAGTATGTTTTTTGTGCTGAAATGTTAAATTTAAATTTATGAAAAACATGTTTAAATATCTGATTTTATTTGCCTGCATTTTATTTGTTGGGAAACCGCTAACAGCGCAGACAGACAAAATTACCTGGTACAGTTTTGAAGATGCGGCAAAACTCAATGCACAGCTGCATAAAAAAGTATTCATTGATATATTTACCGAATGGTGCGGATGGTGCAAGGTTCTTGATAAAAGCACCTTCACCAATCCGGTAATTATAAAAATAATGAACGATAATTTTATTGCCGTGAAGCTTGATGCTGAGCGCAAGGATACTGTTTATTTCAATGGCTATGCATTTATCAACCCCAATCCAACCGGATATCGCTCACCGCACCAGCTCGCAAGTTCAATGCTCAAAGGACGCATGTCATATCCATCAATGGTTTATATGGACGACAGCATGCGGATTATTACTACAGTGCAGAGTTATTTAAAACCAACAGAGCTGGAACCGATATTGGAATACATTGCGCAGGATAAATACCTCACCATGACTTACGATAGTTTTAAATTATCATACAAGGTTCTTTCTTCAGATGATATTGTTGAAAAAGCAGCGCCCCCGGTGATTCTGAACAAAGTGGTTTTTGATGCAGGACAATCGAAAATTAATACTTCTGCATACACACAACTTGATAGTGTTGTGAGTTCGTTAAAAAGTAATGAAGCCATGAAGATAGAAATAGGCGGATATACTGACAACGTAGGTGATGAATCTTCCAATAAAAAACTTTCCGAATCAAGAGCTAAAGCAGTATACGATTATTTTAAAAGCAAAGGCATTGATGAATCGCGCATGGTATATGCAGGTTACGGATCAAAAAATCCTGTTGCTGAAAACGCCACTGCCGATGGGCAAAAGAAAAACAGGAGAATTGAAATTAAGATTCTGAAAAAATAAATTGCAATATTATAAAGAAGACTTCGCTAATAAAGGTATTATCAATAACACTTGTATTCTTTAAATAAGTTAAAGAATTAATTTAGCAAAATACTTTTATGATAAGCAATATTAGCAAATACACTTCAGGCATTGCTTCGTTCTTAAAGATACGATTTATCATTATCACGATAATATTTTCGTTCGTATTTTCATTTTCAAAAAACCTTTTCCTTTCTTATAAAGATACCATTGATGTGGCAAATGAGCGCATAATGGGCATAATTATATTGCTGGCTGTTATATCTGAAGCAATAGGAATGTATTTAAAGCCCCCTTTCATGTCGAAGCGAGCGAAAGTTGAACTCCCACTCGGCATGTTCATTTTTCGACTGTTTACAAGTTTCTTTCTGCTGATGCTGGGCATGGGACTTGCATTTTGCGATATACTGGGAGAACCTTCAAATACAGCATTAGGAGCGGGATTCATAATAGGTGTTATATGGGCCTTTGTTTCATGGTTCATGATTGACATACGAAGAGAAAAAATAATTTCCGACAAACATAATTTTATTGAAATATTTGCAGATGTTCTTTTACTTATTTATAGCTGCGTAAGTATGACCTTTACCTGGGAATTTTTTATGAGCAGTGATTGGGGCAAATACATTCAGCACTTTGAACCCGATGGCGGAAAAATTTTTATTCAGTTAGTCGTATTCCTGATTTTTACCATAATGTATATTGCAGCCAATTTCATGCACTGGATGGAACGACTGCTTATCATCAGAACAAAAACGGACAAATTCTTAATCCTTCTTATTCTAATAATTACATACATCTTCGCAATAAAATAATTTTTGCAACAGATATATTTGCAAATAAAAAAGCGCCAAAAGGCGCTTTTTTATTTGGGTGGAAGGTGGGGCTATGAGATTCAACATTTTTCTTACTCATATCTAATTGTATTACTGATTATTACAAGATTGTCAAAAAGTCGAAAAGTGACGCAAGTGACGCAAAGATACAAATTATTTTAAATTCTTACTTTCCTTACGAAAATCCCTGTCAATTATATCAGATATTACCTTACTGAAATCCTTGGTATGCATAAGTATCAGTAGGTTTTTGAAGAAATTTCCATAAATATTATCTGAATATTTCTGCAACTCCTGTTTACTTATGGCTACTTTAAGAGGTTTGTAATATTCTACAAAAGGATAATCAGTGGCTTTTAGCTTGCTATTAAACTCAAGATTTATCAACCCCATTCCTTCTTTTGCTTTCATATGTATGTTCACCATTAATTCTCTGATATGAATTGCAAAAATGTAATTGTTATTTATTATTTGAGCTGTGACATCTCCAATAATTCTTTTCAATTCATCCTTTGTTTGAGGCAGGTCAGTTTCCTCTGTAAAGAGCGTATAAACCTCGATTCCAAGCACAGCACAGATCTTGTTCAAAAGTTCAACATTAACTGAGACTTTCCCTGCATAAATATCATATACAGCCTGCCTTGTCCTTCCAATCTTTTCACCCATATCCTTCACTGAAATATTTTTTACTTCAGCTATCTCTTTGATTTTCTGACCTATTTCCATGACAATAATAAAATGTTAATAATTACTTCAATTTATATTTTACTATTTGTAAATATTTATATTACATTTGTAACGAACATATTTTACATTTATTGTATTAATCATGCGTAATAATTTTACAAATATAAATAATTACTTTACATATAAGTATAAAATCAAGGAAAAAATTGAAAAACTCAGTTATTCTGACTATTTAATTGCTAAACGGACATTGCCCAAAATGCTTGGCATAAACACAAGGACCTTTGAAAAATATATGTACACAAAGCTCAGTGAAAAATATGAAATGCCTGTTGGACAAATAGCAATTCTTGCGAAATTTCTAAACTGTACAATGGAAGATCTATTGAATTATGCGCCAAAACAAATAACTATTAAGGGAATTTCTAAAGAAGAAAAAAACGATTTGGCCAAAAGCCTGGGACTGCAGAAATAAATAATTATGATGGGATCAACTACTATGATATCGTATTTTAAAAATGTTAGCGACAAACATCCTGTTGCCATTTCTTTTGGTGACTTTATTAATTCAATAAAGACAGGCACCGTCAATGACTATTCTCTGATTGATATAATAAATGATATCAGAATGGCCCCAAATAAAGAGACAAAGAATGAATTGAAAAAAAAATTGCCTGCTGTAACAATATCTGCATTATGCGATTATGGACATAAGAAGTCTGATATAATAAAATTCACAGGATTTATTCAGATAGATATTGATGATCTTCCAAATCCGGAAGAAACTAAAAATATTCTCAAAGAGGATGCGCACCTGTATGTTGCATTTACCAGCCCAGGAGGGAAAGGTCTAAAGTGTATTTTCTTTATGGGTGATCAGGAACACAAACAAATATTTGATGCATTAAAATCATATCTGAAAACAAAATATACAATTGAAATTGATAACCAGGTAAAAGATGAAAGTCGTTTATGCTACTATTCATATGACCCTGACGTTTTCATTAATGGCAATTACAGTTTGTTTAAATATTCATCAGGCAATTCAGTATCCGAAATAAACAAATTAAAAAATGATGTAGAAAATATTCTTACACAAATTGAAAATTCTAAAACTGATATTACTTCATCATATGAGGATTGGAGAAATATTGGTTTTTCTTTCGCTGATGCTTTTGGTACTGATGGCGGAATTTTCTTTCACAGAGTGAGCAAATTCAACAACAGTTATGATTATGAAAAATGCAGTAAACAATTTTCATCCAGCCTGAACTCAGGCAATAAAGGAATTACTATACGGACATTTTTTAAACTTGCAAAAGACAATGGATTTCAGATTTCAGAAGGAAAACGAAAAACAGATGATGTCTTTTTCTATCCGGTACTTGATAGGGATGGCAATACTAAGGATATTAAAATTGATTATCCAAAATGGATTGATATTCTGTACAAATTAGGATTCCGAAGATTCGACATCGAGAAAAGTTTTGTTTTTACCAGAATCATTGACCAGATAATTGAAGAAGTCTCTGTCACACACATTCAGGATGCCTTTATAAATTATTTAGAAAAACTTCCCGACAACCTGCATGGCGGCATTTCCAGAGAATCACTGATTAGCAAGTTCTACCGTAATCCATCTCACTATTTCTGTGAAAACCGCTTAAACTTACTACGCCCTAAAAGTAATTTCAATTTCAGTGCTGATACTAAAGATGAATGCTTTATTTACTTCAGCAATGGTTTTGTGAAATGCACAAAGACAGGATACAAACTCCTTCCCTATTCTGAGTTGAATGGCTTGATCTGGCATGATCAGATTGTGAACAGCAGTTTTGTAATTAATGATTTTAATTCAGATCCTCCTGAAAATCGTGGAGATTTCTCCCATTTTGTATTTAATATCAGTAGTAAAAATCGTTCCCGGTATGATTCCCTTTGTAGTATTATCGGGTATTTGCTACACAGTTATTATATCGGGAAATTAAAAGCAGTAGTTCTCACCGACAGTAAAATATCAGAAACACCAAGTGGCCGGACCGGCAAAACTTTATTCTGCCAGGCATTAAAATACATTAAGAAATATACTGAGATCAATGGCAAAGACTTTGATCCATCCAATAAGCATAAATATCAGCAGGCTAATCTCGACACACAAATCACTCATGTTAATGATGTGCGCAAAAACTTTGATTTCGAATGTTTATTCAATGACATTACAGAAGGTATTGTCGTAGACAAGAAGAATACCAAGCCTTTCCGGATATCAACCAAGTTAATTGTGAGTACGAATCAGACCATAAGAATTGAAGGAGCAAGTGCAAAGGACAGAGCAATTGAATTTGAATTTGCTGAACATTACAATGAAAAATTCAGTCCTGAAAATGAATTTGGACATTGGTTCTTCAGAGATTGGAATGACGATGAATGGTCACGCTTCTTCAATTTTTGCATGAATTGCATTTGTACTTATTTGGAAAATGGAGTGGTACTGGCAGCTCAGATAAATCTGAATAAAAGAAAATTATTTGACTCAACATGCCATGAGTTTGTAGAGTTCATGGAAGCACAGATTGATGATGGTAATATTATCGCTGGTTCTGAATATGACAAAAAAGAATTGTATGAAAGATTCTTAACTGATAGCCCGGAATTTAAAGATCAGAAAAATTTCAAACCTCGTAAGTTCACAGAATGGCTGAGAGCTTACACAAAATATTCAGGTCACTTCTCTCCTATTGACCCAGAGAAACACGAACGGAAAAGTGGTGCAGCAAGATACATCACTTTTCCACCACCATAGAGAGGGTATCACTTTTTTTACTTTTTCTGTGTCCATTAAGTCCAAGATCTTTTACTTGACCTATTGAAAATGATTTCAGAATGACCTTATAAATTACTTATTAAATCCAAGGTAAAAATTTAAAGTCCCAAAAAGATAGAGCAACAAATAAAAGGACGCATGGACTCAGAAAAAGGTAAAAATAACATACTCAACCAGGAAATGTTTCACACAAAAAATATAATCAACCAATATTTATTAATTCGAAATTTTACAAAAATGAAAACAAGAACATTTGAAGTGCCCGTAGATTCAGTATTTGAATTTGCAGAAATCCTGGAGCAAAACAATTTAGACAGCACTATTCAGGGAACCAATGGAGATGATGCAATCACGATTGATGTACATTATGAACCAGAAGAACGTGAAGCTGTATTCGAACTCATGGAGCTGCTTGATCCTGATGACGAAAATTAAATTATTAATTTTTTATAAAAGCAACAGTCCTGCTGTTGCTTTTTTTAACAATCAAATTATACACTTATGAAAACAACCGGAATCCGTATTGAAGTCCCACAGGACTTATATAAAAAAATGCAAGAGGAACAGGAGAAGCGCACAGTAGTAACAGGTAAAAAAACAGCTCTTTCTGCTATTATTCTGGAATTCTGTTCAGAAAAGCTGGATGCTTGCGAAGATGTACATTCAGATGTACACGGTGTACATGAGAGTGTACACAAATCTGTACACACGAATTCAAGCCTTGATAAAAAAGATTCTGATGCAGAGAAGAGGCTTCAACACAGGGAAGAACGGCTATCCAAATGGGAAAAGTCATTGCTTGAACGGGATAAAATGATAAAGGATCAGGAAAAAGAAATCTTTCAGGAAAAGTTGGATGTTCTTGAACTAAAAAGCATGGTGTTGGATGAAAGAGATAAAGTGCATCAGAAAGCTCTGGACGGTACAGAAATGGTGGTTGACATGAAAT
>Ga0224523_1000085_pt1 | contig 64758 bp, 53 predicted proteins | sample CFST50metaG_FD_182732 | JGI IMG/M metagenome (GOLD analysis project Ga0224523, IMG submission 182732) | Peat soil microbial communities from Stordalen Mire, Sweden - C.F.S.T50 | ecosystem: Environmental > Terrestrial > Soil > Wetlands > Peat | place: Sweden: Norrbotten County, Stordalen Mire... | reverse complement strand
ACATGATTTTGATCGTCCGGTTTAGTTGAATCTTTTAATTTATTTTCCATGTTAATTTTTTCGTCTGCAATTTCAACGACTGCTTCTTCAAGCTTAGTAATCCTGACAAATTCAATTGCAATGTCAATGCATTTATCATGTTCATCTGGAAGTGGATTTGCTTTTGCAAATTTTACAAGATCGGCCAGCACAAGCATTTCCCTGAGTTTTCGCACTAAAGAACTTTCGATACCGAATGGTTGCAGCGATGAAGTGATTTCATCTGTTGTCATTTCCATTGCAAGTACAGCGAATCGGTTTTCAATATAGGTTCGAATAATCTCTGTGAGCTCGGTATAATATTGTTTTACCTTGTTGTTCTGCCAAAGTTTTTTGTTTTTCAATTCGTCAAGTGCTGACAGGGCCTGCACATGTGCCGGGATCTTTGGTTTTTTGAATCCAAGTATCGATTCGCCTTTTTTCCGTTTATTCATATACCAAATCACAATCCAGATAATTGCAGCAAGTAAAATTGCACCTAAAATATAAGGTAGCATTTCCATGAAAGTCCATGGAACACTCAAAGGACCTTTTATATCTTTTATTGCTTTTGTAGTATCAACAGGAAGTGTATTAACGTTTAATAATAATGAATCTGTAAGGGCTTCAAAATAACCGGTATCACCCGGATTTTTGTATTTGAATTTAATTTGAGGAACATAAAAACCACCTGAGTCAAATGAAGTAATAGTAACAGTTTGTTGCAATTTAAGGCGGCCGCCCGTTGTACTTAGCGTGTCAATTTTTGAAGTTTTAATTATTTCAATTTTACCATTCAGTGAATCTTTTAGTAAAGGCCATGTGATGGCTGTTTTGGAAGGATATTCCAGGCTTATTTTAAGTTTTACCTGGTCACCAATTAGAATATTATTGGAATCGAGTTTAGCTTCCGGAATAACTTCAATCTGAGCTGTTGAGCGACCAGCAATTAACAGGATAATAAACGTCAGTATGAAAAATTTTCTTTTTGCCACGTCGTATTTTATTTTATTTTATTTTATTGTCTTGATCCCCTTTTTTTGAATAATTTAATAAGTGGTTTTACATAATCCTGGTCAGTTTGAAGATCAACGGTATCCACACCGCATTTGACAAACAAATCCTTCAGCGATTCTTCAGCCTTGAGATTATTATTTTTATATATTTTTCGCAATGCTGCACTGGATGTATCAATCCACCTTGAAATTCCTGATTCCGCATCCTTCACTCTCACAAGACCGACATCAGGTAATTCTTTTTCTCTTAAATCAGAAATTTTTACTGCAATAACATCGTGTTTTTTATTGGAAATCTTCAGTGCATCGTCAAATCCATGATCCAGGAAATCTGTTATAAGAAATGCAATACTTTTTTTCTTGATTACATTGGTGAAATACCTAAGTGCACCAGCAGTATCAGTACCTTTGTGCTTTGGTGTAAAATTTATAAGTTCCCTGATAATTCTCAGAATATGCGTTGTTCCTTTTTTCGGTGGAATGAATTTTTCAATTTGAGAACTGTAAAAAATTACACCCACTTTATCGTTGTTGTGTATTGCCGAAAAAGAAAGCACAGCGGCAAGCTCAGTGATGAGATCCTGCTTAAGTTGTTTCTGCGTACCGAATTCATTGGAGCCACTTACATCCACAATCAGCATAACAGTAAGCTCACGTTCTTCATCAAAAATTTTCACATACGGATGATTGAAACGTGCGGTAACATTCCAGTCAATTGAACGTATATCATCGCCGAACTGGTACTCCCTAACTTCGCTGAAAGCCATACCTTTTCCCTTAAAGGCACTGTGGTATTGCCCTGAAAAAATCTGATCCGACAATCCTCTTGTCTTGATCTCAATCTTTCTAACTTTTTTTATCAGCTCACTCGTTTCCATTTTTTTATTTCAGAAGTTAGAGGTTTGAATTCAGAATTTTTATTTCAATCATTTAATGTTACTTCTACATTCCTAATTCTGACTTCAGCAATCTTTTAAGGTACTTCAACGGAGTTTAAAATATCATTTATAATTTCTTCTGTTGTTACATTTTCAGCTTCGGCTTCGTAAGTCAGGCCAATTCTGTGACGCAGCACATCGTGACAAACTGCTCTTACATCTTCAGGAATCACATAACCCCTGCGTTTCAGGAATGCGTACGCTTTTGCAGCTAATGCCAAATAAATGCTGGCACGCGGAGAACCTCCGTAACTGATCATGTTTTTGAATTTAGCAAGATTGTATTCCTGCGGGTACCTGGTTGCAAAAACTATATCTGTAATATAATTTTCAATTTTTTCATCCATGTAAACTTCGCGCACTATAGCTCTTGCCCTGAGAATATCTTCAGTTTTTAGTACAGTATTCGCAGCAGGAAGTTCCATGCCCATATTTTCTCTTACAATAAGTTTTTCTTCCTGTTTGCTGGGATAGGTTATGACTACTTTCAGCATGAAACGGTCGACCTGTGCTTCGGGTAAAGGATAGGTACCTTCCTGTTCAATAGGGTTCTGGGTGGCAAGAACAAGAAATGGTTCGTCAAGTTTGTATGTCTGATCACCAATAGTCACCTGACGTTCCTGCATTGCTTCAAGAAGCGCACTCTGAACTTTTGCCGGTGATCTGTTGATTTCATCAGCTAGAATAAAGTTGGAAAAAATAGGTCCTTTCTTAACCATGAACTCTTCTTTCTTCTGACTATAAACCATCGTACCAATAAGGTCGGCAGGAAGCAGATCCGGGGTAAACTGTATCCTGTTAAATTTAGCATCGATAGTTTTTGCAAGGGTTTTTATAGCCAGTGTTTTAGCCAGACCTGGCACACCTTCTAATAAAATATGTCCGTTGGAAAGTAGCCCTATCATAAGGCGCTCGATCATGGTTTTTTGTCCCACAATCACCTTGTTCATTTCCATGTTCAGTATATCCACAAATGAACTCTCTCTCTGTATTTTTTCGTTGAGTTCCCTGATATCGATAGTTTCCTGCATAAATGTTTGTTTTTTGATTGGTGCAAATGTAAAAATATAGTTAGAATGAAATCAAAATATACTCGTTAAAAAATGTTAGCATATTCGTTAAAAAATGTTAAACCTCCGCATATGTTAAAACGCGGATTCCTTTTATTCACAGGCAATATAAAAGTTGCAGGAAAAATTATTTTACAATAGTTGTCATCTCCGAAAATGGAATAAAAATATCTATCATTCCATTTGCATAACTTGCAATTTCATAAGGATTGTAAACAAAGCCTATTCCTTTTTTTGTAAGATAGAAATTCGAGGAAGGATCAATAGTTTCAACAAAAAATCCATTGTCTGAAAGTATTGCAGATTCAGGTATTCCGTATTGCTTTCTTAATGTTTTGGTAATAATGGCTGACAAGGTATCTTTATAACCGGGTTTCAGAATATCATCAAGTGAAATGTTTTTTCCTGTTCGAAGATTGATATTTTTATAAATTGAGCCATAACCGCCATGTGCGCCACCAGTGTAATAATATGCAGAAAACTCCAGGCTTAAAATATCATTCGTGTTGTAGGTCACTTTTACATCTTCATCAAAATCCCATGATAGCATGTAAGGCACACTTCCCATGTTTGTGGTATCAGCGTTTGAATTAATGTATGATGCAAATGCGGAGTCAGCAAAATTATTTAGCAATTGAACTGGATCATTCGTAGTGCTTCCGGTGAAAAATGTATTTTTTATACAGGCAAATACACTATCCTGAACAACTTTGCTTGCAAATTTTTCAGGAAATAATGCCGTGTAATTTACAGTACAGACTGGCCCACCAACCTTATACAGGAATTTTTGACTGGAAAGGCTATAACCTTTAAATGCCATACTGCCAGCGTCGGAAGTAGCATTTAAAGTTAATAGAAATTTTTTATTTGTTTTTAAATTATGAAAAGTGCCTGTAATTTTCGATTGCGTAAAAACGCCATAAAGTTCCGCCGTTTTATCCCAGTCCTTGTTGCATTCAAAAAGCTGCATTTCATTGTTGCTGGAAATTTTTCCGCGAAGAATAATAGGAATACCATACATGTCATAAGAATAATATCCCGAAATGGACGTATCGTTCACGATAGTAAGATCAGCGGTAATATTAAGGTTTTTTCCAATAGTTCCGGTATAATGATAATAGCTTGATATCCTTACCTGACCCATATCCTGGCTGAACAGAGAAAATGAAAACAACATAAGGTGAAAAAGAAAAATGATTTTTTTCATTGCTGTTTTTCTTAGATAATTTTTTTGATAAGGCGAAGCTTGTGAGTGTATTTCTTCAACTTTGCATTATAAATCCCTTCATGATCGAGGGTGTCAACGCGCACACGACCTGAAGAATGTATAATCTGGTTATTTGCCAGAATAATACCAACGTGAATTATAGCTCCTTCTTCATTATCAAAGAAGGCCAGATCACCCTGGGTTGCTTCCGATAAAAAATTAACAGCGGTTCCCTGTGTAGCCTGTTGCTGTGCATCACGTAATAGTTTTATACCGCTGAGTTTATAGGTCATCTGCACCAGGCCGGAACAATCAATTCCAAACGGGGATCGGCCTCCCCATAAATATGGTGCATCCAGGTACATATAAGCGTTTTCAACAATTTTTTCAGGGGTCACTGGTTCCTTACTCGGGCGGACATTTCCGTCAAAGGAGTATTTTTGATCGTCTATATAAAAAGTGTTGTTAACTACAAATGGCAATGAACTCCCAAGCACAACTGGAATCATATAATTTTTAGTCTCGTTAATGAGAACCTGCACAAGGTCGAGTGTTATAGTACAACCGAAATCATGAAGCTTGTCAAATGTTTCATTGTATAAAGGCATGTATTGTTTTCCATTCACCCAGCCTTCATAATTGTCGTAAATGATTCTTACTTTAACCCAGTCGTCGTTTTTTTCAATAATCTCGAAAAGCTCGCCGAACAGCAGTTGTGAAACCATTTCACTTGTATGTGAAGGTTCAATACGAACTGGTACCACACTTAAATTGCACATTCCGAAACGCATGCTATATTTTCTTTTGCAAAAATTAATTATTCAGTTAATTAACATTTTATTGAAAAACTGACTTCTTTTTTCTTCGTTAAATCTTTTTCACCAGCCATATTTTCAATTTGCAATTTTACTAATTATTAGCTGAAATAAATAATATTTATTCAAATTATTTGATACAAAAAACGGTTGATTAAAAATAGCAAAAAAAAGGCAGTTGCAATTTCCCAACAAGCCCAGAAAGTATAGGGCGAATTTTTGATGTCGCATTGCAAAATATTTTTTATTTTCGTGGAAACATTCAATCCATGAAGTTTCTTCAACGACTAGCTGAGCGGTACTCAGATATCTACAAAGCTTTATTGTTTATTGTGAGTATTGCTCTTGTGGTGCTGCAGTTTCCTAAAGAAGGAAAATTTAAATATGAATTTCAGAAAGGAAAACCCTGGCTGCACGAAGATCTTATTGCACAATTCGACTTTGCTATTTTAAAATCAGATGATGAAATAGCCGCTGAAAAATCGAGCATTACCGATGCAATGAATCTTTATTTCTCATACAATTCTGCGGTAAAGGACGAAAAAGTAAAATCCTTTGTCACAGGTTTTGAAAACAGGTGGAACGAAAAATACAGTGAGAAAAGTGAAAAATTAAAAAAAGTAAATTTAAAAGCAGGACTTGCAATACTTGATACTTTATACAATAAGGGAATAGTACAGCTTGCTGATACCATTGAAAATAAATCTGGTGATTATGTGATCAATGTAGTGAATGGCAATATTTCTGAAGAGCACGAATTGTCGGACCTTTACACCATTCAGAATGCCGATGATTATATTGTAAAAACACTTCCTGTAAAGACAGGAATTGATAAGGATTTGTTAAAACCGTTACTTGAAAATTCCATTGCCCAGAATATTTCTTATGATGAATTAATTACAGCAAAATACAAGCAAAACCTGTTGAGTAATATCTCTCTAACCCATGGCATGGTGCAGAAAGGGGAAAGAATCATTTCGAAAGGAGAACTTGTAACACCTGAAAAATTTCAGGTGATAGAATCCATGAAAAAGGAATACGAATCGCAGCTTGGTGCCTCTTCCAAGTATATCGGTATATTGCTTGGACAAATTGTGCTTGTATGTATTTCATTTGTTGTATTGCTGCTGTTCCTGATGTCGTTCAGGAAGGATGTTCTGAGAGACAACAAAAAAGTATTTTTTATTTTACTCAATATTTTTATTCTTGTCCTTGTAACCAGCATTGTTGTTAAGCTTGATGTTACATATCTTTATCTTGTTCCACTCTGCCTGATTCCCATAATTATTAGAGCCTTCTTCGACACACGGCTTGCATTGTTCGTTTACATTGTGACAATTATAATTATAGGATTTCTTGTTCCAAATAGTTTTGAATTTGTATTTCTGCAACTCATTGCCGGCATCATTACGATTGTAAGCATAGTGAACCTGCGCAAGCGTTCGCAATTTTTCTTCACGACCATTTTAATTTTTATTGCCTACTCTGCCACTTATACCGGAATAACTCTAATGCAGGAAGGAAGTTTGGATAATATTATCATTAATAATTTCATTTGGTTTGCTGGAAGTGCATTACTGATATTATTCTCCTATCCCTTGATTTTTATTTATGAAAAGATTTTTGGCCTGGTTACAGATGTTTCACTGATGGAACTTTCCGATATCAACAGTAAGCTCCTTCGTGAACTTTCAACAAAAGCTCCGGCTACACTGCAACATTCATTGCAGGTTGCAAATCTTGCTGAAGAAGCTATTTATGCTATTGGCGGAAACACTTTGCTGGTAAGGGCAGGCGCTTTGTATCACGATATCGGAAAAATGGATATGCCTTTATATTTTACCGAGAACCAGGGCAGCGGTGTGAATCCGCACGAAGAGATTACTTCAGAAGAAAGTGCTTCTATAATTATCAGTCATGTTATAAAAGGTATTCAGCTTGCCAAAAAACATAATATTCCTGAACGCATTATCGATTTTATTCGCACTCATCACGGCACACGAAGAACACAATATTTTTTCATGCAGTTCATTAAAAATAATCCCGGAGAGCCAGTTGATGAAAGCTTATTCAAGTACCACGGGCCAATTCCATTTTCAAAAGAGACAGCCGTTCTCATGATGGCCGATGCTGTAGAGGCTGTATCGCGCACTTTGAAAAAACCTGATGAAGAAGCCATCAACGCAATGGTTGAAAATATTATCAATACGCAGATAGAACAACAGCAGTTTGTGAATGCTGATATTACATTCCGTGATATTACTATTATTAAAAAGATATTCAAGAAGAAACTACAGAACATGTTTCATGTGCGGATAGAATACCCGGCCTGATGCAATGATATTATTAGGCAGATAACCACACCGAATGATGACCATTTATTTTTTTAAAAAAATAAAAGCTGCAAACCTTTATAAAGTATATTTAACAGGACTATTGTTTATTTTTTTATTCAGATGGAGTTATCGGCTGTTGAATGCAACATTATGGGCTGAAGACGGCACAGTATTTTTACATGATGCATTTAAATTTGGATTTAAATCTTTATTCATATCTTATGAAGGTTATTATCATACATTGCCAAGAATAGTTGCATATGTGGTTTCACTATTGCCAACAATAATAATTCCACATGTTATAGTTTTTATTTGTTTTATAATAACATTCTGCGTTATTTCAAACTTACTGAATAAATATTTTGAATGGATACTTCCTGATATACATTTCCGCGGAATTCTGATGTTACTGATAGCTATTGCCCCCGGCACATCAGAAGCCTTTGGAAATATTGCTAATATTCATTGGGTATTGTATCTTTATCTCGGATTATTGGGAATCCGCTCAATTGAGTACAAATTTAAAATCCAGGATTATATTTTCGCAACTATAGCCATATTTTCAGAAGGTGCAGTACTGACTTTTTTGCCTCTATTTCTGATACGCATAGTTTTTCATTATAAGATGAAAATGAATATTCTGTATTATATTCAGGAATCGTTTATGATTCTTGTTATCGTATTTGTGGCATTTATTAATTTCCAGCACAGAACAGATCAATCGGCAACGGATATTCAGTACATTTCATTATTGAATGTTTATTTCAAATCAATGCTGGCAGAATCTATATCGTTTCCGTGGTTGTATGTATTGCCTTACACTATATTTGCAGAATTCTGGATCATACCCTCATTAGTATTATTTTGTATTGCAACTATTGTAATTCGTAAGTTTTTTACTCTGAAAGCAAATATAATTTTACCGATTGTATTCTTGCTGTGTTTTTGGCTGTTGCACCCATTAATTGTGCTGGCCCGAAATGAAAATCTTACTTTAATATTAACTCATAACGATCATGGCTGGACACCTGATACCTGGTTAAATTTTAGATATTCTTTTTTAATTTGCTCATGCGGATATATATATTGGATTTGGATAATTTCTTTTATTCACAACCAGCAAAAGAAAATCGCAAAAACATTATCCTATCTAATTATAATAATTGCGCTGGTTTCCTGCGTCAATTCATATTTGTTCTTACATCCCCGATCGAAAAATTTATGGATAAGAAACTCCAAGAAAATTGATGATGTTAGAAATGATATTGATAAAAAATATATTGAAATTCCTATTGAACCAGCATCATGGAAAATTAAAATTGGTAATGGTAATGAAATGGTCGAACCTGAATAAACCAATAGACAATATTAATAGTTGTGGAAAGGTTGAATAGCACCATCGATTTTTTTTTCGTAACATAAAACAAATTCTTAAATTTAATACATTTACATATATTACTTTATAAAACTCCTCATATGAAAATCTGCCCCAATTGCAAATCCGAAGTCGAAGATAGTTTTGAAGTTTGCTGGAACTGCCAGTATAGCTTTGAAGAAAACAGGGTTATGGATAAAACCGAATTTCAGGACCTGTGTCCAAACTGTAATACAGAAGTCAATCCTGAAATGCTATTTTGTCCGAAGTGCAATCAGAAATTAGGTGTTTATGCAAAAGGGCTTGATGGTGAACTGCCCGATTCTGAAAGAAGAATTGATTGCCTGCGATGCCATCTGCCAATGCTTTATAAAGGAACCAGTCAATTCAGTGAAGGCGGCTTCCTTGAATTGTTTCCAACAAAAGAATCATTCGATTTATTTTACTGTCCTCAGTGTGGTAAGGTGGAATTCTTTTTACCGATGGATTAATACATAATTAGTGCAAACACTTTTTACTAATGAAATAATATTTATAAAATTAATTAACGACTATGAAACGCATTTTATTTTTTTTGATTTTCCTTGTTGGGTTTCAGATTTTATATTCAGGCTGTAAGAAGGGTGACGATGACCCTTTTATTTCTATATTCTCAAGAAAAGCGAGAATTTGCGGAGAATGGAATATAACAGAAGGTAGAATTGATTACGGAACTCCTGATATTGCAGAAATTGATTATTACAGCAATGGTGGAAAAGTAACTGTGCAGGCAACTCAGGGAAGTATTGATGGCACCTATACTTGGACTTATTCTATCAACAGGGATGGTAGTTATAAAATGTTCAGGATCGTGCGCCTTCCTTATAATCCTTCCTATACAGTGACTGAAGAAGGATACTGGTATTTTCTTTCAAAAAATAAAGGAACCGACAGAAAAAATAAGGAATGTGTGGCTTTTCAGGCAGTGACTTCCAAAGTGGACCTTGTTACATACGAATATCAGACAGGAGATCCGACTATTTATGATATTGTTCAGCTTTCAAATAAAAAAATAAAACTTGCAGGAAACAGAATTTATAAAAAGACAGATGGTACAACCATTACAGAGACTGTGGTTAATGAGAGTATAGTATTAACACCTTCTGAATAATATTTTGTGTGCGTTTTACAAATTTATTTTTAGCAAATATTCCTTGCAGTATTTTCCTTCATTAAATAACAGATCAAGAATACTCAGACCAGGAATAAATCCATATTTGCTTTCAAAGACCTGCGTGTAATGCGGAAATTCCAATTGCTGTCCTGATTTTATCTTTGACGAAAATGTATTTCGCAAATCAATGATTGTATTAGCAGGCTCAGCATATTTTTCTGTAAATTTAATTTCACATTGAATTTTGCAAAGCTTTGCAATCATTGTCAATATTGAAGAATTGAAATCAATCAGAAATTTTGTTTGCTTACGATAAAATGGTTCAAAGGCATCTTTGTAATAAAGAAAAAATGGCGAAGTGTTATAAGCTGATTCAATGGAACGCCAGTGCATCCTTTGCCATGGCTGACTGTAATCTATTTCAAGGTCTCTCACCTTTGTATGATTCCCGGTAGTCTTTATGACAGGAATATTCAGCGAAAGCTTTCCATTTGCACCATACAAGTAACAACGATTCCTATAAGTCTGCTTAATATAGTTCTCGAATATATCTATATAGATAATTCGATATTTTACAAGCTGATGAAAATATGAAATAGGAGGTAAATACGATGTGTGAAAGATCACCAAAGGATATGCTTCTTTATTTTCTTCAGTAATTTGTTCCATGTAATTTGAATTTGGAATTTCTACGTGCCCTTTGTGAATTATTTCTCTGCGACTTCTGTGGTTAAAATCATCACGATTGAATAGGCTTCGATAACCCTTCGACAGGCTCAGGGCTTTGACTCAGCCAGACATTGTGTGTTGTTCTTACTTTATTATTTTACAGAATCTGTTCCATCGGAAACCGCTTAAAAAGTTTTTGCTCCTGTCAACGGAAAATAAAATCATCACTGCTTTACCAATGATGTGGTCTTCCGGAACAAACCCCCAGAATCGTGAATCAGCTGAGTTATGACGGTTATCACCCAATGCAAAATAATAATTCATTTTAAAAGTATATGACCTTGAGGGAACTCCATTTATTTCGCAGATGCTGTCATTTTTTACCACAAGTGTATTTCCTTCATAAACACTGATAATTCTGAAATAAAGTGGCAGGTTATATTTTGTAAGTTTAACAGTTGCACCTTTTGCAGGAATTACAATGGGACCATAATTGTCCATATTCCATGTGTAATACATTGAGGAAGGAAATAAATTTTGCGAATATAATCCGCTGTCCTCACACATTATTTCAACGCTTTTCACATTTTTAAATCTTCCAACAATTGCAGCATTCTTGCGTGTCATCGTTAGGTTGTAGGTTGAAAGGCTCATCACCGGGCCACCTTCAGTAATACCAAGTTTATCTAATGAGTCCTCATTAATAAGCGAACTGTCAGTCTTAACAAGGAAATTAAATTCTGCATTTTTAGGTTCATCAACAGAATTTGAATTTATAAAAACTTTCCCGTTAACAATTTTCAATGTGTCTCCTGCAGCAGCAATGCAGCGTTTAACAAAGGGTGTGCGTTTGTCAATAGGTTTGTCATCTTCAATAGGGTAATTAAATACAATAACATCATTGGCTTTGATATCCGAAAATCCGGGCACTCTGAAATAGGGAAGCTGCCATGACTTTGAATAAGCTTTGCTGAAAAATGGCAAGGAGAGCGGAGTGATGGGTGTTCTTGCGCCATAATTCAATTTACTTACAAGAATGTAATCGCCTTCAATCAGTGTCTTCTCCATCGAAGTGGTAGGGATGGTATACGATTCAATAAAAAAGAAACGTATTAGCAGCACCACCAGCAAAGCTATACTAAGTGCTTTGAGCCAGTCAGTAGTGTTTTTTGAAGGCTTGAGTTTTGTAAGAAATTTTGAATCCAAAATTTACCGGTTTGGTGCAAAAATAATTAAATATTTTTTTAAAGGTAGCACAATACCTGAATTCAATCTTTATATTAATTTTGTTTTACAAACAAATCGTATGAAAAAATATTTTTTTGTTTTATCAATACTATTTCTTTTTTGCAGTTGTTTCCATAAATCAGTTGAGAAAGATGAAGCTGATAATATTATAAGTTCTATAATTTATCATGGCAAAGAAGGAAGTTACCTTGTAACAGTAGAATCAATTTTCCAGGCAAATTCTAAAAGTTCTAACAACGGAATCAGCACCACCACAGGTTATGTGGACCTTCGCATCACTTCGTACGATCTTGCTTCGGGCAAACAAACGGGAAGGGTTGCCACTGGCGGACAAATTGATGAGAATATTATTTTGCTTGGATGGTCCGAAGGAAATATCTGGTTTTATTCGTTGAAAGATGGCCTGCATTCCCGGAATCCGAAGACGATGGAAATTAAAACCACACAGGATAAAATTTTCGAAAATAACAAAGCTCTTGAAAGTTCGCTTGCAACAGGAGAATGGTACAAACTTTCCGATTATTTTTCATTTGATTACACTACTGGAAAGCTCATCATTACCGATAAACAAGGCTACCGATATTCACTTGACCCGGTTTCTTTTAAAACGGAAAAAATAAGCGATAATTATAAAATGCCCGATAATACTGCAGATGATTATCTGAGCACTTCTGCCTACAACGCTGGGAAATATATCTATTTGCCCGGTGAGCTTAGGAAACAAATTCAAATTGGCGACAGCATACCCAATGAAGAGCTCACTTATCTTGATGGCAAACTGATTAGGGATATGAATTTTTTACGACTATACAAAAGAACTGAGTATTTATACAAAAGGACAGAGGAAACTTCAAAAGCTTTTGCTGCATGCAAAGATTCGCTAAAGGCCAGGTATGGCGAATCAAGCTGGAAATACCCTGATGATATACAGCAAAAATATCACTATATATCTCAAAACGAATCCAAATATCAAAGTCTGGCGGAAACCTATGAAAGAGAGTTTAACGATATTTCAGTTGATCATAGGGTTTCTTCTTTAAGTTATGTATTGAGCCCTGATACCAATACATTTTTTGTGGCATACAGGTCAACTACAGCCAATGATGCACGACTCATGATCGCCTGCCTTGAAATAAAAAATAACAAGCTGAGTGAAAAATGGAAAACTGAGCTATCGGAAGTATTTTACGATTACAGCAAAGCTGAAGAAACGGATGCATTTAAAAAGGTTTTCTCCAAAGGTGATCCTGAATTCGATTATATGTATTTTGATTTTTATGAAAATAAATTTATAATCATTTATATGCTGCATGCGTATTGCCTTGATATTAAAATGGGGAATACAATTTGGAAATTTAAATTTTAATTGAATGTTTTCAACATTTGCCGACTGGCTTGAACGAAATTCACTTCCTTGTTTTTACAAGAAATTTCTTTGTGTTGAATGCCCCGGATGCGGCATGCAGAGAGCATTTGTGGAATTGCTCAGAGGGAATTTAATTGAAAGCATTAAAACATATCCAGCCTTACTGCCTACACTATTTATGGTTTTATTTCTTTTGTTTCACCTGGTATTTAAATTCAGAAAAGGTGCTGAAGTTTTAAAAATTTCTTTTATTTTTACTGCATCAATCATTGCAATTAATTTTATTGTCAAACTGATCATACACTAAAAAAAAGCATTTATGGAAAACCAGAATTTTAACAATCAGCCACAACAACCGCCGCAGCCCCCTCAGGGAGGTTTTTACCAGCAACCACCATTACCTAACTCATCAGGTGTATTGGTATTAGGAATACTTTCTATTGTACTTTGCTGGACATGGGGAATTGGTGGACTTGTTTTGGGAATTATTGCACTCTCAATGTCGGGGAAAGCCAATAAAATGTACCTTGAAAATCCCGGACAGTATTCACTGACTTCATATAATAATATGAAAGCCGGAAAAGTTTGTGCTATAATTGGAACTGCTCTTTCTGCACTTTTCCTGATTTATATGATTTTCTGGATTGCAATTGTGGGAGCATTCATGACAAGTTTCCCCTGGGATCAAATGCATCACTAAGATTTTTTAAACATAGAAAGAGAGGGTGGAAGCCCTCTCTTTTTTTTTTGATGTAAACTTTTAAAAGTGTAATTTTGATTGATTCAAATTTGTTTTGAAATGAAAATCCTGAACGCTGAACAAATTCGCAAAGCAGATGCTTACACTATCGAACATGAGCCGATAGCATCCATTGACCTTATGGAAAGAGCTGCCACCAAATGCTTTGACTGGATAGCTGAAAAAATTGATAAGACCAGGAAAATAAAAGTCATCTGTGGCCTCGGCAACAATGGCGGTGATGGCCTTGTAATTGCCAGGCTTCTGTTAAAATCAGGATATGATGTTGATGTTTTTATCCTGAGGCATTCTGAAAAATCGTCTGACGATTTCAGGATTAATGAAGAACGATTAGCAAAACTTAAGAAAAAAAATATCCTTGAAATCACTACAATTACTGATCTGCCTGCATTTGAAAGCGATGATGTAATAATTGATGCAATTTTTGGTTCAGGACTGACAAAGCCTGTTGAAGGATTCCTGACTGATGTGATCGAAAAAATAAACCAGGCCAAATCATTTGTTATTTCAATAGATCTTCCTTCAGGACTTTTTTCTGAAGACAATACTTCCAATAATCTAAAAGCTATTGTAAATGCTGATGTAACGCTTACTTTCCAGGTTCCGAAACTTGCTTTTCTTCTTCCACAGAATTATCTGTTTACTGGAGAATGGTATGTGATAGATATTGGACTTGATAAGGCTTTCATTGATTCAATCGATTCACCTTATTATTTTGTTGAAGCTGATGATGCTCGTCAGATGCTTAAGCAGCGCGGAAAATTTACGCATAAAGGAACCTATGGAAATGCCTTATTGATTTCAGGAAGTTACGGAAAAATGGGTGCTGCTGTTCTTGGGTCGATGGCTGCGCTGCGTTCGGGCGCCGGCCTTGTTACAGCACATATTCCAAAAATCGGTTATCAAATAATTCAGACTGCTGTTCCTGAAGCTATGGTAAGTCTTGATGAATCGGACGATTTTATTTCTTCGTTGCCTGATATTTCGGCTTACAATGCAATTGCAGTAGGCCCCGGTATTGACAAAAAAGAGAAAACACAAAAAGTCATAAAGCAAATTATTCAGAACTCTTCGGTGGAACTAATCATTGATGCTGACGCTTTGAATATTTTATCGGAGAATAAAACTTGGTTGTCATTCCTGCCAATGGGCAGTATTTTAACACCACATCCCAAAGAATTTGAAAGGCTGGCGGGAAAACCTTTAAATGATAATGACAGGTTGCAGATGCAAAGAGATTTTTCAGTGAAATTTGGAGCATATATTATTTATAAAGGAGCTTACACAACGATATCAACGCCTGACGGAAGACTCTTTTTTAATTCCACAGGAAATCCCGGAATGGCCACAGGCGGGAGCGGAGATGTACTTACAGGAATTTTACTCGGAATCAAGGCCTGCGGTTATACTTCGCTCGAAACAGCAATACTCGGAACATATCTGCATGGCTTAGCTGGTGATATTGCAAGAGATAATAACAGTGAAGAATCATTGGTGTCCGGCGATATTGTTGAATATCTTGGTGAAGCATTTAGTGAATTACGTTTTATGTAAAATTTTAATAAAACATTTTATTAACATTTTTCTAACCTTTCCGTTTATTCCAAATTTATTTTCAACCTTTGTTATAATTTATCATTGACTGATTGATGTATGTTTGGCCTGGATACTGGATTAACAATTTTATTATTATTATCTCTTCTTGCAGCTTGTGCATTTGAATTCATTAATGGATTTCACGATACAGCAAATGCCGTAGCAACTGTAATTTACACAAACTCACTTAAACCAAGAATTGCAGTAATCTGGTCAGGTACCTGGAACTTTATCGGCGTATATTTTGGTGGCATTGCTGTTGCGATGGGCATTGTGAACCTGTTACCTGTAGAAGCCCTTGTTGATGCAAATATGTCACATGGTATTGCCATGATTATGTCATTAATATTTACTGCAATTATATGGAATCTTGGAACCTGGTATTTCGGAATTCCTGTTTCCAGTTCACATACACTGATAGGTTCTATCTTCGGAGTTGGACTTGCTTACATGTTCCTTCCCGGAAGTACGGGTGTTGCCCTTAACTGGCATAAAGTGGAAGAAGTGGGATTGTCATTGCTCATTTCTCCATTATTCGGATTTTTTATTGCATTCCTTTTAATGAAACTTCTGAAGCGAATTGTAAAGAATAAAAAAATATTTAAACAACCTCCAAAAGACAAAGCGCCTCCGATTTGGATCAGGTCAATAATGGTTCTTACCTGCACTGCCGTAAGTTTTTCGCACGGTTCTAATGATGGACAGAAAGGAGTGGGATTGGTAATGATGATTCTTATTGGAATTGTCCCTGGCTATTTTGCGCTTGATATGTCAAAAAGTCCTGCAGTTATGAAATCAAATCTTATGCAGATTGAAAGAATAATTCAAACTATCGATACCACTAAACTTGAAAATACTGAGCAGATTTCGCTGACAACTATAAATACTAAGATTGATACCCTTTCTGGGATACTAAGCGGTTCTGAAAGTTTTGACCAGATTAAGCATGAAAAACATTTTGAAATAAGGAAAGATATCATTCTTCTTTATAAAACCACTGATAAATTCCTTTCATCTGTAAGTGATAAAAATGTGCTTAATTCAACTGATATGGCGACTATAAAAAGCAGTATATCTTCTATCAAAACAAACACAGAATTCGCACCATGGTGGGTAATACTGATGATCTCACTTTCACTTGGTGTTGGTACAATGATCGGATGGAAAAGAATAGTAATGACAATTGGAGAAAAGATCGGAAAAACTCCAATGAACTATGCTCAGGGCGCAACGAGCCAGTTTATTGCTGCAAGCACCATTAGCGTTTCGTCCATGCTTGGATTGCCTGTCAGCACTACACATGTATTAAGCTCAGGAGTTGCCGGTACCATGGTTGCAGAAAGTGGCCGAAAAAATCTTCAGGGAAAAACCATGAAAAATATCGGACTGGCATGGGTTGTAACCTTGCCTGTAACTATAGTGCTGTCTGGAAGTCTGTTCCTGCTGCTTCGCTTTATAATGGGATAGTTTCAATGTTAATTCAATGTTAAGTTAATAGCATTTTTTTAATATTTTCTTAATTTTCAAACGAATCCTAATAGCTGCCAGATTTGTAGTTTTGTAACATGATAATTAAATTTTAACTTCATGTTCGGATTAGATACTGGTTTAACCATACTCCTTATTATTAGCCTTCTCGCAGTTTGTACTTTTGAATTTATCAATGGCTTTCATGATACAGCAAATGCTGTGGCAACTGTTATTTATACGCATTCACTAAAACCAAGAATTGCTGTAATATGGTCGGGGATCTGGAATTTTGCAGGGGTTTATACCGGTGGGATTGCTGTGGCAATGGGCATTGTAAACCTGCTACCCACCGAAGCACTTGTTGATCAGAATCTGTATCACGGAATTTCCATGATACTTGCATTGCTTATTACTGCTGTTATCTGGAATGCAGGAACATGGTATTTCGGAATTCCTTGCTCAAGTTCACATTCGTTGATTGGGTCTATTTTTGGTGTTGGAGTGGCTTATATGCTTCTTCCCAACGCACACAGCGTTGCCATGAACTGGACGAAAATTCAGGACACAGGATTGTCTTTACTAATATCACCATTAATTGGTTTTGGGTTGGCAATGCTGCTGATGCTTTTACTGAAGGTGTTATTGAAAAAGAATAAAATATTTAAGGAACCTTCCAAAACAAAAGCCCCTCCTTTATGGATCAGAAGCATACTTGTTCTGACCTGTACAAGTGTGAGTTTCTCTCATGGTTCAAACGATGGGCAAAAAGGCGTTGGACTTGTAATGATTATTTTAATTGGAATTTTACCTGCCTATTTTGCTCTTGATCACACAAAGAACCCAGTAACACTTTATTCAAATGCTTCACAGATCCATACATTAACTAACAAAATTGATACTTCAAAACTTTCTGATCTTGATATTGCCGATTACAAAACAATTACTAAAAAAACAGATACTATATTAAAATACACTGCCAAAATTTCAAGTTTTGAATCAGTGCCTTCCAATAAACGGTTTGAATTAAGAAAAGATATTATTGTTATTGGAAAAAGCCTGGATAAATTACTGGAATCTCCAACAGCCAAAGCAGGACTTACCTTTAACGGTGATGAACTTTCAAAACTCAAAGCATTTGTAAAGGAAAACAAAAGTTATACAGAATATGCACCTTGGTGGGTTATACTCATGATTTCTGTTTCACTTGGTCTTGGAACAATGATTGGTTGGAAAAGGATTGTAATTACTATTGGTGAAAAAATTGGCAAGACACATTTAACTTATGCTCAGGGAGCAAGCGCTGAACTTATTGCGGCAGGAACCATCACCTTGTCTACTGCTTTGGGATTGCCTGTTAGTACCACACACGTACTTTCATCGGGAGTTGCAGGTACGATGGTTGCCGACAGCGGATTTAAAAATCTTCAGGCAAAAACTGTCAGAAACATTGCTATTGCGTGGCTGATCACTTTACCAGTTACCTTTGTTGTTTCAGGAGGATTGTTCCTGTTACTTCGCTGGATAATGGCTTAAATAAAATTATTCCAAGCTTTCTGAAAAAATGATTTGTTTTCCTGCCGGAAAACTATAATTTTACACCCTCAAAATTTTATTCCTCTAGGTATCCTGGGGAATCAAACTCAGGAAAAAAATGTCAATAAAGGTGAACAGGGAAGTATTGGAAAACGGCAAAAACTCATCAGGAAAAAATCCTTTTATCAGAATAACGGTTAGAATTTTCACATATATTCTTTTTCCGTTCAAATGGTTTTGGAACCTTAAAAAATCATTTTTCAACTTCCTGAAAGGCTTGATTTTTAAGTATGTTCCATATCTCGGAAAAAGAAAATGGCATGCGAAAATTATAAGAAAATTTATCAAGTACAGCTTCAACCTGATTATTTCGATTATAATTTATTTCATTGCTGTAAGCATAAATTTTCTCTGGCTATTCGGCTCATCGCCAACTATAGTTCAGGACAAGGATCCAGAAATGTCAATAGGTTCGGAGCTTTATACTGCTGATGGTGTTCTTATTGGGAAATTCTACAAGGAAAACCGCGTGCCTGTTGAATACGGTGAAATTTCTAAAAATGTTATCAATGCACTTATAGCTACTGAAGATGCCCGTTTCTTTGAACACAGCGGTATCGATATTAAAGCAACATTTTCTGTTTTTTGGTACATGATGAAGGGTGACCAACGAGGGGGCAGCACTATTACGCAGCAACTTGCAAAAAATCTTTTTAAAACGCGTAAAACTTCGCGCGGATTGCTTGGCTATGTTCCTTTCGTGCGAACTATTGTATCAAAAACCAAAGAATGGATCACTGCAGTAAGCCTGGAAAACAATTATACCAAAGAGGAAATTCTAACCATGTACCTGAATGCTGTTGATTTCGGCAGCAATACATTTGGAATAAAAGTAGCTTGCAGAACATATTTCAACAAGCTCCCGAGCCAGGTAAATATACAGGAAGCTGCAACACTGGTTGGTATATTAAAGGCACCTACAACGTACAGCCCGATATCCCATCCGAAAAATTGCATTGACAGAAGGAATACTGTATTGGCGCAGATGCTGAAATATAATTATCTTACTCAGCCTCAGTTTGACTCCATAAGCAAACTTCCGGTAACTCTTGATTACAATATTTCAGATCCTACGGAAACTGATCTCGGTTCTTATGTAAGGACTGCAGTGGCAAATGAACTGAAGGACTGGTGCAAGGAAACAGGTTATGATATTTATACAAGCGGATTAAAAATTTACACTACTATTGATTCCCGTCTGCAGAAATATGGCGAAGAATCTGTTGCTGAACAATTAAAAAGATTACAGAACAGGTTTAATAACCACTGGGGAAAGAAGAATCCATGGATTGATAAATCCGAAAAAGAAATTCCAAATTTTATTGAGGATTTTGTGAAGACCACACCACTTTATAAAAACCTAAGCAATCGCTACAAGGGCAATGAAGATTCAATAAATCTTGTGCTGAATACACCACGGAAAATGAAACTTTATTCATGGAAAAAAGGCGAAGAAGAATTTACACTCAGCCCTTTGGATTCTATTCGTTATATGAAAAAATTCCTGAATGCAGGGTTTCTTGTAATGGATCCTTACACCGGCCAGATTAAGGTTTGGGTTGGTGGAATCAATTATAAGTATTTCAAGTACGATCATATCAATCAGTCGAAGAGGCAGCCGGGCTCAACATTTAAGCCATTTGTGTATTGCACTGCACTTGATAACGGATTTACACCATGCGACAGAATTGTTGACCAGCGTGTAACAATCAAGTATGTGGAAGATGGAAAAGATATGACATGGTCACCGCATAATGCCGACTGGGAATTCACTGGAAGAAATATGACACTGCGTTATGCCATGGCACGCTCATGCAATTCAGTCACCGTGCAGCTTTCAGAGAAAGTGGGTTTTCAGAAAGTGGCCGACTATGCAAAGAAACTTGGTATTAACAGTCCTCTGAAACCTGTGCCTTCAATAGGTCTTGGCTCTAATGATGTTTCACTCCTTGAAATGGTGGCAGCCTACAGTACATTCCTTAATAAAGGTATTTACACTAAGCCTATGCTGGTTACCAAAATTACCGACAGGGATGGCAATCTTATAAAAGAATTCAAACCTGTGCAGAAGCGCGTGCTGAGCGAAGCTACAGCTAACATGATGGTATATATGCTTAAAGGCGGACTTGAAGAACCGGGAGGCACTTCAGAAGCTTTATGGGATTATCCTGATTTATTTGGCGGAAATGAAATTGGCGGAAAAACAGGAACTTCCTCAAATTACTCCGATGGTTGGTTTATGGGTGTTACAAAAGATTTTGTAGCCGGCACATGGGTAGGAGGGGAAGACCGTTGCATACATTTCAGGAAAACGGAAAAGATGGAAGGTTGCCACACAGCATTGCCAGTATTTGGAATTTTCATGACCAAGGTATATAACGATCCTAAAACAAAAATTACAAAAGGTAAATTTCCAAAAGCCATACAGGATCTGAAAAAAGAATATTACTGCCCTACAGCCTGGGAAAAGAAGGACACCACCGATTCGGACGAAAAGAGCGCTGATAAGGACAAGAAAGACAGCAAATAGATTAGTGAAAAGTTGAAAGTTGAAAGTGAAAAGTTGAAAGTTTGAAGGACTTTTTCTTTTTCAACTTTAATGCTGAAATTCCTCATTGCAAAGTTCATTTCGACTGCAAGCAGCAATCTATTTTTTTTACCAACCTTGCAAATGCTCATAATTGAAGCATTCCCGCGATTACAAATATCTTTCACCTTCTTATTGCAAAACTGAAATACAGTTTATATATTTACATATTATTAAAATGTATTTTTTAAAAATAATTTAGTTAAAAGCATATTACGATAATGCTTACAAATTAAACTAAAAAAAATACTTTAATGAAGAAATACTGTCGTTATGCATAAGCATTAAGCTGATATTAATGAAAAACATTCTTACAATATTATTTTTGTTATTCATCACAACGATCAGCTTTAATTGTCGGAGAGATCCTCCTATAAATAATGTTAGTGATACACCTAATGATCCTTTGCAATCAAATTGTTGGGATATTACTGATTGGAGTGGATTAATGAATGATTCACAACTTACATCCATTGGCATAATTTCAATTCCATTAATAGATACAAATTACATTGTTTGGCTAAATAACAGGAATAACAGAGTTGACATACGTTCTCTAACTTCTGATAACTTTGCAGATCTACAATGTTTAAAGCAATATTTTGCAAATAAAACACTAGTGCAACTTGGCGAAAGTAGTCATGGTACCAAACAATACAGTCAAATTAAAGTTCGATTAATAAAATTCATGCATGAACAAATGGGATTTGATGTTATTGCATTTGAAAGTGGTTTTTTTGAATGCTATTTGACCAATCAAAATATTACACAGATGTCCGAAATTCAAGCTATGAAAAGCTCGATTTACGGCACTTGGACAACACAAGATGTTAAAGAACTATTCACATATATTAAAGCAACACAAAGTACAAGTAATCCACTTATCCTTGCAGGATTTGATTGCTATTTTACTTCAAATCTTAACACTATTTACAATCATTCTTCAGTCCTATATGAGATCATATCTAAAGTCGACAGTCAATTCGCATGTGTTCAAAGATCATTTGACTCTATTACAATTAATCAAATTAATTCGCAGAATAAAACATATTTATCTCAATACAATGATTCAATAAAGACAAACTATCAGAGAATAATTGATTTTATTGATGTCCATTCAAATGAATTTATAGCCGCTTTTCCGCAAAAACCTGTTTATCCGCTATTCCTAAGACAGTCTATTAATTCGATACTAGCAAATATTGACTACTTATTGCATAGTGATACTACATTAGCTGGTAACCCAATAGCATATCAAATTAGAGATTCAGCAATGGCTGCAAACGTTGCATTTATTAAAGAAAAATTATATCCCCAAAAGAAAATTATTTTATGGGCACACAATTACCATATTGCTAATTCAGCTTATAATCATGCACTATATCCAAACATAAAAAATATGGGCATCTATTTAAAAGAAAAATATTTTACAGATCTTTATACCGTTGGATTATATATGTTAAAGGGTGAAACAAAAACAGACTGGAATTGGACAATAATAAATATACCAACTCCAACGACTTCAAATTCATTAGAAGCGATTTTATATTCTTGTAGAAAGAAATCGATATTCATAGATTTATCAAGCAAACCATACTCTTTTGGAAATAAATGGATGTACAATACAATAACAGCGAAAACATCTGGATTTGCTGATGAATCAATGATTATAAGAAATGTATATGACGGCATAATTTATATTGACTCATCATCTGTACCTGTTTACTTAAATTAAAAAATATTGTTTGTGCACATCAATATATTGCTTCAATGGCACATGAAAAATTAAAAGTCTTGGTGAAAGTGAAAAGTTAATTTAACGGATTGACCTCCAATGCATGCATTACAGATAGGTAGAATGTAAACGAAAATGAATTTAACCGAAGTTGCAAAAATCAGGCTTAAAAGCCAGCATATAGTTGGTGGAAAATACAAAAAAGTTAAAGACATTGTTCAATGGATGTGTGCAATGCAGGCACAGGATTTTGCAATGGCAAAATGGGCTATTGGTGTCAGATTGCCCGGTTCAACCATTAAACAAATAGAAACATCAATTGACAAAGCTGAAATAATTAGAACACATTTATTAAGACCCACCTGGCATTTCGCATCAGCTAAAGATATTTATTGGTTATTGGAGTTGTCATCACCACAGATATGGTCATCTTCAAAATCAAGAAATAAGCAGCTTGAATTAACTTCATCTGTAATTGCCAGAAGTAATGAGGTAATGAGAAAAGCCTTATCACCTGACAAACATTTGACAAGAGATGAGCTAATTGCAGAATTACTAAAAGCAAAAATTCAGACTGATGATAACCGGGCTTCACATTTACTATTATGCGCTGAGCTTGATAAAATAATATGCAGTGGCAGTATCAAAAATAATAAACAAACATTTGCCCTTTTTGATAAAAGAGTTTTACAAAGAAATATATTTCACCGTGAGGAAGCTATAAGCAAACTGGCAAAGAATTATTTTCAAAGTCACAGCCCTGCAACACTTCAGGATTTTAGTTGGTGGTCGGGCTTACCAGCTAAAGAAGCACGATTAGGTTTGGAAAATATAAAATCGGGTTTAATTTCAGAAACAATCGATTCTCTGGTTTATTGGGTACCTGATTCATTTTCCATTTCAGAAACAAACATAAAATCAGTTCAATTGTTGCCTGCATTTGACGAATATCTTATCAGTTATAAAAACAGAAGTGCAAGCATTTCTCCGCAACTTCAAAAAAATGCTGTTTCTGATAATGGCATATTCAGACCCATCATTGTTGTGAATGGACAGGTAACAGGCATCTGGAAAAGGATACAAAAGAAAGACAACATACTAATAGAAACAGATTTTTTCCGAAAACATACCAAAGCTGAAATAAACGGCATTGAAAAATCAGCTGAATTATACGGTCATTTTACAGGCAAAAAAATAACAGCTGAGAATAATAATAATTCAAGAGAATAGAAAACTGGTTATTGGTAAAATATTTTAGAAATGTTTGCCTGAGTAAGGCGTGTGGAGTATAGACTAAGAGTTCGTTAACCGAAAGAATTATTCCGCAGTAGTTTCCTTTACGATAAGAATTTTATCGACACGGTTGGCGTCCATGTCAATAACTTCAAAACGGAAATTTTCAAAATGAATATGATCGCCTTCAGCTGGAACTTTGTCAAGCATGTACATTAGGAAACCGCCTACAGTGGTAATGTTCTGCTTAATTTCTTTGAATTCATCCGACATTTTTATGTCAAGAAATTCCAGTACTTCGTCAAACTGAAAATCGCCGTCAACAAGTATTGACCCGTCTTCGCGTTTCATAATCTGTGGTTGATTGTCCTGCAAATTATCAGGAATATCGCCAAGTACATTATCTGAAATATCCTGAATGGTAACAATTCCGTGGGTTTCACCATACTCATTCACCACAACTCCCATTTTCATTTTCCGTTTTTTAAAGTCATCAAGAAGTTTGATGGCTTTCATAGTCTCAGGAACAAAAAACGGTTTAGTCATTATCTCTAGCAGGTTCAGTTTTTCCTGCTTCTGGACTTGTTTCAGGATATCTTTAACATATACAATGCCTATCACTTCATCAATTGATTCGTTGCAAACTGGAAAGCGTGAAAACGGAGAACCGATTACTTCCTGCATCAGTTCATCTTCCGGTTGATTTATATCGAGCCAGATAACATCTTTGTTTGGTGTCATTAGCGAATAGGCCGTTTTATCAGTAAACGAAAGAACATCCTGAATAATTTCTGATTCCTGTTCTTCCAATACTCCATGTTCTGATCCCTGCCTGATAATAATTCTAAGTTCTGCTTCTGTAACTGGTGGATCGGTATTCTTTTTTATATTGAATAACCTGATTATAATTTGTGTAGATAAACTAAGAAACCATGCCAGCGGGGTTACCACGAATAAAATTATACGCATCACCGGAATCAACCGTACAGCTAGCTTCTCAGGATTACTTAGTGCTATGGTCTTGGGAACTATTTCACCAACCACGAGCGAAAAATAAGCTATTGCTGAAATTACAACAATCATTGAAATTGTTTCAAGATACTCACCGGTAAATCCAAGGCTGTAAAGGAAAATTGAGAATCGGGATGCAATAGCTATACCTCCGATAGCTCCGGAAATAAGGCTGATACCAGTGATCACAATCTGTATTTCTGAAATAAATCTTTCTGGTTTTTGCAATCGCTTCAAAATTTTTAAGGCAGAAGCATTTCCATTTTCAGCTATTTCTTCCAACTTTGATTTTCTGCATGATACTAAAGCAATTTCAAACAGATTGCATAAGCCATTCAGGAAAATTAAAAAAATGATAATTATAATTTCGTTCATTCGTATTATTTAATTTCAGGTAGGTAAACTTCCCTGAAAATTATTAGCAAATGTACAAAATAAGTTTTAAAATATTATTGAACCATAGCTACTGTTCCTGAGTGCTTTCCACTTATTGGATTTAATTATTCATTTACTCTGTAACAACTATAATAAGAAACGCCCTGAAAAATTGCAGGGCGTTTCTTTTATATGATTATACATCAGTTCAGAAAAAATTTTCCAATAACAGGCAATCCATTTTCTATACAGGCACTTACAATATAAAGCGAACCTGATTGAATATTGGGTGCAAATACAAATGAGTTAATGCCTTTTTCAATATTTCTTGTATCCTCTGAAATCAAGAGACCTTTTACATTGTAAATATTTACCTTCAATTGATGACCACTTTCTTTTGAATTAACCTGAACTTTTATTTCATTGTCATAATTTGTTATGGCAACATTTGTAGTATTTTCAACTTTTGACTTTACCTGAATAATTTCCGAGTAGCTGTATTTACCATTAAAGTCTGTCTGCTTTAGCCGGTAATAAGCATTTAAAGATAATTCATTGTCTGTATAATTGTATTCATTTGGGGAATTGCTGTTGCCAGATCCATCCACATACGCTAATTCATCAAAGTGCTGGCTATCTAATGATTTTTCAATTGTGAAATAATTATTATTTGTTTCAGAAGATGTGACCCAATGAAGCATAACAAAATTCTTTTCAACAGTAGCATAAAAATTCTGCAATTCAATTGGCAATGACGGATCTTTCTCATACCAAACACCATCAATTATAATACCGTTTGAATCGAATATCTGCCACCATCCTGGTTTACCTTCTTGTGAATAATCATTACGCATATTGATTATAAATCTGAAACTATCGGTCATCGCAACTCTGATTGAACTAATAAAATTAATAACTGCATTATTCACGGTCCCGCTCCATGTGTGTATTAGCGACCACGTATTGTCGATATTGTTATTGTTTGAGGTCATCTGGGTATATATATGAATACTGTCATCAGATTGAAGGTTTCCTGTCTGACCAACACGGATCTTGAAATTAATTGTAACAGAATCCCCGGGCCCAGATAAAGGATGTAAAAATGGAGTAAATAGAGTGCAATTATTATTTTTTACACCCCAAAAACCACCGGTTATTTGTCCGCAGGTTATAGTATAGGTTGAAGGATTCTTCGTGTCGAAGATAAAACCCTGGCCGGATACATTTATATAAGAAGTCATTACTACTATATAAATCATCCCTTTTATTTTATTGAGTATAGTTAAGTTCATAGTCTATTTTTTATTGGTCGAATAAAATTAGTTCCCAAAAAAAATAAACTTATTATATCAACATGAAGCTGAGATAAAATTCAGATAAAAAGCAAAATATATTTCAATCCTTAACAAAAACTTAATGTCATTATAATGTTTTTATTATTTTTTAGATGTAATTTTAATTCATAACAGTTTTCATGCTAAAACCTAATTATGAAAAATATTCTGATACCTACTGATCTTACGGATTGCACTTTAAACGCAATAAGATACGCTATTACCTTAAGAGCAATAAGCAATGCCAAATTGTTTTTTTATCATGTGACTTCCGATCAAAAAGCCGACGATGAGTATCTGAAGAATTTTATAAAAAATATTTTTCTTGATCTCAAACAAGATATTGATAAATCAGAAAATGAATTCATTTTTGAAAAAGGTTCTTTCTCACATGATCATATTCGTGATATTATAAAAAGTCATAATATTGACATACTTGTTATAGGTGCGAGCCATGTGGGCTTTGAGAAAACATTTTTTAATAGCTATATCTCCGATCTTATAAATGAAATCACCTGTCCTGTAATTACATTTCCTCACGGATATACTAATTTCAAGATAGAGAAAATAGGGTTTGCCTCAGAACTTTTTGACATTACAAAACGATTACATACCATTGTCCCTTTTGCAAAACGGTTTAATGCACATATTGAAATATTTCATGTGTATCCTGTATATCCTGAAGCCGCGGATATAAATAAGTATAACACCGAAAAGTTCTTAGATAAATTAAAACGTCTGAATACTTATGATAATATGAGTATAAAGTTTATAAAAACCACATTTGATAATGAACCGGTAACAGGTATAAAAAAATATATTGATACAGAAAAACCTGATTTATTAGTGATGTTTCATAAACCAAGAGGTTTGTTTGACAAGCTCGCACTTGATGAAGGTGCTACTCCATCCATAATTAGAAAAAGCGAAATTCCAATATTAGCTCTGAATAAAATTTCGGTTTTAAAGATGGATTGATTGGATCAGGAAATATGCCCTGCTATTCTTAATTCTTGAAGAATTTTTCTCGAATAATCCTATTAGTTCCTGAAACTGTAATTAAATAAAATCCGGCAGATAAATATTTCAGATTAATCATTTCATTGGATGAAAAACTGCCCTGTTGAATTCCGTTTCCATACATATCAGTAATATTAAATGTGAGAACTTCATTTTTTTCTGATTTGATAAAAATAAAATCATTCACAGGATTAGGCCAGATTTTAATTGCATTATTCGTTGCAATATCAGCGATATTTGAAATTGGATTCTGGATCACATATATTTTAAAATCATCAAAATAAAACCCGTCACGTGTATTGGATTGATCGGAATAAAATGAAAATTTTAATTGTGCTATCTGTCCAAGATAATCGGTAAGTGGTATATCTTCCAGTATCCAGTCTTTCTGAATTGCATCCCAAACAGGTTCGCCGGTAGGCTCAGTGGTTATACTGCTTGAACTGCCTATTTCGCTATATCTTCCGCAAAGTGGTGCCCATGTGGAGCCATTATCAGTTGAAATAAGCAACCGATTGTAATCATAATTATTTTCAAGGTTCCATTTTGCATGAAAGTTAACTGTTGCGTACTGTGCATTTGTAAGGTCAATGAGGGTGTCAACAGTTAATTCTGATTGCTGCAATAAAGAATAATTTCCGTAAGGTGATTCTGTAATAGACGATGGACTCGAATAATATTGGGTTGTATCAAGTCCCCAGTCGCTTCCAGTAAAATGATTCATAGAAGAGCAATTACTTGAAAAATATAGCGAACCGGGAGCGAAATATTTTACAACCGTATCAGTGTATGTATAGCTTCCATTGTCTACAGAAACCAGGTATTTCAATTGAGAACTGTTTAATATGCTACTGTTGTAGCTTATGGAATCATTAACCTCTTGAAGTTTCTGCATAGAGGTATATAGCTTCGGCACAGCGTTAATTGTAAATCCAGGAGTTAGCGATGTAAAATGAATTATGAATGTTGAAGGTGTATCGAGTCCAATATTTTGTACTTCATACTGCAGATAACCGGAAGATGAACTAAGCACCGATGAGGTCAAATCATGAATTTTTGCGTAATGAAGATTCAATTGCAGAAATGTAAGGTCAACGGGGAGCGCTTCTTTGCATAATTCTATTATTCTTGAATTCGGAGAAGGCCAGAATCCATCACTGGAATTTCCCGATTCTGCTGTTAGTGAAAGTATGCTGTGTTTATGTGTTGTTTCAGCATATGCCCAGTCATCAGCATCGCCATTACTTTGATAACCGTAGGCTTCATATACAGTGCCATAAACATAATTGCTTTCGTAAGCCATCATCTTGCAAAATGATTCATATGTAGTCGAATCTGCAGTATAATAGTTTTTGTAATTCCATGGATAAATTAAATAATTACCCCAAGAATGCCAGTTGATAGCTGATTTGAAATTATGATGTTCCTGAAAATATTTTATTGCCTGCGTTTCTGGTTCAGAAAATGCACTGTCGCCTCTGTACCAGGGGTGCCAGCCCAGCGAACTGGAGCCAATTTCATCATATCCCCAGGCAATGCCATAATTTCGGTTCAGATCAACACCTGTTGTAAAACCATTGTCCCTCCTGTTTTTTCGCCAGGTTCCGCCACCTGAGGGATTAGTAGAATAATTGTACTCGTATCCATCGGGATTTACAACAGGAATAAAATAAATTTCAAGATTATTTACTAGGTAAGTAATTTCAGGATTGGTTCCATAATTCTCAAGAAGATAATCCATGAAAAAAATAAGCTGCTGCATTCCCATGGGTTCCATAGCGTGATGCAGTGCAGTGAACAGAACCTGGGGCTTGTGGTTTGCTGAATCCTGAAGGTTTGTAATTTCAATCCAGTACATTGGGCGGCCTTCGATGGTATGAAAGGTATCAATATTTGATTTTAGTGTGATGAGATTTGGATAAAGCAAATGCATTGAATCCAGTTGTCGGTTTATTTCAGCAAGCGTGTAAAATCCGCCCATGGAGCCGGTTTCAAAGTATTGAGGAACCGAATAATTTTTTAGTCTTGAAAAACAGGATTGCTGTGAAAATCCAGTTAAAGAAATCAAAATGAAAATTGCACTATAGAAAATTCTTTGCATATAATTCAATTTTAATATACAAGAATAATAAAAATTGGTGAACAAATTTATATCCGGAAATTTTATTATATGAAATAACTTAACACTTCGGGCTAAATCTTACGAATCTAAAATTAATTTTACAAAGGAAAATTTTGTAATCTTGCTAAAACCTGAACTGCACACGGCAGGTATAGGTGTTGTCTTTCCTGTCGGCACCGTAGCCGCTGATATGAGACGTTTTCTCATTCATCGGATGTTCAAAATAAAATACAAACTTTACGTTTTCGTTCAGATATAATATATAACCGCAACCGAAAGTGTTATAACGGACATCAGCAGCACCAAAGCTTTGCGAAGGATTTATATGACTTCCGGAAACTTTTGTATTGGGGTCGTACCAGTCGTACTTCAGGAAAATTTCGTGTTTCTTAAGAAAGGTGTGGAGCAAATAAAAATAAGCTCCGTTAAAATTTCTTGTAAAAACAGAATCGGCTTTTCCTGTTTTATTCAGAGGTGGAATACCAGGAGTAACAGAGGTGGCATAGGTTGCAGACTGCGTTCCAAAAACATATTCGCCTCGGATTTCGGTTTTCCCTAATGGATTATCAAATGACAATTGCATATCTGCTCCATGATAAATTCTTGGGGCTTTCATTTCTATATTTTTAATTGAAGTATCGGGTAGCATCAGCATTTCGCCCATCCCATTGTCAGTAGCAGAATAGTTATATTTAGACCCGTTTCTGAAACCTCCGTTGAGATAAGAAATACCACCTGATAAAAATATTTTTTTTGCTATTTCTGTTTTTCGCAAAGAAATTCTTGAAATAAAATCTTTGAATTTGTCATATTCAGCGGGGCCTGTTAAGCCTTCACCATTGAAAACTCCTGCATCAATTTTTAGCGGATACCATTTGCTTTTTTTATCCTGTGGTTCAAAAGAAATCATGGCACCTAAATCTCTTTCAGTATTCATAAGTATTTGCGACATTCTGCCACGTTCAGGACTTTCACGAAGCACAGATGAATAATTCAGTTCATTTCCGAAAGGACGGTTAAACATTCCGATAGTTACAACAAAATCATGAAATTTATTTTCATAAATACGGCCGAACATATCCCTTATATTAACGCCTCTTTCACTGCCATCGAACTGAAGTCCAAAATAATATTTGGTAAATCCTGTTTCAGTTTTTCTTTCATAGTCCATGCGGAATCTTCCGCGACGTATCATAAACCTGTTATTGCAGGCTGCCGAGAAATTTCCGCCGTTATACGTCTGTATGCCGCTGGTATCAGCATACTGGTATTGTACCTGCAGATATCCACTGAATGAAAGACTGTGATATTTATTTCGAATCACTGACAGATCCTTAAGGAAGCCGGTAGTGTCGTCCAGTTTGAAAGATTCCAGCTGTGCAAAGTTCACTGCCGGGAAAAATAAAATAAATGCAAGACAGCTAATAAGGATTTTATTTTTCATTAGAATTTTTTTTTTTATGCAACAGGATTAATGCACAAATGAACAATTCTAATATTAATTTAATGTTAAGTTGATTTTAAGTTTTCGGGAAGAGAGTGGGCTTGAATTCATAAGATATTGTGATGCAAATTTTATGTGGTACTATAGTAAAGCTTAAAATATTTCAAATAAAATTCCCCGCTGAAAACTGCGGGGAACTTTACAATAAAGGAAAGACAAAATTAATTATTGCGCTATCATTTTTAAAGTTTTATATCCCATGTCAGAAGATATTTTAGCAAAATACATTCCCTTAGGATAAGCGGTAGCATTCCACTCAACCTTATAATTAGTTTTCTGAACATCCTGATCGAAAATAGTTGCAATATTTTTTCCGGTTACATCATAGATGTCAATTTTTATGTGACTGTTTGCTTTTACACTAAAATAGATAGAAGTATTGCCGGAGAATGGATTCGGGATATTACTTTCAATAGAAAATCCAGGATCGGAAATTTCATTTATGGAATTTGTAGTTGTGTATACAGTATTCTGTGGATCCCAGTTTGCCCAGCCACTTGTCCAGTCTTCAGTACCAAAGGCACCGGCATAGGTCACAGGAGTAAAAAATGGATCCTGCAACCTGGTATTTGTAAATGATCCATGCCCTAATACAGGTGAAGTACCAAGCGGAAGGAAGTTAGGATTTGAATAATTAAAAGGATCAGTTATTCCCATTAAATCGTTAGTGGCTAATGTATCGTTATTACGTGAAGGATTATTATACCATGATCTAACATTTGCAATTCCTGCTATAGAATCCGATGCGTCTGTCCAGCTACCGCTGCCTACTGCAAAAAACTTGGAAGCTGTCATGCCACTCATTATACAATTTTCAATCTGAAGTTCATTGTTTTGTGCGTTAACCCATGTTGTAGTTTTACCATCTATCATTAAACCTGTAGGCCATCCCAGGAAAATAGAATTATAAGCGCAAAGTTTTGAATTCCTTCTAATGTGCATTGCTCTTTTGAAAAGCGGATTTACAGGATTTGTCATGGTTACTTTTGGTCCGAAAATACTTACATTACATTCGATACCATGTGTAAACGGAGTATTCGCTGAACCAGTGGCATCATTGTCTGATTCAAATCCATTGGATCCGGAAATATCAGCAACAGCGGAATCGCGCAGAGATACAAGGAATTGATTCATTCCGCTCCAGCCGTTATCAGTGTCGAATTCATCATCAAGGCCTCTGAAAGCAATAAGATATTTTGAATTGACAGTTCCTCCAAACCATTCGTAAGAATCATCGTTTGCGTAGCTTACCTGAACATGATCAATAGTTGTTCCATTGCCAACACCGCAAAAAGTCAAACCATTTATTTCTTTGTTAGGTTGAAAAGGATATCCGGCAAATTCAATTCTTACATATTTAAGAACACCAGAATTATCAGTTGGGTCAGTGCCTCCGTAAGGGGCATAAGGACCTCCTTCAACGTTTGCTGTTCCTCCGGTTGCATTTATAGGAGATTTTCCACATAGAATGACACCTCCCCAGTCGCCGCGAACTCTTGATCCTGCCGGTTGATCGGATGTAAAAATAATTGGTTTGTTCTTTGTTCCATTGGCATAAATTTTTGCGCCTTTGCGCACAATGAGAGAGGAACCGGTAAAGGTATGATCACCTTTTATTACTGTACCTGAATCAATAGTTAATGTAACTCCATCAAGAACATATACAAAGCCCTGCAGCAGGTAAAAATTGTTTGATGTCCAGTGTTGGTCTGCAGTTAAAGAGTCGTTAACTGTAATTGTGTTTTGTGCATTTGTTGTTGCATATCCTAATGCAACGAACATAATCATAAGTAAAAATGTTTTTTTCATACTGTTTAGTTTTAAGATTTTTTCTGAAACAAAATTATAACGGAATATCCTCAAACCCTTTAAACAAAGGTTAACATTAGGATATGTTAACATTAAATCAAGGTGAAAAGAATGTTAAGCAGTTAACAGAAAATTCTTATTAATTCCGCATTAAAGACTTATTGAGATTCCAAGTGTGAAGTACTTACCTTTGCGGTAACTGAGTGTGGTTTGAGAATTGGTGACTTTTGTATCACCAATACCATCGCCATTTGTATCTTTATTAAAAGTCACGAATTGTCTGTATTCGAACGGCCTGTTTAGAATATCCTGGATGCCACCTTTAACCTGTATGTACTTCCCGATTTTTTTTGAAAAAGAAAAATCGAGCAGGGGATGGGGCATCTCGTAAACATCAGGAATATCGACGCTTCCAACATATACTATTCTTTTTCCAAAAATATTAAAGACAACATTTGCCTGCAATCCTGCCTTATCATTCTGATAGAATATACCAGTATTTAAAATGTATGGCGATTGCCCCTGCATTGAACGATCCTTTTTAGCAGTGGCTTGTTCTGCTTTAAAATATACAGTATTCACTATATATGCACCATTGAAAATAACACTAAAGTCTTTCAGAAAATTTAGTCCTGATTTTTTTTTACATGACGAAAATGATTTTCTTAATTCAGCTTCAACTCCTGTGCTATTAGCTTTCCATGCATTTTCATAAGTGAATGCAAGGTCACTGCCTGCATTTGGAATAATAGTTTCAATAGGATTCTTAAAGTATTTATAGAAAATTCCTGCTGTAAAAATTTCAGAAGCAGTGGGGTAATACTCATAACGCATTTCAAAGTTATCGATGCTGGCATCACTTATTTTCGGATTGCCATATATTGTAGCGGCCTGCTGGTATTCATAATATGCAAACGGAGCCATTTCCCTGAATTCAGGACGGTTTATGGTTCTGCCATATGCCAGACGTACCAATGATTTTTCCTTTATAGAATAAGTCGCATTCAATGAAGGAAAGAAATTTGTTTTATTGATTTCTTCAGTAACCGGCTTTTTGCTAAAGTCACTTGAAAAACTATTCAGGGTCTCTTTATTCTTTTCAACTCTAAGTCCTGTGTAAATATTTATTCTTGCGCCAACCGGCAAATTTGCGGCTGCATAACCAGCTAATAAAATATCGGCTGCATTATAGGAATCGGAAGGATTTGTTTTTTCAGCAAGCACAATACCATTGGTTGTATTAATATTATGGTCCGCAAAAATTGTATCTACGGGCTGATATGCAAAAGACCAGTTTGTTGCAGGAGCTGTTTTGTAACCCAAAAGCCTCGCTTTGAATTCTCGTTGTTTATCTTCGCCGTAGAAGCCTGCTTTTATTGTTGGTTTAAAAGAACCACTACTTATTTTATGTTCATAATTCATATTAAGACTTAATGTGTTTTCATTTGAATTCAGAAATACTCTACCTGCAAAACGAGGGTCTGCATTATTTGATAACAGCATAAAATATTTATTGTAGGTGGGAAGTTCCGGGTCATTATTGTCAAGAGCAAATGTTACTCTTTTGATATCCGGCTCATCCCGCTTGGCATAGGCATAACCCACCGTCCAGTCAAATTTTGTTTTATCATCATTAAAACTGTGCTGTCCTCCAAGCTGCCCGATATAAGTGGTCTTCTGGGTGTACTGAAACTGGCTTGATTTTATTAATGTCTGTAAATTATCAAAGTCGCGGCCACTGCGAAGCGTTGTTATTTCTGATCCCTGCTGATTGAAAAAATTTCTGAATTCCAGTTTTTGTTTGTTTCCAAATGTCAGTGACCAGTTGTGCAGTATACCAATTTTTGCAGTATTTGTATACTGTGCATCGTTGTATCTCCATGAAGTATCTGCTTTCTCTGCTGCTGTATCATACTGAAGATAATATGTCCTGAAAATATTTTTAAAACTGCTGGTATTGCTGTAATTTATGGATGTAATATTTGAAAGAATATTTTTCCCAATATTAATTTTAATTCCTCCCGCAACAGAAAATCGTTGATCTAATCCTGCTTTTTCAGAAACAGCAGTCCAGTCCTTATTCAGAGAACGGCCGAGCTGAGTAATCAGATCTTTACCTTCCTGTGTATTAGTTGTAATGTCCTGCAAATTTGCTGGAAATCCTGAAGGTAGGTTGCGTGTACCATCGTCATAACCTAACCAGTCAGTTTTTCCTTTTGTGTTACTGTAAAAGTCTTTAAATGTTGTACAAGTGCGATAGGAATCGCTGTAGCTGGCCGATAGAAAATTTTTATCCGGAGTGTTTTTAGTTGTAATTGCAATTACGCCACCTGCGAAATCGCCTGGTAGTTCAGGTGCCGGTGTTTTATAGATTATAAGTTTTTCAAGTAATGAACTTGGAATTACATCAAACGAAAAAGCGCGTACATCTGTCTCGGAACTTGGAGCTAAAACATTATTAAGAATAACTGAATTGTAACGTTCGTTCAAACCGCGAACAACTGCAAACCTGTCTTCAATCACAGTGATTCCCGGGACTCTTTTTATTACTTCAGATGCATCCCTGTCCTGCATTTTCAAAATTTGCTGACTGGAAACTCCGCTTGTAACAAGGCTACTTGCTTTTATAGTAGCAATCATACTGATTTCGGTATCCGTTTTTTTAGAACCTTTGACAACTAAACTTTTAATTGTAACAACTTCTGATTCTATTTCAATATTTAGCTCAGTTGCTTTTCCATTAGTAACAGTAATATTTTTAAAGGATTCAGCCTTATATGAAATATATGAAATGTTTATTGTGTAGCTGCCCGGCGTCAGGTTTTTTATTTCATAATTGCCATCCAAATCACTTGTAATACCTATTTGTGTGTCCTTGATAATAATGCTTGCACCTACAATTGTTTCTCCTGTTTTCTTGTCTTTAACTGTTCCTTTTATTGATCCATACTGAGCACAGGCAATAATGCTGCTGCATAGAATAATAATGATTGTAATTAGCGGTCTTTTAATTATCATAATGCATTTATTAAATTATCCTCAAAATTATATGTCACGTATTACTTAAAAGTTAAGTTAGTGTTATAATTTTATTATTGTCAGGGTTACTTTTTGAAAATAAAAAAACCCGCAATTGCGGGCTGTTAAATTAAAGAATGGTATGTGTCAATATTTTTTTTCCATTGTAAGTTTTCCGAATTCATCCCACATATACCATGTGCCTGCTTTATCACCGTTTTTATAAGTCATTTCATATCTTTTCTGGCCCTTGTCATCCCATATGAACCATTTGCCATCCTTTACATCCATCGAATAACTTGCCTCTGCAGTCTTTATGCCAGCAGCATTCCATGTATACCACAAACCATCTTTCTTACCTTCCCTGTAATTCCGAAATTCTTTTTTGGTACCAGATTCATAATAGCTGGTATATTCTCCCGAAAGTTTGCCTTTTGCAATATCCATTTCAGTCATTAATTTCCCGCTTTCATAATATTCAACATATTTACCTGAGTATAATGAATCTCCCTTATAATATAAGCCATCATCTCTTAATTCAACATTCTGTGCATGAATAAAAAGTGGAAGAAAAAATAATATTGCAAAAATTCGTTTCATATCAATAAGTATTTAGTCCAAAACAAATATACAAAATCTGTTCATCAGTTAATAAAAAAGCAAACCTCTGCCAAGGTTTGCTCGTCTTGAAAAGTTTACATCAGATTAATTAGGTGCTATCTCAACATTCATGTTTTCTTTACTGCCAGACTCTACTGTGAGATTTTCTGTCTTGCTGGAATAGGAGATATAATTAATTTCAATACTGTAAATTCCCGGATCAATATTATTTATAGAATAGTTTCCTTCAAGGTCCGTATAGACTTTTATATTTGTACCTTTGATTTCTACTATGGCTCCGGCAAGGCTTTCACCGGTATTTTTATCAATTACTCTACCTGTAATAGAAGCTTTATTGTTTACTGAAGTGGTAGGATCAGTAATTACATTACTATAAGATATAGTTGAAACAGTAATTAGAAATAATCCCGTCAGAAAAGAAATGATTGTGTTTTTCATAATTATTTTGTTTTTTTGTTGATACAAAAGTAAATCGCAACTATTAACTGATTGTTACCGAATTATTATATATAAGTTATTGTTGTATTAATTTAATGTTAAGCGTGCCAAGATTAAAGTTCCTCTGAAAATTTTAAATTTTGAAATCAATTTTAAAGAAAAAATATTTTTCACTTCTTATAATTCTTGTTTATTTTTTTCTGCAGCTGCCGTTTCTTACTGCTGACCCTGATAAGCAGGCTGATCCTTATTCACGCGGCGCATGGATAGATGAAGGACTTTATGTTTTGCAGGCCAGAAACCTTGTGAATCATGGTGATTTTAATGTTACAGAAACGGATGGCTTCGTAAAGGCACCATTGCTTAACCTCGTCAATATTCCTTTCTTTTATGTATTTGGCGCTAAACTTATCGTAAGCAGGCTGATTACATTGATGGTGGTATTACTTACACTGTTCATTTTTCTCCAGTCATCAAAACTTTTTGAATTCGGAATCTTTCTAACGTTATTTTCATTTTTTGAATTTCATATTTTTCAGTTTTCTCATTTTGCTCTGGCAGAAATGACAGGCATTTGCATGGTGCTGATAAGTTTGTATTTCTTTTCATCAGCAGGCACAAAAGAAACTTTCAAGGCAAAAAGAAAGTTCATTTTCCTTTCATCATTATTTCTGTTTATTGCATACTTCACAAAAATCAGTTTTCTGTATACTGCCGGAATTCTTCCAGTGGCAATGCTTTTCATGACATTTAGAGAAACAGTTGTGAAAAGTGAATTTGTGCATAAAGATTATTTTCTCTTTTACTGGACATTGATTTTTACAATTAGTTTATTCGGGATTTACTTTTTATTTATCCATTTTATTGGAGGCGATTATTTTTATTATTGCTTATTCACAGAAGCTAAAGATCTTTATTCTCACTCGTTAATCCTGGTTATCCTGGATGCATGGTATATTTTTCTGCGTGAATTCTGGGTAAATATTTTTAAAATAAATATTATCCATTTTTTTATAATAGTTGTTGCCGGTATTCTCTATTTTATTTTCAATAAAAGCAATAAAAAAACTTCATCATTGCTGATTTTTGCAATAGTCTGGATGCTTTTTGAATTGCACAAATTACCGATGCTCTATTTGCCATACAGGTACGCATTGAGCCTGATATTTGCCACGGGAGTTTTACTCTCTGCTTTATATTCAGAATGGCTGGTAAAAATTTTAAAACCAAAATCTTTTTTGTTTGCGATTGCAATAATAATTGGGTTGATCAATTTTGCCTACACATTTGATTCATACGGTAACAGAACATACCAACTAAAAGCAGCGAATGAATATTTTTCTCATTACAATTTAAAAGATCAGCCAGTGATTGGACCATGGTCAGGTTCGTTTACCTGGGAAAATAAAGCCAGAGCAATCCCCTTGTGGTACAAATATCTTAACTGGGCTGATCCTGTGAATAAGTATAAACCTGCAGCTATAGTTTCGGAAATTGGCGAACTCGACTGTGATTTTGCATATAAAAACCAGGGGATAAATTTAGATTCTATCTCTGATTCATGCAGGATGTTTGACGTATGGAATTATAAAATTGGAGTGTATTGGGTAAAACAGAAGTTTTTTAAATAATTTCATTGTCAGATTAGAACAAAACAATTAATTTAACGACCAACAATCAGTATCGAATTTATAACATTCTGGTTTTACTTCATTATTGAATATTGAGTGTTGGATATCGGAAATTATTTTAAAGCATAGTCCCACTTCGATGAACTCAGTGTGATAATGCAATGCGAAAACATTTTTTGGAATTAATTCTGACTTCTCACTTCTGAATTCAGAATTACCTTTCCCCAAAAATTGCAGTCCCGATTCTTACTATAGTGCTTCCTTCTTCAATTGCAATAGTATAATCGCCCGACATGCCCATTGAAATTTCCTTGAAGGATTCTACACCACTGAAATATTTATTTTTCAATGCTTCGAAATACAATTTCAGGTTTTTGAATTCTTTCCTGACAAGAGCTGTATCGTCTGAAAATGTTGCCATTCCCATTACACCGCATATTCGAACATTACGTAAATTCTTAAACTCGGCGGATTCAAGAATCTGGATAACTTCATTCATATCAAGGCCGAATTTACTTTCTTCTTTGGCAATATACATTTCAAGCAGGCAATCAATAGTCCTGTTGTTTTTAATTGCTTCCTTGTTCACTTCCTGCAATAGTTTCAAACTGTCTATGCTTTGTATCAGTGAAATAAATGGTGCTATAAATTTTACTTTGTTGGTTTGCAAATGACCTATGAAATGCCATTCAATATCCTTTGGCAGCAGCAGTTGCTTATCAATAATTTCCTGAGCTTTATTTTCGCCGAATATTTTATGTCCCGCTTTATAAACTTTCTGCAAATCCTCATTCGGCCTTGTTTTACTGACAGCAACAAGCTTTACATGAGCAGGTAATTTGGTTCTTATTGATTTAAAGTTGGAACTGATATCCATTTATTTAAACTTTTGTTTTGCAGGTTCCTGCTGGAATATTGATCGTATCAAAAATACAAAACATTTTCCAATCTTATCTAAACTGATTAACAGCAAAGGTTAAAGAAGAATTTACAGGCTTTCTAATGATTGCAATATAATTTCAGTGCATCATTCGCTTTGGAATAACCAAGTCCCGCAGCTTTGCTGAAATCGCTGCATGCAGCAGTAGAATCCTTCAGCGCAATCATTACCATTCCTTGGCCATAAAGCGCTAGATCACTATTGGGATTTCTGTCAAGCGCTTTGTTATAATCTTTAAGCGAAGCCTGATAATCCTTCAGCAGGTATTCTATTTTTGCTTTGTTTATGATATATTCCGAAGCATAATCCGGATCCAGCATTATTGCTTTATCAGCACTTATCAATGCATTCAGCAGGTCATTCATATTCATCTGGGAATAGCACATTTCATTGTAAACATAACCCGGATTTACGACATTGTTTTCAATTGATTTTTTATAATCATCAACAGAACCTGCATAATCCATAATTTTCTGCTTTGCATGTCCGCGATTATAATACGCAAGTGCATGTTTATTATCAAGCTTTAAAGCTTCAGTATAGCCATCAATGGCAGCATTCACAGAATCCATTTCGAAATAACATTTTGCCCTGCTGTTGTATGCATCTGCATTTTTATAATTTAGTTGCAGTGCCATATTATAATCTGACAATGCTCCCTGAATATCGTTCGCGTTAAATTTACCATTTCCTCTTGCCCAGTAACAATGCCCGACTTCGGGATTATTCGCAACAACATTATCGAAAAGTGTAACATCGTTTTTCCACACTTTATTTTGCTCAAACGTTAGGAACAAGTACAAAACGGTTACCATTGCTATGAATATGAGAATGTAGTTCTTTCGGTTTTTGCTGAAATTGCCGAATTTATTGTCAGTAAAATCAGCATAAAGTTTTCCTGCAATAAAAAACAAACCTATATATGGAACATAGGAATAGCGCTCTGCTACTATTGCGTAGCCTACAGGGATAAATTGCAGAACCAGTATAATGCTGATTAAAAAGAAAAGAAATCCAAATATAAGATCATTTCTAATGCTTTTGAATTTTACGATTAAAAATACAATCAGCGCAATGCCAAGTGGGGCGAGGTAATACTCTAGCGGCAGCGAACCACCTGTTGTTGCGGGGTAATAATGTATGGCAGCCAATGAAAAAGGAGCAAACACTTTTATGATATAAAACATCATGGAATAGCTTAACAGGAATATTCGCTCGAAAAAGGAGAAATGAAAATTAAAATCCGATAGGGCAGTTGTAGCACCGGCAGCGCTTTGCGAGACAATAGAAATAATTCCGAACACCAGTGCCAGCAGGAAATAAGGAATTTTTTCAAGAATTGTTTTCAAGACAAATTTTCGTTTCAGGTAATAATCAATAAGCACAACCATGGGAGCAAGGCAGACTGCTGCTGATTTTGAAAGCAGTGAAAGCAAAAATAAAATCAGCGAATAAACCAGGTACTTAAACTTTTTATCATTCCTGAGATATTTCAGGTATGTTATCAAAGAAGCCAGGAAAAATAAGGTATACAACACATCTTTGCGCTCTGAAATCCATACCACAGATTCAACATGCATGGGATGAATTCCGAAAAACAAAGCCACGATCACTGCAATTTCAGAACGCTTGGTTAGAAGCTGAATAAAACGGAATACCAGCAACACATTCAGAATATGAATAAGCAGATTTGTGAAATGATAATGAAATGTGCCATCACCGAAAAAATGAGTCTCAATAGCAAGTGACAAAATAGTAATCGGATGATATATGCCTGCAACGTAACTGGAAAATATTGTCCCTATTGCCTTTGCGCTTAATGCTTTTGCATTACCTGCACTGAATGTGTACATGATGTCATCGAAATTATACACAAAATTATTTCGCAGGGAATTTGAAAAGGCAATAATGGTAAGCATTACGACAGGTATTATATAAAATAATACATTCGGCTTTTTCTTATTGATCAGCGTATTATTTTTCTTTTGTGCTGCAGACTTTTTAGTACTGATGTTTTTTCCTTTTGACATTATTCTATTAGAATATTATAAATTTTATCATGAAGAAAATAATCGACAGTTGAATGAATTAAGATTCTTTAATCCATTTGATACTTGGCTTCTATCTATTTTCTTCGTCCGCTTTCAGATTTGTCAAAAATAATTTATATAGGTTGCCATAGTTCAATCTTATTTCCTTCGGGATCTAATATATGAACAAATTTTCCATAATCATAAGTTTCAATATTATCAACAATTGTTACGCCCTCTTTTTTAAGTTCTAATACAAGTGCATCCAGATCTTCAACTATATAATTTATCATGAAGTCTTTTGTTGAAGGTTTAAAATATTTTGTTGAATCGTTCATTGGACTCCATTGGGTCGAGCCTTTCTTTGTTGAGTCAGAAGCTTGTCTCCACTCGAAATTTACCCCGTATTCATCCGTGTTTAAACCAAGATGGGTTTTATACCATTCTTTAATTTTGTCAGGGTCTTTACATTTAAAAAAGATACCGCCAATGCCGGTTACTCTTTTCATAACTTTTTTGTCATCATTTTTTTTTGAAACAATTGTCTTAAATGTGAAACCCATGAAGAATGATGTCGCCAGTGCCAGTATTATTAGTGTAAACTTTTTCATTTCAATTTTAGTTATAAGGACATGCTTTTGAGGTTAATCTATATTACTTATTTTAGTTTGCTTTCGCTTCGATTGATTATAATTCTATTGCAATGCGGCTAAAGCATTGACTTTTTTTAATTTTTAATACCATGTATTGCCTTTGTATACCTCAGAATCTTTCAATGGTACTATTGTTCCTTCGTAAATTATTTGACCTGCCTGCAACGAAACTGTTGCGCTTGCTGAACCTGTAGCAGATATGTCAAATATAATAGTAAATGGTCCTGCCATTGTACTCACTGCCATAATCAAAGAGCAGGATTTTCGTTTATCGTTTTTAGATAATTTATAACTTGTAATGGTGCCCTTTGCCGTGGAGCCACCCACACCATTAAATCCAATACCGTAATCTGATCCAACCTGGAGGATAGCACTTGATGAATCGACAAGTAAAAAGTTAAGCTTGCGGATTACGCTTTTGCGGCCGCTTTTAAAATTTATAAAATCAGCTTCCAGAACGAACGAGCTGTCTGAAAGCATTTGATAGGTTGATTCAAATTGTTTTTGAAGTTTTATTTCTTTTTCAATTTTCTTTTTTGCCCTGAGCTCTTTTTTTGTAAGAGTGTTCTTTGAGTTTTCCTGCGCAGATATTATACTTGCAAAAAATATCAATGATAATAATATTGCGAATTTCTTCATTGTCGAATATTTAAATTATAAGACCTGTTAACGTAACTGTATTGCTTGCAATGGCGGACTGTCAGACGAAGACAGACGAGTCTGCCGAAATAATAATTTTAGGTTGCACCGCTGAAACCCGTCAACCACGAGCCATTGAAGCAATATACAGTTATGGCCTGTATTTTCTATCATTAGAACAATACTTTAAATTTATCACAATACCATATTCGGTCTTTTTGTAAAAAAAATGCTTCGCATTGAGTTGATACGACATCACTACCGTTTCTAAAGAGTTTCCAAATACTTAATCTAATTGAGTTTTTATTTAAAGTGTCTGAGTAACCCCAACTTCCAATTGAGATAAAAATTGCTTTATTGTAAATAGTCTTTAGAAGTGAATCTGGATTATTATGAATAAGTCCCTCCCATTCAGTTTCAATCAAAACAGGAAACAGAGTCTTGCAATACTTTATAAAAGAGTCGCTGTCGCTTTTAGTCATATTTGTATGGGAAATATCAAGAGCTAAATAGCCAGCACTATCTGTGGTTTGATCTATTTTTAATATAGTATCAATGGAAATCTTCGCAACCTCTATAGGGAGATGTTGAGCTTTAAGAAGTGCAGTGTTGAATATTAACGCGAATAAAATTGTCAGTGTGATTTTCATAAAATATTGGCCATAACTATTGCGTTGCTGTATTACTACAATTCCAACTTTAGTCTTTGATTAAAGAAGTTCTATTATCCATTTGCGATTAATCTTACTGTCTCCCAAATTTACATAATAATACCAAAAATACAAGTCAATAAAAAAGCCCCTGCAATTACAAGGGCTTTCTAAGTTTTATTGATTTATTAATCCAGCAAATGTACTACCAGTCCGCTTCTCAGCTTAGGTTCAAACCATGTGGTTTTAGGTGGCATAATATTGCCAGTATCCGCAATATTTATAAGTTGCTGCATTGACACGGCATACAAGGCAAATGCTATTTTCATTTCGCCACTGTCAACTCTTTTCTTCAGCTCACCAAGTCCACGAATACCGCCAATAAAATCAATTCTTTTATCTGTTCTCAGGTCTTTTATTCCAAGAACCTGGTCAAGCACAAGGGTTGAAAGTATTGTTACATCAAGCACGCCTATAGGATCGCTATCGTTGTATGTTCCGGATTTTGCATTCAGTGAATACCATTTATTATCCAGGTACATGCTGAATTCATGCAGTTTTGCAGGTTTGTATATTTCAGTTCCTTTATCAGCAACATCGAAATTCACTTTCAGTTTTTCAATAACCTGTGCAGGAGTCATTCCGTTCAGATCCTTTACCACGCGGTTGTAATCAATAATCTTCAGCTGGTTGTCCGGGAATAAAACAGCAAGAAAATAATTATATTCTTCTTCACCTGTATGTTTCGGATTCTTCTGCTTTTTCTCATTTCCGACTAAAGCAGCAGCAGCAGTTCTGTGATGACCGTCAGCAACATATAAATAAGGAACTTTCGTTTTGAATAGTTCTGTTATTTTGGCTATTGTTGCATCATCATCTATTAGCCAGAAATGATGGCCGAATCCTTCGGAAGCAACAAAATCATATACAGGAGGATTCTTTATAACGCTGTTTACAATCTCGTCAATCTCAGCAACAGCAGGGTAGGAGAAGAACACAGGTTCAACGTTAGCATTGTTTATGCGGACATGCATCATACGGTCTTCTTCTTTGTCCTTGCGGGTAAGCTCATGTTTTAAGATTACGCCGTTCATATAGTCATCCACATTGGCACAGGCTGCAAGACCGTATTGTGTTCGGCCATCCATGGTTTGCGCGTACACATAATACATTTCTTTTTTCTCAGGAACAAGCCAGCCATTTTTTTGCCATTTCTGGAAATTTTCAACAGCTTTGTCGTAAACTTCTTTTGAATGTTCATCAGTTCCTGCAGGAAAATCTATTTCAGGCTTTGTAATATGCAATAAGGATTTTTCGCCTGCTTCTTTTCTTGCTTCTTCTGAATTCAATACATCGTAAGGACGGGAAGCTACTTCCTTCACTAGTTCAACAGGAGGCCTCAGGCCTTTGAATGGTTTTATTTTAGACATTTTGTAATATTTAATAATTCGAAAATTTATTTTACTGTTTTTTTATTGATTGCAAATTGTTGCTTGCCATGAATTCTGCAAATGAATCATAACCCTTTTCTTTAATCATGCATATGCAGGCATTGCGGTCCGATTTGTAAATCAAGCCAAACAATTTTGAGAATACATTGTTGAATTTCTTACAATCTTTAGCATTCGTGAATGTGACGCAATCAGCGCAACTTGCATATTTGTTTTCAATGCAGCAACTGCGCACTTTGCACCAGCTTGCTTTTACATTGTCCTTACAACCGGGGCATTTTTTCTGTATATATTTATTACAGGCACCACAGTACAACCCACAATTCGCTATAAGGTTTTTATCGGGGCTTATTTGGTTCATTTAATAAGAATTATTTATTAACCTGAAATGTTTTGTCTCCCTTTTTCAAGAAATTCACAATCTGGTTGGCTGAAGCAAGTCCTGCATTAATATTGGCCTCCGAAGTTTCAGCGCCCTGTTTTTTTGGAGTGCTGTAATACCTGGCTTCGTATTTCAATAAGTCAGCATGGCAATCAGGTGCAATGTCGGAGATGTATTTGAAATCCTGTCTCTCTTCAAGAACTTTTTTCAGGTCATCTTCATTCATTACTTCTTTCCTTGCTGTATTGATGATTGTTCCGCCTTTAGGCATTTTTGACATCAAATCGTAATTGATCGATTTTTTTGTCTTGTCGTTTGCAGGAATATGTAAAGAAACATACTGGCATGTTGAATAAAGTTCATTCAGATCTTTTACCACCTTCACGCCATCCTTGGTAATTGCATCTTCAGTGACGAAAGGGTCATATGCATATATTTCCATTCCAAATCCTTTTGCAATATGAGCAAGCATTCTGGGAACATAACCATAAGCATGAAGTCCAAGTTTTTTGCCTTTTAATTCAGAACCTGAACCGCCTTTATATTGGGCACGTGCCATGAAAACCATCATGCCTGCAGCAAGTTCAGCTACAGCATTTGAGTTTTGTCCGGGGGTGTTCATTGCTACAATTCCTTTTTCAGTAGCAGCCGCAAGGTCAATATTGTCATAGCCAGCACCAGCGCGAACAATAATTTTCAGGTTTTTCCCTGCTTCGATTACTGCCCTGGTAGCTTTATCACTCCTGATAATCATTGCATCAACATCGGCAACAACTTTGATAAGGTCATTAGGATCGGTATATTTTTCGAGAAGAACGGTTTCAAAACCAGCTTCATCAAATATTTTCTTGATGCCATTCACTGCAGCAGCAGCAAAGGGTTTCTCGGTTGCTAATAATACTTTTGTCATATTTGTTTATTTTGATTGTTTTATATTTATTACATTATTAGTTCTTAGTGAGTTGTTCTTAGTTCTTAGTAATTTAAGGCTTGTAGGAAGCTATTAGCCCACTTAACATTTTCGACATTTCCATTAACGCGAGTCTTGATTCTTTTTCCGCCTTGTTATCAATATACTTTTCATTGAAAGCAATTGCAGTACAAACAACACATTCATAAAGAGAACCTTGTGATATTTTTAGATATCTGATGAATTGAGCTTTTGTACCACTTGATCCTTCGGCAATATTCAACGCAATTGATTGTGCCGCCCTCTGAAATTGAGATGATAGTGCATAAACTTCATTAGTAGGAAAGCTTCGTGTAGTTTGATACACAAATTTTATATAATTCAAAGCCTTCTGATAAACATTTAGGTCTTCAAATTTAAAATGTATTTCCATACTAGATATTACTATGAACTAACAACTAAGAACTTATTAAGCTTTTTGTTTTTCAAATTCCTTCATGCAGTCAACCAATGCCTGAACACTTTCAATTGGAAGAGCATTGTAAGTAGAAGCCCTGAAGCCGCCAACAGAACGATGTCCTTTAATTCCAATCATATTATTTGCTTTTGCAAAATTCATGAATTCTTCTTCAAGAGCTGCATACTCAGGTTTCATTACAAAACAGATGTTCATTAATGAACGGTCTTCTTTTGCAACTGTGCCAACAAAAATTTTGCTGCTGTCCATTGCATCATAAAGAAGTTGAGCTTTTTTCTTATTCATTTCTTCCATCACTTTTACACCACCCAGAGCCTTTAACCAGCGCAGGGTTTCCATAATAGTGTAAATAGGAAGACATGGAGGTGTGTTATACATTGAACCTTCAGCAATGTGAGTTTTATAATCAAGCATTGAAGGGATTTTGCGGGTTACTTTGCCGAGAATATCTTCGCGGATAACTACGAAAGTAGCACCTGCTGGTCCAAGGTTTTTCTGAGCGCCACCATATATCATTGCATATTTCTTAACATCAACAGGGCGGCTGAAAATATCAGATGACATATCTGCAACTAAAGGCACAGGGCTGTCCATATCATAACGAAGTTCTGAACCGTAAATAGTGTTGTTAGTTGTGATGTGCATATAATCTACATCTTTTGGAATTTCCCATCCTTTTGGAATGTATGAGAAATTTTTATCAGCTGATGAGGCAACAATCTGAACTTCACCAAAACCTTTTGCTTCCTTAATGGCTTTCTTTGCCCATACGCCTGTTTCCAGGTATGCAGCTTTCTTTTCAAGAAGGTTGAAAGGAACCATGCAGAACTGCATGCTTGCACCTCCTCCAAGGAAAAGTACCTGGTATCCTTCAGGAACGCCCAGTTGTTCTTTGAATAAAGCAACAGCTTCGTCAATTACTGCCTGAAAATCCTTACTGCGATGAGATATTTCAAGGATTGACATCCCTATTCCGTTAAAGTCGAGGATAGCTTTTGCAGTGTTTTCAATAGCGATTCTAGGAAGAATACAAGGTCCTGCATTAAAATTATGTACTTTTTTCATGGTTGAAATAGTTTATTTAGTTAAATAAAAGGTTTCTTTAATTTCGCTCAAAATTGCAAAATATTTTTTAATTATCACAAACTTAGGAAAGATTATTTTTTAAAGGAAATTACGCAACATTCGGATGGGCAATTTACTTGTCGCGTTTATGTTTGTTCTGATCTTTAATGACTTTCTGCCGGTGGTTTTTTTCTTCCCTGGTTTCCTTTGTGTTACGTGCATCAATGTCCTTTAACTGCAACCATCTGCCATTTTTAAAAATCAAACCATCGTAAATATTTGTTTCAGGATAATAATATTCATACATCCCTACAAGGTTTGCATCCTGAGGCGACAGTCGGTCATAGATAATCATGGCCCTTTTCTTTTTTCCTTTAATCAGGAATTGCTTGTCATATTTCAACGACATACTTACTGAAGCATTGTATTCGAAGATTATTCTTTTCTGAATTTTCTTATTATATTTAAATACAGATGCTCCGAAAACAGGCTTGTCGTTCGAGTTAAAGGTGATAACATCAATTATTTTCTTTTGAGAAAGAGTGTTATTGCCATCCCAGCCAAGCAAAGTATAATATTTTTTTCCGCCGTATTTGTTGTAAATAATTTTATAATAATGTGCGCCATACCAGTTAAGCGGCTCCAGTAGCTGCATTTCAGGGTTTGTAATTTTATCAGAATTGTCTTTTAACGGATATAGTATGTATTTTTTTTCCTTCTTGCTCCAGGCCTGTATAATTCCAAAATATTCATAGGTGCCGTCATCTTTTTTTAGGTTCCAGTTAAATATCCTGAACCGCTTGTCATCAGGCATAAGGCGCGCTATAGTGATAAGAGAATCAAAAGGGTAATCAAAGGACTTATCCGATATCAGCGCACCTTCAAGAAGAGTCAGGAATTTTTCATTTGCATTGTATTTAATAAATTCAGTTTCTCCGTTAAGGATAATTTTGCCAAGTTTTTTCAGAGAATCCTCGATAATAGCAAAATCAACTTTATTCTGCTGGGAAAATGTAAACAGAGTTCTGGTGATCAACAGTACCAATAAAAAAAACTTTTTCATTCGCGAAGTGTAGGTCAATATAATAATGACAAAATTAAAATAATATTGTGTCGCTGCTGATTTGCTTTTGTATTTTTGCAAACATAATAGCTTCCAAATGCATATTGATGAAAAAATAAAAATATTTGCTGAACTTGGAAACAGGCTCAATTCCTTTTGCCAGCATGGTTTTCCTGAAAATTTCAACAAGGCCATTGACCTTAGCTGTCAGCATAACCGATGGTTTACAACCGAAAATATTTTAATGGCTATAAATTCCATAGCTCTTTCGCTGACAGAGGATAAAATAAAAAAATGGTTAAAACCTTATGGGGAGAATCAAATTGCTGAACCCAAAAATAAAATTGCTGTGATAATGGCTGGAAATATTCCGGTGGTTGGATTCCATGATTTTCTTTGTGTACTTGCTTCCGCGAATATTTTTATTGGAAAACTTTCATCACAGGATAAATTCCTGTTACCTGCCATTGCAGAAGAACTGATCGCGATCCATCCATTGTGGAAGAATGATATCATCTTTACTGAAGAAATACTGAAAAACTTCGACAGAGTAATTGCAACAGGATCGGACAATTCTTCACGTTATTTTGAATATTATTTTGGGAAATATCCACATATCATACGCAAGAACAGGAACAGCATAGCCATTTTAACTGGTGATGAAAGCCTGAAAGACCTAAAATTGCTGGCAGATGATATCTTTTTATACTTTGGCCTGGGTTGCAGGAATGTGACTAAAATTTGTATACCTGAAAACTATAACTTCACAAAGTTGGAAAATGCATTCTTGAATTACAAAGACAGGCTATATAATCACAACAAGTTCATGAACAATTATGAATACCAGAAATCCATTTTCCTGATAAACAGTATTCCTCATATTGATTTCGGATATTGCCTGTTGAAAGAAGACAGCTCTAACCATTCGCCAATAGGGGTGATCCATTATCAGTATTACAAATCAAAAAATGAAGTGTTACAATTAATTGAGAATTCCAGCGATCAGATTCAATGCATCATTTCAAAGAATGACTTTATTGATCATGGCATTTCCTTTGGCCAGAGCCAGAAACCGGAGTTATGGGATTATGCTGATGGAGTGAATACCTTAAAGTTTTTGCTGCATTGACCTCCTTATATTATAAAATTTGGCAAAATATTTTTGTTTGTTTAAATAAATCTCTTAATTTTGCACTCCCAATTTAAAGAGAACATTAAAATGAAAACAGAAATTCACCCAAAAGAATACAGACAGGTAGTGTTCAAGGACATGTCGAATGAATACGTATTTATGACCAGATCTACCGCTCAGACGAAAGATACAATTGTATGGGAAGACGGTAAGGAATATCCTTTAATTAAACTTGAAATTTCTCATACATCACATCCTTTTTATACTGGAAAGATGAAACTTGTTGATACCGCTGGACGTGTTGATAAATTCAGAAACAGGTACAAAAAACACGTGCTGAGGGATACTCCTGAAACACAGGAATAGTACAACTATAAAAAAATATTGCAAATCCCCGAACTTTCGGGGATTTTTTTTCGTACAAGAAAAATAATTACAAAATATATTACATTATGAATTATATACTTTTCGACAATCCCAACAGGAATCACCTGCTACCCCTCGTATTCACAAGGCCAGTTGCCGACATACGTATTGGTATTCTTACAATCCGTGAGAAATGGGAAAAATACCTGAATACAAAAACTTCATCACTAACTGAAGATTATCTGAGTTATAAACATCCTATTTTTAAAGGAAAATTCAATGTTTTGATAAATGGTTCTATTTGCCCCAATGCAAAGCTTGTAAGCCAGGTGGTAAAGCTGAAACCCAACCAGGCCCTGGTTCATGAAGATTACTTGATTGCCATTCATCTGAATGAAGGGGATATTGATAATCTGGAAAGCGCTGAAAATATTGAGGATGTCGAGACAACAGTACCGCATATCAAGATTGATAATCTTTGGGATATATTTATTAAAAACGGGGAAGCAATTAAGGAAGATTATGAATTGCTTACCAAAGCAAGGAAATCAGCAAAGGTCAGCGATACCAATACACTTATAAATCCTGAAAATATTTTTATTGAAAAGGGAGTGAAGATGGAATGTGTTGTATTAAATGCAACAGATGGTCCCATCTATATTGCCTCAGGGGCCGAGATTATGGAAGGTTCCGTAATCCGCGGACCTTTTGCATTATGTGAACATGCTACAGTTAAAATGGCTTCTAAAATTTACGGACCTACTACTATAGGACCATATTGCAAGGTTGGAGGAGAAGTGAATAATTCTGTATTCTTCGGATATTCTAATAAAGCCCACGATGGTTTCCTTGGTAATTCAGTAATTGCTGAGTGGTGTAATATAGGAGCTGACAGCAATAATTCAAATTTAAAAAATAACTACACTGAAGTTAAACTCTGGAGTTATCCTGATAAAAAGTTCATGCCTACAGGTTTGCAGTTTTGCGGACTAATCATGGGCGACCATAGTAAATGCGGAATAAATACGATGTTCAACACTGGCACAGTGGTGGGCGTTAGCGCAAATATTTACGGACATGGCTTCCAGCGGAATTTCATTGCTTCCTTCTCATGGGGCAGTTCCGCTACTGGATTTCAAACCTTTGAAATTAAGAAAGCCCTGGAAATTGCCGAAAGAGTTTATGAGCGTCGTGACAAACCATTCGACGAGATTGAAAAAAATATATTGAAGAGTATTTTCAAACTGACAAACGAATACAGATATTTATAGTCTGGCACAATGCTTGACTTAGGAGCAGATTCACTGAATTTGCTGTAATGAATGACAGTTTGACATGAAAGGAGTTTTGTAATGAAGGATTTTTTGTTAGAATTAAAAAAGCTTGATCTTCCTAATATGATGGATGAAGATACCGAATTTATCCCTTTGCTTTCGCCTGAGGATGAAGAGCAGATGAATTCGGAACCATTGCCGGAAGTCCTGCCAATATTACCATTAAGAAATACAGTATTATTTCCGGGTGTTGTAATACCCATTACTGTAAGCAGAGATAAATCGATACGTCTTGTTAAGGAAGCATATAAAGGTGACCGGGTTATTGGTGTGGTTTCACAAAAAGATGTTAGCGTTGAAGATCCCAAGTATACCGATTTAAATGAAGTAGGAACAATTGCAAAAATTTTTAAAGTTCTGCAAATGCCTGATGGCAGCTCCACTGTTATTATTCAGGGGAAAAAGCCTTTCCGCTTAGGTGAATGCTTGCAGTCGGAACCTTACTTCCGTGCTGCAATTTTGCCTTACGAAAATGTTAAATTGCCCGAGCTCGATGATAAATTTGATGCGCTGATTTCTTCTACCAGGGATCTTGCAGTGCAGATTATAAAGCTTTCTCCGAATATTCCTTCTGAAGCTGCATTTGCAATAAAAAATATTGAAAGCCCAACTTTCCTTATCAATTTTATTTCATCCAACCTGAATGTTGAGGTAATTGAGAAACAGAAACTACTTGAAGTGGTTGATCTTGTTGAAAGGGCAAATCTCGTACTTACCTTTCTTACCAAGGAAATTCAGATACTTGAACTGAAAAATCAAATTCAGTCAAAAGTAAAAGTTGACCTCGATAAACAGCAGCGTGATTATTTACTGAACCAGCAGTTAAAAACTATACAGGACGAACTTGGTGGCAATCCTAACGAGCAGCAGATAAACGCGCTCAAGGAAAAAGCAAAAACAAAAAAATGGAAACCCGAAGTTGCTGAAGTTTTTGAAAAGGAAATTAATAAGTTGCAGCGTATGAATCCTGCTGCTGCTGAGTATTCGATACAAATGAATTATATCGAGGTACTCGTTGAATTGCCATGGGATGAAAAAACACCCGATAATTTCGATCTTAACCGTGCACAGGAAATACTTGATGAAGATCATTTCGGTCTGGATAAAGTTAAGGAACGAATCATTGAACATCTTGCCGTTTTAAAACTGAAAGGGGATATGAAATCTCCAATCCTTTGCCTGGTGGGCCCTCCGGGGGTTGGAAAAACTTCTCTTGGAAAATCAATTGCACGTGCACTCGGCAGAAATTATATCCGAATGTCACTTGGTGGATTGCGTGATGAAGCCGAAATTCGTGGTCACAGAAAGACCTATATTGGTGCAATGCCAGGCAGGATAATTCAAAGCATAAAGAAAGCAAAATCTACAAATCCGGTTTTTGTTTTGGATGAGGTTGACAAGGTAAGCGGAAACACTGTAAGCGGTGATCCATCGGCTGCTTTACTAGAAGTGCTGGACCCTGAACAGAATGTTGCATTTTACGATAATTTCCTCGAAGTTGATTACGATTTATCCAATGTAATGTTCATTGCTACTGCAAATACGCTGAGTACCGTTCATCCGGCATTACGCGACAGGATGGAAGTAATTGATATAAGTGGTTACATTTTGGAAGAAAAACTTGAAATTGCACAAAGGCATCTAATTCCAAAGCAATTGAAAGAACATGGGGTGGAAAAGAACCAGGTCAGTTTTTCAAAAAAATCAATAGAAATAATTATTGAGGATTATACCCGCGAATCTGGGGTAAGATCATTAGAGAAAACTATAGCAAAAGTAATCCGCAGCAAAGCTCGATTCATTGCTATGAAAGAGAAATACAATAAATGCATTACAAAAGAAGACATCCATAAAATACTGGGTATACCCAGGTTTCAGAAAGACAGTACTGTGCTGGGTGATATTGCCGGAGTTGCAACAGGATTGGCCTGGACATCCGTCGGTGGTGAAGTATTGTACGTTGAAGCCAGTATTAGCCGTGGCAAAGGAAATCTTACACTTACCGGAAACCTTGGAGATGTAATGAAAGAATCAGCCTCATTGGCATTTGAATATTTAAAAGCCCATTCCGCAAAGCTTGGTATCAATGAAAATGTTTTCGAGAAGTGGAATGTTCATATTCATGTTCCTGAAGGTGCAACGCCTAAAGACGGGCCATCTGCAGGGATCACAATGTTCAGCGCGCTTGCTTCAATATTTACACAACGCAAAGTAAGGAATGATGTTGCCATGACCGGCGAAATCACTTTGCGCGGAAGAGTATTACCTGTAGGCGGGATCAAAGAAAAAATACTAGCTGCAAAACGAGCAAATATTAAAAGCATTATTCTTTCTATTGAAAACAAGAATGACATAGAAGAAATAAAGCCGGTTTATCTTGAAGGACTCACTTTTCATTATGTGAAAGAGATGATCGAGGTAACTGAACTTGCTTTGCTGAAGAGTAAAGTTAAAAGCCCAATTCTCTTTGAGTAACAACCTTTTCAAGTCTGTCATGCCAGCAATGAAAGGTCACTTCAGGAAGATAAAATCATTTTTCTTTTTACTGTTGTATTTAGTTTGTTTGATATTTATCATGTCCTGCAATCCAGGTCAACGTGAAAATAAAAACAAAACTGTTTTTCGTTATAATGAATCCGGCGGTATTACTTCGCTGGATCCTGCATATGCAAAGGACCAGGCCTGTATCTGGGCAACCAATCAAATTTATAATGGATTAGTTCAACTGAACGATAAGCTCGAAGTTATTCCTTGCATTGCTAAGTCCTGGACAATTTCAAATGATGGATTGTTGTATACTTTCCATTTAAGGAATGATGTTTTTTTTCATAAAAGTGAAGCTTTTAAAAATGCTAATACAAGGAAAGTAACAGCACATGATTTCGTATATAGCTTTAAAAGAATTATTGATCCGAAAGTTGCTTCACCCGGTGCATGGATATTCAACAGTGTAAATGATTCAATTTCTGATAATGATTTTAATTTCAAAGCATTAAACGATACCACCTTAATTATACATTTAAAAGCTAGATCACCCGCATTTTTAGGTTTGCTTAGCATGCAGTACTGTTCAGTTGTGCCTGAAGAGGTGGTGGAATTCTTCGGAAAAGATTTCAGAAAGCATCCTGTGGGAACTGGTCCTTTTAAATTTAAATTATGGAAAGAAGGAGTGAAGTTGGTGCTTTTAAAAAATGAAAATTATTTTGAATTTGATGGACAAAATCGGTTGCCCTATCTGGATGCTATAGCTATTACTTTTAATACCGATAAACAATCCGTGTTTCTTGAATTCCTGAAAGGGAATATTGATTTTTTAAACAGTATTGATCCGAATTACAAAGATGAATTACTTACACGTAGCGGTGAATTGAACCCGAAGTACAAAAATAAATTCAATATGCTTACCGAATCCTATCTGAATACTGAGTACCTTGGATTTCTTGTTGACTCGGCTTCTGATATAGTAAACACTAGCCCTACAAAGCTCACAGCAATCAGGAAGGCCATAAACTATGGTTTCGACAGAAAAAAGATGATAAAATATTTAAGGAATAATATTGGATGCGCCGGTGTATATGGCTTTATTCCTGTTGGAATGCCTGGTTTTGATTCTACAAAAGTAAAAGGTTATGACTACAATCCTGAACTTGCCAAAAAACTTCTGGCTGAAGCAGGATACCCGAATGGTGAAGGATTACCTGATATTACACTCAGTACAAATGCGACGTACCTTGATTTGTGCGAGTTCATTCAGCAGCAGCTTACAGAAATTGGATTTAAAATTAAAATTGATGTAAATCCACCGGCTACGCTTAGAGAGATGATTGCAAAATCAAAAGTTCCATTTTTCCGTGGTTCATGGATTGCTGATTATCCGGATGCTGAAAATTATTTATCTCTATTTTATAGTAATAATTTTTGCCCGAAAGGCCCTAACTACACACATTTCAGCAATAGGACTTATGATGAATTATTTGAGAAGGCCATGAATGAAACCAATGATTCAATACGGTATGAAGAATACCGGAAAATGGATCAGCTAATTCTGGACGAAGCACCGGTTGTAATTTTATATTATGATGAAGTATTGCGTTTCTATCAGAAAAATATTTCAGGATTAACAAGTAATCCAATGAATCTGTTAACTTTGAAAAGAGTAAAAAAATCATAATACAAAACATGAAAATTATTATCTCGGTTTTCTTATTGATTTTTGTTGGCTTAACAGCAAATTCGCAAATACTTGAACATTTATATTCCGACAGCCTTATAAAATGCGAATATCATACTATTGATGGTCGCATTGACGGAAAATATATTTCATATTATAAAAATGGGGAAAAGAAAGCAGAAGGAGATTTTAAAAATAATTACCGCGATGGAAAATGGACTATTTGGGATTCTACTGGGGAGATGCTTACATGTAGAGATTATAAGAATCCTTTCTCATTTGTATTACTTTCTCAAAAAAATCAATCGGACACAACTTTTAAAACATCAGGTAAATCAAATTATAGCTTGAAATACAACAAAGACGGCTATATTGATTATTTTCCACTGCAGGAAAAAAATGTTTTTATGGCAAAACGTGTATGGCGCTTTATACCCGCCGCAAATAATCCCTATTTATTCCAAAACAATTCACTGCAAAATATAATTTCTTCAAATCTTTCAAATGGTAATATTACTGCGTACAGCACCAATGATGACGAATTTCTTACACCCTTAAAGCCTGATGAAATCATGGCAGAAGGAATAAATATCATCGGATATAAAATAAAAGAAGATTGGTCTTTCGATAAGGATCGTATGGTATCCGAAATGCGGATTTTAGGAATTTGCCCTGTGTCATTGGACACTGTAATGAACAGCACCCGTGATTTGTACTGGATTTATTTTCCTCAAATCAGGAAATATCTTGCACGTGAAAAACTGTCGGGCAATGCCATCCCTAAAGGGATTACAAATTACGATGATCTTTTTTTCTTTCGCTATTTCGCAAGCAGTATTTACAAAGAATCCAATGTGTATGATCGAAAAATATCCGATTATAAATTTGGTGATGACATTAGCAAAGAAGCAGAGAGAATCGAAATCAATATTATAGAAATGGAGCATAACCTGTTAAAAAGCTATATAAAAAATGGTTCTTTTAAAAACTATTTCAATACCGGCCAATAATTTTTATCTAATACTTATTATTAATTACTTCAACTACTAGTTAAGTTTTTGTTAAAACAAAAGCTCTGATGCAACTTTCCTGAAATTTTCCTTATCTTTGTTGCAGTAATATTACACAATATGGTCAAGCAAAAAACACATCCGAAAACAGGAAGCAAAGAAGAATTGTCTTCGCCTAGGGAGCTTGTACTTCATAATGATGATTTCAATACTTTTGATTTCGTTATATCTTCACTCATTGAAGTCTGCAAGCATGAAGCTGAACAGGCTGAACAATGTGCAATGATTGTTCATTACAAAGGTAAATGCACAGTTAAAACAGGACCTTTTGCTGAATTAGAACCTATGTACAAAGAGTTAGGTAATCGTGGTCTTACTGTTACTATTGAAGAATAGATTAATACCCATTAACACACTTATCATGAAAAAGACAAAAGTCCTCACACTTGTGATGCTTATCGTCATGGGGTTCTCCTGTTCCAAAGTTCCCATCACAAATAGAAAACAATTAAAACTTTTGCCGGAAAGTTTAATGTTGGGAATGAGTCTTACCAGCTACCAGGAATTTTTGACAGCAAATCCACCGGCAGCGGCAACCGAAGCAAATACAATAATGGTGAGGTCTGTAGGCGGTAAGATAAAAATGGCCGTTATAAAATTCATGAAAGATAAAGGATTATCCAAGCGTATAAAAAATTACAAATGGGATTTTAACCTGGTGAACAGTTCAACCGTGAATGCATGGTGCATGCCGGGAGGTAAAGTTGTTGTTTACAGCGGTATTCTTGATTATACAAAAGATGAAACCGGTCTTGCTGTTGTAATGAGCCACGAAATTGCACATGCCATTGCCCGTCATGGTAATGAAAGAATGAGTCAGCAATTGCTGGTTGCCCTTGGCGGTATCAGCCTGAGCGTGGCTTTAGCGCAAAAACCAGAAGAAACAAAAAATCTGTTCCTGATGAGTTATGGTGTAGGCTCAACACTTGGGTTGCTTGCATATTCGCGCATTCACGAATATGAAGCAGATAAACTGGGATTGGTTTTTATGGCAATGGCCGGATATGATCCTGCAAAAGCTGTGGATTTCTGGGAGCGAATGGCAAAGGAATCAACCGGTACAAAATTACCCCAGTTTATGAGTACACATCCAAGTGATGAGAACCGTATAAAAGCTATAAAAGAATTTCTTCCTAAGGCAGAAGCTTATTATAAGCCAGCAACTATAACAAAATAAAGCAGAAGTTTATTTTTTAAACTTTAATCTTACTAGAAGTGATGAGGGGCTTCACAAATATCGCAGTTTCCCGGACAAGGCTCCACATGAATATGAACTTCGATATTCCTAATTTTACTTTCAATATTTTTTTCAATGGCATCACAGATTGCATGAGATTCCAGTACCGAATATCGCTGTGGCACTACAAGATGGAGATCAACATATTTTAAATGTCCTGCTTTCCTGGTGCGCAGCTGATGAAAATCGAGACATCCAAATTTTTCACTGTTGATTGCATCTTTTATAATTTCAATTTCTTTGTCAGGAAGTTTTGTGTCGAGCAGGGGAGAGTACGCAGTTTTCAGGAGTATATACGATTCGCGCAAGATCAATAATGCAACAAGAATAGCAACTATAGGATCGAGTATATGATATCCCGTAATCCATATTAATCCAAGTCCAAAAGCAACACCAAGTGAAGTGTACACATCCACTTTTAAATGCAGGGCATCTGCTTCTAATGCAATAGAATCAGTTTCTTTAGCAACTTTAAAGAGTCGTCGGGATACAAAATAATTTATCACTGACGAAACAGACATCACAACAAATCCCCATCCAATGTTCTCAATTTCTTTTCGGTTTAGAATTTTATCAAGTGCTTCATAAATGATCCAGACAGCAGCGACAAATATCAAGAGGGCTTCAATTACACCGGAAATATTCTCAACTTTACCGTGTCCATAAGGATGCTCTTCATCGGGTTTTTTATCAGAAACTTTTACTGAAAAGAATGCTATAATTGCTGCAAGCAAATCCATTGTTGAATGAATTGCTTCAGAAATTATACTCACAGAACCGCTCATAAACCCTACGGCTGCCTTCATAATAATAAGACATGAATTGGAAATTACAGAAATACTTGCGGTGCGGGTTTTCTTATTCATGTTTTCAGAGGATCCCGTTTAGAATGGCAGTAATATAAAATGAATAATTGAACTTTGGCTTTGTGAGCGGGCCCATCTTGGCATGTGTATAATAAATATTCAATGTAGGCATTATAGAAATGGATTCATTAAAAATCAGGTTCATTCCACCTCCGGCAAATGCCCCAAATCCAACGCCACCCTGTTCAAGTTTGTAATAACTGAAGCGGTAATTGGTAATTGAATACTGAAGGTTTTCAATTTTTATTTTATTGTCGAGAAATTTCGTACTGGTCAGATTTCCGCCAAATTGCAGAAACGGCCTGTAATTACTTCGAGGATTAAAAGTGTATGAATAGCCAACATCAATAGAAGCACGTTGTTCAATGCCCTGAATAGATTCCTGCTTGTAAACGGGTTCCGAAGAAAAATTATTAGGGTCATCTATTATAAGGGTGAATACATCATTAGCCCTAAGTTTGGCAATATTAAATTGAATAATTATTCCTGAATTTTTTATTGCATATTTAAAATATACACCTAAAAGAAAAGCAGGTGAGTAATGCATTTTTGCTGGGAGCTGGGCAAGACTGAAATCATAAATCAGAGATTCTTTTATCTTTGGATAGTTATATGTATTGTTAATAGTAGAATCAACATTGTTTACTCCAGACCCATTATAGTATGAAGCAGTATAGCGATTAGCCTTATAGAAGCCAAGATTAACGCCTATATACAATCCATCAGTATTTTTCTTTTTATGCTTGGTTGAATCATTTAACTGCAGTAAATCATTATGCGCTTTTTCCTGCCTGATTAAAGGCAAATGATATGATAATTGCCCGGAAACAAAAACCGGAGCTGCAGTCATTAGTATTAAAAAGCAAATGACTTTATATGTTTTATTAGACATACGATTAATTATAAAACAAAGGTAAGCTTTCTGATAAAATTGAGAAAGGTTATTTTTTGAATTATTTTTTTTGTATTTTTGCATCAGTATTGGCTCCGTAGCATAACTGAATAGTGCATCTGACTACGGATCAGAAGGTTGGGGGTTTGAATCCCTCCGGAGTCACTAGAGAATCAAGGGTTTCAGGAAAATAAAAACTGAAACCCTTTTTCATTTGATACACAATTTGCCCGCAAACCCCTTCAAAAGTACTTTTAGATTGTTATATATATTTTACAAAAAATTTCATTATTATTGCTTCAATAAACAATGAAAACCAAATACAAAATATCAGACATTGAAAAAGCTTTGGGGCATCTTAAAAAGCATGATCCGCAATGTGAAAGAATTTCGATGGATGATTTTGAAAAGCTGGTCAAGAATTATAATCAGGCCTGGATTTATAATATTGATGAGATTATCAGACTACTTGAAGAATTTCTTGATGCTCCCTTCAATAGCTTTCCGGTTAAAATAGATTGTGCCCGAGAGATCGAGGTTTGTGAAATACTGAAAGTAAAAAAACTTACTCTGCATGAATGGCGAAAAAAGAATTTTATTCGAAATATTAAAACCCATAACAGAACAATAAGATATGATCTCCACGATCTTCTGGTTGATCTGAAAAAGGTTCGTGATAAAAACATATCAGTAAAGCGAAAAGTATAGCCAACCTAAGTAAACGAAACCCGGATTTTCTTATCTGTTTATTTCTTATGCCATCAAATGCTATGGTTTTACCCGGATAGATATATAAGTAATTGATCTATTGACATTTATATATATTTATGCTTTCCTTTGTACCAGAAAAATATCTGATACGCTATGGAAAATATAATTCTTACAAATGTCTCAATAGAGGATCTTGCAAAACTGGTTGCTGAGAAGGTTCTCTCGCTCCAAAACAGAAATAACATTCAGGAAGAGATTCAAGATCCTGATGAATTTTTGACAATGAAACAGGCATGCGAGTTTTTGAAACTTGCAAAGCCAACTCTTTATGCGTTTACCTGCAAACGCACAATACCTTATTTTAAAAAAGGCAAATTCATTTTCTTCAAACGAGTTGATCTTATCGATTGGATGAATTCCGGAAGAAAGAAAACTGTTGAAGAAATAAGGGGTGATTCAGATAGTATTATGTTACGTAATAAAAGGAATAAAAATGTCTGACATTATTCTTTGCAGATTAGCGGAACTGGAGAACATCATTTTGAAACTCAGAGATGAGCTTAAAAGATATGTTCTAAAACCTGATGCCAGTGAATTATTCATCGAAAAGCAAAACAAGCTAATATATGATCTGTGCAATATTTATAATTCATTTGAGCAAATGCGCTACTTTGAAATATGGATTGATATTGAACGTCGTATTGATGCTCTTGAAAAAAAAGATCCAGAGTTAAATGCTCATGTGATCATTATTCATACAAAACCTGCTGGCAGTAACTATTCTTACATCGACATAAACCCATTCGCACAATGATTGAACATGAACATATAAAAAAACTAAATGGTAGAGAACAAAATAAAAATGCTATTGTTTCTTCTGATACTATAGCACCTCTTAGTAGTTATGTTGGCAGAATGGGTATGGGTTTCCTTAAGCCATCTGATGAAATATTGACTAGAATGCTTGATAATGCTGCAATGTATGGTTACACTGAAGTCGAAGAAGAAATACAATGTTTGGTAGTGGAAGAAGAATTACATACATCAGTAGTCTGTTCTCACGGAAATATCAGCATGGTTTCTGGTAAGGCAAAAAGTAGAAAGACTTTCCTGGTAACATCAATTGTTGCCAGTTTACTTACAGGAAGCCTGATCCTGAAATTTAAAGGACAATTACCTGTGAATAAAAAAAATGTTTTGTATGTTGACACTGAACAGAGTCAACGTGATTGTAAGAAAGTATTGGACAGAATAAATCATATGATGGGACTTGAAGAAAATGGTCATCCCGGAAATTTAATTTATATACGGTTACGCCCATTTGATCCAAAATTGCGGCTTTGTCTTATTGAACACGCTTTAGATTATATACCTAATCTTGGATTTGTGGTAATTGATGGAATTAAAGATGTAGTTTTTTCAATCAATGATGAAGCAGAAGCCACTGATATCAGTTCAAAACTTTTAAAATGGAGTGAAGAAAAAAAAATACATATTCTTACTGTACTTCATAAAAACAAAACTGATGACAACAATAGGGGACACCTTGGTACTGAATTAGAAAATAAAAGCGAGACTGTACTAAATGTAATTAAGAGCAAGGAGAATAAAGATATTTCCGTTGTAGAATGTCAGATGATGAGAAACAAGGATTTTGAATCATTTGCTTTTACTATCAATGAGAACAATGTCCCGGAACTTGCTGAATGGAATTGCACCAAACCTCAAAAGAAAGAGAGAAACCCTTCCGACTTCGATGATCAGACACATTATAATATTTTGAATTATATTTTTCCTGCCAATAACAATTGTTCAGCTCGAACATTTTATGGCTTGTTAAAAGAATCCCTTGAAAAATTATCCATTTATATTGGTTACAACAAGGCCCGGGATTTCCTGGATTACTATCTTAAGAAAGAAATAATCCTCAATTCAGGATCTGGTTCTCAGAACAAGCTAATACTCAATGATAGCTTTATTCCTGGAGAAGTGTGTTAAGTGTGTTAACGCACTTTTTTTATTTTAACACGGAACGAGTTAGTTAAATGGTGCCTATATACACCTTAACTAACCAACACACTCTTGTTTTTTCATGAAAAATGATTTTTAATTTTGTTCAAATTGTACACTTTTTTGAACAAGTGTACATAATCCTGTTCAAAATGAAAAAACAAACTTTAACAAGAAAAGAACTGTATGAATTAGTATGGTCGGTTCCATTTACTGAGTTGATTAAACGATACTCTATATCATCTGAAAGATTAAAAAGTATATGTAAAAGGATGGAAATCTCTATTCCAAAATCAGGGCATTGGATGAAATTGCAATTTAATAAGCCAATAGAAATAGAGCCGCTTTCAGAAAATTATACTGGTGAAAATGAAATCGATTTAAATGAAATTGAAGTAGGCGAAACAAAACCTCAGGGGAGTTTATCCCGCTTAAATACCCTTGAAAAAGAAATTATTGAAACAGAAGGGAAAAATCTTATAGTTCCAAGTAAATTGGTGAACCCATCTCACTTAATTATCCTTTCAAAAAAAGATTTTGAAGAAAGATGTGAAGATCGCTGGTATAGGGATGATACTCTAATGACTCTCTGGCATAGTTTACGAATAAGGACTACTAAAAAAAATATTGGGCGAGCATTCAGGTTCATGGACACATTCATCAAAATAATGGAGAAGAGAGGGCATGTTATAGAAATCCTGAATGGATTAACATATGTCATTATTCAAAATGAAAAAATTGAAATAAGTTTCAGGGAAAAATGTAAAAGAATACTTAAGGATAGCAATTCAAGATGGCAAGAATATGATACTGTAGTTTCAGGTGTTCTGTCATTTAACGCAAAAGTTCATCACAGGGAGATACAATGGACTGATGAGAAAATACCTTTAGAGGATCAAATGGCGCGAATAGTTGCAGTCATTGAGATTAAAGGGGAAGAATTGAAAAAAGAAAGCATTGAACGTGAGAAATACTGGGCGGAACAAAAAAGGTTGGAGGAAATAAAGCGCGAAGAAAAGCGAATTTTAAAAGAAAAACAAGAACAAAAAGAAGAAGAATTAAGGTATTTCAAAGACCTTCTCAAGGAATCAAAACGCTGGCATAAGGCAGAAATTCTGAAAAAATACATAGATGAGGTCGAAGCAAATGCTAAAAGTAATAATAGCTATACTGATAAAATGAGGAACTGGCTGATCTGGGCCCGACAAAAGGCAGACTGGTACCATCCTTTTATTGAGTCATCTGATGAGTTATTAAACGAATGTGATAGGGACAGTTTAACCTTTGAAAAATAATCAGCCAATTAATATGATGATGAAGAGCAAGGATTTAATTTACTAGATGTCCTTAGTAATTTTACTAGCTATACTGAGTAATTTGTAACGCGCCTCCAAAACGAGCCATTACCAATCATTTCATAGACATCACTTAATACACTTTATTGAAAGATTTCAACAATCCATGTATGCTTACATTTGCCAGTAAAACTATTTTATTAGCAAATTGGAAATAGTGAATTCAAAAAAAATCTTAAATGTAGATTTGTGATCCGAATCAAGCCAAAATTAACCTGATTTAAATCTATTTTACCATAATCCTGCCATAATTTTACCATAATCTTGCCATAATCGTAAGCCTAC
>Ga0224523_1000084_pt1 | contig 66273 bp, 49 predicted proteins | sample CFST50metaG_FD_182732 | JGI IMG/M metagenome (GOLD analysis project Ga0224523, IMG submission 182732) | Peat soil microbial communities from Stordalen Mire, Sweden - C.F.S.T50 | ecosystem: Environmental > Terrestrial > Soil > Wetlands > Peat | place: Sweden: Norrbotten County, Stordalen Mire... | reverse complement strand
GAAAAATGGATAGAAAAATATGAGAATTTACATCCGGAAATTCTGAAATTTAAACAAAAAAAATCATCCCCCCTTAATCCCCCCTTCTAAGGGGGGATTTCTCAACGTTCCCCCGTTCGAAGGGGGGCAGGGGGATGATTCTAACCAACTATTTTCATTTCCAAATAAAGATTGGTCTGAATTAATTTGAAATATTTTTCTAATGCTGTATCATATAATCAAATTAATTAAATCTATCTTTTCCAATTTTATTTACTTATTAGTTTCTAAAATGGTCTTACTCATTAATTCGAATCAAATAAATTTTAATCATTATCCCAATTTCCATCATCCCCCCTTAATCCCCCCTTCTAAGGGGGGAAGAGAGCAGTTCACATCTTCGAAGGGGGAAATATTATTCGGAACTAACAGCACGTTAATTATCAATTGTATATTATTGGCTTTAACGTTATTTTTCATTTAAACAATGTCAGGATATTTTTTTTACCCTCGTTCCCAAAGTCCTCTTTGGGAACGCGAGAGAAACATTAAATTTAAATTATGTACAGAAAATCATTACTAATTATTCTACATCAATTTCATTTATTCGGAATCAATAGAATTAGAAAATGAAACCTAATAAATATTTTAAAAAGGTTTTGTATGTTCTTTCCGCATTGTGCCTGCTCGGATTTTTTTCATCGTCCGGTTTCCGTGATAAAACCACAACCGGCGGCTGGTATCAGCAATTTTTCCCGTATTTAAACGGAAGTACAATTGCAAGTTTAACATTTCTGGATAGCTTGACTGGCTATGCAACAACAAACCCGGGCACGAGTATATATTGCTATATATTAAAAACAACTAATGGCGGCGATAATTGGATTATAAATTATACTTATAATTCCGGTACGAATATTTATTTTACAAAAATACAATTTGCTAATTCTAATGTAGGATTTGCATCTACCAATTATTATGATTTTTTTAAAACGACGAATGCAGGTTTAAATTGGATAGATATACCTAATGTTCCAGTGGGTGCCCAAGATATGGCAGTAATTAATGCCGATACTATTCTTTGCGTAGCTTCGACACCTATATGGGGTGGTATATTTCGTTCAATAAACGGTGGACAAAGCTGGCAACTAATTTGGGCAGAAGGTGGCACTAATTCAAACGCATATAATATTTATATGTTTAATAAGAATATTGGTTTTGATTTAGGAGCTGAAGGTATGAAAAAAACCACAAATGGTGGTGTGAATTGGTTCGCGATTCCAAATGAAACATATACAAGTATAAATTTTATTGATAGCTTAACAGGTTGGAAATGTTTTGATAGTATTAAAAAAACAACAAATGGTGGAATAAATTGGTTTGCACAAAGAACTCCGAATATTAGTCATAGCTTTTGGAATTCTTCACGATTTTCGTTATTAAATAAAGATACAATATGGATGGTCGGTGCTTTAACAAATTTTACTAATCCAATTAATCCAGTTTATAAAACAACAAATGGTGGTCTAAACTGGGGTTATCAAAATGCTTGCCCTTCTTATTTGTATGGTGTTTTTAGCTATATTTCATTTGTAAATGAGAGAGTTGGTTGGGCTTTTGCAATGTATGATTCAACTTTAATTCACACTACTACCGGCGGAAACGACACAACATTTTACACTGGTATAAAATTAGTTGAAGAATATATTCCGACGGGATATTTATTGAGACAGAATTATCCGAATCCGTTTAATCCACAAACGAATATACCTTTTGAACTTAGTGAATCCGGATATGTGACATTAAAAGTTTATGATATAACAGGCAGAGAAGTGAAAGAACTTATAAACGGCAATTGGGGAAAAGCAAGCTATGTTGCGGAATTCAATGCGGAAAACCTCGCAAGCGGGATTTATTTTTATAGATTAAAATTTGTAAGCGATGCGACGAAGAAAGAGTTTATTGATACGAAGAAAATGATGCTTCTCAAATAAGAACAAAGAGCTTATACCACGGAGGCACAGAGAAGAGCGGAGAAAATGCTGAATTTTGAATTTTGTATAAATATTCTGACTGTTCTTAATCCCATATCAACAATTATTTTCTAATCCATCAGGATTAGTTCTTTTTTCATCCATTGGTACGATTGACTATTCTTAAGCCCCTTCTTATTTTTACCGAATATTTAAAATGGAATATGGAAATAATAATAATTTTCTTTATAGCGCACTGGTATCTCTCGCTGTTTTCGCAATCATTTTTACAGCACAGATACGCTTCACACCGCACTTTTACTATGAATAAATTCTGGGAACGCTTTTTTTATATTTTTGCATATATCACGCAAGGTTCGTCTTATTTAAGCTCAAGGGCGTATGGAATTCTACATAGAATGCATCACGCTTATGCTGACACGGATAAAGACCCGCATTCACCTAAACATTTTAAAAATGTTTTTTCAATGATGTGGCACACAAAGTTGGTTTACGCGGATATTTATGATAACCGGGTTCAGTCTGAAGAAAGGTTTACAAAAAATCTTCCCGACTGGCCCTCGATGGATAAATGGGGACAGTCAATACCTAACCGTGTAATGTTTGCTTGCTTATATACAGGCGTTTATGTTCTTTTTGCACCTTATTGGTGGTTATATGCTTTAATTCCGATTCATATTTTTATGGGTCCGGTTCATGGTGCTATAATAAACTATTATGCACATAAATACGGACATATTAGTTTTAAAGTGAATAATACTTCGAGAAATTTTATGCCTGTTGATATATTAATGCTGGGAGAAAACTATCATAACAATCATCACAAGTATCCTTCGAGTGCTGATTTCGGAATAAAATGGTATGAAGTGGACCCTATATATTGCGTAATGCGTGTATTCGATTTCCTTGGAATGATAAAAATTCGTAACAAGGGAAAACGTGTGGTCAGTGAATTTTAAATCGCTTTGTTTACTTTGATAATTCAGAAGTATTATCGCTTATTATTAAATGTATCCTCCGATTTGTTAATTCTTAATATTTAGCCGGTGATTATTCGGATAACTTTTTTGTTGTATATATTGGATGAGTATATCCGTATAAATTTATTTTCAGATAATTATAAAACTTTAGACTGACGCCTGAATATTTTTTTGATTCTATATTAATTTCGACAGATAAATATTTCGTTTAAGTACATGATGCGAAGAAATATAATCTTTAACGGGAAATAATTTTATATTATTTTATCTCATATCTTAAAAGAACAGATTATTAGTTCCTATTTGAACACAAATTAAACATCTGATAATTCGATTGACTGTAATAAATTTAATTATGAGCTTCAGAACATTGAAATTAATATAATATAAATTAATAATTATATTGAAGTATATATAAAAGAAATTTTTGTTATCTAAATAGTAAGCACTTGATGTTAAAACAATGAAAAAACGCAGAATCATAATAGTAATTTCAATTTTTGTAATCCTGGCAATTGCTGTTACAACATATATAATCTGGAAAAACAAAAAAGAGACAAAAGTTGAATGGATTACAGTTCAGCCTGAAGTTGGTGATATTCAAAATTTAGTAACTGCCACAGGTACTGTGAATGCAGTAAAAACAGTGCTTGTTGGTACACAGGTATCGGGAGTAATATCAAAAATCTTTGTTGATTATAATGATAATGTAAAAGCCGGGCAGGTAATAGCATTGCTTGATACACGGAGTTTGCAAGTTTCTTTAGATGAAGCTAAACAAAATTTATCAAAAGCCCAGACGCAGTTAGAACAGATTAAAGGTGATTATGAAAGAAACAAAATTTTATTTGAGAGGCAAATGATTACTGCGAGTGATTTTGATATACAAACAAGCACTTATAAAGTAGCGCAAAATACAGTTCAAACCGCCGAAGGCGAATTATCAAAAGCTGAAATCAATTTAAAATTTGCCACTATAGTGGCTCCTATAAGCGGTGTTATTATTTCAAGAAATGTTGACGTCGGGCAAACAGTAGCAGCGAGCTTCTCTACTCCTACACTGTTTACTATAGCAAATGATTTGAAAAAAATGCAGTTACAGGCAAATGTTGATGAGGCAGATATCGGACAGGTGGAAATTGGTCAACCGGTTTTTTTCAATGTTGATGCATATCCGGACGAAACTTTTACAGGTGTTGTTCAGCAGCTCCGTTTGCAGCCAATTACATTAAACAATGTAGTGAGCTATGCCGTTATGATTGACGCTCCAAATGATGATTTGAAGCTTTTACCCGGAATGAATGCCAATATTTCTATTGTTGTAATGGAAAGTAAAGGGGTTATAAAATTCCCTGTTTCAGCTTTAAGCTTTTTTCCCGCGCAGCCATTCCCGAAAGGATTAGACAGTACGCTTTTGAAAAGGCAAAGAGACAGCTTAACAAACATCGGCTCATCTTTAGTTTTTATTGTAAACAATGGTGTTCTTTCAACTGTTCAAATTCAAACCGGTTTATCAGACGGCATTAAGATTGAATTAAAAAGCGGTGATTTAAACATTAAATCACAATTAGTTGTTGGAGTCAAACAAAACGGCGTGGTCGTTCCTCAAACGAAAGGATTGATTCAAACACCTCAAAGAGGACCAAGACGTCAATAAAATAATTATGGAAGCGGTAATTTCAGTAAAGAATTTATTTAAGATTTATAAGATGGGGAGTCAGACTCTTGCCGCCTTGAATGATGTATCGATGGATGTTTTTCCGGGAGAATATATTGCTATTATGGGTTCGAGCGGTTCGGGAAAATCTACATTTATGAATATACTGGGTTGTCTGGATGTTCCGACTCGAGGTGAATATCTATTCAACGGAGAATCCGTTATAAGTAAATCCAAAATTCAACTTGCACACTTGAGAAGGGATAATATTGGTTTCGTTTTTCAGTCATTCAATCTCTTATCACGAACTACTGCATACGACAATGTTGAACTCCCACTTTTATATTGTAACATACCTGCTTCAGACAGGAAAATTAAAGTTGAAAAAGCTTTAATAAGTGTAGGATTAAAAGACAGAATGAATAATACACCAAGCATGCTTTCAGGCGGTCAACAGCAAAGAGTGGCAATAGCCAGAGCCATAGTGAATAATCCTAAAATGATTCTTGCAGATGAACCTACGGGCAACCTCGATACACGAACAAGTATGGAAATTATACAGATATTCCAACTATTAAATGATGAAGGAATTACGGTAGTTATGGTAACACACGAGGATGATATTGCAAGAACTTCAAAACGGAAAGTAGTATTCAGAGACGGGAAAATGCATAAATCAGAAGATACAAATGATAGATTAATTGCAACTGAACAATTGAAATTATTACCAAAACTGGAGGAAGTAATAATATGATTGCGGAATATTTTAATACGAAAATATCATGTTAATTAAAAGTAGTGTTAAAGTTGCTTTTAAAGCACTCGGGAAAAACCGTTTCCGCTCCTTTCTCACAATGCTGGGTATTATAATTGGTGTAGTTTCTGTTATAGTGATGGAAGCTATTGGTAATGGTTCCAGCGCAGATGTGAATACCCGTATAAGCAGTTTAGGCACTAACCTTATAACAATAAGCCCTGTATCAGCAAGGTCATTTGGTGTAAGTCAGGAATCCGGAACAGCTCCTTCATTAAAAAAAGAAGATGCCGACATTCTTATATCAGAAGTTAGTTCTATAACAGCCGTTTCACCATTAGTACGAACAACAGTCCAGATGAAAATAGGAAACAAAAATGTGAGAAGTTCTATATCCGGCGTTTATCCGGAATATTTTGCAATTCGGGATTTGGAAATAGAAACAGGTTCTATTTTTACAAAAGCAAATGAAAAGAAATTCGATAAAGTTTGCATCATCGGTAAAACAGTTCAAAATAATCTGTTTTCAAGCGTACAGGATCCTATCGGTTCAACCATACGTATCGGAACGATTCCATTTCTTATTATAGGCACACTTAAAAGTAAGGGCACGAGCGGAGGAGGACAGGACCAGGATGACATCGTATTAGCTCCATATTCAACAGTACAAAACCGAATGCTCGGCAGTGAAAATATTCAGCAGATTTATGCTTCCGCCGAATCAGAAGATGTAGTAAATACAGCAGTAACTGAAATAGAAAGGACATTGAGAAATAAACATCAATTACTCCCCTCTTCTCCGAATGATTTTACAATCAGCACACAGCTTGATTTAAGACAGACATTAAACACGGTAGTTAATACTATTACAATTTTACTATCTGCGGTTGCCGCTATTTCCTTGCTTGTAGGCGGTATCGGCATTATGAATATCATGCTCGTATCAGTAACTGAAAGAACACGTGAAATCGGCATTCGTATGGCGGTAGGTGCCACGGGTTTTGATGTACAGTTTCAGTTGCTACTTGAAGCGGTGGTTTTAAGTCTTATAGGCGGAATTACAGGTATTATACTCGGACTAACAACTGCATATCTTGTTTCGGCATTTGGAGGATTTACAACTATAGTTTCAGTAGAATCAATTATATTATCGTTCGTAGTAAGCACACTAATTGGAATTTTCTTCGGATGGTATCCTTCCAGAAAAGCCGCCAATCTCAATCCAATCGATGCATTAAGATATGAATAAGAATAAATTCAGGATTAGAGATTTACCTAAATTACTTTACGATTCATATTTACAATTTACAGATGATAAAGGATTGAAAATGGCAGCCGCATTATCTTATTATACAGCATTTTCATTGGGACCAATGCTTTTGATAGTCATCTCATTTGTAGGATTATTTTTCGGCGAAGATAAAGCGCGCATAGAAATTGTTGGTCAGGCAACTAAACTAATCGGAAATGATGGTGCCAATATGCTTAATACAATCATCAAGGGTGCTTCAAATCCATCCACAGGAATAATATCCGCTGTCTTAAGTATCATACTATTAATATTTGGCGCACTGGGAGTTTTTAAGGAACTTCAGGAATCACTTAATGTCATTTGGGGTGTGGAACTGAAGCCCGGACGCGGGTTGATAAATTTTTTCAGAACAAGACTCGTTTCTTTTTCAATGATAATTGCATCAAGTTTTATTCTTATTGTTTCTCTCGTCGTTGATTCTGCACTGTCCGTAATACATTCCTATCTTGGAGACCTCTTACCTTCTGCTTTTCCGATGGCTGAGTTATTTAATGCAATCGGTTCATTTTTCATCATAACGCTTCTCTTTGCTTTAATATTTAAATATCTCCCAGACGTGCATATTGCGTGGAAATATGTATGGATAGGTTCCGGCGTAACCTCCGTTTTATTTTTTATAGGAAAATATTTAATAGGTCTTTATCTTGGAAAAAGTTCTTATACTTCAACTTATGGTGCCGCTGCATCTATGGTTATTCTATTTGTTTGGATTTACTATTCCGGTGTTATACTTTATTTAGGTGCAGAAATTTCTTATATGTACAGATGCCGCTATGGAACCGAACCTGTTAAAGCAAGCAAGGAAGGAATTCTTGTAACTAAGGTTTCCTTATTAATCAAAGAGTCAGTTGAAAAAGCAAAAAAATCAGATTTAGATTTAGAAAAATAATTATATTTTTTTTGAATATTAAGAGTAATAATATTGAATTAAAAGCTATTACAAAAAAATTATATTTTTTGTATCGATTTTGTACCGGTTTTTTTCGGATATGTTCGGTTTTTTACTTATTTTAGATCTTTAACCACAGATACCACCGATTAGGATGGATTTTCACAGATTTTTTAAATGTTCAGAGCAAAAATGTACGGATTTTGTACGGGTTTTATATTGATTTTGGATTGAATTAACAGCAATTTAGATATTTTGAATGACAGATAGAATTTCACAAATACAATAAAGAATTGCCACAGAGATTCACAGAGAAAGGCGCAGAGATCCACAGAGAAAAATAATTCACTTTTTCGCTTTTCACAATCTCACAATTTAAAAATTATATGTCAAAGAAAGTGCACCCCAACTTTTCGTGATGCATAAGATGCAAAGCACCTTAATATATATTACCATAACAATATAAGGCATTTCTGTTTATTTGTCAAGTAATTTTTCTAGAATATTTAAATCTCCTTTTTGTGTCGGGAGTCTCTCAAAGAACGAGGAGAGTCCCCGAATCAAATAATAGCAATCATTTGTTAGTGACATCTAAAGAACAGGCTAATACTAAAAAACGGCAAATAGAACGCACAATTGGGAAAGACATGTCGTTTTATTGTTGGTGATGCTAAAGAACCGCTAATACCAACAACGGCAAAAAAGCCTAAACCGCTGATAGAAAAGTATTCGACAAGATTAATGGAAATAAATCAGAAAATAATTTGATATAATTTCCTCTCGTTTACGTTATCATTATTAAGAATGAGAAGTTAGTTTGAATAACTCTCTACATCAACTGGAATTTAAAAGCTTCTTTTCTTGTATGATATTTCAAAACTTAAAGAAAAAAAATAATGCAGCCATATTTAACAATCGGGTTATTGGTAGTTTCTAATATATTTATGAATATCGCCTGGTACGGACATTTAAAATACAAAAATGCGCCTTTGTGGCAGGTAATATTAATAAGCTGGGGAATTGCTTTTTTTGAATATGTACTAACCGTTCCCGCCAACCGTATGGGTTACGGGATTTATACGCTTTTCCAGCTTAAAATTATGCAGGAAGTAATTACAATTATAGTATTTATTGCAATTGCAGTGTTTTACTTTCAGGAAAAAATTAAATGGAATTACCTCGCCGGTATTGTATGTATTATCCTTGCCGTTGTATTTGTTTTTAAAGAATGGTAACGGATTATTGGTCTTCCGCACTTCTTTTACCAAATATCCTCATCGGGAACGAGGGGAATTTCTTTAAACTTTTTAACCATCCGACCTTTAAGCCTTCAACTTTTCAAACCTTACAAACTTCCTACTCCATAAGGATTAGTTCCTTTTTCATCCCTCTGTACTATTATTTTGTTAAGATTAATTTTCTATATTTATAAAGTTAAAAATATGAAGCCAATGATTATTGAAATAATTATACTGAATTATTGTCGCAAGGAATAATCGAAAATGGTAAGATCAATTATAAAAATCATGAGGGGTTTCAGATTTATTTTCAACTCATTTAAATAAAAATAATTTTATATAATTAATATAAGGATAATAAAATGAGAACAAATCTTGCGAAGAGCAATACAGCATACAAGCAATATTATGTTCGGCCATTATCATATAAAGCGGAAGAATCAAAAATTATTGATGATGATTTCAGTATTGAAAAACAAACGTCGGCTGAAATGATAAAAAAGAAACAGGATTTTGAAGCTGAAGCCCTGCCCCATATGGAACTTTTATATAACTATGCGAAGAAAATATCAGCAGACCGCCCTGACGCCGATGACCTGTTTCAGGATACATATCTTCGTGCTTTCAGATTTTTTCATAAATTCGAAAAAGGTTCAAATTGCAAAGCCTGGTTATTCAGAATTATGAAGAACTGCTTTATTAACAAATACAGGAAAGATAAAAAGAAATTGGGTACGGTTGATATTGATGATATTCAGAATTTTTATGATTCCATCAGGCGGGATGTGGTCGCACCTCACGATCTTGAATTTGAAATTTATTCAAAACTGTTCGATGATGAAATGACTGTAGCACTTGAATCTTTAAAAGATGATTACAAGACAGTTTTAATCTTATGTGATATTGAAGGATTGAGCTATGAAGAAATTGCTGAATTTATCGATTGTCCCGTTGGAACGGTGAGAAGTAGGCTTTTCAGGGGCAGGAAACTTCTCCAGGAAAAGTTATATCATTATGCTTTATCGCGTGGGTATACAACCGATAATTCTTTCAGCAGTAATTAATAAATATTTATTTTAAATAATTTTTTTGTTCTCTGTTATATATACTCATTCACAATCTCCGGATTGTTAATGTTTATAGATTTTCTTAAATGTGCTAACTTCTTTATCTTCTCATTAAAAAAATTTTAAACCAGAATTAAAACTATTCTTCTCTTTGTTGCAACTGTAAAATCTCTGATTTTTTATATTTTTGAAATCTAATCCATTCGGATTAGTTCCTTTTTCATCCCTGTGTACTATTACATAATTAACTGCATTTCTTTATTTTAAGCAAGATGTTTTATAAAAATTAACAATATTATAAGATGTATAAAACAGAACGATACTAAGGGGAAGCATTATGAAAAAGTTGATAATGATAGTAGTATTAATTGTTTGTTTTACGGGATTAGCAAAATCTCAAAAATCGGGTTTCGGTTTGGGTATAATGTTCGGAGAACCGACAGGAATTTCATTCAAGGGCTGGTTATCAGAACGCTCCGCAATTGACGGTGGTTTAGGCTGGTCATATGCTAACGAAGGTTCTGTTCAAATTCACGCGGATTACCTATATCACTTTTACAACGTTTTTGAGACGCCTAATATCCCTTTATATCTCGGAGTCGGCGGCAGAATTAAATTAAAGAATAACGAACATAATTCCGATATGAGACTCGGAGTCAGGATTCCTTTTGGAATAGCTTATCAGTTCTCTGAGGTACCGGTCGACGTATTTTTAGAAATTGTACCTGTTCTCGATTTGAATCCATCGACGAGCGGTTCGATTAATGCGGCATTAGGAGTAAGATATTATTTTAAATAATTTTTACAAATACATACTTATATACAGGGCATATAATACATGACCCGTATATTTTTTAAAAATGAAAAGTAAAATAAACAAAATCAGATTGTTGGTGATTGAAGATAACAGGATACTTCGTGACGGAATAATATCCATATTAAAAATGAATCGGGATATCAAAATAATTGCCGGTTCAGGAAAAAATGCCGATACTATTCTTAAAATTCACAAACTGAAACCAAACATTATTCTCCTTGATCTCGGACTGCGCAGCCGGAATAGCCTTACGCTGGTCGAAAAAGTAAAGAAAGAATTTCCCGATTCAAAAGTTATTGTAATGGACCTCGTTCCTGTTCAGGCTGATATCATTCAGTTTGTAAAAGCCGGCGCATCGGGGTTTATTTTAAAAAATGCGACACTCGATGAATTCATTACGACTATCAGAGCAGTTGCTGAGGGAGTAAAAGTCCTTCCTCCTCAGCAAAATGATTCCTTGTTTATGCATATCATTGAACATGCAATAAAATCCGGGAACACAAAATTAATAGATGCGGTAAAAATGACAAAACAGGAAAAAGAAATACTTGTACTTATAAGTGATGGGAATACAAACAAAATAATTTCTAAGAAAATTAATATTACAGAATACAGTGTGAAAAGTAATGTACACAATATACTTGAGAAACTTGCACTTCGCACACGAATGGAACAATCAAACTATATTCCGGTTAATGGTGCAGCTAAAACATTTTCAGAAAGTATATCGATAATTAATAAATAAGATTCATAGTAGTTAGTATCACGTGTTTGAAAAATAGATATACAATTGTTCTTTCTCAATAGACCGACTATTAAGTGTTGTGTTATAATATAATAGCTCCTCCTGATTTTTAATCCCCTGATTGAAATTGGGTTCTATTTATTAAGATAATCAATTTTTATGATTAACAACATTTTAATATTATGATACAACCTTAATAGTTTTTATGATAGTAATATCCCTTATTTGGGCTTTAGCCATCAAAGAAATATCAAAAAGGACTAAAGCCCGGATTTGGGTTAATGAAAATAACAATTGATTGAAAATGTTCTTTATTATTTTAAGAGTTCTTTGCGCTTATCCTTCGCTGTTATGGCTCTTCGCCTTTACTTTATAAACTTGATGAACTTTATGAACCTGGCAAAATTTATAAACTTTAATAACTACTATTCTATATAAAATATAAATGAAAGTACTTTTAATATATCCTGAATATCCGGCAACATTCTGGAGCTTTAAACATGCTCTGCCATTCATTAATAAAAAAGTATCCCTGCCCCCGCTTGGTTTATTAACAGTATCTTCATTGCTTCCCGCTGAATGGGAAAAAAAACTAATAGATTTGAATGCTTCTGAATTGAGTGATACTGATATTTTATGGGCGGATTATGTATTCATTAGCGGCATGGTTGTTCAAAGAAAATCCGCAAAGGAAGTCATCAAAAGAGCTAAATCATTCGGAAAGTTTGTAGTAGCCGGAGGTCCCTTATTTACAAATGAATATTTAGAATTTGAAAATGTTGACTGCTTTATCCTGAATGAAGGAGAAGTTACAATTCCATTGTTCCTCAATGACCTCGAAAATAATATCCTGAAGCATGTTTACGCGTCAGATGAAAAACCTGCATTGATAAATACACCCGTGCCCGACTGGTCATTAATTAATTTGAAAGATTATGCATCATTATCTATTCAGATTTCCCGCGGCTGTCCCTTCAGTTGTGATTTTTGCGATATAATAATAATGAACGGAAAAGTTCCGAGACTAAAATCACCCGAACAGGTTATAAATGAAATGGAAGCATTATTTAATATCGGATGGCGCGGTGGTGTTTTTATAGTGGATGATAATTTTATCGGAAATAAAATTGAAGCCGGACATATTCTTGAAAAAATAGTTGAGTGGATGGAAGAAAAAAATAAACCGTTCACTTTATTTACTGAAGCCTCGATAAACCTTGCGGATGATAAAAAGCTGATGAAACTTATGCAGAGAGCGAATTTTGATTCCGTATTTATCGGCATTGAAACTCCCGAAGAAGCCGGACTCCTGTCCTGCGGTAAATTACACAACACGAAAAAAGACCTTGTTGAAAAAGTAAAGATAATACAACAGCATGGTCTTGAAGTTCAGGGTTGCTTTATACTCGGATTCGATACCGACACGCAATATACTTTCGACAATATGATAAAATTTATTCAGAAAAGCGGAATCGTAACGGCTATGGTCGGTCTGCTTCACGCAATTCCTGAAACCAAATTATACAAGAGACTGCACGAAGAAAAAAGAATTTTATCGATACCGACAGGTGATAACACTGACTTCACATTAAATTTTATCCCCGTTATGAATATAGATTCATTGATGCTGGGATACAAAAAAGTTCTCGATACAATTTTTGCTCCGAAATATTATAACAAAAGAATTATAACATATCTTAAAGAATATAAAAAAATTGCTGTCAATAAGAAATTATCATTGCGCATGCAGCTTAAAGCATTTTCGAAGACAATCTGGAAACTTGGTATTACACGCAGAGGACAAATTCATTTCTGGAAATTAATGTTCTGGACAATTTTTATAAAACCCTCTTTATTATCAGAAGCCGTTACACATTCAATTTATGGATATCATTACCGGACGGTGTTATTTAAAAATAAAGAGCAACAATAAATTTTTTTCAAATTCAAAATATTATGAAAAATATTTTGGAAAAACAATAAAATTCACATGAATATAAAAAAATTAAAAATCGGCGACCTGACTGCTAAAATTCCTATAATACAGGGTGGAATGGGAGTAAGAATTTCTCTCGCAAATCTTGCTGCAGCAGTCGCAAATGAAGGCGGAATAGGCGTTATAGCTACCGCAGGCATCGGCTTTGAAGAGCCCGATAAAGACACTAATTTCCTTGGCGCGAATATCAGGGCCCTGAAAAGGGAAATTTTAAAAACGAGAAAACTGACAAAAGGAATAATAGGCGTCAATATAATGTGCGCTTTGACAAATTATGGTGATATGGTTAACACCTGTATCGACCATAAAGTCGATATAATATTTTCAGGCGCCGGACTTCCGCTTCACCTTCCCGAGTATTTAAAAAAAGATTCTGTTACAAAATTAGTCCCGATTGTTTCATCGGCAAGAGCCGCAGGTATTATAGCAAGAGCATGGACTGATAAATATAATTATCCGCCCGATGCCGTAGTTGTTGAAGGTCCGATGGCAGGCGGACATCTTGGATTTAAAGTAGAACAAATTAATAATTCGGATTTTATTTTAGAAAAACTAATTCCTGAAGTTGTTGAAACAATAAAACCTTTCGAGAAAAAATATAATAAACCAATACCCGTTATTGCAGGAGGTGGTATTTATACAGGCGAGGATATTTATAAATTTTTTCAGCTCGGAGCATCCGGTGTACAAATGGGCACAAGGTTTGTAGCAACATTTGAATGCGATGCCTCTATGGAGTTCAAGCATAATTATATAGAATCAGTCGAAGAAGATATCGTGATTATAAAAAGTCCCGTCGGTATGCCGGGAAGAGCTATAAAAAATGAATTTATCAAATCGGTCGAAGAGGGAAAAAAACATCCTTTCAAATGCCCTTATCACTGTATAAAAACCTGTGACTTTTCAACCACGCCTTATTGTATAGCACTTGCGTTAATGAACGCTTACAAAGGAAATCTGGAATTCGGATTTGCATTTGCAGGTGCAAACGCATACAGGGTAAAAGATATTATTTCCGTAAAGCAATTGATGAAATCTCTCGTACAAGAATACATCGCAGCAGAAATGATTCTGGACAGAAATGGAAATGAATTAAATGAATATAAATTTAACGGAACAAATGGAAACTAAATAAATTATAAATTATGAATGTTGAATTCTGAATAAAGGAATAAGAAATTGGTATTACGAACTAAGAATAAAAATTAAACCTGCTCTTCTCTAAAACCCGGTGAATTTCTACGTGTCTCCGTAATAAAATCTCTTGCTCTTAATTTTTAATTTTACAATTTTGATACATATCACAAATATAATTACAAATGGATAATATAAAGACTGAAATCTGGAAAACAATCCAGTCTATGAATCGTCTCTGGACAATCGAAAGCAAACCCGATGAACTGGTAAAATACTTTCATAAAAATATGGTAGCTGTTTCACCTTCAGACCGCTTACGTATTACAGGTCAGGAAGCTTGTGTGAACGCCTGGAAAGCATTTTCTCAGATGGCAAAAATCCAATCCTGGAAAGAGCTTGAACCCAAAATAGATTTATATGGAGAAGATAATTTTGCTATCGTTACATACTATTATGAAATCACCTGTGAAATTGGCGGGCAATCAATGAATTTGCAAGGTCGCGATATGTTATCGTTAATTTTCGAAGACGGCAAATGGCTTATCATTGCTGATCATTTCTCCCCTTACCCGCAGCAAAGTAGTTCATGAAGTTTGTAAAATGCTCTTTTTTAATCTATTTTGTTTTCCTTTGTCACCGGGGTTTACACCATCCTGTCTGGGTGGTAAAAGTTCTTGATATTTTTTACGAACAGCAAAGACATTTATATATATTCTAATAATAAGTTTACAAAAATGATAAAACATACATTCACAATTTTAATTATATTCCTGCTGAATATAAATTTATTCGGACAGACAACAGATTCAATTAAAAGCGAAGGAATCACGAGTCCTTTGCATCAGGCAAACATCGGGAAAATCACGTTCATGGGAAATGCAATTCCTATGGATGAATACAGGGAGATTGATTTTCTGAAAACTATCGAATTAACCGATTCAACGGATTTTAATATCAGAACATATCTTGGCAATTCTTTAACCGGTTATTTGCACATGCTGGCGCCCGGGTTATCCGTTAAAGAACTTAACCAAAAAGGTAATTACCAGTTTTCATTTTATATAGATGACAGTTTGATTTACAAAGAAAATCTGAATCCGCGTGCAGGTACGGATGAAAGCAAAATAACGAGAACCGTTTTTCGTGTGCCATTAATCAGTACGAGTAAAGAAGATTCCTGGGGCAGATTTTTGTGGAATAGATTTATGATGAACGGCGGTCAGGAAGCATTATCAGGCGGAAGCCATTTTCTTAAAATTGAAATCCGACCTTATATAAATGCAAATGAACTGAAAGTCGGCGAAGTTATTGCTTCCGGACAGATTCAATTGATAAGACCTCAAAAAAATATAAATGAAAAACAAATCGCCGTGCAATCCATTAATCCCGGCAGCGGTTGGAAAATTTCCACTGATGAATTTGACGTTCAGAAAATCCGTTCTTTAAATCAAAAAATTGCAGAAGATGCTTTTAAAAATATAACGAGCATCGTAGTTATAAAAAACGGCAAGCTGCTTATTGAAGAATATTTTAACGGAGCAAACAGAAACACATTGCACGATACCCGTTCTGTCGGAAAATCATTTACGTCCGCATTAATGGGATTAGCAATAGACGATGGTTATGTTGAAAGTGTAAATCAGACTTTAAAAGATTTTTACGACCTGACAAAATTTAAAAATTATTCATCGAAAAAAGATAGTGTAACGCTCAAAAGTTTATTAACAATGAGTTCCGGATTTGACGGTTCTGATGATAATCCGGACTCTCCGGGAAATGAAGAGAAAATGTACCCGACAAGTAACTGGGTGAAATTTACATTAGACCTGCCAATGGACAATACAAAAATAATCGGAAAAAACTGGGATTATTTCACCGCTGGAGTTATTGTGCTGGGACATATTCTTCAAAAAAATGTTCCCGGCGGATTGGAAAAATATGCTAACAGAAAATTATTTGAGCCGCTTGGTATAACTCAATACGAATGGCAATACACACCGCAAAATGTCGTAAACACTGCCGGCAGTGTACAAATGAATTCCTTAGATTATGCGAAGTTCGGACTACTTTACGAGAATAAAGGAATGTGGAATGGAAAAGAGATATTAACCAAAAGCTGGGTAAAATCAACATTCACAAAATATTTAACGTTGCCGGATAATCAGTTTAACTATGGATATTTATTCTGGAATAAAACTTTCAACATAAACGGAAAAGACTGTGAAACTTTTTTCAGCACGGGTAACGGCGGAAGTAAAATTTATGTTTTCACAAATCAGCCGTTGGTTGTAATCATAACCGCAACTGCATTTAATAAACCATTTCAACACATTCAGGTCGACAGAATAATGCAGAATTATATTTTACCTGCTGTGATAAGATAAAGGAAATATTTAGGATTTGTTATTTGTAATTTGATTTCAGTTTTCTGTAATTATTCGTGAAGATTCGTGTCTAATCACTTATCCTCCAAAATTAAATTTTACATATCATTTGAACTGACAAGTGATTAATTTTATATAAGTTTTAAAGATTACGCCGATAAAATTTATATACATTTTTTTAATCTTGAGCTGTTACTTTGTTTCCGTATATTTTTTATTAAAACGGAAATTTGTAAAAACTCAGGCATTTCATTCTGAATAGAGTTATCTGTTACGTAATCATAATATTTCGGTATTATTAATACGCAACTTTTATCTTCAGGATGATATGTAATAAATACTCCTAATGTTATTAACTAATAAATATCATATTATGAAAAACAAATTACTTCTTTCCTTAATTTTACTTTTTTTACATTTTACATTAATCTCCAATATTAGTTTCAGTCAATGGGTACCAACAACAGGTCCGGGCGGGGGCGATGTTCAATGTTTCCTTTCAAACGGAACTGATATTTATGCTGGTTTATATTCTAACTATAGCGGTGGCAGTGCGGTTTATCGCTCTACAAATAATGGTGCAAGCTGGACAGGAAGAGGAAATATACCAAGTGCACGTGCTCTCGTTATAAGTGGAACTTATATGTTCGCCGCTACAGTTTACAGCGGAGTTTATTTATCAACAAATAACGGTGCAAACTGGTTTGTCGCGAACAGTGGTTTGTCAGGACAAAATGTTATTAGCTTTGCCGTAATCGGTTCTAATATTTTTGCGGGAACAAGCAGCAATGGGGTTTATATCTCGACAAATAGCGGAGGAAGCTGGGCTAATTGTGGTTTAACAGGTCAGGATATTTCATTTGTTTTTGCAAATGGAACGAGTTTATTCGCAGGAACTTATTTTAGCGGTATCTACCGCTCTACAAATAATGGCGGAAACTGGACGGCAATCAACAGCGGTTTAACAAACACTTTCACTACTTGCATAGCTGTAAGCGGGACATATTTATATGTCGGAGCAGGAGGAGCTGTTTGTGTTTCGACGAATAACGGTAATAACTGGACTCAGACTTCGCTTAATAATATCGGCAGTAGTATTTATGCAGTCGCTTCGAGCGGAGCAACTGTTCTCGCAGGAACAGAGGAATATGGATTTTTCCGTTCAACAAATAATGGTGTCAACTGGACCCAAATCTCATTTAATAAATGGGTAAATGTCATATCATTCAGCGGTACAACGGCTTTCGTTGGTTCGTCAGACGGCTATTTAAGCAATGGAGGTGTCTATCGTTCTACAAATAGCGGTCTAAACTTTACTTCAAGCGGTGTTAATAATCAAACTATCGATGCTCTCGCCTCGGTAGGTTCGAATATTTTTGCAGGTAATTCGTCAGGTGTTTATCTTTCTTCAAATAATGGTGATCTATGGTCTTGTGTCGATACCGGCTTGGTAAATAAAGACGTACAGTGCCTTGCTTCTATAGGTTCTAATCTATTCGCAGGTACTTATGATGGCGGAGTTTTCCTTTCGTCTAATAATGGTCTAAACTGGCATTCTGTAAACACCGGTCTGATAAGTCAAAATGTATATTCACTAATCAGCAGTGGTTCAAATCTTTTTGCAGGAACTTATGGCGCAGGTGTATTTTTATCAACGAACAATGGCACAAGCTGGACTTCAGCTAATAATGGAATAACAAGTCAAAATGTATATTGTTTTGCTCTGAGCAGTTCGGGAATTTTAGCCGGTACAGAAGCAGGCGTGTTTTATTCTACCAACACGGGCGGTAGCTGGACGTCTATAGGTTTAACGAACCAATATATAAATTCACTTACAACAAGCGGAATGAATATTATTGCTGCAACAAATTATAGTGGATTATATCGCTCCACAAACAATGGTGGAATCTGGGTGAACAGCGGTTTCCCGGGATATTATGTCAGTACACTAATAACTAACGGCTCTCTTATTTTTGCCGGAACGGGCGGCAACGGAACGGGTTATGGAATTTATATGTCAACTGATTTTGGCGGAAGCTGGATAAACAGAAACCAGGGATTTAATTTTCCACCTGCAGTATATGCTTTGTTAATAGCAAATAATTATATCTTTGCCGGAACAGATACTCAATCCGTTTGGAGACGCGCTTTGCCTGATATTATCGGGATAAAACAAATTTCGGAAATCGTTCCTTCAAAATATTCATTGAGTCAGAATTATCCGAATCCATTTAATCCAACATCAATTATAAGATTCCAGATTCCTAATTCAGAAAATGGAAAATTGAAAACGGAAAATGGTATTGTATCACTAAAGGTTTTCGATATTATCGGTAAAGAAGTTGTAACTCTCGTAAATGAAAAATTATCACCGGGAGTTTATGAAGTTACATTTGATGGAGGCAAATTAGCATCAGGTACTTATTTTTATAGATTGACGACAAATGGATTCAGCGAAACGAAAAAAATGCTGATGATAAAATAATGACAGTTATTTTATCAGAAATCCCGATGAACCAGGTGAATATGGACTGAAGTTGAAATAATATTTAAAAATTCGTAAAAATAAAAATTAAAAGCTAAGAGCAATTAATCTTCAAAGTGAAACTATTTCTGTTTCTCTGTGTGTGTCATTAATGTAGCTTTTTGTTTATAATTTATTTCGTTTTTAAATTTTTTATATTATCACAAAATCCAAATCAATTTTGCAAATAATTCGAACTTGAATAAATAAGTTTATGTTCAAAAAAGAGAACATAAACTTAAATTATTTATAACTATGAATTTAGCAAAATTAGCTTTATTACTTTTTATTGCCGGAATATTTTCCGCATGCTCAAAAAATGACCAAACTGCCGAAAAAAAATTCCACGGAATGTGGAGTCTCGATAAATATGAAACACTCGTTGCTTCAGGTAAATGGATTCCCGACACAGCTTTTATAGGAGCAACCGGTCATATTATGTACGACGGAAAGGGTCACATGGGTGTTCAAATCAACAGGAAGGGATATAAAGATTTTGATGTCAGCAAAAATATTGACAGTCTTGATATGAAGAACCTGAAAGATTTAGCAAAATTATACCGGTCTAACTTCACTTACATGGCTGAATATAAAATCACCGGAACAAATACTATCGAGCATAAAAAGTTTTCAGCAACCAATCCAATGGACTGGGGAACAACTGTTACACGTGAGTTTGAATTTAAGGGCGATACATTAATATTGACTCCGAAAGAAATGGTTAACGGGAATAAAGACAGATTGATATGGATTAAAAATTAAAAGATTGGAAATTGAGAATTAAAAGCTTTTTTTATTATCACCACGGAGCAACGGAGAAAACAGAGAAGAGCTTTTATAAAAAATAAAAAATAAGAGCAAGAACAACGCTTGACACAAATTAACACGAATTAACTTTAATTTAATATTTGCTTAGTGAACTTCGTGTTCTTACTGGTAAAGTTCGCTATTTCGCTTTTTCCTATCTCACTATCTCACTATTTATTACTTGATGAACTTGATAAACTTGATGAACTTGATAAACTTTTTTGTGAATTCCGGAACTTTTATGAAGATTTACGTCAGTGCTTACAATATCATTAATCTTGCAATTATCCTGTCTATCTGTTACATTAATTTGTAAATATAAGTTTATTATAAGTATCTTTTAAATATATTATTATTATGAAATTCGCATTTATAGGAACATATCCTCCGCAAAAGTGCGGAATAGGAACATTTACTCATAATCTAATTAAATCTATCGGTGAAAATTTCGGCTATAACAGTTTATTTCCGAACCTTTATATGATTGCAGTTAGTGATGACGGACATAATTATAATTATCCCCCCGAAGTTGCTTTTGTAATCAGGCAAACTAACCAGAGGGATTATGTAAGTGCGGCAAAATTTATAAATTACAATAAAGCAGACGTCTGCATTCTTGAACATGAATTTGGAATTTTCGGCGGCGAAAGCGGAGTGTACATACTATCGCTTATTAACAGAATTGAAATTCCTTTAATAGTTACTTTTCATACTGTTGTAAGAGAACCGACAAAGATACAAAAAGTAATCGTACAGGAACTTAGCAATAAGGCTTTCAAAATAGTTGTGATGAGCAGAAAAGCAGTCAAATTTCTTCTTGAAATTTATAACATACCCGAAGAAAAAATCGAAATCATAGAGCACGGTGTTCCCGTCGGCAAGGTTTTCCACAGGGAAACTGCCCGGGAAAAATTTAATTTCAATAATAAAACTGCGCTGTTTACTTTCGGTTTGCTGAGCCGTAACAAAGGAATTGAGACAGTAATAAAAGCATTGCCGAAAGTCGTGGAGAAGCATAAGAATATTCTATATATAGTTCTGGGAAATACACATCCGAAGGTATTGGAAAGGCACGGAGAAGAATATCGTGAATATCTTCTGCGGCTTGTAAAAGAAAATAATCTTGAAGATTATGTTTATTTCTATAAAAATTTTGTTCCTGAAAACTTACTCATGGAATATTTATATGCATCGGATATTTACATTACACCTTATCTGAATGAAGAGCAAATAACAAGCGGTACATTATCTTATGCTATTGGTGCCGGAACTGCTGTGATTTCCACTCCTTACTGGCATGCACAGGAGCTGCTTGCAGACGGCAGAGGAATGCTTTTCGATTTTCATAATCACGAACAACTTGGAGATATTCTTCTTGATTTGCTTGACAATCGCGAAAAAATCGAACAACTCCGCGAAGCTGCAAGTGAATATGGAAACAAACTTAAATGGCCCAAGATAGGTGCGAAATATATTAAGGTTGCAAAATCAGCAATGGAAAATTTCTCTTACCTTCAAAAAGAAAAGCGAACTATTCTTGACCCTTATCTTTTACCCGATTTTACTTTTAGCCATATTAAAAGGCTTACGGATGATACAGGAATTGTGCAACACGCCAAATACGGAATTCCGAATTTGAAAGAGGGCTATTGCCTGGATGATAATGCAAGAGCACTATTGATGACAGCAATGGCTCAGTTTAAAAATAAAACTGAAGACACTGTCAACCTGATGCCGATATATCTGAGCTTTATTCACTATATGCAGAACGATGACGGTTCGTACAGAAATTTTTTAAGTTTCAGCAGAAATTATCTCGATGAAGTAGGCTCTGAAGATTGCTTCGGGCGCACTATCTGGGCTTTAGGTTATTTGATTTACAGTTTTCCGAAAGAATCCTATCACCAGGGAGGTTTGGATATATTTCAAAAATCTATTCCGTTTTTCAAACAACTGAAACATTTAAGAGGAATTGCTAACACTATTCTCGGTGTATCGTATTATTTAAAATACTATCCGAATGACGAGAAAATAAAAGAAATCATGTATGATTTGTCCTATAAACTTATAAATTTTTATAATAAAGCAAAATCGGATGACTGGAAATGGTTTGAAAATATTCTGACATACGATAACGCATTAATACCTCTTTCTTTATTTCACGCATCGGAAATTTATAATGAAGATACGATTTTAAATGTTGCAATTGAATCAACAGAGTTTCTTGATAGTGTAACGATGAACAAAGGTTATCTTAAACCAATCGGAAGTAAAGGCTGGTACAGGAAAGGCGGGGAACGTGCGGATTTTGCACAACAATCAATCGACACAATGGGTATGGTCTTACTTTATTTCAAAGCATATGAAATAACTAAAGAGAAAAAATATCTCGATAAGATGTTCGTGTCGTTTATGTGGTACACAGGAAAGAACGATTTAAATCTTCCTGTTTATGATTTTGAAACCGGCGGTTGCAATGACGGGCTTGAAGATTACGGACTTAATAAAAATCAGGGTGCGGAAAGTACGCTATCATATTTGATTTCGCATCTGACCGTTTTAAACGCATTCGAACTTGAATATGAATATGAGAAGTAATTATTATTGATTAAATATTTGTAATATAATTAAATTATTTTTAATGCCTGTTATAAAACGATATTCAGGAAACCCGATTCTTACAAAAGACGATGTACCGTACGAAGTGGCTACGGTTCATAATGCAGGTGCCGTTAAATTCAAAGATAAATATTATTTGCTTTTTCGTTCGCATCTGCTTAACGGAAGAAGTGTAATAGGACTTGCCGAAAGTTATGACGGATTTGATTTTAAAGTGTATCCCAAACCTTTCATGATTCCGTCGGAAGAAGGAGAATTTAAATTATATGAAGAGTATGGTGTTGAAGACCCCCGAATTACTTTTATAGATGGTGAGTACCTGATAGCATATAGTGCATATTCAAGATACGGAGTTCGTATCGGGCTTGCAAAGACACGCGATTTTAAAAGCATTCAGAGGTTTGCATTAATTACTGAAGCTGATTACCGGAACGTTGTAATTTTTCCTGAAAAGTTTAACGGACTTTACGTACGTCTCGACCGCCCTCATTCGGAAATTTCTCCGTGGTCAATCTGGATTTCTTATTCACCCGACCTGAAATACTGGGGTGATTCAAAAGTTATTATGCGTCCGCTGATGTATCATTGGGATGAAATGAAAATCGGTCCCGGAGCTCCGCCCATTAAGACAGACAAGGGATGGTTAAGCATATATCACGGCGTATTTCCAACAATGGCCGGAAGCATTTACAGGCTTGGTGTTGCTCTACATGATTTGAAAGACCCTTCCGTAATCCTCGGAGTCAGTGACCGGTGGATTTTACAGCCTGAAGAAGTTTACGAAATTACGGGCTATGTTCATAATGTTGTTTTTACCTGCGGTGCTATACCAGAACCAAACGGAACAGTAAAAATTTATTGGGGCGGTGCTGATAAAGTAATGTGCGTTGGCGAAGCAGTTTTGGATGATCTTATTTCTCTCTGTCTTAATAATCCACGTAGCCCTTTATAGCAAAGTACTATTAAATTTAATATTGGGAATATGAAAGTCGCTTTATTATCGCCCATAGTTTGGAGAACTCCGCCAAGGAAATACGGACCGTGGGAACAGGTTGCGTCTAACATAACCGAAGGATTAGTTGAAAAAGGAATTGATGTTACTCTCTTTGCAACGGGCGATTCAATCACAAAAGGTAAACTTGAATACATAATCGAAAAACCATATGGGGAAAATCCGGAGCTCGATACAAAAGTCTGCGAATGTCTGCATATAAGTTTTATGATGGAGAGAGCAGAAGAATTCGATATCATTCATAATAACTATGATTTTCTCCCGCTGACATATACACGACTCATTAAAACACCGATGGTTACCACTATTCACGGCTTTTCATCTCCTAAAATTATCCCTGTTTATAAAAAATATAATGATGTAAATAATTATGTTTCTATAAGTTTTTCTGACCGAAGCTCTGAATTAAATTATATTGCAAACATTTATAACGGCATTAATGAAAAAGAATTTTCATTCAGGGAAAATCATGGTGACTATCTTTTATTTTTCGGACGAATTCATCCGGAAAAAGGCACACACGAGTGCATTCAAATTGCAAAGCTTGCCGGGATGAAATTAATAATTTCGGGATTTATACAGGATGAAAAATATTTCAAGGAAAAAGTCGAGCCGTTTATTAATGATGATGACATTGTCTATTTCGGCAACTCCGGTCCTGAAAAAAGAAATGAACTTCTTGGCTGTGCGCTTGCGTTGCTTCACCCTATAAATTTTGAAGAGCCTTTCGGTTTAAGTATTGTTGAATCTTATTTTTGCGGTACGCCTGTGATTGCATTTAACAGAGGCTCTATGCCCGAATTGGTGAACGTGGGTAAAACCGGTTTTCTCGTTAAAAATATTAATGAAGCCGTTGAATCTCTGAAAGACATTAAAAATTTAAACAGAAAAGACTGCCGTTTGTGGGCTGAGAGCAAGTTCACATGTTCAAAAATGGTAGATGATTATATTGAGGGATATAAAAAGATTTTGAAAAAAAAGTAGAAAAATTGAACGCACTAATATCGAGAGTCACAATATAGAATAAGCACACTCCCAATTGTAAAAAACATTCCCAATCGGGGATTGGGAATGAGATGTGGAAAAAATTGAACGCACTACTGTCGAGAGTCACAATATAGAATAAGCACACTCCCCATTGTAAAAAACATTCCCAATCGGGGATTGGGAATGAGATGTGGAAGAAGTAATATGCTAACAACATCTCCGAATTATCAAAATAATCCTATATCTACCTCGAGTAATTTTGATATTAAAGTTTTTACATTTACAGTTGCAAAACTTGAAGCGTAATCTGAAATTGCATAAGGAATTATCAATACTCCGTTATGAATTATTGAACCGCAGGAATAAACCACATTCGGAACATATCCTTCTCTTTCATCTTCACTTGGAACTATCAAAGGGTCTTTCAAACTTCCTATTACTTTTGTGGGTTCATTTAAATCAAGCAATATCGCACTGATACAATATTTTCTCATCTGTCCAACGCCATGCGTAATCACCAACCAGCCTTCCGGCGTTTCGATAGGAGAGCCGCAGTTCCCTACCTGAATTAATTCCCAGTTATATTTAGGCTCGTGAAGTAACTGTGCTGTTTCCCAGAGTGTAATATTATCGGAATACATTATATAATGATTTACTCCATCTATCCGGGAGAGCATTACAAAATGTCCGTTTATTTTTCGGGGGAAAAGAGAAAAGTTTTTATCTTTTATACATTCACCATGCAGAGGCAGGTTTCTGAATCGATAAAAATCTTTTGTTTCAAGAAGTTTTGGAAGAATTGTATATCCGTCGTAAGCCGTGTATGTTGCATAATAAGTTATTTCTCCATTATCATCAGTGAATTTTACGAATCGCGCATCTTCGATACCGTTACTTTCTGTCTTGGAAACCGGGAAAATAGTTCTTTCGGAAATATCAGTATCCTGAGAGAACACAACTTCATAATGTGATTTTGCAAACCACATCATTTGTTTAAGTGTCTTTTGCTGGTCAAGGTTTAACTTTTTTGATTCGATTGTTTTTGTAACAGCATTCTTTAATTCCGAGTAATAAAAATAATCACCAAGCCCTTTCAGAATTTCAGTTGAAATATCATTTATTATTTCGTGCTCGTGCAGAATTACAAGAAACTCCGATTTGTTGTATGCATGTCCTTTTATTATTTCAGCTTCACTGATATAATTTCCCTGCGCATCCAAATGCAGGTTGCAATCTTTATCTATTATTCCGCTTCTGAAAACTATCGATGAAATGTGGCTTTCACCTGTCGCCCGGAAACTGACAATGATTCTCTTTTGCCCTTCTTCAAGTTCATTTTGGTCAGGATGCTCGACAATTGACGGATTAAACAATGCAGCCGATTCTATTGAATATTCCATTGTAAAAAATGAACCTATCAGCAGCTTTTTCGTTTCAGAAATTTTTGCCGAACTCCCGGTCAATTCTTCTAAATAATTAACAATTTTTGTAAAATTCTGTAAAAATATTCGTGTAATGTTTCTATGGCGTTTAGCAAATTCCATTAAGACAAGGTTGAGTGAAGTTTCAGCTTCATTCTCACTCATATCAAGAATTTTTTGTATGATGCTTTTTGCTTTTATCTCGTTATGATTAAAAAACCTTGTAATAACCCTTTTAGAATCGGGATATATCCGGTCTTTTTTTCTGTCGACTTTAATTCTCATAATTAGAAATTAATTGAGAAAATATATTTTGGTTTACTAAATCAGAATTTTGCATCAGTATTCCTTTAATCCGGTATAATTCAGGATTAATATAAATGATTTTCAAAAATTTATTTATTGATTTTTTTTGAATCCGAACTTCGCTTTCCTTTCCGTCCAGAACTTTGGCTTTCTGTCTTCCCATGAATCCGATTTCTTTTTCTGGAAGAATCCCGGTTTATTTTTTCTCTGGAATTTCGATTTATCTTCTGCGTATGGTTTTTTATCTTTATCAAACGAGCCGTCACTTCCTTCTCTCCAAACGAGTGACCTGGATTCATCTGCCTGTTGTGGTTTGCGTTTGGTGAAGTAATCAGGCTTATTTTTTCCCCAGACTTTTGGCTTGTTATCACCGAATGATTTTTTCTTGTGCTCATTATAATTCTGTGATTTCTCTTCACCCCAGACTTTTGGTTTGTTATCCCCGAATGATTTTTTCTTATGCTCATTATAATTCTGTGATTTTTCTTCTCCCCAGACTTTCGGTTTATTATCACCGTAAGATTTTTTCCTGCGGTCACCAAATCGTTGCGATTTCTCTCCACTCCATACCTTTTGTTTTTCATCCCGTTGCGAAGGTTGTTCATCGCGGTGTTGATATTGACCTTTGCTTCTTTTATCGATAGTCTGTTCTTCAACTTTGGGAAGCGCATTAGTATCTACTTTTTTAAGCGTGATAACGCCCCTGTAGTTAAATAAAATTTGTTTGAAGAATTTCTGTTCTTCTCCGTTTGTAACGAGAGAAATTGCTTCTCCCTGTTTTCCGGCTCTTGCAGTTCTTCCGACGCGATGCGTATATGAATCAACATCTTTCGGAATCTCATAGTTATATACGTGCGAGATATCCGCGATATGAAGTCCCCTTGCGGCAACGTCAGTTGCAATCAGAATATTAAATCTCTTGCTTCTGAAATCGGCAGTCACCCGTTCACGTTGACTCTGTGACATATCACCGTGCAGACATTTAGCCTGTATTCCGTTTTTGGTTAATTTATCAGCCAATTTTGTTGTAATATGTTTACGGTTACAAAAAACGAGTGATAAGTCTCTTTCCTGCTTTAACAAATGCATAAGTAAAGGCATCTTCTGAAGAGGTGTCGTCTGGTAATAAGTCTGATGCAAAAAATCAGCATCTACCGTTGATTCCAGAATTGCGTGCACGGGTTCGTACAGATATTTTTTACTGAGCTCCGTAATTTCTTTTGATACCGTAGCGCTGAAGAGCATTGTCTGCAATTCTTTCGGAACGTTTTTCAGAATTTTTTCTATATCCTTGATGAATCCCATATCGAGCATTCTGTCTGCTTCATCGAATACAAGAAATTTTATTTTGTTCAATTTCATTACTTTCCGGTCAAGAAGGTCTAACAACCTGCCCGGAGTTGCAATTATGATATTCGTCTTTTTTAATTTTTTAATTTGATTTTCAATTGATACTCCGCCGTATACGGGAGTAATTCCGAGACGTTTCCCCTGCGCAAATTTAATAAATTCATTCGTTACCTGCATACACAGTTCACGCGTCGGAACAAGCACCAGTGCTACCAATTCGTCTTTTGTTACTATTTGTTCGATAATCGGAATCGCAAAACTGATTGTTTTGCCCGAACCGGTTTCAGATTGCGCAAGTACATCCTTGCCTTCCAAAATTGCAGGAATAATAATTTCCTGTATAGGTGTTGCATCGATAATGCCGTTCTTCTCAAGAAGAGCAATTATATTTTTACTTAAGTTAAATGATTCTGTTTTCATTTTAATTTTTAATCGTTTATAATAAATTCTGATAGCTAAGGAATAGACAATACTTTAAATCTTAAAGGAAGTTAATTACCCAAAGCGTATTAGCTTTACTTATTTAACTTGGATGAGAAATAAGCTATCCTAATCTATATAATATATAACTGTTTTTATAGTCACAAAATTACATATTTGAAGAAAATAAGCGGAAATTAAAGATTTGCTATATATCCCAAATAAAAATGTCCCGGTTGAAAAATCAAGCCGGGACATTCAATTTTAAATTTATTAAGGTGGATTACAGATTACAAGGTTTATTTAATCAATACCATTTTTCTCGTTTCGCTGTATCCATCTGTAACAAGTCTATAGAAATAAATTCCTGTTGAATATTGAGAAGCATCAAATGTTACTTCGTAACTTCCCGGTGATAATTGTTCATTAACCAATGTTTCAATTTCTTTCCCGAGTATGTCATATACTTTTAGAACAACGTTGTCATCCCCGAATGCTCTTATCGGGGATCCCCCTGGAATTGTGAATCTTATAATTGTAGCCGGATTAAAAGGATTCGGATAATTCTGACTCAAATAATATTTATCCGGAATAATGATATTACTGATAGATTTTATTCCCGTAGATGAGCCGCCATTCACTGTTTTCAAAATTGCACCGTTATCACCTCCAACCCATCCTGTATCTTTTGTCAGGAAAAAACTAAAAAATAAATTTTTATTAGTCGCGCTTACCTGCGGCGCCCAGTTTGTTCCGCCATTTGAAGTGTATAGAATAATTCCGAAGGCACCGGCAATCCAGACTTTTTGTGTACCTATTGGGGAAATTGAATATAATCCACTTGTTACCCCGCTGGTTTGAGCTACCCAGTTCGTTCCACCATTTGTAGTTTTAATAATTACACCCGCATCACCAACTGCCCAGCCGGTATCTGCACTCGCAAATTTAATATACCTGTATGTAGCGTTAAAAGGAGAAGTTTGAGTATTCCAATTCGCACCTCCATTAGTTGATTTTATAATAAAATTTCCGCTCACAGCCCAACCGATGGATTCATTAAAAAATGTACCTCCCCATAAATCATTCGTTGTTCCCGAAATTAAAGTCGTCCAGTTCAATCCAGAATTCGTTGTCTTCAATATGCTCCCTGATTTACCAAATATATAACCTATAGTACTTGAAGGGAAACAAACTCTTTTATATTCAGGACCGGAGCCGCCGTATGATAAATTCGTCCAGTTCGCTCCGGCATTTGTTGTAAGTGCTATTCTGTTGGATGAACCAACCGCTACACCTGTATTAACATCAGCAAAAGCAATGGAAGTGTAATAAGCAGAACCACCGGGAGCAGGACATGCAACCCAGTTTGTTCCGCCGTTCGTTGTTTTAAATACAGGGTCCCTGTCACCGCAGGTGTAACCTGTTAATGCATTTACAAAATGCATAGCATAAAGTATCGGAGTATCGAAAGAATAAGGTGAGATTTTTGTCCAGTTATCACCTGCATTTGTAGTTTTAAAAAGAGTGCCTGAAAGTCCGGAAATAAATCCTGTATTATCATTAAAAAATCGTATGCTTGTAAAGTAAATAATCTGTACAGATTGTCTTGTCCATAAAACTCCGGCATTTGTTGTCTTTGAAACATAACCGTTACCTTCAACCATAAAACCAGTATTGCTATTCTTGAACCACATGCCCATTGGAAGACCAATGGATGATGTGTTTCCTGTTATCGCCTGTCCGAACCAGTTTTGTCCTCCGTTCGTAGTTTTGCGAATAGAATCAGTTGTTATCCAGCCTGTATCAGGAGAAATGAAATGCATCGCATTTAATTGCCAGGTTGTAACGAGAGGAACTATACTCCAGTTAGTTCCGCCATTTGTAGTTTTCTTAAAGGTTCCTGAATAACCACACACATATCCTGTATTCAAATTTAAAAAACATGCGGTTAATAGTCCGCTTCCGCTGTTGGCTTGAGAAATCCAATTTACTCCGCCATTAGTGGTTTTTATAATTGTACCACTTCCCCCTCCTGACCAACCTACAGATGGCGAAACAAACCGAATCCAGTTTAAATCCGTTGTTGTATTACTTGCCTGAACCGACCAGCTTGAACCTGCATTCGTAGTCATCACAATAGTACCGCCCGTTCCGGTGAACCATCCGGTTTGATTATTTACGAAACAAACACTTAATAAACTTGCTGTAACACCCGGACACTGATTAAAAAATGTCGTCCCCGCATCTGTTGTTTTTAAAATCTGTCCCCCGTCACCGCATATCCAGCCGGTGTTTGCATCAACGAAACTCATCTCGGGAATATTATTTCCTGTTAAATATGGATTCTGCCAGAACCAACCGGTTTGTGGAAATGAAATATTCGCAAAAATTGAAAACAAAAAAGATATTGCAATAAAAAAAATAGAAAATGATTTCTTCATTATATACCTCCGTTTATATTTAATTATCTAAAATAAATTTTATGATAAAAAATTTACATTTCTTATTTTATAATGATGAACTGAATTTAACGAACTAATATTTGATAATATGAAGCTATAATTCCCCCGGCTGAGTAACTTAAAATTGGTTGAAGAAAAATTTTAGATAACCAATTCTATGAATATTATGGTTTATTAATAATAATATTATATCTTAAATAAAATGAATAAAATTGCACCTGCTTTTCATTATATGCAGGAGCCGGAAACAAATTGGAATAAATTTAAGAATAATATGATTATTATTGATTATCTTTTGTTCTAAGAGTAGTACTTAATAAATATTATGAGAATCACAGTTAACAGAAAAAAGGAAAGATATTACCCTGACCCCAAAAGAGTCATTACGAGATTTTTCCGCCACGTCCAACCGAATGCGAATTCCATTATTTCAAATATAGTGGATATGAGCGAAGTCGATGCCGGTATTGCATTGAATCAGGTATTAAGGGAGTTTGCAAAAAGACACAGAAATATTACTACCATATTTGAACATAATTTTGATTTGACAAAAATATATTTATCAAATTTAAGCGTAGTACTCGATAATCTTTCGACAATCAAAAAACTCTTAATTGGATCGTATTTCACAATGGAATATTCAATAGAATCGGCGGCACTCTTCAATCCATCCATTGTTGAACATCCCGACCAGTCCGGAATAGAAGACGGGCAGATGAGATTTATTATGAGCTATAGAGCCACGGGAGAGAGTCATATATCATCTATTGTATTCAAAGGCGGGATAATTGATAAATACAATAACATCTTTTTTGACCCGAAAGGTAATTACGTAGCTGAAGCAGAAACTATTAAAGACCATCTTTACGATAAAAATGAATTCCTTAACATTCTTAAGGAACACGAAATTATAAATGATATTTCCAGTAAAATTTTCAAAGAACTGGGTAATTTCTTCTTTTATTCTGAACTTAAAAATTCTGTAACCCGCGCTCAGGAATCTAAGGAACCGAACCTTGAACAAGCGAAAACAATTAAGCAAATAATGTGGCTGGCAAAATCACATTACGAAATTATTTTTTCGCAGGATACTGATATTTCCGAAAGAGTAATTTTTCCCGTATCGATAGCAGAAAGTAACGGAATTGAAGATGCAAGATTTGTAAAATTCACAGATGATAACGGTGATGTAACATATTACGCCACATACACAGCCTACGATGGTTATACAATTCTTCCGAAGCTTATTGAAACAAAAGATTTTTATAGTTTTAAAAACCTGCCTCTGCACGGCGACTGCATTAAAGACAAAAACTTTGCACTCTTCCCGAGAAAAATAAACGGGCTATACGCTATGCTCTCGAGAATAGACGGGATAAATCATTACGTAATGTTTTCCGACAGCGTAACGCTTTGGGAAACAGCGACATTACTTTTGGGACCTAAAAATCCATGGGAATTTATTAAAGTCGGGAATTGCGGCTCTCCGATTGAAACGACCGAAGGATGGCTCGTGATTACGCACGGCGTCGGACAAATGAGAAAATATTGCATCGGTGCAATTTTACTCGACCTTAACGACCCGACAAAAGTAATCGGAGGATTATCCGAACCTTTAATTGTTCCAAACGAAGACGAAAGAGAAGGATACGTTCCGAACGTTGTATATTCCTGCGGCTCATTAGTTCATAATGAAGAACTTATAATTCCTTATGCAATTTCAGATTATGCTTCCAGTGTTGCCACCATTAACGTCAAATTTCTATTGAGAAAATTATTAGAATAAACATTTAAGATTAATTAGAATTAATTGAGCAGATTTTTTGTTATAAAAATATACTGCTAACAAATATTTTTTATAATTAATCAATGAATAATATGTCTGACAAAAAAATTATCGCCGTAACCGGTGCGACAGGTGCACAGGGCGGCGGACTTGCACATGCTATACTTAACGATAAAAACAGTGAATTCACTGTAAGAGCAATAACAAGAAAACCCGACTCCGATAAAGCAAAGGCTTTAGCTAAACTCGGAGCAGAAGTTGTACAAGCAGATTTAGATGACCTTGAAAGTTTAAAAAAAGCCTTCGAAGGTGCTTATGGTGTTTATTGTTTAACAAATTTTTGGGAACATTTCTCAGCGGAAAAAGAAACCAACCAGGCGCATTCAATGGCTATAGCCGCTAAAGATGCAGGCGTTAAACACGCTGTCTGGTCTACGTTTGAAGATACACGCAAATATATTCCGCTTAGTGATAACAGGATGCCGACTCTAAACGGAAAATATAAAGTTGAGCATTTCGACGGTAAAAGCGAAGCCGACCATTTCTTCACTGACTTAGGTGTTCCGACTACATTTTTATATACTTCTTTCTATTGGGAGAATCTTATTTATTTCGGAGCAGGACCTGCGAAAGGACCCGATGGAAAATTTTACCTTTCATATCCTATTGATGATAAAAAAATCCCGAGCATTGCTGTGGATGATATTGGTAAATTTGTATATGGTATTTTCAAAAGCGGCAAAGAGTATATCGGGAAAACAGTTGGAGTTGCGGGCGAGCATTTAACGGGATATCAGATGGCTGATACGCTCACTAAAGTATTAGGCACTGAAATTATTTTCAATGATGTACCTGCGGATACATACCGTGCATTTGGTTTTCCGGGTGCAGTAGATATGGGAAATATGTTTCAGTTCAAACGTGATTTTGATGAAGTTTATTGCGGAAATCGCAATCTTGAACTCAGCCGTAAATTAAATCCTGAACTTATGACATTCGAACAGTGGGTCAAAAAAAACAAAAACCTGATTCCGCTGGGGTAGAAAAATCGTAATGGAAATTCCTCATTCTCTCGTTCCCAAAGTCCTCTTTGGGAACGTGTTTTTTTTTAAGTGAAACGTGAAAAGTGAAAGGTGAAACGGAGAGCTTTGTGAAACGTGAAAAGTGAAAGGTGAAACGAAGAACTTTGTGAAACGTGAAAAGTGAAAAGTGAAACGTGAAACGTGAAACGTGAAACGGAAAATGTTTCTTGAGTAGTGTATTTTTGTCATTCCCGCGAATGCGGGAATCCAGACGAAACATAAGGCTCTTACTTTTCGCTCTTATTTATTTTTTATTTTTTATTTTTTATTTTTTCATTAAGCATTCAAAATTAAACATTTAAAATTAGCATATCACTTTATTAAAACCATAATCTTACTTCCAATCACAACTCCATCAACAACAAGACGATAAAAATACACTCCACTCGATAAGCCGATTCCCGGCATATCAACTTCATACACACCTGCGGTTTGTCTTTGATTTACAAGTGTGAATACTTCACTTCCTGTTATGCTATATACTTTTATTTTTATATCGCCAGCTTTTTTAAGTTCATATCCAATCACCGTCCTCGGATTAAACGGATTTGGATAATTTTGTTTTAATACAAATTGATTTGGAACCTTTGAACTCGTTTGTATTACGCCTGTGTAAAAGAATGTAGTATCTCCGCTGGTAATGGTATGAATTTCCCCGACAATACTATTTCCCCAACCATTTAATTTACTTAAAAAGTTTACGAAACTATATTGACCAATATGAATTGAAGTATCCGGGATTTGATAATACCAATTATTTCCTCCATTTGTTGTTCTATATAATATTCCTCTGATTTGATTACCTGGTTGAATAACAGAACCACCAACACCCCAAATAGTATCCCTATTAATATTTGAAAAAGATTTTACTCCTGTAATAATAATATTTCCTCCTGATGGAATTTGCTGTGTTATCCAATTCAATCCTCCGTTTGTAGTTTTTTTCATACCAAATACACTACATTTCCATCCCACTAAACTATCGATAAAATACATTTTTGCAAAATAATCGTTTGAATCGATGGTAAACCAATTGTTCCCTCCATTTGTAGTCTTCCAAATTATTCGGGGAGATGGATTTCCTCCAATAAAACCTATTCTTGAATTAAACATATATATTTCATTTGGATTCTGACTTCCCGCCGAAAACTGCTGTGTCCAGTTCAATCCCCCGTTCGTCGTGCGAAACACCCCGCCGGAATAGCTATCAGAAGCTACTAAACAAATTGTATCTGCATTTAATACACTCATATCGGCATATACTAAATATGGATCAGGTGTATTTAAATCAAACCAATTAAAACCTCCGTTTGTCGTCTTGGTCAAGCCTTTTGGTCCACCTGATATCGATACTCCACAAAAGAATCCGGTATTAATATTTAGAAATTTAATCTTGTTGAAACCTGTATACCATGCGGTTCTTGAGTAATTAACAAACCAGTTGTCTCCTCCATTAGTAGTTTTTAATACGAATGCGGTATCATATTGCCCATTTGAATTTGTTATTACATATCCCGTCAAGCTATCTAAAAAACAAATATCAGTTATACTTCTCCCATTCAAATTCGGTAAAAACTGCTGATACCATCCAAATGGCGGAGGAGTATCTTTGAAATTTAATGATATGAAAAATATAATAATTGATAAAGAAATGATTGCACGTTTAAATAATCCGGTGAATCTGTTTTCTGATATTTCCATTTTATTTGGAATATGTTTTTTATTTAAAAATTTCCTGGATTCCAGCTTTCGCTGGAATGACAAGGGTTTTGGGCTTCCGTTTTTACTTTTCGTTAACAATTAAATCTAAAAATATTTAAAGGCAATATCAACTTATAAATCAGTTCGATTATTCTCGTGAAAGGTGAGAGCTTCGTGAAACGCGAAAGGTGAAACGGAGAGTTTTGTGAAACGTGAAAAGTGAAACGTGAAAAGTGAAAAGTGAAAGGTGAAACGTGAAACGGAAAATGTTTCTTGAGTAGTGTATTTTTGTCATTCCCGCGAATGCGGGAATCCAGACGAAACATAAGGCTCTTACTTTTCGCTCTTATTTATTTTTTATTTTTTATTTTTTATTTTTTCATTAAGCATTCAAAATTCAACATTCAAAATTAGAATATCATTTTATTAACACCATCGACTTACTATCAACCCTCTTATTATCCACCAATAGTGAATAGAAATAAACTCCACTGGAAAGTCCTATTCCCGGCATATCAACTTCATACACTCCTGCGGTTTGTCTTTGATTTACGAGTGTGAATACTTCACATCCTGTTATGCTATATACTTTTATTTTTACATCGCCTGCTTTTTTAAGTTCGAATCCTATCACCGTCCTCGGATTAAACGGATTCGGATAATTTTGAAATAATTTATAACCCTTTGGTGTTTCATTACTTATTTGATGTATCGAAGATAAAAATGTTGTATCCCCACCAGTAACAGTGTGAATTCCGCGATCAAAATAATATACCCATCCTATAGATTTATTGATAAAAAAAACAAAATTATATGAAGCGAAAAGATGTACTATAGATGTATCGGGAATCTGAATTGCCCAGTTATTTCCGCCGTTCGTAGTTCTCCATAATACAGGACTTATCTGGTTGTTAGGATATAAAATATAACTACCTACTCCCCAAATCGTATCCTTATTAACATTTGAGAAATTACTAATTCCTTGACTTATATTATAAATTCCTTTATTTAAATTTTGTTTTACCCATGTTAATCCACCATCAGTTGTTTTCTTCATAGTTGAATCAATATCTCCTCCTGTGCATTTCCAGCCGATTAAACTGTCAATAAAATGCATACATCTAAATCCATCATTATTTACACTGGACCAATTTATTCCTCCATTCGTAGTTTTTCTAAGATTATTAAACAATGGATAAGTAATTTTGGAAATAAATCCTATTCTTGCATTAACCATATAAATTTTATTCGGATTATCAGAACCAGCTGAATACTGCTGTGTCCAGTTCAAACCACCGTTCGTCGTGAGAAACACCCCGCCGACTAAACTATTATCATCAATAATCCAAATTGTATCATTATTGAGTACATGCATATTTATTGCAGACATTGCAGGTGTACTAATTTGATTCCAATTAAATCCACTGTTTGTTGTTTTATATAAATAACCACCACATACAAAACCGGTATTTAAATTTAAAAATTGTATTCTTGTCATTGCAAACAATTGTCTGTAAATAATTTGCCAATCGTCTCCTCCATTTGTAGTTTTTAAAATATAACTAGAATCTGAAGATTGATTTGCAACAGACCATCCGGTTAGACTATCAAGAAAAGTAATATCTGAAATTGACTTACCATTCAAATTCGGCAGAAACTGCTGATACCATCCAAAAGGCGGAGGAGTGTCTTTGAAATTAAATGATATAAAAAATATTATAATTGATAAAGAAATGAATGCACGCTTAAATAATCCGGTGAATCTGTGTTCTGATATTTCCATTTTTAATTGGAATATGTTTTTCGAAATGGAATGCTGTAACAATTAAATCTAAAAATATTTAAAGGCAATATCAACTTATAAATCAGTTCGGTTATTCTCGTGAAAGGTGAAGTGGAGAGCTTTGTGAAACGTGAAAAGTGAAACGGAGAGTTTTGTGAAACGTGAAAAGTGAAAGGTAAAACGGAGAGTTTTGTGAAACGTGAAAAGTGAAACGTGAAACGAAGAACTTTGTGAAAAGTGAAAAGTAAAAGGTGAAACGGAGAGTTTTATGAAAGGTGGAATGAATAGTTCTTCTCCCCCCTTAGAAGGGGAAAATCCGTTCTTCTCCCCCCTTAGAAGGGGGGATTAAGGGGGGATGATGGAAATGAGAAAAATAATTAAAATATGTTTAGATTAAATAAATGAATAAATTCTTTGCGGAAATTTTACGATGATTATTTCCGGAAATATAGAGTTATTTTATGTTGATTAAAATTAACAAAACATTATGCAGTTAACTTGAATTTATTTTGACTTTTCTGAAATTGGTGTATAAGTTAATCAATTACAATCATCCCCCCTGCGCCCCCCTTCCAAGGGGGGAAAAAACACAAGTTATCCTCCCGACAGTTTTGATTATTTTCAGCCGGGAGGTTGAAAATCCGTTGTGGCAGAAAACTCCCGACCGCACAGTTGAAAATTTCGCTAAAAATACACTTTTGCTATAAAAATGTGCACATTTTTAACAACTTTCCGCACATAAATAACAACATTCTGTACATAAACGACAACATTCCGCACATAAACGACAACATTCCGCACATAAATGACAACATTTTGCACATAAACGACAACATTCTGCACATAAACGACAACATTCCGCACATAAACGACAACATTCTGCACATAAACGACAACTTTCCGCACATAAACGACAACTTTCTGCACATAAACGACAACATTCCGCACATAAATAACAACTTTCTGCACATAAACGACAACTTTCTGCACATAAACGACAACATTCCGCACATAAATAACAACTTTCTGCACATAAACGACAACATTCCGCACATAAATAACAACTTTCTGCACATTTTTGGAAAGAATAGTCACATAATTTTGAACATTTTATTTTAGCAGGATTGAATTTTGAGGTAATATAAAAAAAGCCTTCGTACTTTAAAGTACAAAGGCTTTATATATAAATAGAATTTTATTTAAAATCTATTTCTTCTTATCGTCTTTCTTTTCAGTTTTCTTTTCAGTTTTCTTTTCGTCTTTCTTTTCCGTCTTTCCTTCGTCTTTCTTTATCACAGGTTTGTGATGTCTTACTCTGTTTGTTTTTCTCCAGTCTAACCAGCTTTTTGCTCTTTCAAATGCGGCTGACTTCATCAACACATCAGTTAACTGAGGAACTCTCAAAACCTGTCCCGGGTAAATTAAATTTGGATTTTTAATTGTCCTGGGAATACGGCGCGGAGCATCGAGTACACCGTTTTCATTTGCTTCCCAGAGAATGGGCCACATGTGATGGTTGTTGTAAACTTCTTTTCTCGCTGCAATAACGAAAAGGTAATCACCTTTCATAACGGTATACTGCGGGACTGAAATATCTTTCCAGTTTGCAAGTCCTTCTTTAATTAGCCTGTATTTTGTTACAAAATCGGGATGGCATCTTAAATTAGATTTACTTAATTCCGCGAATTTTTTTTCTGCATCCGATTTATTGCCTTCTCTGTTCTTGATAATTCTGTCGAGCTTATCAAGGTCATTTTTGTAATTGTTATAAGCATCTTTTCCGCCGACTTCCGTCCAGTAATCATCTTCTGCTTTTTTGACTTCGCCTTTTTTTGCATCAAGTTTTGCTATTAAATCAGCTTTATCTTTTTGCAAATCAGCAAGCTTTGTAGTAAGCTCGGTCTTTTTTGCAGTTAAATCCGTCATTGCCTGCTGCCACTGTTCATCCGTCATTTCTTCCTGCTGTTTTTCATCGTCCTGAGCAAAAGTAATTTTTGTACCGAAGACGAGGATGAATGCGAGTAACATTACTAATAATCTTGTAAATTTCATTTTTTGAAATTCTCCTATTATAAATTTTTAAAAAATTTTTAAAAAAATAATCCCCTTTATTACAAAGATTATTTGCAGTTCCTCACCGCTGTAGCTTTGGAATTATAATCTTTAATTATTACATCCTGAGCTGCAATTTGTTTTTGCAAATCAGCTTTTTCACTGTCGAGCTTGTTAACATCGCCTTGCAATTTTTCGACTTCAGCTTTTAAGTCGTTTAATTGTTTCATTTCTTCTTCGCTCGGACCGCCGCTGCAGCCGATAATTATTCCGCTCATAAATGCGAAAGTAAGTAAAACGAAGAACAGAGCTTTAAGTTGGGACATTTAGTACCTCCTGTATTTAATTTAGACTAATGATTTTTATTTTAATTGGTGAATAACTCAAAAGTAGAGCGATTTATTTTATTTGTCAAGTTACAATTTTATTGTATAAACAGTGACTAAACCCGGCATATAACCGACGGGTTTTCAGAAATTAAAGCTGTTACGTAAGATTTTCCCTTAATATTAATATATTAATTGTAAATGTAAAATTCACTTGAATTCGACGGTGGAACTAAAAATATATTTTGATTAGACTTTCCCCGTTTTTTATCAAATTTTATTATGACAAAAGTTATTATTAAGAGATATCATTTCATACCGGAAATCAAGTCAGCACAGGCATTTCGTTATTTAAGTTTATTCGTATATTCGTTATTTTTGTAAGTCTACTAAGAACAACACTATTTTTTTTCATCATTTTAGATACGATATTTCATTTTAAATTAAATGATTGAGTAAATAATTAAAAAGATTTATATGAAGAGTAAATATAATAAAGTATTTTCGAACGCCAAAGATTTTACGGGAATAACTATAGGATGCATAATATTCGCAATGTCATATTCCTGGTTTTTAATTCCATTTAAAGTCGCCCCGGGCGGTGTCGGAGGAATTGCAACGGTTTTATTCCATTTGTTCGGATTTCCGGCAGGTATATCTATGATAATAATAAATATTCCTTTATTTGTGATAGCCTGGATTTTCCTCGGAAAAAATTTTGGTTTCAGGTCTTTTTATGGAATGTTAGTCGGAGCATTTTTCGTCGATTTGCTTTCACCTCATACTTTATATAAATATTGTCCGTTTTTTAAAGACATTATAAATACAAAATACTGGGCGTTTACGGATAATATTTTCCTCGCTTCGATTGCTGGGTCGGTTTTGCTCGGAATCGGGCTGGGAATAATTTTCAGGTTTTACGGCTCGACAGGCGGAACAGATATACCCGTTGCAATATTGAAACAATATACCGGCGTTTCTATGGGAACGGGTTATTGGTTCATTGAAACATTTATAATATTTTCAATCGGTGTTGTATTCAAAGATTTAAATTTAATTATCTGGGGATATCTTAATTTATTCATTACAACAAAAATTGTAGACCTGACGGCGGAAGGACTGCCGTATGTAAAAGGTGCTTACATAGTTTCGGAATTTGAAGATATAATTAAAGAGCGCATATTGGAAGAGCTCGACAGGGGTTTAACAATATTCCTTGCAGAAGGCGGATATTCCGGGAAAAAGCAGAATGTTCTGTTTTGTGCAATCAATAGAAACCAGATTACTCAGTTAAAAAGAATTGTAAAAGAAGAAGATAAAAACGCTTTCGTTTTGCTGGTAGATGTGAACGATGTACTCGGAAACGGCTTTAAATCAAGGATGATAGACTTCCAGAAATAAATAAAAATGGTTATGTTTATATAATTTGAATCAACTTAAATGTTGATGTGCAAAAAATAGATATTTATAAAAAAATTGATGAATAAATAATAATTTACTATATTACATTAAATTTAATAATATTATGAGACAGAATACAAAATTCAGATTAGTAATTAGTTTTTTATTCGTAGTGGGAATGGTCATTTTAGCTTATTATCTAATATTCGATAAATGGTTATTATTAAAAACATTTATAGACCCGAATTCCGAAGAATACAAAATTGAAGAAATAGCCGATAACAACAAAGTACAGTATCGTTTATCTTATACCGGAGTCGGGGACTTAAAGCAGACAATTGCCTTAAATACAGGAATAGCATTTTTCAAAATGAACCATCTTGGTGCATCTAACTTCAGAGTGGAATTAAGAACGAACACGGATTCACTATTTACGGTTCTTGCCGACCAGGTGGGAGAATATTCCGGTATAGTAGAAGTAAACATACCAACTAATGATGCTTACCTTCTATACGTTAAAACTAAAGACCACTGGGCAGTCGCTTACAAATAGCTATTTAGCTGAATTCAGATAATCAATTTTCTTTGTAAGTTCATCCCAATATTTTGGATTCAATTTCATTGCTTTTTCATAATCTTCTATAGCTTTGTCGTAGTTATCAATTTTTTCGTATGCGGCTCCCCTGTTATAATAAGCTTTTGCTAATCTCGGGTCTAACATAATTGTTTTGTCATATTCACGAATAGCCTGCCATGGATTTTCAAGTACATCATAAACGACACCTTTGTTAAAATATGCAATAGTATCCAGTGGCTTAAGTTCAATTACTTTATTATAATCATAAATGGCTTCATCAAATTGTTTTAATCTCTCATGAGCTGTTCCCCTGTTTTGATAAGCAGAGTAATTATTTGGATTCAACTGAATATACCTGTTGTAATCGGCGATAGCTTCTTTGTATTTTTGAATATTCTGAAAATGATTTCCCCTGTCAAGATATGGACCGGGATTAAGAGAATCTTTCTGAATAATCAAATTTAGCTGCTCGAAGGCTTTCAGGTTCTCAACTTTATATATGCTATCCCTGGGAATGCTGTAGCCCATATGATAACTTTCAATATTGTCACGGTAATCAAAATATCCACTGCCATAAATATCAGTGCTGTCTGAAGTTCCAACCGGTCTTTTTACTTCTGTTTTTTGTTTGTTCGTATCGAGCGTATTAACATTCGGAGCAGGCTTCTTAGAACACCCCGTTAATGTTATAAATCCAGATAATACAACAATAATTATTAGCGATTTAAAAATATTTGATTCCATAATTTAAAAAATAAGATAAAAAATTTATATTAATGTATTACGATAAGTACTTGTTTAATAACAGAAAGTTAATATTGTTACCGATAAATAAAAATGTAAAAATTAATTATTAATAGAAATTCAATTTAAATAATTATCTTTAATAAAATTTATATGATGAAGCTCATGACCGGCCATAATATATAAAATAGCAATTACAGAAAATTCCATATCATTTACAACGCCCTTTTGACTAAGGTCACTTTCATCAAAATTTGTAAATTGTTTCAAATTTGCTGCTCTGAGTAAAAGCATTTCTTCACGCAGATCCTGCAAAGTTCTTCTGTAGAAATTCCCGCTTTTCACATATTCATCCGAGTCGTAGCCCGGAAGATTTTGCTTGTCTTTTCTTGCGATTCTTAATGCCCTGTAAGCAAAAATTCTCTCCGAATCTATCAGGTGTCCCAAAATCTCTTTTATTGTCCATTTGCCGAATGCATAAGTATGGTCACCTGATTCTTCTTTAAGAGATGATATAAATTGTTGAATATCTTTCGACTGCTGTTCAAGTATATCAACAATATCACCATCCCTGACAAGGTTAACATATAAATTATAATATTCCGGATATTCATCCGGCTGGGGTCTGTTCATAGCTATGTTATTTTATGTATATATACTTTTAAAATTAAATAAAAACAAGGAAAAATTGATTTCTCAAACTTCTGCAACCAAATTATTAATTAAATATGAGAACTATTTCTAAATCTTAAACAAATGCACATTTCCGCCGGTATGTATAAATAAAATATTCGAATCCTTTTCGAATTTATTTTTTTCCATATAATCTATCAATCCTGAAGCGGCTTTCCCTGAATAGACATAATCAAGAAAAATTCCTTCTAACCGTGCGAATAATTCAACGGCTTCCTTTCCCTTTTCTGTGACAACACCGTAATCCTCACCTATATATTTATCATCTATAATAATATCATCATATTTTATATTTATGTTGAAGAAGTTACCCGTTTCATTTGCAAGCTTATAAATTTCTTCAGACAATTGTTCCTGATTTTTTGCCGAGCCTATCCCTATTATTTTTCCTTTCCATCCGGTTAATTTTTTGCCGATTATTAATCCTGTTTGCGTTCCTGCTGATGTGGAAGAGTGCACAATATAATCAAAATTAATTTTGTATTTCCCGCAATCATAAAGAATTTCATAAAATGCATCCACGTAACCAAGTGCACCTATAGCACTCGAACCCCCGATTGGCATGTAATAAACTTTTTTACCCGAAGCCGTTAATTCTTTTTCAAGATTTTTACCGTAATTTTCCCAGTCATCCCATTTCGTGGATTCAACATAATGGATTTTCGCGTCGAACATTTCATCTATTAATAAATTAGCTGAAGATTTATCCGGCTTAACTCCGCCGAGTACTAAATGTACTTCCAATCCGTTGACAATCCCGGCTCCTGCTGCCATACGGCAAAAATTAGATTGCACTGCACCGACACCAATCAGTGTATCAGCTTTTTTATTTATTGCGTCGGCAATAAGGTAATCGAGCTTCCTTGTTTTGTTCCCTCCGAAAGCAAAACCGGTAAGGTCATCCCGTTTACAATATATATTAGCATTATATTTCTTTGAAATATGCTCGAGTTTCATAAGAGGAGTGGGAAGGATGGATAAATTTACTTTCGGAAAATTATTTAAGATATTATTTTTCATTATAGTATAATAATTAAATTTATATTAATCGAATTCAAATTTAACCCTAACTAAAAATAAATCATCCCCCCTTGCCCCCTTCAAAGGGGGGAAAAAATAAAATCAAATTATTTAAACAACAGAGACGAATCGCCGTAGCTCAGAAACCTGTAATTATTTTCGAGTGCATAATCATAAATTTTTCTCCAATCTTTCCCTATAAAAGCTGCAATCAATAATAATAAAGTGCTTGAAGGCAAATGAAAATTCGTAATCAAACCGTTCACAACTTTAAATTCATAACCAGGAATAATTATTATACATGTCTCACCTGTAAGGTAATTCATATTTTTTTCATTCATAAATTTAATAATTGCAGACAAAGATTCCTGTAAAGTTATTACCGGAAATTTATTTTCATACGGCTGCCATTGATGAACCATTAAATGATTATCGGGATAATCGTCTGAATGAAAAAGCTCTAAGCCAAACCAGTACAGACTCTCCAGTGTTCTTAAAGATGTTGTTCCAACGGCTATTAATTCTTTATTCGTATTATTCATAATGTATTCAATCAGTTCTTTTGATACGAAAACAGATTCGGTATGCATTTTATGATTTATTATGTAATCCTCTTTCACCGGTTTAAATGTACCCGCGCCGACACTTAAAGTAAGTTTGAGTAAATCGATTTTATTTAATTTTAGCTTTTCAAGCACTTCATTTGTAAAATGCAATCCCGCGGTCGGCGCTGCTACCGAACCTTCATGCTCGGCATAAATTGTCTGGTATTTACTTTCATCATTTTTTTCTGCCTCACGTTTTATGTAGGGCGGAAGCGGAACCAAACCGATAGCATCCAGTACATCTGAAAATGTAATTTCCGGCGGTTCCCAGTTAAATTCGATAATGAAAGAATCGCCCAGCAATTCTTTTATTTCCGCATAAAGTGTATAAATTTTATTTTCAAACTGAAATTCTTTTTTCAGCTTTCCTTTTTTCCATTTCCCTACATTACCCACATAACATCTCCAAACCGAATTTCCCTTCTTTTGAAATTCAATCTGGTAATCCATTCCCGCTGGCTCGAGGCAAAATATCTCTATTTTTGCACCTGTTTCTTTTTTAAAGTGTAATCGTGCAAGAATCACTTTTGTATCGTTCAGGACTAAATAAGAATTTTCCGGAATAAAGTCGTTAATATATTTAAAATATGAATCTGTAATTTCGCTGTTTTTATAAACAAGTAGTTTGGATTCATCTCTTTTTTCGAGCGGAAATTGCGCAATTTTTTCGGGCTGTAAATAATAAGTGAAATCTTTTATGGATAAATTCCTAAAATCCATCATTTATATACTTTCATTATTTTTTTATAAATCATAAAATAACCTTTTTATTTTTTTCATTAAACATTATTTTTATTCATATTTACAGTTACATTGCATAATACCATAATATTGAAAATTTAAAATACAATCTATGACTTATGAAGATGTTTTAAAAGAGCTTGTACAGGAGGATGAGAGATTTATTGTTATGACCGCAGAGAACCGTGTTGCAATCAGAAACCTACCTTTATTAATCGGCGATAGATTTATCGATACGGGAATAACCGAACAAACTCTGATTGGTTCTGCGGCAGGGCTTGCATTACGGGGCAGAGTGCCGATAGTTCATGCGCTCGCAACATTTTTGACAATGAGGGGATTTGAATTTATCAGAACTGATGTCGGAATCGGAAACCTGCCTGTGAAACTTGTCGGAGGAGTTCCCGGATTTTTATCTGAAGCAAACGGTCCGACTCATCAGGCTGTAGAGGATATTTCCTTGATGCGGGGAATACCTAATATAAATATATTTTGTCCGGCAGACGAAGAAGACATGATTATTTGTTTGAAAAAAGTTCTGGAAAGCCCTTCACCATTCTACATAAGATACACAAATCAAGCTCCACTCGTAAAACATTCGGATGATTTTGAAATAGGAAAAGCTGAAGTGGTATCCGATACAGGTGAAATCACAATTTTAGTCTATGGAATATTATTTAACCAGGCTTACATTGCGAAATCGATTCTCGAAAATGAGGGGAAAACAGTAAGGCTTGTAAATATCAGGACTCCAAAACCTGTAGATGAAAAAGCGATTTTAGAATCTGTAAATATTTCAAATTTAATTGTAACACTCGAAGACCACTTTTTAACAGGAGGTCTATATTCGATAGTTGCGGAAACATTGTTGAATAATAAAATTACAGCCACCGTTTTACCGATTGCTCTCGAAAACAAATGGTTCAAGCCCGCGTTATTTAATGATGTGCTTGAATATGAGGGATTTACAGGGGAAAAGATTGCAAAAAGAATTTTGGATAAATTAAAATAAATGTTTTAAAATGCATTCCCAATCAGGGGATTGGGAATGAGGTGGTACTAATTTAATTCGTGATGCATTCCCAATCAGGGATTGGGAATGAGGAGGTACTAATTTTAGATAAATTAAAATAAAGATATTATGCCGAACAAAGTGAAATTTAATAAGGAGTTTCCGGTTATTAAGAAATCGGAAAAATTATTTAACCGCTCGAATGGTCTTATTCCTGCAAACACGCAGACGCTTGCGAAAGGGCCCACACAATGGATTAATGGTATCGCTCCGAAATATTTAAAAAGCGGAAAAGGTTCTCACGTTTGGGATGTAGATGGCAATGAATATATTGATTACAACATGGGTATCGGTCCGCTTGTATTAGGTTACTGTTATGAAAAAGTTGATAAGGCAATTATCAAACAATTAAAAAGAGGTATCACGTTTTCATTGGTGCATCCTCTTGAAGTCGAATTATCCGAAAAAATCAGGGAAGTTGTTCCCAATGCCGAAAATGTTCGCTTTTCAAAAACGGGCTGTGATGTAACTACTGCCGCAGTAAGAGTTGCGCGAGCGTTTACGAAAAGGGAAAAAGTTTTATGCTGCGGTTATCACGGCTGGCACGACTGGTATATAAGTGTTACCGACCGCAATGCCGGAATTCCAAAAGCTATTCAGAAATTAACTTATACTTTTAATTATAATGATATAGAAAATCTAATCCAGTCGATAGACAAAGATACCGCCTGCGTAATTCTCGAGCCATTCGTTTTTGAAGAATCCAAACCTGATTATTTAAAACAGGTTAAGGAAGTTTGCAACAAAAACGGAACTCTCCTGATATTCGATGAAATGTGGACAGGATTTCGAATTGCACTCGGCGGGGCGCAGGAATATTTTGGAGTAACACCAGACCTTGCTTGTTTTTCAAAAGCTATCGCCAACGGAATGCCGATTTCAGTTATTACAGGTCGGAAAGATGTGATGCAGTTATTTGATAAAGATGTATTTTTCTTTACCACTTTCGGCGGTGAAGCTCTTTCACTCGCGGCTTCACTCGCAACAATAAAAGAAATTCAAAAAAATGATGTTCCAAAATATTTAAACAAGCAGGGAAAAAAACTAAAGGACGGGTATAATAAAATCGTTCAGGAACTCGGAATTGATTTCACAAAATGCACGGGCTACAATTGCAGAACCATTATCACTTTCGATGCGAGCGCAGGAAATCCTCTTGAAATAAAATCTCTGCTGCAACAAGAAATGATAAAACGCGGTATATTATGGGGAGGGTTCCATAATATGTGTTACTCGCACAGCAACAAAGATATCAATTATACATTAAAAGCATATAAAGATGCATTACCTATTGTTAAAAAAGCTGTGGAAGAAAAAGATGTGAAAAAATATTTAAAAGGTATTCCTGTTGAACCGGTATTCAGAAAAACGAGCAATTTTAATTTAAAGCCTGCTAAAAAGAAAAAATAATATTATGCCAGAGAAGAAGGTACAGGATTTATTTTCGTTGAAAGGAAAAATTGCCATTGTAACAGGCGCTGTAGGTCTGATTGGAAAGTATCATTGCAAAGCTTTGAATGAAGCAGGTGCAACTGTTATAGTTTGTGATTTAAATAAAAAGGATGTTGTTAAATTTGCTTCGACATTAAAATATAATTCTTTAGGCATTGAACTCAATGTAACTGACAAAAAATCGATTACCGGGTTGAGAGATTATTTACTTAAGAAATTCGGTAGAATAGATATACTGGTGAATAATGCTGCCATAAATGATATGTTTGAAAATCCTGAATCAGCAATTGAACAATCTAAATTCGAAAATTATCCGGTTGAGCTATGGCAAAAGTCACTTGATGTTAACATAACGGGAATGTTTTTATGCTCACAAATATTAGGCAGTGTAATGGCGAAACAAAAAAGCGGAAGTATAATAAATATTGCATCAACTTATGGAATTGTTGCACCCAATCAATCGTTATATAAAGATGAAAAAGGTAAGCAGACTTTTTATAAATCCCCTGCTTATCCCGTTACGAAAGGTGCTGTAATATCTTTCACTAAATTCCTTGCAGCATACTGGAGTAAGAACGGTGTGAGAGTCAATGCTCTTTCGCCTGGTGGAGTAGAAAATTCACAGAAAAATTTCTTTATCAAAAACTATTCCGGCAAAACTCCTCTGGGCAGGATGGCTCAACCTTTTGATTATAAGGGCGCTATTGTCTTTTTAGCAAGCGAAGCTTCATCATATATGACAGGAACAAATCTTGTTGTTGATGGAGGTTTTACAATTTGGTAATTTTTTAAACGTATATTATTTTTATATTTAGGGAACTTTTAAAAGTTTTCAGCAGATATTAACTTTACTGACTTAATTAATTTAAACATAAGATATATGGCAAAAATTAAAGTAGGTAACAAGTTTATAGGTGATAATGAGAAAGTATATATTATCGCTGAAATTGGAATAAATCATAACGGTTCATTAAACGTGGCAAAGCAAATGATAAAAGCTGCTGCTTCTATGGGTGTAGATGCCGTTAAATTTCAAAAGAGAACACCTGAACTATGTGTTCCAAAAGATCAATGGGATATCGAAAGAGAAACGCCCTGGGGTAGAATGACTTATATTAATTACAGGCGTAAAGTTGAGCTTACGCAAAGAGACTATGAAGAAATCGACAGGTACTGCAGGATAAAAGGTATTAACTGGTTTGCTTCCTGCTGGGATGAAAATTCCGTAGATTTCATGGAACAATTTAATCCTCCGCTTTATAAATCTGCTTCTGCATCTTTAACAGATATTGATTTACTGAAAAAGGAAAAATCTACCGGCAGACCGATTATGATATCTACAGGAATGTCTACATTAGAAGAAATTAAAACTGCTGTAAATGAACTTGGACCCGATAATTTATTAATTGCTCATTCAACCTCAACATATCCCTGTCCGCTCGAAGAATTAAATTTGAGAATGATACAAACTCTGAAAAAAATGTATCCGGAAATACCAATCGGATATTCAGGACATGAAGTAGGATTGGCTCCATCTTTTGCCGCTGTTGCCTTAGGCGCTACTTTTGTAGAACGTCATATAACACTTGACAGGGCAATGTGGGGAACAGATCAGGCAGCATCGGTCGAAATTGTTGGATTCAGACATCTGGTTGAAAGCATCAGGGATATAGAAAAATCTCTCGGAGACGGAATTAAAAAAGTATATGAAAGCGAAATGGGTCCGAGAAAAAGATTAAGAAGGGTGCAGACACCAATAGCTCAATAATAATTTTATAATTATATTTATGTCATTTCAGGCAACATCAACTATTATAATTATAATCGCTTCTGTTATAATGATAATTCTGGAAAAAATTTTCCCATATAAAAAAAATCAGAAATTAATTCGGGAAGGTTTTTTCAACGACTTCATTTTATATACACTTTTCCAAAGTTATATTCTGGGATTAATAATTTTCGGCTTTCTGAATTATCTTTATTCCTTTACAGGAGTCGAACATTACAGGATATTGGCAAATGTTCCGCTCTGGGCTCAAATTATTTTTTTTCTTGTCGTACACGATTTTTATATTTACTGGTTTCATCGCTGGCAGCATAATAATAAATATCTCTGGAGAATTCACGAAGCACACCACTCAAATACAGAAGTGGATTGGCTTGCAGGTTCACGTTCACATGCATTTGAAATACTCATAAATCAAACCGTCGAATTTGCACCTATTATTTTACTTGGCGCTGCACCCGAAATGGCAATAATCAAAGGAATGATAAGCGCTATTTGGGGAATGTACATTCATTCCAACATAGATGTGAGAGAAGGATGGCTTCAATACATAATCAACGGACCTGAAATGCACAGGTGGCATCACTCAGATGATGATAACGATGAATTCAAACATAATTTTTCTACAAAGCTTGCAATCTGGGACTGGATTTTCGGAACTGCTTTCCTTCCCGACCCGCGAAAACGAAAACCTATTTTATATGGATTGAAAGATACTCCCGAATATCCGATTAAATATGCAGATAAAGTTATTACCGAAATTAAAACTAAAAATATAAAAAGCCCGAAAGCTATTTATTTATTACCTTATAATTTCATAGAAATAATTTTCCTTTCTGCTTACGAATATCTGCTGCAACACATTGTGGCATTCAGAAGATTTAAGAAGGTTTAGAAAGAATTAATAAATCATTAAATCCTTCCCGACTCGTTATTCAATGTTTTTATTTTTGAATTTATTCCTATTTCAAGAATATATTCGAGGCTGAAGGGGAAAACAAATCGCCAGTTAGAATCATTTACAACACCCGGAATATTTATACGGCATGATTCTTTATCACATTTCAAAAAAAATTTTTCATCAAGCATGAGCCATTCCTGGAACAGATTTACGGCGAAAATGGATGAAGATTCAAGAACTTTCTTTAAAGCCATGAATTGAAATTCTGTGTCGGGATTTTTTCCGTTATAATTTTCATTACCTATAAATTTTAAATATTTATTCTTCTCATCATAACTCTCCACATATAATTTTATTAAATCCCAGTTAAAGTCATAACCAAACCCGAAGGCTGCTAAAAATTTTTCAACCGTATCCATATCCTCTTTCCAGAACAATCTTCCTTCCGATGATTTCGAAAAATCAAACAGGATTTGCTTCACTGAATTGAATTTTTCAATACTAATACTTTTTGCAAGTGATAATCTTTGGAACAATTTTTCGTCCACTGTGCCTGCTTCATGCTTCCACCAGTCAAGTGTTACACTTGAATCGTGCGTAGATAAAGTTGCTAAGGAATTTATTCTGTATTTTAACGGGTCGGAATAATTTTGATTTTCATCTTTCACCCATCTCTGAACATTCATTCCGGGAATGCCATATTCCCACAACACCTCAGATGAGCAGACAGGAACTGTACCAAGGTCTTCGGCTATTGGCAGCATCAGAGAACTCTCTGTCATCGGCTCAAGTATTTTTATTCCGTTTTCTTTCCATTTCTCTTCTTCAGACGGTATGAATTTTCCATTCAACCCTGCTTCATTTATATCCGAATTAATATCAATAGTCCATAAACGAAAAAATCCGACGAAATGGTCAATCCTGTACATATCATAAAAATTTTCTGCGTATTTTAATTTTTCCCTGATATAAACATAATTATCTTTTTCCATTTCAGCCCTGTTATAAGGCGGCATACCCCATCTTTGACCGAAAGCAAAATACATATCCGGCGGGGCGCCGGAAGAATAAGCTAAATCAAAATATTTTTGATTCGACCATACATCAGCACTATCCCTGCTTACGAGAAAAGGTAAATCACCGATAATCTTTACTCCGTTTTTCGATGCATATTTTTTAAATAATATGAACTGTTCGTATAACTGCCACTGTAACCAATATTTAAAATTAATTCTGTCCGAATATTCGGCTTCGAAATCTTTTAAGGCTTTTTCATCCCTGTTTTTAAGATTATCATCCCATTCTTCCCAGTGTTTGCCGTGATTTAATTCTTTAATAACTTTATATATTGCATAGTTTTTTAGCCAGTATGAATTATTCTTTTTAAAATTTTCAAACTGATTAATACCTCTCGTATATGATAATGAATAAATCTCTCTCAGGACATTTATTTTCGCTTCTTTTATTTTATAATCAACTTTTTGTTGCCCCGAAGGAAATAATTTTTTCAGCTCACGCAATTTTTGTTTGAATGTACTTAAATTGACATCTCTTAATTTACCCAAAGCTAAATACATCGGGTCAAGAGCAAATGAACTTACGGAGTTATAAGGACCAAAATCGGGACCAACATCATTGATAGGAAGAATCTGGATAATACTCATATTGGTTTTCAGGCACCATTTAACGAGTAATTTTAAATCGGTAAATTCACCTATTCCGATGCTGTTATTGGAATAGATTGAAAATAATGGAACTGCGACTCCCGAGCGCCGGTCTATTCCAATTTTTTTCCAGTGAGCCGATAATTTTGAGTTCGGAAAATAGTTATAATCCAAAATTATTAAAATTGTTCTTTAATTTACTACGAATGTATGTTATTAGAAATATAAAATTTATTATGCAAAAAAACCGAAATTCAAAAAATTGTAATTCGAATCAATTATCCTTTTCCAATTTGTTTAAATATTTCCCCGCCATCCTGATATTCCGCTATATTACTTTTCGCTGCGGAAAGTTCTTCAACAAATTCCGTCTCAAAATCGATGCCTGATAATTCCTGCGCAAATTCTATAGCCCTTTTTGCATATTCAAGAATTTTAACCGTTTCTATTCCGGAGATATCCGAAAAAAACCAGCCACAGCTTGTGAACATAAACATAGCATACTTCTGCATTTCAAGAAGTTTAAAACAGGAATCGGTTTCTTTTTTATTTAATTTTTTAATCGTATTTTCAATTAAAAAATTAATTTTAGATTCTTTTGATTTATCAAGTAAGAATTCTATATAATTATTTCTTGCATCCCAGACGTTATTAAAATATTTTTTCCCTTCAAGTTCGAATAGTAAAGAAAGTTTATCCCGCAGGTTATTTAACGACTCCCTGAGAGGCTTTCTCCATTCCTGGTTCCACCCGGGCTGACCGCCTGTTGAGCATCCGCAATTTTCTTTCCACCTGCCGACACCGTGGACACAACTCCATGAAGTACCTTCACCCTTTACACCGGGTTTAATTTTCACTTCACCTTCGGGCGGATTAAGTTCAAGGTATTCGCCGAAATTTACAACATTTATATTTTTTATAGCAGCAAGTTTGGTCAGGAGATAAGCAATTGTTCTTTCGGTGAAATGTTTGTGATGTCCGAAAGTTTCTCCGTCAACTGCTACGGAAACTAACTGAGACTTATTTTCATCAATCGAAAAAATCGATTCAAATCTTTCCATCATTCTTTCGGCGCTGTATATAATATCGTCGAAAGCTATATTTCTGGATAATGGTCCGTCATAAAAAAATATATTAATAAATTTGGTTGTATTCTTTTCAGAATAACATCTGTAAGGAAATTTTGTATTTATATTATGGTCAATGACATCTTCCCATTCTCCTTTGGGATATTTTTTAATTTTAAGCGCCTGTGAAGGGTCTAAAATAATATATTTAATTCCTTCTTCAATTAATAATTCGATTGTCGCCTGGTTACAGGCAGTCTCCGCAAGCCAGATTCCTTCTGACTTCCGCGAGAAATTAAATTCGAAATCCCTTAATCCCCATTTTATTTGCGTGATTTTATCTCTTATGTTTGCTAGAGGCATAATGATATGATTATATACCTGTGCAATCGCATTGCCGTGCCCATTATGCTGTTCGACACTTTTTTTGTCTGCTTCGATTATTTTAACGAAAGTATTCGGGTGCTTTTCTTTTATCCAGTTTAAAAGTGTAGGACCAAAATTAAAATTCAGATATTCGAAATTATTGACCCGTTCAAGAACTTTTCCTGTTTGAAGATTTATGATTATTGCCTCAGTGTTAGGCTTATAACACTCCTGCATTATTCTTTCATTCCAGTCGTGAAAAGGGGCGGCTGATAATTGCAGCTCGATTTCATTTGTCCATGGATTTTCCCGGGGAGGTTGATAAAAATGTCCGTGTATACAAATAGATTTCTTCATTAATTACTTTGACTCTCGATTAATAACATTAAGTGATATTTCTGAAAATAATTTAAACCGGATTAACAACAAAACATTCCCAATCAGGGATTGGGAATGAGGAAAAAACCGGATTATCTACAAACATTCCCAATCCTAAATCAAGTTCAGAAGGGATTGGGAATGAGGGCAAAGTTTGAATATGAATACTTTCTTTGCGTTCTTTGCTTTTACCTTTGCGTTCTTTGCGGTTAAGGCTCTTGCTCTACGCTTTATAACTTTACAAACTTGACCAACTTGATAACTTATTCGTGTTTATATTTAAAAATAACTCCCGCGAGCGGAGGAATAGTTAACTTTATCGTATTCTGCCATTGATTCTTCTTTTCGAAAACAGTATTGACTCCGCCAAAATTCCCGTTATTGCTGCCACCGTATAATTCCGAATCACTGTTGAATATTTCCTGGTAAAATCCCGGGAACGGCACTCCGAGAATATAATTTTCTCTCAGTACCGGAGTGAAATTTAAAACAAACAATAAAACTTCATTATTGTTTCTGGACTTTCGAATAAATGAAATCACGCTATTATCATAATCAGAAAAATCCACCCATTCGAATCCTTCATACTGAAAATCAATCTCAAACAAAGCCGGATGTGATAAGTAAAGTTTACTCAAATTCTGAAAAAAGAAATTGAGCTTTTTATGCAAATCAAAATCCAGTACAAACCAATCAATCGAATTCCCTTCATACCATTCGTTATATTGTGCGATGTCGTTTGTCATAAAATTCAGTTTCTTTCCCGGATGTCCGAACATATAAATAAAGAACAATCTCAGATTTGCAAATTTCTGCCACTGGTCTCCCGGCATTTTTTCATAAAGTGAGCGCTTCCCGTGTACAACCTCATCGTGCGAAATCGGTAAAATAAAATTTTCATGAAAAGCATATAGCAGCGAAAACGTTATCAGATTCTGGTGATATTTCCTGTGAATCGGTTCGTGCATAAAATAACGAAGTGTGTCGTTCATCCAGCCCATATTCCATTTTAAATCGAACCCGAGACCTCCAAGGTAAGTCGGACGCGAAACAAGCGGGTAAGCTGTTGATTCTTCTGCTATCATCAGAATTCCTTTATGCTTCAAATGCACAACTTCATTCATTTTCTTTATGAATGCAATCGCTTCGAGATTTTCCCTGCCTCCGAAAACATTCGGTTCCCATTCACCGTCGTTACGCGAGTAATCGAGATAAAGAATAGAAGCAACCGCATCAACACGCAGTCCGTCAATGTGATATTTTTCAAACCAGAAAAGAGCATTCGAAATTAAAAAATTAATTACTTCATTTCGTCCGTAATCGAAAACAAGCGTTCCCCATTCTTTATGAAAACCCTTCTTCCAGCTTTTATAGGCATACAATTGTGTTCCGTCAAAATTAATCAAACCATGGTCATCTACAGGAAAATGTGCAGGAACCCAGTCAAGAATCACACCGATTCCGTTTTGATGGCAATGATCAACGAAGAACATAAAATCCTGCGGAGTGCCGAACCTGCTTGTCGGCGCAAAATAACTAATCACCTGGTAACCCCACGATGCATCAAGCGGATGTTCCATAATAGGTAGAAGTTCGATATGAGTGTATCCCATTTGTTTTACGTAATCAACGAGTTCATAAGCAAGCTGCCTGTAATTTTTATAACCCCATTCATTCAGAAAATCTTTATTTTCAAAATCTTTTTTCCACGAACCGAGATGAACTTCATAAATAGAAATTGGAGCTGTCAGGAAATCGAATGATTCACGTTTTTTCATCCATTCTTTATCAATCCATTTATAACCTTCGAGAGAATTTACGACCGAAGCTGATTTTGGTCTTAATTCTGTTTGAAATGCAAATGGGTCAGCTTTCATCTGAATATAATCACCGTCGGAAACGTGAATTGCATATTTATAAATTTCACCGTCATCTAAGCCGGGAACAAATATCGCCCATACACCTGATTTATTAATATTTTGCATCGGGTGCGATTTTTCATCCCACTTGTTAAAATCTCCGACTAAACTTACTTTTTTCGCGTTCGGAGCCCAGACCGCAAACCGGACGCCGGCTTTTCCGTTTATTGTGGTGACTTTAGCACCGAGTTTATCATAAATTTCAAAATGATTCCCTTCTCCGAGAAGGTATAAATCAAAGTCGGAAATCCCAAATTTGTTCAGAGTTTGCTTAGCCATAATAATTCAATGATTAATAAGAAAAATTGCGAAACATTATCTTAAAATAAAGAGAAAAAGAAAAAAATATCTGATATATAATATTAAACAAAATTTAACAAATATTAATTGTTTAATAATATAAATTCCCCTGTTCCGATTACAAAGCTCTGGAGATTGTTCAGTCATCCCCTCTCCTTTCAGGAGAGGGGGCAGGGGGTGAGGTTTTTTTTATTTCATATATTTTCATTTTACTCTATAGCTATGCTTTATTGTTTTCATTCAGTCGCTCCAACACGGTGGGATAACATAATTCCAAGAACGAGTTCAAATAAAAATCCTTGTGTTTCGCCTGGATTCCCGCATTCGCGGGAATGACAGAACAATCTCTGGTTACAAAACTCGGGCAATTGTGGATCGCCCCTCTCCTTTCCTGTTGAATGTTCTTTATCAGATCCCAATTTGTCAGGACAAGTTGTCGAGTAATAAAAAAAACGTTCCCAAAACAGAAGTTTAGGAACGAGGATAAACTTTACAAACTTGAAACTTATTTTCTTGATAAACTTGATGAACTTGATGAACTTGATAAACTTGAAACTTATTTGATTACCATCATCTTCTTCGTCTCACTATAATTATTCACAGTCATTTTATAAAAATAAACTCCGCTTGAGTAATTGCTTGCATCCCATTGTAATTCATATTTTCCTGATTCTCTGTTTTCGCTTACGAGTGTTGCTACTTCTTTTCCGAGTGAATTATATACTTTCAATGTAACGAATCCTTTTTCTTTAACAGAATAGCTTATATTCGTTTTTGGATTAAACGGATTCGGATAATTTTGTTCCAATTTATAATCAACCGGTAAAGTTTCAGTAATACTGTTTTCGGATGTTACAAGTGAATCTACGATTGCAGTTAATACACTTAACTGACTTCCTTGTAATCTCGTCCATATTGGTCTTACTTTATTGTGATAAGCAGTTATGCTATTATAATCTCCGAAGAATATTCCCGAAACCGGTATAAAAGAAGATGTACTGATTTTAAAATCAATAAATGTATCTCCGCCATTGGTTGACCTCGCTAAATATACATCTGTACTATTATTATTTGAAGCATCATTTCTTCTGTCATAAAAAACAATCCATATATAACCTGTATATTGGTCAACAGTCATCCATGATAAAAATTGTTCTTTAGTACCGACATCAGTATTTACTTTTTTTACAGTGCTCCAGTTAGTTCCTCCGTTTGTTGATTTAATAAATTTCACATCGTGATTATTCGGTCCAGCACTATCAGTCCAGTTGACGTAAATATTCCCTCTATAAGGTCCATTACTTAAATCACAAGCGGATGCAAGCAATCCATTGCATCTTTGCAAACCTGCTATCATGTAATCCCAACCACCGGGCTGGTCGCAAACATAAATCGGTTGCGATAACCATGTATTTCCAAGATCTGTAGATTTATTGAAGAAAATTCCATACTGAGAATTTCTGACCTTTGGTCCACACCATAGGTCGTATATTACATGATTTGGACCCACACACGGAACGGCTCCTTCGACGGTATTATCACTATCCCAGCAATCTCCTCCAAGTCTGTCAAGTCTTTTGACAGCAGACCAGGTAATTCCACCATCTGTGGATTTTGAAAAATATATTCTTGAACTATCCGACTGAGTCAAGACACCATAGTTATCAAATTCTGTCCACGTGACATAAATGTAATTATTTGTTGGGTCTATCGTCACACCCGGTTTATCCTCCGCTTCCGTTGTGCTATTTGGATTATATCCGAAATAAGAACCGGGGTTTGACCAGTTGACTCCATTGTTAGTTGTTTTCTGACATACCATTCTGTCTATCCAATGTCCGGTCCCCGATGGATTTGATAGATGGAAAAAATAAAATGCTCCTGTCGTATCACATGCGATAATCGGATCGCCCCATACTCCATAAGTTGATGAGACAAGATCTTGCCATATCCAGTTCAAACCGCCGTTTGTCGTATAATATGCATTGGTAATATTTGATCCGGCAACTAAATAATTCGTATTCTTTGGATTTATACAAATTGAAGGCTCTTCAGGTGTATGTGTATTGCCATCAATTTGTACATTATTATATTGCGCAAAAGAAAAATTTACAGAGATTATCAGAAATAATATAAGAAGAAGTATTGTTTTCATATAACTTTTAAGATTTATTGAATTTATATAAAATTAGATTAAATAATAATTTTTTAAAATACAAATTTTTTAGTATTACACGATTTAAAAAAAACGTTCCCAAGCCGGAACTCAGGAACGAAAATAATAAAACTCTTATTTCGCTTTTTCGCTATTTCACTATCTCACTATTTGATCAGCATCATTTTTCTCGTTTCATTGAAACTTCCGGCGGTCAATTTATAGAAATAAATTCCGCTGGTTAGATTTGAACCGTTTACTTCGACATTATAAACTCCTGCTTTTATGAATCCATTATAACATACCATAACTTCATTTCCAAGCACATCATATATTTTTAATGAGACATTCCCATTTTTCGGCATTGAGAAATGAATGCTGGTAGTCGGGTTAAAAGGGTTCGGATAATTTTGAGATAAAGAGTAGTTATCGGGAATATAACCAATTTGGCTTTCTATCCCGGTTATAACATCTTTTACTTTCATCTTTTTTGTATTTAATATGTAACTATTGCTCGGAGATAATGTACCATTTGAAAAGTAAGCAAATGCAGTAGCATTGCAATTATACCACACCCAAGTCGTATTTATATTTGTTGTCCAGGTTTTGGTTTTAGTTGTTCCTGATGCCCAATGTCCGGTGGATAGAGCCTCTCCTGTTGCTCCATTTACCATATTTCTTACAACCCATTTATGTATATAGTCATTATGATAACCTTCGGTACCGCACATTGAATAAAAATCTTGCGGATAAACAATATTATCTTCTGTAATTACGAAATTAACATTTACGTTGGTATCTATATCTCTTAATGCATGTACTGTTACGGTCAGTGTTACTGTCCGGGCAATAGAATCCGAAGTACCACTGAAAGACAGCGAAATTGGTGAAGGACAATATGTCATTTGACTATCCACTATCGTTACCCAGGTGGGAGCTATAACGGCACCTATAACAAGCCCGCTTCTTCTGCCCATTATACCGGTTGGGTAACCGGTAATTCCAAACAAACCGATAATATTATTTCCGTTAAAGTTATAGAAAGGGTCAGAGCTGCCTTCGTGATATGCAAGAACGAGTGTATTCGGATGAGCAGTTAAAACCTGGTCAGCAGCAGCATCACAGCAAGGACAAAATCCACACCACGTACCTGTAAAAAGTTCAACAAGAACGTTGTTTTGCTGGGCGTGTAAAATTCCCGCAAACAGAAGTATTAGGAAGAAAAAAGTAATTTTTTTCATGTTTTATTTTTTTTATTTTCAGATTCTTTATTTGATTACCATCATCTTCTTCGTCTCGCTATAATTATTCACAGTCATTTTATAAAAATAAACTCCGCTTGAATAATTGCTTGCATCCCATTGAAGTTCATATTTTCCTGATTCTCTGTTTTCGTTAACAAGCGTTGCCACTTCACTTCCAAGTAAATTATATACTTTCAACGTAACAAATCCTTTTTCTTTAACTGAATAACTTATGTTCGTTTTCGGATTGAATGGATTCGGATAATTTTGTTCTAATTTATAATCAACCGGCAAAGTTTCAGCAATATTATTTTCTGATGTAACGATAGAATCTACAATTGCTGTCATTACACTTCCCTGGCTTCCCTGCACTCTTGTCCACATAGGTCTGATCTTATTGTGATATGCTGTTATTCCATTATAATCTCCTAAGAAATAACCCGTAACAGGAATAAATGAACTTGCGCTTACTTTAAAATCTGTAAAAGTGTTTCCACCATCAGTTGACCTCGCCAAATATACATCGGTACTGTTATTATTTGAAGCATCATTTCTTCTATCATAAAACACAATCCATATATACCCATTATACCTGTCTACAGTCATCCATGATAAAAATTGTTCTTTTGTTCCGACATCAGTATTTACTTTTTTAACTGCACTCCAGTTAGTCCCGCCGTTAGTAGACCTGATAAATTTCACATCATGATTATTTGGTCCTGCGCTATCTGTCCAGTTAATATAAATATATCCCCTATATGGTCCGTTACTCAAATCAGTGGCTGTAGCAAGAAGTCCATTACTTCTCTGCAATCCGGCAATCATATAATCCCATCCACCCGGCTGGTCACAAATATACACTGGTTGAGATAGCCACGTATTTCCGAAATCTGTAGACTTATTAAAGAAAATTCCATACTGTGAATATCTGACTTTAGGTCCATTCCATGCAACATATACTTCGTGGTTCGAACCTACACAAGGCACTGCACCTTCCACAGTATTATCTCCATCAATACAATCTCCTCCGAGTCTATCTAACCGGTTTACAGAAGTCCAGGTCGCTGCGGCATCGGTAGATTTTGCAAACATAATTCTCGAAGAATCGGTTGCGGGAGGATTTGTTATATAACTATCAAATTGTGTATTTGCAACATATATATAATTATTATATGGGTCTATTGCAACTCCTTCTTTATCCTGCAATTTATTCGCAGTGTAAAAAGTATATGTTCCCGGGTCAATCCAGTTAGCACCAAAGTTTGTGGACTTCTGGCAAACAATTCTATCGATTGCAGGCCATGGTAAATTCACATTGTCGGCTAAATGGAAATAATAAAAAATGTTATTTGTATCACAGGCAACTATCGGGTCACCCCATACACCCCATGATGACGAAGACATTACTCCCCTCGTCCAGTTCAATCCGGAGTTTGTAGACCAATAATAGCTCACAATATTTGCGCCTGCTATCAGCTGGTTTGTATTTTTTGGATTTATGCAAATAGTTGTTTCATTCGGACTGTTTAAAGTACTAATTGTAACATTTGCATATTGCGCGTTTGAAAAATTTATAGAGAATAATAAGAGTAAAATAAGAAGAAGTGTAATTTTTTTCATATAACTTTTTAAGATTTATAGAATTAATATAAAATTACTATAAAAAATGATTTTTAAAACTCAATTTTTTAAGTATGAATAATTCTTCATTCATATTTTGATATTGATAAAATATTATTCGAATTTAAAGTTTTTCTAAATAATGTGTTCTTCATTCGTTCTTAACTGTTCATGGTAATAAAAGTTTGCTAAAAAATGATGTTTTTGAGCAAATTTTAACTTTTTTCGTTTATTCATGACAAATATTTCACTAAAATAGGCATTTTTGTCGTTGAAATTGCTCTGATTTCGGTCGACAATACTCTTTTGTCAGTCAACAAAACTCTTTTGTCAGTCAACAAAACCCTTTTGTCAGTTGACAAAGCTCCTTTGTCAGTCAACAAAACCCTTTTGTCAGTCAACAAAACCCTTTTGTCAGTCAACAAAACCTTTTTGTCAGTCAACAAAACTCCTTTGTCAGTCAACAAAACCTTTTTGTCAGTCAACAAAACTCCTTTGTCAGTTGATAAAACTCCTTTGTCAGTTGACAAAACTCTAATGTCATTCAACATTGTTAAAATTAAATTAATTATTGCAGGTAGATTCGTTTCGCAGAATTATTTGGAAGTATTTTTATAATGTTAAATATTCAATATCTCTTCAAGCTCTTTCAAACGGCTCGCATCATTAGAATTATCAAAATAAATTTCAAAAATAAGTTTATCTTTATTATTCCCGATGCTGTATTTTCCTGATTTATTTGCAGAAAGTTTTTTAATCATCTTATCAAAAAATTCGCTCTTGTAAATTATGTGTTCTTTGTTGACAGGAAAATGAAGAGACAAATCTTTTCCGCTGATATTAATTCTTTCAAGACCAAGTTTTGTAGCTTTAATTTTAAGCACAATAATTTTTAAAAGTGTTCTGACGCGTTCATCCACTTCACCGAACCTGTCGCAAAGTTCATCTGCAAGAGAAGCAACCTCTTCTATTTCCTGCATGTCGTAAAGGCGTTTGTAAATGTTTAATCTTTCGGTTGAGTTCTCAACATATTCTTCGGGAATCAATGCGTTCAGGTCGTTTTCTATTATCGTGCTCGTAACTTCAATCTTCTTCTTTACCGTTTCACTCAATCTCTTCAGCGAACTTTCATCTTTGAATATATCTTTAAATTCATTTTCCTTGAGTTCAGCAACAGCTTCATCTATAATATCTATAAACATTTCAAAACCAACCTGCGAAATAAAACCGCTTTGCTCCCTTCCCAGTAAATTACCGACACCGCGTATTTCCATATCACGCATCGAAAGATTAAATCCCGAACCAAGCTCTGTGTATTCTTCAATTGCCTGCAAACGTCTGATTGCTGTCTTCGTAAGCTTTGCCGCAGGCGGCGAAATGAAATATGCATAAGCCTGAACCTCGCTCCTGCCAACTCTTCCGCGCAGTTGATATAATTCCGAAAGTCCGTACATATTTGCATTATTAATAATAATCGTGTTAACATTCGGAATATCGAGACCTGATTCAATTATTTTTGTGCAAAAAAGTATGTTCAATTTTTTTTCGATGAAATCTACAATTATATCTTCAAGTTCATTTGCATCCATTTGCCCATGTGCAATTCCTACTTTTGCAATCGGCAGTAACTCTTTCAGCTTATCGGCAAGTAAATATAAATTAGAAATTTTATCGTTGACGAAATAAACCTGTCCGTTGCGAGATAATTCTTTTCTGATGATTTCGATAACCCTTTTCCAGTCGAGACTGATTATTTCAGTTATAATTGATTTTCGGTTCTTCGGCGGAGTATTGATTACAGAAAGGTCGCGCGCACCAAGCAAAGAAAAATTTAAAGTTCGCGGAATTGGCGTTGCAGTTAAAGTTAATGTATCGACGTTCGGTTTTATTGCACGCAGCTTTTCTTTTGCTTTAACGCCGAATCTTTGTTCTTCATCGATTACAAGAAGACCTAAGTCCTTAAATAAAATATCTTTTGAAAGCAATCTGTGAGTGCCGATTAAAATATTTACTTTCCCTTCTTCAAGCCTTGTCAGAATATCTTTCTGAATTTTTTTTGAATTCATTCTTGTGATGCATTCGACTTCGACTGCAAACGGAGAAAGTCTGTCGCGGAAAGTATTGTAATGCTGAACTGCCAGAATAGTTGTCGGGACAAGAATTGCGACCTGCTTATTATCGAGAACTGCTTTGAATGCCGCACGAACCGCAACTTCAGTTTTACCAAATCCAACATCACCGCAAACAAGCCTGTCCATCGGGTTTTCAGACATCATATCCTGCTTGACTTCTTCGGTTGAATTCATCTGGTCGGGAGTGTCTTCGTAAATGAAACTCGCCTCAAGTTCCCGTTGCCAGTGGTCGTCTGCAGAAAATCTGAAACCTTCTTCGGATTTTCTTTTTGCGTAAAGCAGAATCAAATCGCGAGCGATATCTTTAACTTTCTTTTTTGTACGCTCCTTAATCCTGTCCCATTCGCCGCCGCCGAGACGCGTGAGCTTCGGAGTGATTCCTTCTGAGGCAGAATATTTTTTTATAAGGTTAACATAATTCATGTTCAGGAAAAGTGTGTCGCCTTCTTCATAAGAAAGCTTAACAACTTCCTGTTCGCTGTTTCCGACTTTAATTTTTCTAAGACCTGAAAATATTCCGATTCCGAAATCCCGATGCACAACATAATCACCGCGCTTAAGCTCTTTCAGTTCTTCAAAAGTTAATCCTCTGAATTTTCTTTTTCGCTTTTTATATTGCCTGAAAAATCTTCCGAATATCTGGTGCTCCGTATAAACAAGTAAATTGGTTTGCGGAATAATAAAACCTGATTGAAGAGTTTCCGGAAGATAAATTATATGAAGTTTATTTGCTTTATTATTCTCAGACGAAAGAGAAACTGCATCTTCATAATCATCGATTAAACTTTTAATTCTCTTCAGCAGATTTTCATCGGAGCACAATAAATATATTTTAAAATTCTTTTCATCATGTTCAGATAAATTATTGTAAAGCTGTTTTATGTTTGAATGAAAATCGGGTTGTGGAAAAGAATTAAAATTTATTATCTGATAAGAATATTTTTCTTCGGACTCGATTACCGGAATCTGTGACAGTAAGATGTATTTATTTTTTTTTATTAACTCTTCGAATTTTGGTTCAGGAAAATATTTTGATATTATTTCCGGCTCATCAAGAAATATTATTGCATCCTCCGGAATGTAATCGAGTATTGTATTTCCGGTCTCTACAATTTTTATCCCCTCTTCATCAAAATCATTTTCCGCAAGATTAATTCCGATTTTAATGGCATTGATTTCTCTTACAGACCTTTGATTATTTATATCGAATTCCCGGATTGATTCGATTTGCTCTCCGAAAAATTCTATTCGAAGCGGTGCATTATAATTCTCGGGAAATAAATCGATTATACCTCCTCTTACGGAATAATCCCCCACTTCTTCAACAAAATCTTTCTTTTCATAATTATATTCTTCAAGCTTTTGTATAAGTTCTTCAAATAAATATTCATCATCTTTTTTAAGTTCGACCAGAGAACTTTTGAATTTATCTTTTGAAATAATATTCCGTTTTAAATCTTCCGCATTAATTAAAACAATAAATTCATTATTATCGGAAAGGTTTGTCAGAGATTTTGTCTGCTCTTCATTATCAATACTCTTTTCGGATTGATAAGCGGAAACAAATTCACTTTCATTAATTAAATCGAGGTCATCTTTTAATTTAAATATTTTATCTGAATCGTCGGAAATGTATATAATTTTTTTAGATGTGCTTTCGTAACAATGGTCGATGATAAATGAAACCAAAGAGCCGTTGATGCCCTGCAAAAACAAATTCGATTCTTTCAGTTTGCTTTTAAACTGCCGGAATGAATCTGAATTATATAATATGGATTTTAGTTCCTGCAACTAAGTTCGTAAAGTTTTAAAGTTCACCCTCATTCCCAATCCCTGATTGGGAATGCACAACATGATCAATAATCATTTGTAACCCTCATTCCCAATCCCTCCTGAACTCGTTTCAGGATTGGGAATGCAATAAAATCTCATTCGATAAATCAACAAACTCTTTCACACTAACATTCTCCGGTCTTCGCGTGAAGTCAAAATTTATATCTTCAATATTTAATTTCATTTCAATCATAAATTCTTTTAAAGAATTACTCATAATTTTCCTCCTCTTACCAAAAGCCGTGCGGACAATTCTTTTCAACAACTCGTTATCACTAATGTTTTTTGCGTCTTTATTAAAATTCAACCTGATTATCGATGAATAAACTCTTGGTTTGGGAAAAAATGCAGTCGGAGGAACGCTGAATAAAATTTCAGGATTTGAATTTAACTGAGTCTGTATAGCGAGTATTCCGTAATCTTTTGAGTTTGGCTTCGCAATTAATCTTTTCGCCAGTTCCCTCTGAACCATTATAACCGCACATTCGAAAATATCTTTAACTTCGAATAGTTTAAATAATATTTCGGTTGTAATGTTATAAGGCAGGTTACCGACCACTTTAATATTATTTTTATTGTTGAAGCAATTTTTCAAATCAGAATCAAAATCAATTTTCAGAAAATCTTTATGAATTAATTTTAATTTGTCACCATATTTTACTTTTAACGATTCGATTATATGTTTATCTATTTCAACCGCTACAAAATTTTCAGTCGTGGAAATTAATATCTTTGTAAGCGCACCCTGCCCCGGTCCTATTTCAATTACGTTATCACCTTCTTTAATATCGAGCTGTGCGATTATTTTTCTCGATATGTTATCGTCGACAAGAAAATTTTGTCCAAGAAATTTTTTAGGTCTGTATATTTCATATTTTTCTTTAGTCCGCATTCTTTTTTGTATATCAACATTTATGTTGATGGCTCTGTATATCAACATTTATGTTGATGGCTCTGTATATCAACATTTATGTTGATGGCTCTGTATATCAACATTTATGTTGATGGCTCTGTAT